>Ga0156013_132_pt4 | contig 1965 bp, 3 predicted proteins | sample RifCSPlowO2_02_FD_107667 | JGI IMG/M metagenome (GOLD analysis project Ga0156013, IMG submission 107667) | Rhodospirillales bacterium RIFCSPLOWO2_02_FULL_58_16 | reverse complement strand
GAATATCCGTCGCGGGCCGGCCGCCGCCGCGCCTCCCGTCCGCTTATTGCCCGGAGTTCCTCCTCCCGGGAGTCTGCCGCTTTCCGCTCCGCCGAGCGAGGATTTGCCGCCGATGCCGACGACCGTGGTTTCTTCGACGTCAACCACATCTTCTTTTATTGCCGCCGCCGCGCCTTCGATAACCGGAGTCCGTCTCGGGCAGCATTACGACAAGACAAGAGTCGTGCTGGATGTCAGCGGCAAGCCGGATTTTTCCTACAAGATCAGCGAGTCGGGAACGTCGGTGATCTTTAATTTCCCGCAGGTTGATTGGCGGTCAGACCGGCCTTCACGGCGGCTGACGGGGCTGGTTGCCGGTTATTCATTCGACAGAGGAAACAAAGGCGAAGGCCTTCTTAACATCGAGACCAGGATGCCGGTGAATGTCCGAAAAGTGTTTGTCCTGCCGCCCGAAAATAAGCAGGGATACCGAATTGTTCTCGACCTGGCTCAGGGGCGTAGCGCCGTCAGGTAGTGAGACAAACCGCTCAGACACTCCTGGAAGCTGTCAAGGTTTTGCGCCGCCTTGGCCTGGGAGACGGCGCCCTGCAGGGCGGCGACGATAAAAGCCGCCGACTTATCAACATCGATATTGCCGCTTACATACCCGTGCATCTGGCCGCGAGTCAGCGCCTTGGCCAGACCCTTGCGCCATAACCGGTAAGTCGCCTCAAGACGCAGGCGAAAGCCGTTGTCGACATTCGACATTTCCTGCGTCAGGTTATTCAGCGGACAGCCGATGGTGGTGATGAACTTTTCATCCGCGTTCATGCGCGTTTGTATAACGCGGGCAAGCATCTCGATAGGGTCGTTCCCCTCTTCCAGCGGCTTCAGCCACCATTCCTCAATATGTTCCTTAAGGGACTCTTCGACAACGGCGTATCCCAACGCCATCTTGGTGGGAAAATGATGGTACAGCGCGCCTTTGGTGACTCCCGTCTCTTTCAGGATGTCGTTAAGGCCCGCCGCCTGAAAGCCATGGCGGAGAATCTTTTCATAAGCCGCATTAAGGACGGAGCGGCGTGTCTGTTTCGGGTTGCGCACACGGGTCATACCGGACAGTATGTTGAATTGCGTCGGCTTTCGCAAGAGTTCAAGCCGGAGTATGATGTAAAATGAATTCAATGAGTTTTGGCCCCGGATCATGAACTACCGAACTATCGCCTTCGTCAACGGCGACCTGAAGCGAGCCAAGGAAGCCGGGGAGCGGCTCAGAAAACGTTATGGTCATGTGCCGCCGGAAGACGCCGATATCATTGTCGCTCTGGGCGGCGACGGGTTCATGTTGCAGACCTTGCACCGCTGCATCGACCGCAAGGTTCCTATCTACGGGATGAATCGGGGTTCCGTCGGATTCCTGATGAATGCCTTTGATGAAGAGAACCTGCCCGAGCGGTTGGCCGCCGCCGAACCGATCAACCTTAATCCCCTGCGGATGTTTGTTTCCGATCTGAATGGAAACGAGCATCAGGCCATCGCCATCAACGAGGTTTCCCTGCTGCGTGAAACCAGGATGGCCGCCAAAATACGAATAATGGTTGACGGCGTAATCAGGATGGAGGAGATCATCTGCGACGGCGTGTTGTTATCCACTCCCGCCGGGAGCACGGCTTACAACAATGCCGTTCACGGGCCTATTATCCCGCTCGGCGCCGATGTTTTGGCGCTGACGCCGATCGCCGCCTTCAGGCCCAGAAGATGGCGCGGGGCCTTGTTGCCGTCCACCGCCGCCGTTGATTTTGAAATCCTTGAGGCAGAAGTGCGCAAGGTCAGCGCCGTCGCTGACTTTACCGAAGTGCGCGACGTCACAAAAGTCAGCATCGTTCAGGACAGCAGCCATGAATTGACCTTGCTGTTCGACCCTGAACACAATCTGGAGGAACGAATCCTGCGTGAGCAGTTCGCGCTTTAATATTATTTGGCGGG
>Ga0156013_147_pt2 | contig 2626 bp, 2 predicted proteins | sample RifCSPlowO2_02_FD_107667 | JGI IMG/M metagenome (GOLD analysis project Ga0156013, IMG submission 107667) | Rhodospirillales bacterium RIFCSPLOWO2_02_FULL_58_16 | reverse complement strand
CGCCGATATCAACCACCATCGAGCCGGTAGGCTCGGTTACCGGCAATCCGGCCCCGATAGCCGCCGCCATCGGTTCCTCGATCAGGAAGACGCGCCTGGCGCCGGCGCTCTCCGCCGATTCCTGGATGGCCCGGCGTTCAACGGCGGTGGAGCCGGAGGGTACGCAGATGATAACCATGGGGCTGGCGAAACTGCGCCGATTGTGGACCTTGCGGATAAAGTACTTGATCATTTCCTCGGCGACTTCGAAGTCGGCGATAACGCCGTCACGCAAGGGACGGATGGCGTTGATATTTCCCGGCGTGCGGCCGAGCATCTGCTTGGCTTCCTCGCCGACGGCGAGCACATGCTTTTTGCCCTTGATATCGGCGATGGCGACGACCGACGGCTCGTTGAGCACGATCCCCCTGCCCTTCACATAGACAAGGGTGTTCGCCGTTCCCAAATCGATCGCCATGTCGGCTGACAGAAAGCCGAAGAGTCTGGAAAACATTAGCCCTGCACCTTATTCCCGATCAAAAGCAGTCCCTTTATAAAAAATTGTCGCGCTCAGGGCTAGGGCCAAAACCCATTAAAATCGTGAAATTCTGTGACATCAAAATGACCGAGGGGCAAGGAGAATCGGCGAAGGCGGGCTTAAAAGCCCCCGGCGAGCCGATTTTCCGCCGCCCATTCGGTCATTCTGATGTCACCCTTCTCGGGCGCGGCAGAAAAGGCGACCGGACGTCTTCAAAGGCCTCAACCGTAGCAAATACTACGCTTTTCGGCCTTTTCATAGCCGGGCCGCCTTTTCTGCTTCGCGCAGAATTCATGAATTTAATGAGTCTTGGCCCTAAGCCGAAAGCGCCGGCAAAGACGATTTATCTTCATTTGCCGATAATTTTGTTTAACGCATTAACATACGCCTTGACCGAGGCCACCATGGTATCGGTGTCGGCGCCCAGCCCGTTGACCGACTTTCCGTCAAGTTCCAGACGCACGGTTACCTCGGCCTGGGCGTCGGTTCCTTCGGTAACGGCGTGAACCTGATAGAGCCGCAACACCGCCTCATGAGGAAACAGCTCCTTGATGCAGTTAAAGGCGGCGTCAACGGGACCGCTGCCGACGGACGAGCATTCCTTGAGCTTGCCGTCGATCAGCAGGCTCAACTCGGCTGTCGGCGGGCGGTGTTTGGTGCCGCACTTTATCTCCAATGAAATCATCCGCATACGGTCGTTGACGCGCAATACCTCGTCATCGACCAGGGCGATGATGTCATCGTCGAAAATCTCCTTTTTCTTGTCGGCCAGATCCTTGAAACGCCTGAAAGCGTCGGTTATGGCGCCGGCGCCGAGGTCATAGCCCATATCCTTCAGCTTCACGGCGAAGGCATGGCGTCCCGAGTGCTTGCCCATGACCAGCCTGGACTCGTTCAACCCCACCGATTCAGGGGTCATGATCTCGTAGGTTTCGGCGTTCTTCAACATGCCGTCCTGATGGATGCCCGACTCATGGGCAAAGGCGTTGGCGCCGACGACAGCCTTGTTGGGCTGCACGGCGAAGCCGGTAATCGAGGAGACCAGCCGCGAGGCCTTCATGATATGCTCGGTCTTGATTGCCGAGTGGAACGGCATCAGGTCATGGCGGGTGCGCAGAGCCATGACCACCTCTTCCAGGGCGGCGTTGCCGGCGCGTTCGCCGATGCCGTTGATGGTGCATTCCACCTGACGGGCGCCGGACCGGACCGCCGCCAGCGAGTTGGCCACCGCTAGGCCCAGGTCATTATGACAATGCACCGAGATTACCGCCTTGTCGATGTTGGGCACCCGCGAAAACAGCATGGCGATCAGCGCCGCGTACTCATCCGGCAGGGCGTAGCCCACGGTGTCGGGGATATTTATGGTCCCGGCCCCGGCTTTGATGGCGCTTTCCACGCAACGGCACAGGAAGTCGTGCTCGGTGCGCGAGCCGTCCTCAGCCGACCATTCGACATCGCCGCATAAATTTCGGGCCAGAGTGACGCTGTCGATAACCGCCTGATGGACCTGATCAGGCGCCATCTGCAACTTGTGCTTCATGTGCAGCGGACTGGTCGAAATAAAGGTGTGAATGCGTCCGCGTTCGGCCTTCCTGACGGCTTCGGCGCAGCGTTCGATATCCTTGGCGACGGCGCGGGCCAGTCCGCAGACGGTCGAGTTGATGATCGTGTTGGCGATCTCGCGCACCGCCGCGAAATCACCGTCCGAGGCAATCGGGAAGCCGGCTTCGATGATATCGACCCCCATTCCTTCCAGGGTCTTGGCGATGCGCAGCTTTTCCTCAAGGTCCATCGACGCCCCCGGCGATTGTTCGCCGTCGCGCAGGGTGGTGTCAAAAATGATTATCCGGTTACTCATGGAATTGTCCTCTTCTCAACTTAGGGCCAAGACAAAGTCGCGGCGACGGAGTCCTAGGGGCGCCTTAGTCGACGCAGGGCATTTCCACGATTAACGGCCATAGCCTAAACCATAATTCATTTCAAGAAATACAGATAACATATATAGAGATAGGGACTATTTTAAAATGTCAACAGACTTATTAATCAGGACCTTCCCCAAAAATTTCAGCAAAAGCCGAGTGTAAGCTGCGGCCACCTTGGCGTCTTTGC
>Ga0156013_101_pt4 | contig 3140 bp, 6 predicted proteins | sample RifCSPlowO2_02_FD_107667 | JGI IMG/M metagenome (GOLD analysis project Ga0156013, IMG submission 107667) | Rhodospirillales bacterium RIFCSPLOWO2_02_FULL_58_16 | reverse complement strand
TCATCTCTACGGCTTTATGGATGAAAGCGAACGCGACTGGTTCAGGCTGCTGACCACGGTGCAGGGGGTGGGGGCAAAAGTCAGTCTGGCCATTCTTTCGGCGCTCGGCCCCAATGAATTGGCCGACGCCATTGCCGTAGGCGACTGCGCCGCCGTCACCCGCGCCGCCGGCGTCGGGCCTAAACTGGCGACCAGAATCATCAGCGAACTCAAGGATAAAGCCGGCGCTATTGCTCTCGGCGCTCATGCGCGGATCGGCGGCGCAACGGCGACCGCGCCCATAGGCGGGGCCATGGCGGACGCCGTCTCGGCCCTGGTCAACCTCGGCTACGGCGTCTCCGAGGCGCATGCGGCGCTGGCCCGCGCCTGCGGCGGCCTGGGTCCGCAGCCCGCCGTCGAGGATTTGATCAGAGCCGGACTTTCCGAACTCGGCGCCGGAGAACATAGGCGATGAATGACGCCGACCGCATGGTAGCCCCCGAGCAGACGGAAAAAGACCGGATCGAGTCCTCGCTGCGGCCGCTGACGCTGGACGATTTTATCGGCCAGGAGCAGGTGCGCGGCAATCTCAAGGTCTTCATCAAGGCGGCGCGCGCTCGCGGCGAGGCCATGGATCACGCGCTGTTCTACGGGCCTCCGGGACTGGGCAAGACGACTCTGGCTCATATCGTCGCCCGCGAACTGGGCGTCGGCTATCGCGCCACTTCGGGGCCGGTCATCGTCAAGGCCGGAGATTTGGCGGCGATCCTCACCAACCTGCAACCCCGCGACGTTCTGTTTATTGACGAAATCCATCGTCTTAACCCGGCTGTCGAGGAAATCCTCTATCCGGCGATGGAGGACTTTCAGCTTGACCTGATCATCGGCGGGGGGCCGGCGGCGCGCTCGGTGCGCATCGACCTGCCGCCGTTTACCCTGATCGGCGCCACCACCCGCACCGGGCTGATCACCGGCCCGCTGAGGGAACGCTTCGGCATTCCCATGAGAATGGTTTTCTACAGCCCCGAGGAACTGAAGCGGATCATCGCCAGGGGCGCCGGTCTGCTGGGGCTTGATCTGAAACCCGAAGGCGCCGCCGAAATTTCCAGGCGCTCGCGCGGCACCCCCCGCGTCGCCGGGCGGCTGCTGCGCCGGGTGCGCGACTTCGCCGTCGTTGACGGCATTACCGAAGTCGATGCCGAGGCCGCCGACAAAGCCCTCAATCGCCTTGAAGTTGACCAATGCGGTCTGGACGCCATGGATCGGCGCTATCTCCGCTGCATCGCCGACAACTACGGCGGCGGCCCGGTGGGGGTGGAGACGCTGGCGGCGGCGTTGTCCGAACAGCGCGACACCATCGAGGAGGTGATCGAGCCTTACCTTATCCAGCAGGGGTTGCTGATGCGGACGCCGCGCGGACGCGCCCTGGCGGTTAGGGCTTACGCTCATCTGGGCCTTGCGGCCCCGTTATCGGCGGAACAGTTGAATTTGACGGCGGAGGCCGACGAATGAACGCTCATGTGTTTCCCGTACGGGTCTATTACGAGGACACCGACGCCGGCGGCATCGTCTATTACGCCAACTACCTCAAATTCGCCGAGCGGGCGCGCACCGAGATGCTGCGCGATCTGGGCGCCGAAAATTCAAAGATCATGAAAAGCGACGGCATCGTCATGGCGGTGCATCACTGCTCGGCGGATTACTTGAAACCGGCCCGTCTTGACGACATGCTGGCGGTCCATACCCGACTCGTTAAGATAGGCGGCGCTTCGCTGCATCTTGACCAGACGGTGGTCCGCGACGGAGAAGATATAGCGCGGATGAAAATTCGTCTTGTCTGCATGACTTTGGCGGGAAGCTCCGCCCGCTTGCCCGAAAATTTGAGGCTTTTGTTTAATAATTACATCAATAATGAACAGGTGTGAATGATGGAAAACAACGTAATTGACGCCGTTTCGCTCGGCGGCTCCACCGCTCTGGATTTTTCCATAATGGCCCTGTTCCTGAAGGCCGACCCCATCGTCAAATCGGTTATCGCCGTCTTGTTGCTGGCGTCGATCTGGTGTTGGGCGATCATCTTCCAGAAGATTCTGGGAATACGCCTTCTGAACGCCGGGGCCGCCAATTTCGAAACCGCTTTTTGGTCGGGCGGTTCGCTGGATGATCTGTATGACCGCATCTCCGGACAGCCGCGTGATCCCATGTCGGCGGTTTTCGTCGCCGCCATGCGCGAGTGGCGGCGCACTCCGGGAGGCGCGACAAGCGGTTCGATGGACAACAAGCGCGTCGGCGTCGGCGGTCGGGTCGAGCGGGTCATGCAGATTACCGTGACCCGCGAGATGGATCGCGCCGAGCGCCACCTGACCTTCCTCGCCACCACCGGCTCGACGGCGCCGTTCATCGGCCTGTTCGGCACGGTATGGGGCATCATGAACAGCTTCCAGGCTATCGCCCAGTCCAAGAACACTTCGCTGGTGGTGGTCGCGCCGGGCATCGCCGAGGCTTTGTTCGCCACGGCGCTGGGGCTGCTGGCGGCGATTCCGGCGGTGGTCGCCTACAATAAGATTTCCAAGGACCTGGACCGCTACGCCACCCGGCTGGACAGTTTTGCCGGAGAGTTCTCCGCCATCCTGTCGCGTCAGATGGATGAAAAGAGTTAGTCCATGTCATTTTCATCGCAAGGCGGATCGCGCCGCTACACGCAACGCAACGCTCACCGACCGATGAGCGATATCAACGTCACTCCCATGGTCGACATAATGCTCGTGCTGCTGATCATCTTTATGGTGGCGGCGCCGCTGCTTACCGTGGGGGTGACGGTGGATTTGCCCAAGACGGCGGCGTCGGCGATTCCCGGACAGGACGAACCGCTGGCTATTTCGATAAAAGCCGACGGCAGCATCCACCTTCAGGAAACCCCGGTCGAGATCGACGCCCTGGTCCCGCGTCTGAACGCCATCACCAACAACAACCCGGACCTGCGTATTTTCATCCGGGGCGACAAGGCCATCGACTACGGGCGGGTAATGCAGGTGATGGGCGTCGTCAACGCCGCCGGCTTCAAGAAGGTGGCCCTGGTGACCGAGCAGGCCGTTGTCAAAAAGAAAAAAGGAAAGTAGGCGGCGTTAATGCGCAACAGCTTCTTCTTTTCGGCGTTGCTC
>Ga0156013_120_pt3 | contig 3249 bp, 5 predicted proteins | sample RifCSPlowO2_02_FD_107667 | JGI IMG/M metagenome (GOLD analysis project Ga0156013, IMG submission 107667) | Rhodospirillales bacterium RIFCSPLOWO2_02_FULL_58_16 | reverse complement strand
CCCACGTCAAGGCCATTCAGGAGAAATACATCATTCCCGGCGAGACCGCCGAATCCGCCCTTATGTTCCTGCCGTCGGAGGCCGTTTACGCCGAGTTGCACGCCAACTTCCGCAATGTGATCGAGGAATCATTCAAACGCCGGGTGTGGATCGTCTCGCCGACAACATTGATGGCGACGCTGACCACGGTGCGCGCCGTTCTCAAGGACTCCCGCATGCGCGAACAGGCCGGAGTCATCCAGACCGAAGTCATGAATCTGCTCAAAGATGTCGAGCGTCTGGACAAGCGGGTCGGCAGTCTTCAGGACCATTTCCGCATGGCCAACAAGGACATCGAGGAGATATCCACCTCCACCGGCAAGATCATCAGCCGTGGCGGGAAGATAGAAATGGTCCAACTCGGCGACGATGCGCCGGTCGAGGAATTGGTTAAACCGGCCCCCGCGCCTTAAGGGCGGCGGTCAGGGTGCCCTCGTCCAGATAATCCAGTTCGCCGCCAACCGGAACCCCATGCGCCAGACCGGTGACCTTGACGCCGCATTCCCCCAGTCGCTCGGCGATGTAGTGGGCGGTGGTCTGGCCGTCAACGGTGGCGTTGGTGGCGAGGATCACTTCCTTCACCTCATCCTTGCAGGCCCGCGCCACCAGGCCGTTGATATTAAGATCATCGGGACCGACGCCGTCCAGCGCCGACAGCACCCCGCCCAGCACATGGTAGCGCCCCTTGAACGATCCCATCCGTTCCAGCGCCCACAGATCGGCGACATCCTCGACGATGCAAATGATTGAAGCGTCCCGCTTGACATCGGCGCACACGACGCAGGGGTCGTTGACGTCGATATTGCCGCAGGTGGAACAGGTGACGATATTCTCCAGCGCCTCGGTCATGGCGAGGGCCAGCGGCGCCAACATCGATTCCCGGCGCTTGATCAGATACAACGCAGCGCGGCGCGCCGAGCGCGGCCCCAGTCCGGGAAGCTTGGCGAGAAGCTGGATCAGCCTGTCGATGCCGGAAGTGGTCATTAAAACGGCAGTTGCATTCCCGGCGGCAGTTGCAGGCCTCCGGTAAGTTCGGCCACCTTGTCTTTCATCACCGTTTCAACCTTGGCCTTGGCGTCGTTGAAGGCGGCGACGATCAAATCCTCAAGAACCTCGGCGTCCTTGTCCTCGAACAGAGACGGATCAATTTTTACGCGGCGCGCCTCCGACTTGCCGTTCAGCGTCACCTCGACCATGCCGGCGCCCGAACGTCCGATAACCAACATGCCGGCCATCTCTTCCTGCAATTCAGCCATCTTGGCCTGTATCTGCTGGGCCTGCTTCATCATCGCGCCGAGGTTCTTCATAGGCCTGTCCTCTTGAAACCGGTTAAGCGTGAGAGAGCAGTATATATCAGGCATCAAAGCGGGTGTCATCGGCAGATGGGAAATTCCAAGAACGGTAAACCGCAATTTTTCAGAGATATCTTAACGCACTATGAATAGGGCGCTCAGCATTGATACATACGGCATATGGCATAGTTCTCCTCAGATGAACGACAACCCCTCTTTAAGGAGAAACAAAATGTACGAATATCTGATCGCCGTAATCGCCACCGTTCTTTTCATCGCTCCGTTGGCTTACGCTTTTACCGCTTCCGTCGGCGAGATTGAGGCCCACTAAGTTTCAGCCTCTCGACAAAGCGATCAAGCCGACGAAAACCGGCCCCTTGGGAGTTCTCTCAAGGGGCCGTTTCCGTTTTATGACTTAAAGCGCGTCCAGATTTTCCTGCTCGAATTCCAGAAATTTCCTGGTCACCTCGGCCATCTCGCGGTAGTACGGCAGCGTGGCCGTTTTTATGACCTTTCCGCAGAATTGCGGCGCCCATTTGCTCAAGTGCTCATCGAAAAATTTCTTTTGCACCTCAAGGCACCCGATGGCCTCGTCCTTGTTTCCCGCAGACCAGGCCTCGGCCTCTTTTTCTGCGAGCAATTTCATCAGGTCCAGTTCGGCGCTGATATGATCAGGCATCCCCGAAAAATTTTCGTCATAGCTCAGGCCGGCGGCTTCGATAAAACATTTCACCTTAACCGTCTGCGTTCCCCAAAGCTCGTTATCCGCCGGATTTCCGGTATCTATATGAATGGACTCATGGGGAGAAAGATGAGGACCGGGTCCGATGAACAGCCTTGCATATTCAACGGCCAGGTCCTCGACAAGTTTATTGACCGGGGTTTCATGGAAGTCGTCCCCCAAGGACAGCCCCAGGCCGGCGAAGGCCTGGGAAAGCTTGCTGTCCTTGAGTTCGCCGATAAAGGACGAATCAGGCTCCACCCTGTAAATCATGGAAAGCAGACCATATACGTTGCTGCGCGCAGCGGCCGTCTCCGCCATGTTGTTCAGGTTATCGCCCACTGCTCAAACTCCTTCCACCACCCCGGTCAACAGGGGGTATTATGCCTTTTCTACTTTTACCACCGTGTCCATCCACCGCATTGAACCGCCGATCGGGTCCGAACTGTTGGGGATAAGCACGTTGGGGTGGACGCCATGCTTTTTCCACCACATGTTCTTGGCGTCCGGGTCAGCTTCCGCGCCGCCGTCGGTCGGGGATGTCTTGCCCGATCCATAGATGCCCGAATGCTGACGACCCAAGTGGTTGGAAACGGCGATGATGCCGGGGATAATCCCTTCAGTGACATAAGCCGTGGTGATAATCTCACCAATGCCGCCGCGCACCTTGATCTTGTCGCCGTCCTTGATGCCTCTCTCGGCGGCGGTCTTGGTGTTGATCCATCCCGGATTGTCGTGCTTGATCTCGGTCAGCCACTTGCAGTGGGCTGTTCGAGACTGGGTATGCACGGCAACCTTATAGGTGGTCAGGATCAGCTCGTCCTTGGCCATCGCCGCATGTTCCGGGATCGGCGTGTAGGTCGGGAACGCCGGAAGCCCCTTGACGGCAAAGTTATCGGAATAGAAGTCAAGGAGACCGGACTTGGTGAATGACGTGTTCGGCGGGTAGGCAGTTAACGCCGCGCCGTCGATATTCTGGGCGACATAGGCTTTTTTCGCGTCCTTGACGCCCAGATAGCCGGCCTTCTTGGCTTCGTCTTCGCTGGCGACTCCGGCCTTTTTCCAGTTCCAGTAGACGCCGGTTTTGTCGTCGAGAATGACGCCGTCGCCGGAAACATCGACTTTCGCTTCATAGAAGCCGTAGTTGGGCTTGGCGTCCTTGTCGTGCCAGACGCCCTTCGCCTTCATATACTCGAA
>Ga0156013_116_pt7 | contig 3683 bp, 3 predicted proteins | sample RifCSPlowO2_02_FD_107667 | JGI IMG/M metagenome (GOLD analysis project Ga0156013, IMG submission 107667) | Rhodospirillales bacterium RIFCSPLOWO2_02_FULL_58_16 | reverse complement strand
ACTCGCCGTTGAGGTAGATTATCATTAGGGCCAAGACTCATTAAATTCATGAAATTCTGTGGCATCAAAATGACTGAGGGACAAGGAGAATCGGCGAAGGCGGGCCTGTCAGCCCCCGACGAGCCGATTTTCCGCCGTCCATTCGGTCATTCTGATGTCACCCTTCTCGGGCGCGGCGGAAAAGGCGACCGGACGTCTTCAAAGGCCTCAACCATAGCAAATACTACGCTTTTCGGCCTTTTCCTAGCCGGATCGCCTTTTCTGCTTCGCGCAGAATTCATGGATTTAATGAGTCTTGGCCCTAGCCAAACTCCGCCGGGCCGAGGCTGTCCAGCAAAGCGCGGACCTTGATGATGGTCTCATCGTACTCCGCCGAAGGGTCGGAATCGGCGACAATGCCGCCGCCGGCCTGGGCGATTGCCATGCCGTCACTGATCGTCAGGGAGCGGATGACAACGCTGGATTCCATCGCCCCGTCAAACCCCATCCAGGCAATGGCCCCGCAATACGGCCCCCGGCGCGACGGCTCCAGTTCGGCGATTATTTCCATGGCGCGAATCTTGGGAGCGCCGGTGACCGAGCCTCCGGGGAAGGCCGCTTCCAGCAGGTCCACCGCCCCCAGTCCTTTCCGCATCTGTCCGCGCACCACCGAAACCAGGTGATGAACATTGGCGAAGCTTTCAAGGGCGGCTATTTCTTCCGCCTTGACGCTGCCCGGTTCACAGACCCTCGAAAGGTCATTGCGCAAAAGATCGACGATCATCAGATTCTCGGCATGGTCTTTCTCGCTGGCCAGCAGTAGAGCGGCCAACTCGGCGTCTTCATCAGGAGATTTCCCGCGTGGTCGCGTTCCCTTGATGGGCCGTGTTTCCACCTCGCCGTCTGAACCGAGCCGCAAAAACCGCTCCGGCGAGGCCGAGGCGATGGCGCGGTTATAGCCGCAGGCAAGATAAGCCGCGAACGGCGCCGGACTGAGCTTCCGCAGACGGCGGTATAAAGTGAAAGGATGCAGGCCGTCGGGGATTTTTCCCAGGAAACGCTGCGTCAGGTTGGCCTGGAAAATGTCTCCGGCGAGGATATACTCAATAACTTTCGCCGCCGCCGATTCATAATCACGGCGCGTCATTTCGCTTCGCCAGCACCCGCTCGACACCATGTCGATTTCGCCAGGCTCGCCCGCCGCCTCGATACGCGCCGCCATGGCCTCGCCGCGAGCCTTGGCGGACGGGCGAGGAGGAACCGTCCGATCATTTTCCGCGAGATCGCCGGCCACAACCCAGGCGCGGCGCTCATGAACATCGAAGGCGGCGATGGTGTCATATAACCCGACCACCATTTCCGGGAACCGCGTATCGTTGGGCGGCAGCGCGGGAAGCCGCTCCAGATGCCGTCCCAGTTCATAGGCGAAGAACCCGGCGGCGCCCGTTTGGAAAGGCGGCAAATCAGGCCTTGAGCGGATAGTAAAACGCGCCAATTCACGGCGCAGCACGCCGAAGGGATCGCCGCTTACGGCATGGCCGTCGATTTCTACCTTTATGTCGGCGGTAATAACCCTGAACGGATCGGCGGCGATGTAGGAGTGGCGTCCGCGTCCGCCGCCCTCATCGGCGCTGTCGAAAAAGACCGCCGGCGGATCATCGGCAAACGCCGCAAAGGCGGCTACGGGGTCGCGGTAGGGAATGGAGATGACAAACAGTTCGGCCGACATATGAATTAAAACGCTTCGGCAAGCACGCGATCCGGGGGCTTGTGTCCGTCAACAAAGGTCTTGATGTTAATCAGCACCTTCTCGCCCATGCCTATCCGTCCCTCGTTGGTCGCCGACCCCATATGCGGAAGCAGCACCACGTTGTTGAGTTCAAGAAGCTTCGGATTCACCAGTGGTTCGTTTTCATATACGTCCAGTCCGGCGCCGGCGATTTCCCCATTTTTCAGAATACGGATCAGCGCATCCTCGTCGATCACCCCGCCGCGTGAGGTATTGATGACAAACGCATGAGGCTGCAACAGTTCCAGGCGTCTGGCCGACAGTAAATGATAGGTTGCGGGAGTATGAGGGCAGTTGACGGAAATAATGTCCATGCGCGCCAGCATCTGATCCAGACTTTCCCAATAAGTGGCCTCCAGCTCTTCCTCCAGCTCCGAAGGCGCCCGATGGCGGTTGTGATAATGGATGGAAAGCCCGAAGCCTCGCGCCCGCCGCGCCACCGCCGCGCCGATGCGTCCCATGCCGATGATGCCCAGCCGCTTGCCGTTGACGCGGTGCCCCAGCATCCATGTAGGCGCCCATATCTTCCATTGCCCGGCGCGCAAGACCCGCTCGCCCTCGCACAGCCGTCGCGGAACGGCGAGAATCAACGCCATGGTCAGATCGGCGGTATCCTCGGTCAGCACGTCCGGCGTGTTGGTCACAATAATGCCGCCCCGGTGCGCGGCGGCAAGGTCGATATGGTCAACCCCCACGCCGTAATTGGCGATCAGACGCAATTGCGGACCGGCATGGGAAAGGAGCTTCGCATCAATGCGGTCGGTTACCGTCGGCGCCAGGACGTCCGCCGTTTTCACCGCCTCGATAAGCTGCGCTTCGTCCATCGGCTTGTCGTCAAGATTCAGCCGGACGTTGAACAACTCCATCAGCCGCGTCTCGATGGAATCGGGAAGCTTGCGGGTAACTGTCACTAACGGTTTTTGCCGCGCCATAAACGAGACTCCGGTATAAATAGCTGCGCTCCGGCGAGTTTACCGTAAAAAAAATTACGGAGACAAAAAATTAAATATTGTTCCCATAATTAACAAAAATTGCTACGCAGTGTGTTTGTAATTTAATTTCAGCAATATCCTCGTATGGTAGAATTAAACGAACCTACGTTGATGTCCTCTCAAACGAGAACATTCTACTCATCTATAAGTAAAGGCATTTTATCGTTTTTTTTAGGAGGGGTGCTTTTTTTAATAGGCTTGGTCATGCTGCATTTTAAAGCGCCCCCTATATGGATAGCCTGGTTCATCTTGATATTGGGGGGGCTATGTTCCACGATGGCGTTGAGCGTTCTCATCTTCCGTTACCCTCGTATAACATTGCACCCGCGCGGATTTGAATTCATCACCATATTTAATAAACTCTCGCTCCTTAAGACAAAAATTTCACATCAATGGTCAGATGTCGGGCAATTTTCGGCTGGTAGCTTTAGTTCCCCTAAACTTGGCACTCAATACTTTGCGTGTGCATTCTCAGATGAGCACCATGATCTTTTGGCATCACGCGAAGATAAAACCGCTCCGGACTTCTTTAATGGCGATATAAAAATCCCACTTCACCTATTTTCCTTCGGGAAATCCATAGAAGATGCTCAGGTATTTTGTGATGAACTGAACAGGTGGAGAGAATACTTCGGCAGCCCGGAAATAACGGTTTCACACCCCGACGCATATAAGCTCTATACTCAGCTTAAAGCCAAAAATATGAATGCCTCAATAAAGATGATTCTTTGGGCGACGTTCGGACCTTTAATCATTTTGTTAGCGACGTTCGTGGGGCAATGGCTCGCAAAGTAAGGCTTTAATGTCCATCGGGAGGCTTTGTCCGCTAAAGCATTTCAAGATTGATTAGAATCGCTTTCGCCTGCATGAAGACGTGGATACGCGGATCAAGTCCGCGCATGACGAAATAAATAACACCGTCA
>Ga0156013_121_pt2 | contig 4725 bp, 5 predicted proteins | sample RifCSPlowO2_02_FD_107667 | JGI IMG/M metagenome (GOLD analysis project Ga0156013, IMG submission 107667) | Rhodospirillales bacterium RIFCSPLOWO2_02_FULL_58_16 | reverse complement strand
ATCCCGCCAAGCAGCGCGATCAGCCGGATAACGTAGTTATCGCTGGCGTCAAGCCGGTGGCGGAAGCGGCGCTCGGCTCGGTGCGCGAAGCATTAAAGGAACAGGGCCTTCCCGTCGGCGGCAAGATTACTTTCGTCGAGGCCCGCACCGCCCATGAAAGCGCTAAGGCCCATCTCGCCCGGCTGCGCCTACAGGAGCGCAAGGGCAACCTGGTCGACCGCGCTCGCGCCATGGCCATGGTGTTCAAGCTCGCCCGTCAGGAACGCGATGCCTGGGTCAACTGGCCGGCCCGCGTCGCCGCCTTGATGGCGGCCGAACTGTCGGCCTCATGCAGCGAAGCGATAGGCCATCCGATAATGATCGAGGCGCACGTCATGCAGAAGGTGCTGGAAACCAATGTACGCGCTCACCTCAGCGAATTGTCCGAGGTCCGTCTCGATCTCCGATGACCTCCCCGCCGATCCGGGCGGCTTTGACGGCTGGGAGGATATCCTTCGCAACTGGGCGCAAGGGATCAAGCCCGATCCGCTGCTCACCGTCTCCGAATGGGCCGACCGGCACCGGGTGCTGTCGTCGCGGGCGGCGGCCGAGCCGGGCCGCTATCGAACGATGCGCACGCCCTACATGCGCGCCATCATGGATGCGCTGTCGCCGGGGCATCCGGCCCAGCGCATAGTTTTTATGAAGGGAGTACAGGTCGGGGCCACCGAGGCCGGCATCAATTTTATAGGGTTTGTTATTCATCAGGCGCCGGGACCGATGCTGGCGGTTCAGCCGACGGTGGAACTGGCCAAGCGCGCCTCGCGCCAGCGCCTCGACCCGCTGATCGAGGAATGCCCGGCGTTGCGGGACAGGGTCCGTCCGTCGCGGTCTCGGGATTCCGGCAACACGGTGCTGTCCAAGGATTTTGTCGGCGGCATCCTGGTGTTGACCGGGGCCAACAGCGCGGTGGGGTTGCGCTCGATCCCGGCCCGTTATTTGTTTCTCGATGAGGTCGACGCCTATCCGGCTTCCGCCGACGAGGAAGGCGATCCGGTGACGCTGGCCGAGGCGAGGTCGCTTACCTTCGCTCATCGGCGCAAGATATTTCTGGCATCCACCCCGACCATCAAGGGGATATCGCGCATCGAGCGCGAATACGAGGCTTCCGACCAACGCCGCTTCTTTCTGCCCTGCCCCCATTGCGGGGCGAAGCAGTGGCTGAAGTTCGAACGGCTACGCTGGGAGAAGGGACGGACGGAGACGGCGCGCTATGTCTGCGAGGCCTGTGAACAGAACATCAACGAGCACCACAAGACCGCCATGCTGGAAGCGGGCGAGTGGCAAGCGACGGCGGCGTCCTCCGATCCGCTGACTATCGGTTTCCACCTGTCGGCGCTTTATTCGCCGGTGGGCTGGCTGTCCTGGGAACGAATCGCAAGGTCTTGGGAGGCGGCGCAAGGGTCAGACGAGGCTATCAAGGCGTTCAAGAACACAATGTTGGGAGAAACCTGGCAAGAGACCGGCGAGGCCCCGGACTGGCAGCGCGTCTATGACCGGCGCGAAGTCTGGCCCAACGGCGCCGTGCCGATGGGCGGGCTGTTCCTCACCGCCGGGGCCGACGTCCAGAAGGACCGCATCGAGATCGATGTCTGGGCCTGGGGGCGCGGTTTGGAAAGCTGGCTGATCGACCATATCGTTATCGAAGGTGGTCCTGAGAAAGCCGAGGCCCCCGAAGCGGCGGGCGATCCCCTGTGGGCCGAGATGGACAAGCTGTTGGGGCGCACCTGGATGCACGCCGGCGGCGCCGCCATGACAATCGCCCGGCTCGCCATCGATACCGGCTATGAGACCTCCGCCGTCTATGCCTGGGCGCGCCGGTGCGGATTCAGTCAGGTGGCCCCGGTCAAGGGCGCGGAAGGCTTCAGCCGACCCAGCCCGGTCTCGGGACCGACCTACGTTGATTCGACCGAAGGCGGCAGGAAGCTGCGCCGTGGGGCCAAACTGTGGATGGTGGCAGTCTCCACTTTCAAGACCGAGACCTATCGCTACCTGCGCCTGGAGCGCCCGACCGACGAGGAGCGGGCGGCGGGCGTTAGGTACGCCGCCGGAACGATACACCTGCCATCGTGGTTGGACAGCGAGTGGTGCAAGCAGTTGGTGGCCGAGCAATTGGTTACCGTAAAAACCCGGCGTGGGTTCAGCAAGCTTGAATGGCAAAAGATGCGCGAACGCAACGAAGCGCTCGACTGCCGGGTCTACGCCCGCGCCGCCGCCTGGATATTGGGCGCCGACCGCTGGGCGGAGAGCAAGTGGCGCGACCTGGAGAGCCAGATTGGCGCCCGGATCAAAAGTCCGGGGGCATGCCCCTGCGAACCGGCGGGGGTCGGCGTCGCCACCATTGATGCCGAAACCGTTAACGGCGGGGAAACTTCGCCGTCCGTCGCCGGACGGGTGCGCCGGGCGCCGCGACGCGGCCGCAAGATTTTTCAATCCAGCTATCTGACGTGAGCAAACTATGCTGGCAACTTAGGAATTTCAGGTTGGATCGTCTTTCTTGACCTTCGCGGAACCGTGTCCACAATGCTCCGAAAGCGGCTCGTCGCAATGGCGGATCATTTCACCGGTTTCTTTGTCCTTCACGGTTTCCAGATAGCGGTTATTCTCGCGATCAATGACACGCTCCTTGTCAACCCAGTCGTCCTTGCTCTTGCGGTAGTCGTCCCCGACAAAAAACTCTTTCTTGATGCCCTTCTTGCCGGGACCGTCCCGCAGCTTGCCCTTGACGTTGTCATGGATCGACAAGCTAACCGAATCAAATATTTCCACATTAATGGTTCGCTTTGTGGAACCGCAGTTCGGGCATGAATTCGGTTGATTTTCCTTAACAGCGGAGAGAACCGGAAGTGCGGTTCTACAGTCGCTGCAAAAGTAGCTTTGACTCACTTCCTCCATTTACGTCTCCTTTTATAATCACGGCCCTTAGGCAAAACTCCCGATGACAATAGACGAACTCAAGGCCGAACGCGAGCGGGTGCTGGCGCGGCGCAACTCGCTGGTCAGCCGGGTCAGCGTCGGCGAGCGCAGCGTCCAGTATGATCTTACCCAGGCCGACAAGGTGCTGGCCGACCTGGAGCGACGGATCGCCGCCCAGGAGCGCCGGGCGCCAGCGCGGCGCATCCTTGTCTATGCCGACAAGGGGCTGTGACCATGCTCGGCGGCATTCGGCGCAAGGTCGGCGCCTTTATCGGCGGGTTCCATGGCGGCTTCGAGGCCGCCATGGGCAACCGTCGCCTCAAGGCCTTCCAGCCATCGCGCGCCCATCTCAACACCCTGATCGCCGCCGCCGGGCCCGACATCACGGCCCGCGCCCGCTATCTGATCCGCAACAACGGCTATGCCGCCAACGCCATCGAAAGCTGGGCGGGCAACGTGGTCGGCGCCGGCATCAAGCCGTCGTCGCTGATCGGTGACGCGGAGTTGAAAGCCCGCGTTCAGAAACTATGGCTGGCGTGGACCGACGAGAGCGACGCCGAGAGCTTTACTGATTTCTACGGCCAGCAGCGGCGGGCGGCGCGCGAGGTGTTTATCGCCGGCGAAGTGTTCTTCCGTTTCCGTCCGCGCCGTCCCGAGGACGATCTGGCCGTGCCCTTGCAGTTGCAGATGATCCCGTCCGAGATGCTGCCGCTGACCAGGACCGAGACCCTGCCGTTCGGCAACGTCATACGCCAGGGCATTGAGTTCGACCGTATCGGGCGGCGGGTGGCCTATCATTTCCTGCGCCGCCATCCCGGCGACGTCACCGATCCGGGATTAGTCGGCGAGACGGCGCGCATCCCGGCCTACGAGGTGATCCACGTTATCGACCCGGTCGATGCCGGACAACTCAGGGGCATCTCCCGTTTCGCCCCGGCCATCGTCAAGATGTTCCTCTTGGATCAGTACGATGACGCCGAACTCGACCGCAAGAAGGTGGCGGCGATGTATGCGCTGTTCGTCACCACGCCAAGCCCGGCTGAGCCGTTCGACATGGCCGAGGAGACGAGCGCCGATGGCGAACGGACCATGGATGTTCAGCCCGGCCAGGTGGTGATGCTGGAGCCCGGCGAAGAAATCCAGGCGTCCACTCCGGCCGATGTCGGCGGTTCTTACGAGCCGTTCCAGCACCGCACGCTGTTGCAGGTATCCGCCGCCTTGGGCGTGCCTTATGCCTATCTCAGCAATGACATGTCGCGGGCCAACTATTCGAGTTCGCGGCTGGCGCTGCTGGAGTTCCGTCGCCGGGCCGAGGCCTGGCAGCATTCGGTCATGGTTCACCAGCTTTGCCGCATCGTTTGGCGGCGGTGGATGGACGCCGCCGTCATGTCGGGGGCCTTGGATGTTCCTGACTACGACCAGCGCCGGGCCGAGCATCTCGCCTGCGCCTGGCTGCCGCCGCGCTGGGAATGGGTCGACCCCTTGAAGGACGCCCGCGCCGAGATCGAGCAGATCGAAGCCGGTCTCAAGAGCCGGAGCCAGGCCATCGCCGAGCGCGGCTTTGACGCCGAACAGGTTGACGCCGAGATCGCCGCCGACAAGGCAAGAGAACAGACGCTGGGTCTGACGTTCGGTAAGCCGCCGCCGGGCGCTCCCGATCCGTCGCAAGACCCCACGATAGCCATCGCTTAAGGATAATCATGATCGACCTTCCCCACATCGCCTCCCGGCTGTTTGGGACGCCATTGCTGATCGCGCGGCCCAAGCTGG
>Ga0156013_133_pt2 | contig 5346 bp, 5 predicted proteins | sample RifCSPlowO2_02_FD_107667 | JGI IMG/M metagenome (GOLD analysis project Ga0156013, IMG submission 107667) | Rhodospirillales bacterium RIFCSPLOWO2_02_FULL_58_16 | reverse complement strand
ATCAACAGCCCGAACCCCACCGTGACCAATTTGATCAAGTCCGCCTGCCGACGGGTTCCGGTCTTGTTTAAAATGTTTTTCAGATAAGTGCGCGCCGAATTGACGGTGATTTCCAGTTCCTGCGCCGCCTCATTGACCCTTTGCCCGTTCACCAGCGCCTGAAGGAGCTTTATCTCGTGGTTGCAGAGGCCGTAAAGATCGGAGAGGACCGCAAAAGGCAGATCGACTGATCGTTCCGGCTGGAGAACCAACATAATCATATGGATGTTAGTCTGCGAGAGCATATCGGTTTCTCTCTTGAGGGGCAGCAGCACCAGCATAAGATTATCCGCCGGTCGTTCAGAGCATTCCAGCCGCATTACATGCAGGGGAGCGATGCTGGACCGTGGTGATTTAAGGAACAGCGCCAAGGCCTTGCGGTCCCTTTGGTTGACGCAGGACAAATTATTGGGCGGTCTGACCGAGAGGCATTTGCCGCTTAGGAGCAGATCGGCCATCCTTGAATTCATGTATGTGGCCTTGCCTTCCTTATCCAGTATCGCAATGCCGAACACAAAACGATCCAGCACCTTGACGGCCAGCCGTACTTCTCCCGGAAGAGACGGACCCCGTAAACCGAGCCTCTCGTCCAGGAGGGCGGAATGGCCCGGCGCCGACGACATGTCCTCCGTCTCATTCATGACCGGCGCTATGGACTGACCGCCCAGGACCCTGCGTAAATCGCGCAGGATATTGCCGGGATGTTCCGTCTTGAGGAGATAACCGGCGACGCCGCAACTAAGCACCCGTTTTATGATCGCCGGGCTTTCCTCGGCAGAAAAAATCACTGTCGGAATCTCGGGGGCCACCTGCCGGACCATGTTGAGTCCGGGCAATACATCCATGCCCGGCATGTAGAGGTCGGAGATCAGAAGATCGAAGCCGCGATCCCCTGAAAGGATGCCCAGCAACTCCACGTAGCTTTCAGCCCGTTGAATTTCCACCTTCTCGTCGATGGTGGCCAGCAATGACGCAAGAACCTCGTGCACCAGCGGATGGTCATCGGCAATTAAAACACGCAATGTCTTCCGTCCATGTCTATCAAGATTACTATCGACACGCTGAAACAATATCTTGGCGGTTGGGGCAGGGCAATAAAATATGGCGGTTTCCGGAGCAAATAAACAAAACCGACATTTTTACAGTGGACTTTATAAGAAGACAAAGTATCATCCCGTCGCAAGCGTCTTCCGTTTTTGAAGGCTGGGGGGTTTAATTTGTGAGGGGAGAATTAAGGATGTCGAGCTTTATCCGTAAATCTGCTTTATCGGCCGTTGCCGGAGCATTCATGGTCGGCGCGGTTGCTTTAATGCCTGCGCCGGTCGCCGCCGATGAGGCCGATGACATGGTTTCAATCGTCAACGGCGGGCGCCTTTATGATAACTGGCTCAAGATGACCGGAGCTGCGGATCCGGGCAAAGATCACAAATCCTGGAAGCCGGCCGCCGGCAACAAGCAGACCGGCGACACCACATGGCGTTGCAAGTCTTGCCACGGCTGGGACTACAAGGGCAAAGACGGCCAACAGAAGGGCACCGAAGATGAAACCGCCGCCGGCGGCATAACCAAGTCGGCCGGCGCCGATCCGGCCAAGATCATCGCCGTCCTCAAGGACGCCACCCACGATCTGGGCGCCGTTATGAAAGAGGACGCAATGAAGGACCTCGCCAACTTCGTCAGCAAGGGCCAGGTAGACACCGCCGCGCTTCTCGCCAAGGGCGGCGACGCCGCCAAGGGCAAGGGATACTTTGAAACTATCTGCGTCGGTTGCCATAAGCTTGACGGTTCATATCCCAAGGACATGGCGATGAAGCTGGGAGCAAGGGTTAATATTGCTCCGCAACGTGTTTTGCATAATCTCATCAACGGCAATCCCATGGGTAAAATGCCGTCGTTGCGGGCGTTGGACGGGCAGGTGGCCCTGGATATTCTGGCCCACCTCAAGACGCTGCCCAAGAGCTGAGGATAAAAAAAGATTTGTCGGATTAAGTGTTGCGGCCCAGGCTCCCGTCTTGTTTCTTGATGAAGATGGGAGCCGGCTCCTGGGGAGGGGTCGGCTGCGGCGGGGAGGTTTGCCGGATTAATCGGGCCATGCTGTTTTATGGCTTTGATCCGGCAGCGAACTGGAAGCGTCGGGGGCATTTGCCCTGATCGCTTTCTTGGGGGGAACAACTAGGGAAAACACAATGAAGAAGCCATCACCCACGGCCCACCTTATAAGGTTGGCGGCAGTGTTCGCCGTCGGTTTCGTTGTCTTTGTCACGGCAAAATCATTGGCCACGCCGGCCACCTGGAACCATGACATGAGCAACTGGTTCCGGCTTAAGTCTCTTGACGACATGCAGACGCAGGTTCCGGCTTACGCCAATGACAACAAAGCCTGCGCCAGAGAATGTCATGAGAAAATCGGCAAGATGTTCAATAAAAGCATGCACAAGGGGGTCTCCTGCGACTCTTGCCATGGCGCTCTCGGCGATCATATCGACGCCACCAAGGTAGAACTTGAAACCTTGCTTAAAGGAAAGTTCAGCGATGAACAGAAGACTTCCCTGAAGAAAGCGGCGGCGCCTCTGGCTTACGGATGGCCGGCGCATTTGCAGGCGGCGCATGAAAAAAATGGAGGAACGGTTGTTCCCGAAGGGGCTGCGGTCCCCGTTATCGTTAAAAATCCGGTAAAGGCCGCCGTCATGTGGCAATGCAGGAATTGCCATCTTGAGATGATCAATAAACCCGCTGCGTTCAAACAGTTCAGACTGGACCCCAAGTTCAAAAAGCATAACGCCTTCATTTCCGGTCAAGTTGAGGGGCAAGCCGAGGGGCAGGAAATTATGTGCCTCAAGTGCCACGACCCCCACAATCCGACGCCATAAGGAAGGGGGGCATTCAGATGACTACGAAACTCAAGGGGTTGCATATGAACAAAGCATCAATACCGGTCACCGGGGAAAACTATTCGGACCCGCGACGCGAGTTCCTGAAAAATGTTCTTGCGGGAACGGCAGCCGCCACCGTTCTCATGGCGTCCGGTCCCGGCGTGGCCGCTACGAAAAAGTTTGCGCTGCCCGAAAATATTCCCGATCCGTATAAAGCCAAGCACCATTGGATATATGTGATTAACATCAATAACTGCATCGGTTGCGGTAACTGCGTTCGCGCCTGCAAGCGTGAAAACAGCGTGCCGGACACCGTATTCAGGACCTGGGTCGAAAGGTATCTGCTCACCAACGAAGGCGTCTATGTGGAATCCCCCAAGGGCGCCCTCGAAGGCTTTGAGCACTACAACGAGGAGATCAGGAAAAAGGCCATCAGGTCCTTCACCGTTCCCAAACTGTGCAACCACTGCCATCAGCCGCCCTGTGTGCAGGTTTGCCCGGTCGGCGCCACTTTCAAGGCCCCCGAAGGGCATGTTCTGGTGGACTGGACGCATTGTATCGGTTGCGCTTATTGCGTTCAGGCCTGTCCCTACGCGGTGCGCTTTATCAATCCGGTGGAGCATAAGGCCGACAAGTGTTCATGGTGCTATCATCGGACGTCAAAGGGAATGCGTCCCGCCTGCGTCACCGTCTGCCCCAACAAGGCCAGACTGTGGGGCGATATGAACGATAACGAGGCTGAGGTCACCAAAATCTTCAATGAAGGTCAGTGGATGGTTCTCAAGCCGCAGATGCATACGGATCCCTCGGTATTTTACGTGGGATTGCCGAAGGAGGTAATCTGATGGGTGCTTTAGGATTAGAAAGTCTGCCCGGCGACGCGATGATCAACTATGTGTTTCCGAACAACGAGCACGTTTTTTGGTCGGTCATGATCGTCATTTATCCGTACATCACGGGCCTGGTCGCCGGCGCCTTCGTGGTCTCCGGCCTGTCGCACGTCTTCAAGGTGAAAGAATTCCATCCCATCGGCAACTTCGCCCTGATCGCCGCCTTTTGCTTCGGTCTGTTCGCGGCGGTGCCGTTGTTGTTCCACCTCGGGCAGCCGCAAAGGGCTTACGAGATCTACGCCACGCCTCACCTGACCTCGGCGATGAGCATCTTCGGTTATGTGTATGGAAGTTACATGGTCGTGCTGATGCTGGAAATATGGCTGATTTACCGTCCCTTCTTCATCAAGAAGGCCAACGAAGGCGCAGGCGGGCTGTTCGGACTCATTTGCAGGGTGCTGACGCTCGGCATCAGAAGATACACTCCCGAGGCCGCCCATGTGGATCACAAGTTCGCCACCATCCTGGCCGGAATCGGCATTCCTTGGGCCTTCACCCTGCACGGGTATGTCGGCTTCATCTTCGGTTCGGTGAAATCCATCGCCTGGTGGGCGACGCCGTTGCAGCCGATCATCTTCCTGATGTCGGCGGTGGTCAGCGGCATGGCCATGCTGATGCTGATGTATTGCTTCCTGATGTGGAAGCGCAAGCAGCCGATTGATATGCCGATGATGAGAAAGTTCGTGGCGTTCCTGTGGGGCTTTTTCATTCTCGACTTCGTGCTTGAGATGCTTGAAATCATGTTCGCCAAGTACGAACACGGCCATCACTGGGAAGTCGTCTATCCGCTGCTGACCGGCCCGACCTTGAAGTACTCCTTCATCTACGGTCAGGTGCTTACCCTGTCGGTCATCCCGGTCGTCCTTCTCGGCTTCATCGTGCTGAAGAAGATGTCCGACAAGATGACTATTCTTTGGACCAACATCGCCTGCTTCCTGCTGGTCATGCAGGTGCTGTTCATGCGTTTCAACGTGGTCATCGGCGGGCAGCTTATTTCCAAGTCGGATCGTGGGTTCGTCAGCTACCAGTTTGAAGTCTTGGGCAGAGAAGGCCTGATCGTGGCCTGCGGCATCCTGTCGGCGCCGTTCATCGTCTACTTCATCCTCAGCAGGTTTATTCCCATCTTTGAGGATCCGGCGGCAGGGGCTTATGAGTCCGAGCCTCGGGCATGATCGGTTGAATCGCGTAATACGAAAGCGCCGGCCTTATGGCCGGCGCTTTTTTTACTGCCTCACGCCTTGGCGCCGGTGGCCGCTTTCCTCAGATAAGAAGGAATATCCTTCAGCGGCAAAACAGCGCTGCACAGTCCGCCCATAGCCACGGCGCCCGGCATCCCCCAAACAATGCTGGAGTCTTCATCCTGGGCGATGACGGTCCCGCCGGCGTTAACGACGGCTTTGCCGCCATCAAAACCGTCACGGCCCATGCCCGTTAACATCAATGCCAGCACCCCCGGCCCGTAAGCCTTGGCGATGCTGAGAAACATGGGATCGACGGAAGGCTTGCAGAAATTCACCGGCGGGCCGTTGTTCAGCCGGATAAGT
>Ga0156013_120_pt4 | contig 8702 bp, 6 predicted proteins | sample RifCSPlowO2_02_FD_107667 | JGI IMG/M metagenome (GOLD analysis project Ga0156013, IMG submission 107667) | Rhodospirillales bacterium RIFCSPLOWO2_02_FULL_58_16 | reverse complement strand
TTGGCGGAATCGCTGATTTTTTCGCCGGCCTGGCGCTTGGTGCCGACGAACAGCACCCTGCCGCCGCCGCTGACGATGTCGCGCACCGCCGTCATTGCCCGGTGCAGCATCGGCACCGTCTGTTGCAGATCGATGATGTGAATATTGTCACGCGCCCCGAACAAGTACGGGGCCATCTTGGGATTCCAGCGGCGTGTGCTGTGTCCGAAGTGTACGCCGGCTTCGAGAAGCTGACGCATAGTAAAGGCGGGAAGCGCCATGATACAGTTCCTTTTCCGGTTTAACCTCCACGGGCATCCGCCTGAACTCTTGTGTTCAGACACCGGAGCGGCAAAACGACGAATTTGCGCCGAAGCCGCCGGCCCGTGTGTGAATTTAAGTGCGCCTAGCTAGCCCTGTAAGATGATAATTGCAAGGGAAAAACGACCGGAACCATTATCTGTAAAAAAACCAGGACCTTCCCCAAAATTTGAAATGAAACAATAATTTTTCGGGAAGACTCTTCTCCGCCGCCCGTCATTGCGAGAAGGCGAAGCCGACGAAGCAATCCAGTCTACGCCGCCGCCATTGGATTGCGTCCCGCGTCGCTGATGCTCGCGGTCGCAATGCAGCAATTCTAATTATGGCGATGTTTTCCCTCTCCCCTCGCGGGAGAGGGTTAGGGTGAGGGGGCGCGTGTCCACGCGCAAGAGACTCCGACCGGCGCCAGCGCCGCATGAACACTGGAGTTTTTGTCCCGCCTGCCGGCGGTAAGACCCCTCACCCAACCTCTCCCTCAAGGGGAGAGGAGCTTGATTTTTGCCATAATGAGAATTGCTGGTCGCAATGACGGCAAGGCGGACGTAGAATTTTTTGAGGAAGGTCCTGGAAAAAAACATATAGAAAAGCCGTTTAAAGTATGCTAGCGTGCTAAAACGTGCGTGAGAATCGCGCACGGTAAACTGTGTAAACACCCTAGAAAGGGAGAAGCTATTATGGCAGACCTCACACTATCATCAGCGGTGCGTTCGAACCTTCTATCTCTCCAGAACACATCCAGTCTAATCGACCGCACCCAGGGCCGCATGAACACCCAGCTCAAGGTCGCGAGTCCGATGGACGATGCGGTCAAGTACTTCCAGGCCAAATCTCTCGGTGATCGCGCCCGCGACCTTTCAGAGCGTAAAGACGCTATTGAACAGGGCGTCAGCTCTCTGGAAACCGCCCTCAAAGCGGCGGAGTCCCTGGAGTCTTTGGTCAAACAGATGAAAGGCGCTATTGATAGCGCCCGAAGCTCCGATAAGACCCAACGCGCGTCGCTGACCGATCAGATCGAAGTGCTGGCCGATCAGATACAAAAGCTCGTCGACGATGCTTCCTACAAGGGCTTGAACCTTATTAACTCGACAGCGTCGTCCCTTGCCGTGCGTTTCAGTGAAAAGTCCGGCTCCAAACTTACGGTTGACGGCGTCGATTTCAACATGAGCCAATTCTTCAAAGACAGCGCCGGCGCTTCGGCTGACGCAGTCTCGGCCGCCAAACTGTTGACGGCCATCGGCTTCAGCGCGGGTGGCGGCTTCGCCGGACTTTCAAGTTATGACCTGTCCGTCGCCGCAGAACTGGCGTCGTTCAACGTCATGGCCGACTCCGCTATCATGAGCCTTGACGAAACGATCAGCAGCTTACGCTCCAAGGCTTCGACAATGGCGTCCAACGTCGCCATCCTGCGTGTGCGTTCCGACTTTACGACGCAATACATGAACGTTCTGGATACCGGCGCCGGCAAGCTGACTATTGCCGATCTGAATGAGGAAGGCGCCAACCTGTTGGCCCTTCAAACCAGACAGCAGCTCGGCATTCAGGCGATGTCCTTCGCCGCGCAGGCCGAACAAGGCATTCTGGGCCTGTTCAGGTAAACTTCGGGCAATGACGATCTCGACCAAGGGGGCCTTCTTGCCCCCTTGGTTTCTTTCAGGCCCCTTTTTTTAATTGACCGCCGCCGTAAATGCCCCTCAAAATTCAACTTAAAAGCGGCCAGAAAATTATTATCAACGGGGCCGTTCTGGAAAATGCCGCCCCCCGCACCGCGTCACTGCTTGTTATTAATGATGCGGCAATTTTACGGGATTCGGATATTTTAACTCCCGAGGATGCCGTTACGCCCGCAAGCCGCATATATTTTTCTCTACAATGCCTCTATCTTTTTCCCGGCGATTCAGAGATACATTTGCCACGCTTTCATGAATTCATTTCGAGCTACCTTAAAGCGGCTCCGAGTTCACGACATATAGTGGATAAAATTAAGATTTTTTTTGATAAAGGCGAGCTGTATCAGGCTCTCAAAGCAGGACATGATTTAATTACCCACGAACGTGAGGTTATGCGCCATGTACAAGAAGGACTTAGTAAAGAACTACGAGGCCCCGCCCCCGGAGGGGAACCCCAGAAAGGTTGAGGCCTGGGCGCTGACCCAGGCGGCGTTGAAGATGAGAGCCGCCAAAGAAACCGGCGACCACGAGCAGATGCAGACCGCCATCCGGCTGAATTGGCGATTGTGGACCATTTTTCAGGCTGAATTATTATCTCCCGAGTGCACCGCTCCCGACGACATCAGGTCCAACGTGCTGTCGTTATCCAACTTCGTGGACAAGCATACCCTGGATTTTATCAGCAATCCGCTTCCCGAAAAACTGGACATATTAATCTCCATTAACCGGGAGCTTGCCGGCGGCCTGTATACTGATCCGAAACAAGCCGGAGAAGGGGACGGCGAACCCGCAAAAGATACATCACCCCTGCCTGCCGGGGAGACCTCGGCATGAGCAAAAAAAATCAACCCTCAAAACCAGCATCTTCAAAACTTGAGAAACAATATCTTGAAAGCATCTCCAGGCTGCTGATCAAAGACGCATGGAACGAGGCGAAGATAAAAAGCGAGGAGTTCATCTCCGGCCATAACGACAGCGCAATCGCTTACTTCATACTCGCCCTGGCCGCCTATAATGAAAATGACCTCACCGGCTCTCTTTTCCATGCTGAAAAAGCCGTTCACTATGGCGCCGATATTCGCGAGTACGCGGAATTACTGGCCATTATTTACGCTATCCTCGGCGATCTTAACAACAGCATGTATTACACCAAGATCGCTTCAACATTGCCTCATTCAGATCATATTATTGCGCTGGGGCTGCCGAAAAAATTACCGACTCTGGCCAAAGCATTTTTCCAGGTGGTTGAAGACCCTTTGTTAAAAAATGCATTTTCGGCGATTGAACAAGGCCGCTGGGTGGAAGCCGAAAACTGGTTCGGCCAGCACGTCCGCTTGAATCCCGGCAACCGGGACGCGAATTTGGGACTGGCGAACTGCCTGTGCATTCAGGGGCTTTTCAAGGCCGCCGTTGAATCGCTGTGCGCGGCCCGCCATATAATCCCGAATGACGCCAAAATCGCCGGCCAACTGGGAACTGCGCTGACCGCCGTCGGCGCTTTTTCCGCAGGCCAGGCGTCTCACCGTTGGGCCATGTCCGTTGCCGCAGATGATCCGACAATCCACGCCATGGCATTGAACGACCTTCTGCTTGATCCCGAAAAAGGAACAGCCGACATCGTTTCGGCATTTCAGCAATGGGGAAAGCATTTCGGCTTACGATCAGAGTCCGGCGCCGGCAAACCATCGGCAAAGGCCAAGGATATCCTGAACGTCGGCTACATAATCGGCGCCATCGGCAAAAAACGCATCGGATCGGTTTTGGCCAAAATTTTGGCGCAACACAATCCCAAGCGTTTCCGAACCGTTGGTTTCGGCATTGGAAGGTTAAGCGCTTCGTCCAACATCATATTCCAGAAATCCTTCCAGACATGGCACAACATAAATGACATGGATCCGGTAACGATGGGCGCCGTCGTAACCGCCGAAAAGATCGATATCCTGGTCAATATCGGCGGTTTCGCCGATCCTGAACTGCTTACGGCTTTCGGAAGGCGCATGGCGCCTGTCCAGGCGTCATGGCTTGAATGCCCATACGGCGCCGGGCTTGAGAATATGGATGTAATTATTTCAGACCGGGTTCTGTTCACCGATAAAGACAAAGGCCTGCCGATCAAGGAAAAAATTGCCTTCATGGAACACGGCGGCACGCTTGTCGATTTCCCGGCGGACGACGAAGGCAAATCCGGCGCCGCACATGAGAAGGAAGAAGGCCTTGTCTTCGCCGCCGATGCGACATTGTCGGAGCTTAACCCGCGAACCATCGAAGTTTGGTCTCGTGTCCTGCACAAGATGCCCGATTCAAAATTGATCCTCATGAACCACAATTTCCTGCGCTCTGCGGAAACCGTTACACAGCTTGTGGATTTATTCGGAATTTTCGGCGTGGCTCACCGTGTTGACATTCTTCTTGAGGCCGATTCTCAAGCATTTTTCCGTAAGGGCGATGTCTGCCTGCTCCCCTTCCCGGCAAGACGAATTGACGTAGCCGCCGACGCCTTATGGGCGGGACTGCCGGTAGTCTGTCTGTCCGGGAACGGATCACACAGCCGCGAAGTCGCAAGCACCCTGCATTATCTCGGACTCGGTAAAGACGCCGTAGCCTCTACGCCGGAGGAATTTGTGGAATTGGCGGTCGCCTGGGGAGAAAACAATGCCCGGCGTAAGGCATTCGGTGGTGAAATTCGTCAACGGCTGCGGAAATCACCCCTTGCCGACTTTACCGTACGCGCCTCGGACCTTGAAAGTATTTACGAAGAATTGTGGCAAACCGCCGCCGGCTAGGGGAGTAAAGCAACCGGTGAATTCACGATGTTACACAAAAATTGCTTTTATGCTTTGTCGTCATGCCCCCGGGTCCAAGCCCGGGGGTTGTCCCGGCCATCCACGCCTTGTTTTCAGGTTTAGGCAGACGTGGATGCGCGGATCACCCCCGGACTTGATCCGGGGGCCACGCATGACGAATACACAATGTGTCTTCTGAATATATCAATGCGCTAGCAGTGCGCCCAATTTGATGGTCAGACGTTCCGAAACACAGAGCCTTGTCCGCCGCAATTGGGCGGCTTTCAAAAAGCACCGACCGGGCGTCTTCGCCGTTCTGGAAAAAATCTCCACCCCCGTCTCAACGTTGGTGGTCGAGGATGGCGTCGCCGTCAACATCAATCTGGGAGAGATTAATCTTTACCCCGAACACGCCGTTAAATGGACCAAAGATCAACTCGATCAACACTTCCGAAACCCCGACCGAATTATTTTCTCGGACCCGTGGCACTGCAACATCACCACGGTATCGAAAAAACTTCTGAAAAAGCTCGCCGCTTATCTGATTGAAAAAGGCATGAGCGAAGGCGAAGGATATCCCGTTGCCGATGTCGGGTTCGGGTTCATTTTCGGCATCGGCCTCGGCTATCACATCCCTGAATTATTGGCCGGAAAAGTATGCCGGCATATGGTGCTTATCGAGCCTATTCCGGAATTTATCATCCATTCATTCGCCGCCGTTGATTGGGGAAAGATTTTTCGCGCCGCCTCAAGGAAAAATATTAATCTTTATTTCCTGCCGCATGAATCCCCGGATGAAAATATACACGCAATCCAGAGGATAATATCCTCATGCGGAACTACGTTCCTGGATGGGTCTCAAGCATACATACATTACCCGTCATGGAATATCCAAGAAACCAGGAAGATTCTCAATGAAAAAATAAAGAATTTCTACATATCCTCAGGATACTTTGAGGATGAATTAATAATGATGAAGAATACTTATTTAAACTTCATAAAGTGGCCGTTTAGCCTCGTTTCCCGAAAACCATATCTTGAACAAACTATTCCGGTATTCATCGTCGGCTCCGGGCCGTCCGTGGATAAGGACATGCCTTACATCAAAAAATGGAGGGACAGAGTCATTGTTTTCTCCTGCGGCACGTCCCTGGGCATCCTTCTTAAAAACGAGATACGTCCCGACCTGCATCTTGAAAATGAAAATACGCCGCAACTTCTTGATAATCTCAAAAACTTCAAAAATGAATACGGTCTTGAAGGCATCACGCTGGTGGTGACGACCACCGTTCATCCCGATGTCAGCGGCTTGTTTGACAATCGTTGGTATTTTTTCCGCCCCGCATTGAGTTCAAGCGTCCTGCTTCTAGGCTCGGCTGAGCCGTTGCGCGGGTCCGACCCGCTGGTTTCCAACGCCGCCCTGGCGGTCAGTTCCGCCGTCGGCTTCAAGAACATTTATCTTTTCGGCGTTGACTGCGGGCGCCGGGATGGAACTGCGCACCATTCCCAGGATGCCGTCTATTATGAGGAGGACTACGACAACTACGCGGCGGGCGAAAGCTTTGATTTCATTGAAAAACAACTGAACCGGGAAGTGCCGGCCAACTTCGGCGGAAAAGCCATGACCTCATGGTCTCTGGATTTGTCGCGCATAAACCTGTCCATACTGCAAAGAACCGGCAATTTTACCTTGTTCAATTGCAGCGACGGAGCGCGCATTGACGGGGCGACCCCAAAAGCGGCAGCCGCCATTAACCTGACCAACCCGCCGGCGCAACAACTCCTGACGTTAAAACGAATCGAGAACCAGCTAACACATTACAAAGCCGATGAATATCTGGATGCCGTCGATCTGGCCGCCGATGCAAAAGGCTGTGACAAATTCATCGAAAAATTCAGGGAGTTGGTGGAGACCGCCAAGCATAAAGACAAGAGTTTCTGGGAAATAGAACAGCGCCTGGATCGTTTATGGAATGAAAATTTCGTCGAACTTAAGGGCGCTCTCAAGATGACGGGAGGTTCTTACGCCGCCATGTTGAGATTAGGAGCCTTCCTCGGCAACCGCATCGTCAACACAAGGAAACGCAGGAAATTCATGAGGTTCTTCCTTGATGAGTACGGCAAATCATGTGTCTGGATGGCCGGGGAAGCCAGGATACGCCTTAAGGAAATGAGCGAACGCAAAACAGACCTCACCGATGTCGGCGACGCCGACGCCGTAGATGCGCAGCAACCCGGAGTTTCAGGCAAAAATGTTGACGAATGACTTGGCGAATTTATTCTTTATAAACGGCGTCAGCATATTGCCGTAGTTGTTCTTGAGGGCCATGGCGCGGGCCAGCTTGCTTTGGACGCCGTTGAATTCCAGTTGCAGCTTATTTTGCGCCTTATTTACGGCATCGGCATTTTTAATAAGAAGGTTATTGGTTTCCGCCGTTATGCCCTTGCTTTCGGCAACGGCGCGATTCTCATAGAATTTCGCCATGGTGAGTTCAGCTTCATACCTGCTCACTTCAATATTAACCGCCTCCTTTGCCGCATTGAGATCGGCAAGGGCGCGTGTGCGTCCGGCATCAGTCGCCAGCCCGTCATAGAATATGGAGTCCATGACCTCAAGCCCGCTGCGGGTTATTGTGCCTGAGAAAGATTGCGGGGCGCCGGTATCGGGTCCGGTCGTAAAGTTCACCGTATCGCCGCTGATGCTGTCCAATCGCAACCCGGTTTCGAAGTTGGCGGAATCGCCCGGCAAGGGGTCATTCGGATAATCGCTGTACCGCATGAGAACTTTCGCCGCCCTGTCCGGCTGCCACCTCATTCCCGCCGTATCGGTGATGTAATAGTCGCTTCCCATATACGAGCCGTTCACCGTGTGGGTTTCATTATAGATGCTGATGTCGAACGTGTACCTTGATGTGCCTTTGCCCAGCAGATTGACGGAGTCGCCGGGCTTTTCGGCGGAACTGATCAATCCCTTGAGCAGAGAATCAAAAGTCGAGGCGTATCCTTCGTAGTTTGTATCGCCGGTGGTGACCTGGGTCGCCTGATTAATGGCCTGGATCATATTATCCAGCTTGCTGCGGATGGACTTCGCCTCGCCGAGAACGGAACTGATCTCCGAGGTGGCCTTGCCGATGCCGCTCTCAACCTTTCGCCATTTATCGGCATTCATTTTGATGGCGTTGATTTTCTGCTGATAGTCCCCGGAGATGGCATCCGACGACTTCTCGGCCCGCTTCTGAAAAGACTCGTTCATCCGCGCCAACAGCGTGGCCGACGTAAAATCGTTCTTCGTAAGCTTGGAAAGCACGCTCAACATGGCGATACTCCCTTTCTAGGGCGATCAAACACAAAACCGAGGATTCTCCCCGACGACCGAGCATTGTATCTTTTATTTCCTCTAAAGTAAAGGATACGGTTACGGCGATTATTATTTAACAACGCCGCGCTTTCGGGCAAGGTTACGGGATGGACGCAACCGTTATTCCAATCATCATCATTATCGTTATCGCCACCCTTGTCGCAGTTGTTTACCTGCGCGGCGAACGCGCCCGCGCCGGCGACGCCGTCGGCATGGCGCGGCTCTCCGAAACTATCGAGAGGCTGGCGGCGATGCAGTCCGAACAAGCCGGGCGGCTTTTGCAGACCCAGTCCGGGGTCAACGAGCGCCTGGACGCCATGGTCAAGCGCCTCGGCGACGGCCTGGCCGAGCAGACCGACAAGACCGGCCATACCCTTAAGCAGCTCCATGAACGCCTTGCCGTTATCGATACCGCGCAAAAGAACCTTACCTCCCTTTCCGAGCAGGTGGTGGGGCTTCAGGACATCCTCTCCAACAAGCAGGCGCGGGGGGCGTTCGGCGAAATACAGCTTCAGGATCTGGTATCGGCGGCTTTGCCGCCCCAGGCCTATGAATTGCAATGCACCCTTTCCACCAGGGTTCGCGCCGACTGCC
>Ga0156013_105_pt1 | contig 8773 bp, 8 predicted proteins | sample RifCSPlowO2_02_FD_107667 | JGI IMG/M metagenome (GOLD analysis project Ga0156013, IMG submission 107667) | Rhodospirillales bacterium RIFCSPLOWO2_02_FULL_58_16 | reverse complement strand
CTCGACGACCGGCCCCAGAAGATCGCCCTGGAATATCGCGTCGGCGGCGGTTCGGCTGATGTCCATGGCCGTTGACGGCGACCCTCCTGAAAACGGTCGTTTTTGAAAATCATGCTTGCAATGCATTCACGATTCTAAGTGTCAGTTTGGTGTTGCCGGTTAGCTCTATGGGGTCGATCTGGTCGGGCGTGATGTTTGTTAAGTCCTCCCCGTGATGGTATTTTTTGGTGTAGTCGTTGATCTGATCCAATTCATCGTAAAGAGCCTGGGCGGGATGATTTGCGCCGCCTTCGCGGATTTTGCGGACAATATTGCCAAGACAATCATTGACGTCAAAGTTGGCCGAGTAGGTGGTGCGGGCGTAGGTTTCGAGCACCACGCGCATTTTGCGGATTATGTCGAGATGCTGTCCTTCGCTGTTGGATAGGTAAGTATGCAGATCGTCAATGTCGTTCGCCGTGCGTCCCTGACATGCTTTCTCAAGGTCTATGGGCGTGATTTTTGATCCTTGCTTGCGGTGATCCGCGATGGTCATTGCCACCCGCTCGGCGGCCGGGCATTTATCCCAAATCTGTTTCAAGAATGTCGCGTCGTGCGAGAGGATTATCACCTGGGCGCATTGTCTCGCCACCTTCATAATTTCATTGATCGTTCGCCGACGACGAAAGGCGTCCTGACTGTTAAATGGATCGTCGAATACCACGATCTTATTGGCAAGCCCTTCGTCCTGTTCAAGATGGGCCAGGAAGAATGTGAGGGCCAGCGTCGAGCGGTCGCCAGCGCTCAAGGTGTTCTTGAAACTCGGCATATTGCCGGGCGTCTTGCCGTCACCAACATCGACAGTGGTATCATTAATGACAAGCTGATAGGTCGAACTGGCGACGCCGCCAGGATAGCCATGCTTCGTCTTGGTGATCGAGAATCCGGCGTTGAAGGCGTCCAGGTACTGATTTATGCGGCTTTCGTAGGGTTTCACTACGCTATTGGTATGTTTGTCGAGTTGTTTACGTATAGCGGTCTTTCGTTTATCAATGTCGTCCTTCTTGGTCGAAAGCAATTTGTGGTTGTCGCACAGCACCGTTACCGTCGCGCCGTGGCGTGTCTTTGTAGCTTTAAGACGGGCAAGATCGGCTTCGGCCGCACGAAGAACGTCGGCGGAACCTGTTTCAGCCTTCTTGGCATTGGTGTGGGCGTTCATCTGGCGGATTGCTTGATTCAGAGCGGCGGCCTGGGCCTGCACCGTGCTATAGGCGGCAATGGCCCTAGTGAAAGTCTCGTCTGTTGTGATCGCTTCAAGCGGTGTGCGCGCCTTGCTATCAAGTAAGGATAGTGCGGATTGGGACAGGCCACAAATCGCGTTGGCTAGCTCGGCGGGGGAGGCGAGGGGTGCTACGTCAAAAGTGCAGTAGCGGCCCCAAAATTCAATGCCGTTTTTATGCTGCTCGGCGGCTGTGTCAAGCCGGGCCAGGGCCGTATCTCCGAACGCCTGACTAATTCTGGTCTTCATTGTGGTAATGGTCGTTCCCAGGGCCTTGTAGCGGTCGCCGAATACGGCCCTGTAGGCGACAATAAGCGGCAAGCCGCGAATGTTCTGTCCGCAGAAAGGGCAGGACTCTACCGTGATGTGGTCGATGCCCTTCACGATCCAGTCGCCACCATCCGCCGCCATACCATGTGCCGCTAGATGTGCGTTGATGTGTTGCTCAGCGTCCTGGCCGATGTCGTCGATGGTCTTTGCCAATAATTCCATGAAGTCGTCCGGCAGGGACGGCAACACCAATTCCGACAAAACGGCCCTGGCGGCAATGCTGGCGGCCTGACGGATCATTGTCAGTTTCGATTCCTGTGTCGTGATCTGGTTGTCGATGTCGTCGAGCTTTGGCAAGTCAATAAAGTCGGTCAGCGTCATATTTGCCGGGATATGGGACTTGATTGCTTGCTCGGTGGCGCTGATCTCCATGGTCTTGGCACGGCTGTCACTTGCCAGTTTTGCGTTTTCTTCCGCCAGCGTCACGCCAGCGTCACCGATGATGACGCGGTAGAGATTCCGCCTGTGATCTATCTCGACAACTTCGCCGGAATGGACATTTTCGGCGACGAAAACACCATCGAAAATAGTAATGTCAGGGTGGGTGTTGTTCCATGTGGCGTCATCGAAACGAACAACGCCGTCGCCCAACAGTAATTCGATGCTTGCTGGTTCCGTCACGCCCAAGGTTTTCCGCCCGATAACATGTTCTACGTCCCCGGTTTTGAGCGAGCGCAGTACCGCGCATATTGTGGTTTTGCCAAAACCGTTTGCGCCGACAATGAGCGTATACCGGGCCAATGTCGTATCGCCGCCACAAGCGGAATTGCGAAACTTGCCGACATTCTTGATGGCGATGATTTTTTTGAGCATTGATGGAACTTTTTAGTCGCCGCTCTCGGCGGCCTGCCGCAATGCCAGAAATGCCTCTTTCAGAGTGCCGCTGACGGCTGAATCAGGCTCTGCCAGCACGAGGGCCTGATATACGTCAAGGTAAACCGTACGCAACCGATGAAAAAAGTGCAGGAAGTGACGCAGGAATCCGATGCAGTCAAGGATTGAGATTTCAACGCCGCCAAGTTCTTCATAGAATTTTGCGGCATATTCGACAACGGCGGGGTCGATCTTATCCGTCGTGATGAAAATGTAGTTGTGAACTGGTTCCATGGACCGGGCGATTTTTGTAAGAGCCGCATTGATATCTTCGACCGTTACCAACTTCATTTTCATTTCGTAAGCGGTGACTATTGCGTCCTCACCGATCATGTAAACCTCTACATCGCCGATTGCCTTGGTCTGCAAGTCGGCGGCATTGTGAGAGAGAAGAGGGCGGGCGGATTCACCGATCTTCTCGCCGCCAGCCTTATAGGCGGCTGCCACGACCAGCACCGGAACGCGGCTTGCCCCCTTGCAAGCCAAGTGTTGACCGATAAGAGTAACGATTTGTTCCGATGATAACGGCAACGCATCTTCTGAGCATTCGAGCGAGTTGATGAGCGACTGCATCCGCGCTAGTTTTTCGTCCCGTATGATAAGCAGGACGCGGACTGTTTCGACGAATAGCAACTCGGCCTTGATCCGCCCGGTCGCCACGTCGTCCAGCAATTGTAACGTCTTAACATAAAGGTCGCGGGGCCGTCCGATTAGCTCGGTATCGGGCATAAGTGGGTGATTGATGTTCCGCAGCGTGGGTGTGAGGAAGGCTGTTGTCGGATTGCAGGGCAGGCGATGCTTGTTAATGAAGGACGTTAGGTATCGTTCATCAAGTGTACGTCCAGAAAAACTATCGGCTGTGCCAATCTCCGTATAGGGCTTGCGCGGATCGACTGCCGAGTTTTCCAGATTGCCGAGTAGGCAAGACATGAGCAAGCGAACGCCAGCGCGATTGGATGGGCAGTGACATACATAATCGACGCGCTCCCGAATGCTTGCATCTGTGATAACGGTTTTTTCAAGCGACGCAGCGGCCTGATTGTGAACAGACTGCAAAATCTGGTCAAGTGATCGGCTGTTGCTCATTATCCGAACAAATCCTTTTTGCCTTTGGGATTGTAGTTAGTCCAAAGAACCTCTTGGCGCTTATCCTTCGTGGAGTGAATCGTCTTATCCGCGCCATGCGTCTTGAACCATTTTCCCGACTTGAAAAGCTCATCCATCAACGGATGATCGTAACCGGACACGGCAATCTTTCCCCGACATTGATTTGCGGCCTTCGCAAATTCGTGGTGCTGACTCTCATCCATTTCAAAACCGTAGGCCTTGGAATCTCCACGAGTCGCATGAAGATAGGGCGGATCGCAATAGAACAAAGTTTCCAAGCTATCATAGAGCTGGATGATATCAACAGCCGGGCGGTTCTCGATTTGAACACGAATAAGCCGCTGAGCGATGCCGTCGAGGGCTTCAATGCCGCCAAGCCAGCGCGATACAACGCCCGACATTCCGGCGCGGCTAGTGTCCTTGCAATTCGCCCACCGGCCAAGCGACGCAGTTTGAGCTAGACCGGTGCGAGTCTGCCGGGCCTTGATATAAAAGCGCCGCGCTCTTTCAACTTCGCTGATTCCGTTGGTCGGTCCATGAATTGCTTTGTGGTATTCCTCGCGGGAAAAAGGGGTCAATGCAATTGCCCTAATCAATTCCTCATGCTGATCTCGCAGCACACGAAAGAAGCTCGCCACGTCGCCGTCAATGTCATTATAGGTTTCGACGGGCGATGATTGCCGGTTGAGCAAAACAGCCCCGGAGCCGGCAAATGGCTCGCAATAGTGATGGCATGGGGGAAGCAGAGGCAGAAGCCAATCAAGATGCGAAAACTTTCCACCATACCAGCCGAAAACAATTCGCCGCCGGCGATTGCTGCGTAGGTATATGACGTTTGGTTGTTCCGGAACGTCGCTTTCTTCCAAATAGATTGGAGAAAGTCCGCGTTTTCCGCCTCTTTCCGCCATGTTTCCGTGTGCTCCTCCTATAAATTAATCCCCTTTGATTATGGAATCAATCGTGATCATTGTTTGATATACTCGTGTTTCTGCCGTCGCTCGATCATCTTATCCACGAGGCCTGCCTTTCGTTCAGACGCAAGGCGTTGGCGATCACCATCAATGACGACGCCGACATGGCGACGGCGGCGATCAGCGGCGTCACCATCCCGGCCATCGCCAGCGGCGCCGCGATCCCGTTATAAAGGAAGGCGAGGGCTAGATTCTGCCTGACCAGTTTATGGGCGCGGACGCTCGACCAAAACACGGAACATCTACGCCTCGACACCCGTAAGAGGCCGGAACTGCCTCTTGCCAATAAACCACGCGCTGTTAAACTTCGCCATCGGAAGAACCCCCTTTACCCTTCCTCTACTTAATCACAGCATGGTTAACAAAGATTCACCGGACGTTTGCAACGAGCCTATTAAATGAAAGGATTGTCATGGGTAATACAATTGAACTGCCGAAGGGGTGGACGTGGGATGGTAAATACCTCCAAAATTCTTCGAATAAATGGGAATTTGATGGCAAGAAATTTAAGCCATATTCAGGGTCAAGTTCTTCTAACACATGGATATATGACGGAAAATCTATCGCGCCTTACAGCGGAGCAAATTCATCAAATAAGTGGGAGGTAACTGCGACCCAAGTAAAGCCGTATTCTGGTGCAAAATCATCAAATACCTATGATCGTAATAGACAGCCAATTGCTGTAATTATTGCAAAAGTCATTGGATTGTTCTAATTAATGCTCGCTTGCATTCACAGGGGAAGCCATCAGATCGGCGGTAGTTGCGTTGTATTCGACCTTGATGGAACATTGGCTGATCTTACTCATCGAGTTCACTTTGTAGATGGCTCTCCGTTCACGGGCGCCTATGTGACGTTTCAGGAATCTGTCGGGGCCGTAAAGAAAGGGTCCACAGGCACGATACGGAAGTTGTCAGGACCTGATATTGTCATTGTGGAGATTCGTGCGTCTAAACTCCGGAATGTTGAATGCCGTATCTCCGCTATAAAGATTCAATCCGATTGGGACAAATTTTTTGATAATCTGCGTGACGATCAGCCGATCAAGACGGTAGTTAGGCTGCTCGACACTCTTAAACACGATCATGCAATCGTCATATGCTCGGGCCGCCCAGAAAGTCACAGACCGGAAACGGTCGAATGGCTTGCTCGCCAATCTATATCGTATGAAGCTCTTTATCTTCGCAATACGGGCGACAGTCGCGATGATGTCATTGTTAAACGTGAACTTCTTCAGAAAATGAGAAACGATGGATATCATCCATGGGTAGCAGTTGAGGACAGAAATACCGTAGTTCAGATGTGGCGCGATGAAGGCATTACCTGTCTGCAATGTGCAGACGGAGATTTTTGATCGTGTGATCGTCGTTTACAGGATCGCAGACTCGCCATCGGCCAGCCTGCGGATGGGCGGGAACCCGTCCGCTTCGCTGTCCCAATTCACCCCATGAACCGGGATCAATGTCTTCGGGCTGATCTTGCGGGCAAAGAGGCGCAGATCGGTGGGCGAGGCGTGCCCCGAGGTGTGAATGTGGGCTGCCGGACACTGGCCGCCTTCGAACCACGCTTGCACCTTGTGCCCGTCCTCATTTAGCAGATAACCATGCCACATGGACCATGACCACGCATCCTGCGGCGTTGGTGCAACCCCCTTGAATTCATAGTCCCGTATCAGTGAGGGCCGGGTCATCACCACCCACTGCGAGGACGTTTTGGCCAGTTTATCCGCCGAGATGCCGAACTTCGCCATCCGGGAGACAAATGCTTCCCTTCCGGTGTTCCGGTACATCTTGGCGAAAGAATGTGTGATGACTACCTTGAGATTTTTCCACCCCGGTCGCGGCAATCGACCGAATGTCGCCAGCGTATCCATAACCTCGGCGGTATACAAATCGACTACCAGCGTACGCCCCGTGCGGAGGCAAGCTCGGTACAGCGTCACCGTGCGGTCAATATTCTGCGCCGACCATGTCACGAACACCCTGTTCGCCGTTGCCTTGAACAGATCGGTGAACCGGGCCTCAATATCGTTTTCGCTGGAACAGGGTTTGTCGCTGCCCAAGTTGGTTCCCTCCATTACCAGGGCATCTATATCGACCGGCGGACGAGCCATCATGGCGCGGACCAGCGCCCCCTTGCGGCCATGTATTCTAAAATCACCGGAATAGAGTAGGCGCTTTCCATGAACCTCGATCAGCAGCATGAAAGCATCGAACGCGCTGTGATCGGTCAGATGCGGAGTAATGGTGAAGGGGCCGACACTGAAGGGAGCGCCACTTTCCCAGGCCGTGAACGGCTGTGGCGGCGCATTGCCGAATATACCACCGGTCAATCGCACCAGCTTTTCGCATGCGGCCCCGCAGTAGACCGGCCACCTCGCAGGTAACTCCCTAAGTAGTCCGCAATGGTCCTGATGGGAATGAGAGAGTAGCACGGCATCGACCGGGCGTGTCGTGTCCAGCGATAGCGGCAACAACCCGGCCTTGACGTCTTCGGGGGCATCCAGGGGACGCCCGGCATCCATGATGATTCTGTGTCCGTCCGAAGTGGCGAGTTCAATGCAGTTGCCGCCAATCTCGTGGGCGGAGCGATGAATGGTCAGGCAAACTTTGGCCACTGTATCGGCCTCCCTTCACAACGTGGAGGGAATGCCGCGAGTAATTTCTTTTGGGTTGCCATTGAACAAAAGCCTGTCCTTGAGAGCGGTTTCTTCCAGCTTCTTCTTGTGTTTGCTCCATACCTTGCCGTCGCGTTGGTCAATATCGAAGCCGAATACCACCAGCCACACGTTCTTGCTCACATGCAGGGCCGCATTACCGGAGGCAAGGAGGTCTGCATTATACCTACCCCGCACACCGTCGAGGGCCGCCAGATTGCCGCAGATGGTGCGGTAAGAATGTTCCACATCTTTGGTATGGGTGATCAGAAGCTCCTGATAGTCCTTGATTTGTCCGACGACGGGGGGAATGGCATTGCCTTTGGCGCGAATCTCTTTGTTCGAGAACAGCTTGGCTTCATAGAATACGATTTCCGCGCCATCGGCGGTAGGCCGTAGTGCGGCAAAGTCGATACGCCGGGTCGCTGGGGATTTCTCGTTATCGCCCTCCAAGCCGAAGGTCACTTCGACATCAATAATATTGGGGTTGCTCAGAATGATCTGATGCACACCGGCCTTTTCATCACCGCTATAGGCGTCGGCAGCCCGCGTCAACGCCGCTATGCTGGATAGGTCGGGAAGAAACATCTTCGATGCGTCGAACGATTCCACCTTACCGTTATAAGACAGAATGTATTGCTTATTATCAACCAATTCGCTCCGTAGCAGGTATTTGTAATGGGTTTCGCCGACCAGCCTCTTCTTCTCATCTAGGGTAAGCCTCAGCAGGCTATTGCCTTTCCAATAGACGTTGAGGTAACCATCGCGGATGGCGATGAACAACTTGCGGTCATCAGCAATGGACCGCCACCACCCGCCGTTATTGTATTCGTCATTCAGCCTTTTAACGAAATCGGTGCTGATCCCTCGTTTGAATTTAAACATCGCGCCCCCCGTATTACATGTGCTCCCGCCACGGTGCCGGATGGCACTAGGGAAAATGGTAGAGAAACGTTCAGGGAAAGGCTATTAGTTTTTGAAATTGGTAACGCCGCCACTTGGTAATGGTGTAAAATAGGCGCAATTACAAAGGAAAGTAATGATGGTCCGAGAAGAGCCAAGGGTCGGGGTCTGGTGGTTGTGGAAGGGAAGCATTTTTGACTTCTCCTCGCCGTTGTCCGAGGCTGAGGAAGTGGAAGGTTTCGCTAATGGGGCAGTGTGTCATGTTGATGCTTGGCCCAACCTGCAAAAAATCGTACCGGAATTTGCCAATCTTGACTATTCAGACATTTCACGGGGAAGAGTCGTTGCCATCAACCGCACCGACCTTGTTCTTTACGCCTCGAAAATTTTTTTATGCGATGATAAGAAAATTGAGGCCGTTTTGAGCAGGTTTTGTCTAGACAGGGCGGCAACCATATTAATGCCAGACGATCATTACGAAAAAACAATACGGCGCGAAGAACTCCCGCCGCCACGAATGGATGAGGATGAATTGGAAGAGCTTTACAACGAGTTTCCTGATCTTAAAAATATGTAATGTTCTATATTTGCTCAACTCGGCGGCCCCGGCGGCGGCAGAGGGTCGTCGTCGAACAGGATGCGCTCGGCGGCGCCGTCCAGGTCTTCGAACTGCCC
>Ga0156013_150_pt3 | contig 9154 bp, 8 predicted proteins | sample RifCSPlowO2_02_FD_107667 | JGI IMG/M metagenome (GOLD analysis project Ga0156013, IMG submission 107667) | Rhodospirillales bacterium RIFCSPLOWO2_02_FULL_58_16 | reverse complement strand
CGAGCCGTAAGCCGCCATCTCCGCCGACAGCCGATGATAGCCGGTAGACGCCTCAAAGCCGGCGCCGTCGGCGGTGAACTGGCGCTTGACCTCTATAACCAACTGACTGACGGCGAAAGCGAGCCAGCCGTCGATCTCCGGCGAACTCTCCAGATAGGCGGCGATGAACAACAAGCCGACGATATCGGCCAAAAAGTGGTTGGCGCGGACCTCGCCGCCCCATTCCAGATTGGCGGCGACGAACCGCCCGTGAGACAGAATCCCGGCTGAAAATTCACTCCGAAAATCATCGCTGAAATCGGCGCCGTGTCTGGTAAACAGGTCCATGGCCATTGCCAGATTGGCGGCGCGGATCGCTACGTCCATGGCGCATGCCCAATTGACGCCGAACCCCGGCGGATTGGCGGCCAGAAAATCGAGCGCCTGATTACAGAATTCGTCCCGATAAATCGGATCGGATGTCAGAATATGGGCTAAGGCAAGTTGAGGCAGATGCTGAAGACGGGCCAGTTCCCAGGGAACCTTGATGTCAACGCCGGGCTGATGGCCGTACTGAATGGTCTCATGCCATTGGCTCTCGCTCCACCGGTAGCCGGACTTGAAATCGATCTGCCAGTCAATAGGCCGGTAAGCGGGGCCGATCAACTTTCTGATCTGCCGGGCGCGGGCGCGATTGCCCGAGGAAAGAGCGGAGACGAGTTGTTCGGCGTCGGCATCGGCGCATTCCACCCGCACCCAACCGGAACCCAGCAGGTCAAAACGGTGTTCCAGATAGTTGCCGCAGACGGCGATAATGGACTCCATTGAATATATAAGCAGCGTCGGCGGAATCTCCGGAACATAGCCGGTTGATCGCGGCGCCCCGGCGGCCTCGGCTTTCTCGTAGGTGCATTGGTTGCCGCGCAACGTCTGCTTCCATCTTCCGGCAATCGTTCGTCGGCCCAGACGCAAGGCCTTGGCCGCCGCCGTCGGGAATGACAGGCCTCGCGCATATCTGAAGCGGTGAAGCAAACTCATCTTACGCAATCCTTGATGACTTGCGCCGTGCGACGTCCGGTTTCTTCCCAGGAAAAGTTGCGGGCGCGTTCTATGCTTTTTTGCGAGAGCCTGGTTCTGAGAACATCGTCCTTGAGGGCAAGGATGATGCTGTCGGCCATCGCGCCGACGTCCCTGGGATCGAAGAACAAGGCGGCGTCGCCCAGCACCTCCGGCATCGCCGCAGCATTGGAACTGACGACGGGAGCGCCGCAAGCCATGGCCTCGACCGGCGGGTTGCCGAAGGTCTCGACGGTAGATGGATGCACGAACAGGGCGCAGTTCCGGTACAGATCGACCAGATCGCCCGCCGCGATATGACCGAGAAACTCCACATGATCGCCGAGTCCGGCGGACTCAATCATACCCCGCACCCTTGCCCCATAATCCTCATCAACAAAACTACCGGCTACCTTGAGACTGATATCGGGGAAAACATCGCGTACGCGGCTCAAAGCCTCGACCAGATTATGCAGGTTTTTCTGGATATAGATGTCTCCCACGCACAAAAGAAAGTCGCCGCGCTTATAGCCGGGAACGGGCGGCGCAAACATTCCGTCCACGCCGTGATGGATTACGGTGACGCGATCAAGCACCCTGCGGGCAACGCCCTCGGTCAAAGCCTCGCGGGCATAAGCCGACACCGCTATCGCCCGCCGACAGGTGAGCAACGACGCTCTGGTCATGAAGGTCAGGGCCGCCCAGTACAGGCGCTTCATAGGACGCCTATCCTCATCCGCTACGGCCAATGCATTGCGTAGAAGGATTATCGGCCCCGGCGCCGTCAACGGCCCGAAGTTGGCGGGCGAGAACGTAACCTCGGCCTTGAGGCGACGCGCCGTGAAAGGAAGAACCGACTGCTCCCAAAGCAGCCGCCGATAAAAACCGTCCTTGAAACGGGCGTAATGAACGCCGATATCGCCGATGGAATCCTTGAACAGGGAGCGTTGATTCTCGTGCAGACAGAGGCTCACCTCAAGCTCGGGGTCAGCCGCGAGGACGGGCAGGATGCGCCGCAGATAAGTCACGCCGCCGCCGCTCTTGGCGTGCAGCCCGTTGATCAGAACCCTAACCAGCAAAATCTCCGTTTCAAAAGAAAACCCATGTCGATAACAAACTGAATTGACTGCAACAAAGACATGGATGCCCGTGACAAGCACGGGCATGACGTTATTCTTTGCTTCGTCACTCCCGGAACCCAAACCTTCGTCATTGCCGGGCTTGACCCGGCAATCCACGTCTTTTTGTCGCGCCAAAACCTGAAAACAAGACGTGGATGCCCGTGACAAGCACGGGCATGACGGTGAAATCAGGATCAACCTCCTTCAAGCGATCCCCCTCACCGTCTTTGCGAGAATTGCGAGGAGCAAAGCGACGAAGCAAGACGAAGCAATCCAGAGAACATTCCCCGCCACTGGATTGCTTCCCGTGTCCCGCGTCGCTGATGCTCGCGGTCGCGGTCGCAATGACGGCAAGGCGCGACGCAGCCGGTTCCAATCAATCCTGATATACTTTAACATACGGTGAATAAACTTTCCCCGGAGCTTAAAATCCCGTGACCGTTTCCCATAAGAAGTTTCGCATCCTCTATCTGGTGACCGAAGACTGGTACTTTGTCTCGCACCGGCTCGGGCTGGCGCGCGCCGCCAGAGACGCCGGCGGCGAGGTCATCGTGGTTACCAGGGCCAAAGACTACAAGGACTTGATCGCAAAGGAAGGGTTCAAACACATTTCCTTCCTGTTGCCGCGAAGCCGGTTGTCCATCGTCTCGGAAATTAAATCAATCATCAATCTGGTCAAAATTTACCGTACGGAAAAACCTGATCTGGTGCATCACGTCGCCCTCAAGCCAAGTCTTTACGGCTCTGTCGCCGCCACCTTTGCGAACGTCCCGCTGGTGGTCAACGCCATGACCGGCCTCGGGTTCGCCTTTACCAAGGGACACTGGAAGCAATTTTTTCTTGAGCCTGTAGTGAAATTCATCGGGCGCATGTTCCTAAACCGCAAACGCGGACGCATCATCGTTCAGAATCCGGACGATGCCGAGACCCTCCAGAACGCAGGTTTCGGCAGGCCGGAGAACATGGTGATGATCAGGGGATCAGGCGTGTCCCTTTCCCAGTTCCATCCCCTTCCCGAACCCGACGGGTTCCCGACCGTGGCCATGGTTTCCCGCATGCTATGGAACAAGGGCGTGGGGGAACTGGTAGAGGCCACGCGCCTGTTAAAAAAACGCGGGGTCAAGGTCCGCGTTCTTCTTATCGGCATGCCGGACCCGGATAACCCTTCCTCCATATCCGCCCAACAATTGTGCCGTTGGCACGACGAAGGCCTGACTCAATGGCGGGGATTTCACGGCAACGTGAATGATATCTGGCGCCAAGCCCACATCGCGGCGCTTCCCTCCTACCGCGAGGGCTTGCCCAAGTCGCTCCTCGAAGCGGCGGCCTGCGCCAGACCCATCGTCGCCACCGATGTTCCCGGCTGCCGGGAGATCGTCCACGACGGAGTTAACGGATTCCTGATCCCGCCGCATAATGCCGAGGCGCTGGCCGAGGCCATGGAAAAACTGCTCAACAATTTTGAACTCAGAAAAAAAATGGGCGCCGCCAGCCGCGCCCTGGTGGAAGAACATTTTCACGAGGACATCGTTATTAGAAAGACGCTGAAAATCTACGAGGAGCTTTTAGGAATCACATTCTCCTGAAGCCATGATTGAAACATCAACACATTCCAGAGGACATGATGGCGATTTCGTCCGGCTGAAAGATGCTCATCCCACCAGCGCCGCACCAGTGCGGCATCAAAAAAACCTCCGTCGCGAAGCGCCTCGACAGACAGCAATGAATCGGCCCACTCCCGCAAGGGGCCGCGCAACCACGCATCCAGGGGAACGGCGAAACCCGACTTGGGCTTTCCCTCAAACAGGGATGCCGGCAGACGGCGATACAATACCCGGCGCAGGAGGCTCTTTGATCCCCCGCCGTTAATTCTTAGCGACTCCGGCAGACTCCAGGCGAATGAGACCACTTCATGGTCCAGCAGAGGAACCCGCGTCTCCAGCCCCACCGACATGCTTGCCCTGTCAACCTTGGCAAGAATGTCGTCGGGCAGATAGGTAACGGCGTCAAGGTATTGCATCCGCTCCGCCAAACTATGAAGCTCACGGGGAGGACACGGCATCGGCGGCTCGCTTCCGCCGATGACTGCTCCTTCGGTTTGAACGCCGTGGCCGGTCAGCAGGCGATAGGCGTCATCGGCGCCGTCCGACCGCAACACCGCCGCCAACTTGTGCATTTTCTCGCCCGACCGGCGCAGGGACATGACCGCGCCGAGGCGGTCCCAGACACAAGGCGCAATCGCCTCGATTGCCGCCGAGGCCGGACGGCGAATAAAGGCCGGGATGCTTTGTTGCAGCGGCCAATAGCGTTGCGCCCAGAGATAACGGTTATAACCGGCAAACATCTCGTCGCCGCCGTCGCCGGACAGGGCGACGCTCACCTGCCTGCGGGTGAAGCGGGAAATCAACAGCATGGGGATTTGCGAGGAGTCGGCAAAAGGCTCGTCGTAGCATCGCGGCATATCGGCAATACAGTCCAATGCCTCGCGGGAGGTAACGGTGATGGCGGAATGATCACATCCCAAATGCCGGGCCACCTCGGCGGCGTCTGCGGACTCATCATAATCCGACTCTTCAAAACCGACGGTGAAGCTCTTGACCGGAGGCTCCATCAAGGACGCCACCAGCGATGAATCAATGCCGCCGGACAAGAAAACCCCCAGCGGCACGTCGGAAACCAGATGGCGACGCACCGCCCGGCGAAGCAGCCGCTCCAGTTCATCGGCGGCTTCTTCCGGTTCCATGACAAGCCGCCGCCGGCAGGCAATTTCGGCCATGTCCCAGTAGCGGGTGATTTCCGGCTCGGCGCCCGGACGAAGCGCCAGCATGGTTCCCGGCTCCAGCTTGGCGGCATTCCGCCGGATGCACAGCGGCGCCGGCACATAAGACAGCCGCGCATAGGCGGCCAAGGCATTGCGGTTTATCTCCGAACGCCAACCGGGATGAACTGCCGGCGCCTTAAGCTCGGAGCCGAACAGGAACAGGCCTTCCGCCTCGGCGAAGAACAACGGCTTGATGCCCATGCGGTCGCGGGCCAGAGTGAGAGTCTTCTCCTCGCGGTCCCACAAGGCGAAGGCGAACATGCCGTTGAGATATCCCAATGCCTCGGCCACCCCATGACGGGCGCAGGCATAAAGCACAACCTCGGCATCCGATGAGCCGCGAAAGCGCACCCCGCGCCGCTCAAGATCGGCGCGGACATCATCAACGTCGTAAATCTCGCCGTTGTAGACCAAAATATAACGGCCATCCTCCGTGGCCATGGGCTGACGACCGGCTTCCGACAAGTCGCGCACCGACAGACGGCTATGGGCCAAAGCCACTCCGTTAATGGCGTCGGTCCAGATCCCGGAGCCGTCCGGTCCACGATGTTTCAGGGCTTTAGCCATTCCCTCAGCCAGGGCGTTAAGACGCTCGGCGGAGGTTTCGGCGCGCAAATCAATAAAGCCGGCGATACCGCACATTTTACAAAGGCTCCCCTCGGTCGGCATACGCCGATGCCGAATACCGTTGCAATCGGGCGAACAACTTATTGAAAACAGCGGCGGGTAAAAGCCGGTGTGCTTCCAGCAATGCCATCAGCTTCCACGGCGAATAGGGGCCGGGCCGCCTGCTCCATTCCCTTCTGATCCTGCCAAGGGCGGCGCGACTGTACAAACCCGGATGACGCTGTTGGATGTCGAGCCAAAGCTGGGCATGCAGGCGCGTCGAGACGGCCTGCAACATGCCGACGGCGCTGACCCTGTAAATAAACAGAGGCTCCGGCACCACCGCCCCGTAAAAGCCTCCGGCGCCGAGTCTGATATTGAACTCCCAGTCCTCGTAGCCCTTGTCCATGGTCTCGTCATAGCCGCCGACGCCGCTCCACGCCTCGCGGCGCAAGAGCATGCAATAGGGAAGCTGGTTAAGAAAAAGCTGAACGAAGAAATTATAATCCTTGGCCAGTACGCCTTGTTTGTCGCCGGTCATGCGCAGATAGGTGAAAGCAAACGCCGCTTGCGGATCGGCGTCGAGCGCCGCCACGGTCTTTTCCAGGAATTCGGGTTCAAGCCGGTCGTCACAGTCAAGCGGCAGCAACAGATCAGCCTTCGTTGCCGTCATGCCGACGTTGCGCGCCGCCGGCAACCCCTTGTTCTCCTGACGCACCAGACGAACGCCGTCCATATCTTCAAGCGCCCGCAGAGTCCCGGCGTCATCGGAGCCGTCATCGACAACGACAACCTCGAAATCCGACCAAGTCTGCGCCTTCAGGGATTGGAGCGCGCCTTGCAGGTAAGCGCCGCCGTTGTAACAGGGGATGACTACGCCGACCCGCGCCATCTCAGACGCGCTCCCCATGTCTTAGCGATTCAAAAACACGCCGGTGACGCTCCAGCCAATGAGAGAGGTCAAAACGCTCCACGGCGCGGGCGCGGGCGGCGGCGGCAAAAGCCCGGCGGTTCTTTACAATTTGCGCCATGCCTTCGGCCACCGCATCCGGCGACGGCAGCAACTGTTCGTCCCAGCATTCCCCGGTGTCAATGGCGACGCCCCCCGCCTCGCCGACCAGTTCGGGAACGCCGCCGCTGTTCGCATAAAGCACCGGCAGACCGGAAGCCATGGCCTCGATAACCGTCGAAGGACAGGCATCCTGATGATTGGTCATGATGTAGGCGTCGGCGGCGGAAAACAAGGCAGGAGCCTGTTGCTGGGCATAGGGGCCACGGAACTCGACAAAATCGCCGATGCCCAGATTGCCGATCACGTTCATGGCGCTTTGCCTTGCCGGATCATCAATGGCGCCGGCGATGATGAGTCTGGCATTTAACCCCTGTATGCGCGCTACCGACAAACCGCGCACGCTTGCTTCCATGCGATAGGCCTGATGGGCCTGCACCTTGCCGGCCAGCAGGAAATAAAAGGGATCGCCTTCTCTGCGCTTTATTTTCTTAACCGGAGTAAACCGCGTGGTATCGACGGCGTTATACAAAACCTCTCCGGCTCCGGCGCGCGCCCCCAGGAACCTTTCGGCGGCGCGGCGGCAAAACTCGCTCTGGTGAAAGACATAATCGGCGAGGTGATATTGCTCGCCCATCCGCTTGTTCTCGGCTTCCCAATCTCCGGCGAACCATGCCGGATAAAACACGCCGTTCTGATTGCTGACGATAGGGATGCCCCTGGCCTTGAGACGAGCGAGTGAATCCGCAGGAAGATAAGGGGCGTTGCTTAATACATAAACAAGATTGTAGGACCACAAGCGCTCAGGAAAGGCCTCGTTCAGTTTTTTTATCTTGACCTTGGGGCCGCCCAGATCGCCGCCCCTGGCGCCGCCGTAATAGAGGCGCGGCTCGCCGCCGCCGCCCGAAGTGAAGGCGCTCAGACGTTCGTGAAGGCCGAGCGCCCTTCTGTAGGCAGCGCGTATAAGACCCTTGGCAAAAGGATCGCGAAGACCCTTGCCGCTCATATCAAAGTCTCCAATCGTAATTTCAGCGCCTTGGTCATGATCTCCAAATTGAAATGATCATCGACCGCCTGACGGGCATAGCGACCCATTTCATCTACCCGCTTGGGATTGCCCAACAATTCTTCGACCGCCTTTTGCAACCCTTCCACCGAACCGGGCGGCGTCAGCAGACAGGTTTTGCCGTCGGCCATTATCTCGCGGCTCCACAGGCCGGCAATGTCGGAAAGAATCACCGCCTTGCCGCAGGCCATAGCCTGGATACAGGCGCTTTGGCCGGACGGCTGCACCGTTTGGCGGATGGGAAGAACGACAAAGCGGGCGCCTCGAAAAAGGTCTCGCACCTTTTCGTCGCTCAACAGTTGCCGCTTCCAGTCACCGGCGATGACCTCCAGCGAACCGGCGGAAGGCGGCACCGGCAGGCCGGTCACCACCTTCAACGGCGGATATTCCGGATGCCAGGCGGAGGCCAGCGTCGCGTAATCGCGGCTCCAGTCGTTGCCGATGCTGAGCACATAATCGCCGTCGCTTTTATTCACCTCGGCGGCTGTCCAGAATTGCGCATCGACGCCGAAAGGCAGGCGCTTGATATCAATCCCAGACCCCAGTCGCCGGCCGAGATAATCTTCCTCGGCTTGGGCGAGGGGGGCCAAGGCCACATGGCGCATCAGCCGCTTGCAGACGGCTCTTTTCAACAGCGGAGCATTCAGCTCCAGCACCCCCATGGGAATGAACAGAACCCGCGCCCTGAGGCATCCCCACGCCCGCAGAAACGCCATCGTCATTCCCTGGGAATTAGTGGTGGCGACGATGACGTCATAAGCGTTGAGCCGCGACAAGACATCCGCCTGCGCGTACTTGGCGATGGACGGAGCGCTCAGGCCGGTCAGTCTGTGGATCAACCCGGTTATTCTCCGTCCCGTCCGCCACGAAGACGGGGCAGCCCCGAAATCATCTTCCTCGACCAGCTCCACGGGAACCCCCGCCTCCTTCAGTCCGGTAAATCCGTAGAAGAATTCACGCGGGCCGGAACCGCCGTCGTTCAATCTGGCTCGCCGCCCTCCCTTGAACAGGAAGGCGATACGCGCACGCTCTTTTTCTTTGACGTTGTTCAGAGCAACTCCTTATAGACCTTCTCGTAAAGTTGAAGCGCGACTTTGCTCCAGTCATGACGTTCAGCCACGGCGCGTCCCGCCGTCCGCCACGACGACGCCAAGGCCGAATCCGACAGCAGCGCCGCGCCGCGCCCGACTATGGCGTCCACATCGCCGACATCGACCAAGGCTCCGTTCACGCCGTCGCTGATGACATCCTCCGCCATGCCGACGCGGGCAGACACCAGCGGAACGCCGCAAGCCATGCTTTCCAGCAGCGCCTGCGGCCCGCCTTCCTCCCGCGAGGTTACCAGATAGAGGTCAAGGGCATGATAGCCGGCGACGATCTCATGATAATCGTCATAAAAAACATGGCGGTAGGGAATGCCGTGTTTTTCGAGGCCGTGCTTGACATAACCCCGCGCCGGCCCCGTCAGAACAACGAAAACCGGGAAGTCACGGGCC
>Ga0156013_131_pt3 | contig 10496 bp, 8 predicted proteins | sample RifCSPlowO2_02_FD_107667 | JGI IMG/M metagenome (GOLD analysis project Ga0156013, IMG submission 107667) | Rhodospirillales bacterium RIFCSPLOWO2_02_FULL_58_16 | reverse complement strand
TAAATATGAACAGGGCTTTGGCGGCATGATCAGCAACCGGAATACACCTTAACTTCGCCGCCGAACTGTCCAAACAAGTAGGACCACCTCATCCTGTGGGCATCTTTGAGCGATACTTGACCCTATGGGTTGCTCTTTGCATCGCGGCGGGCGTGACGCTCGGCTACTATTTTCCGGCCCCCTTCCGGGCCATTGGAGGGATGGAAGCGGCGAAGGTCAATCTGCCTATGGCGCTGCTCATCTGGCTGATGATTATTCCCATGCTGCTGAAGATCGATTTCGGCGCTCTGCATCAGGTGAAGAAGCATTGGAAGGGCATCGGCGTCACCCTGTTCATCAACTGGGCGGTCAAGCCCTTCTCAATGGCGCTTCTGGGCTGGTTGTTCGTGAACCACCTCTTCCGCCCCTTCCTTCCGCCTGAGCAGATCGACAGTTATATCGCAGGGCTGATCCTGCTGGCGGCGGCGCCTTGCACGGCTATGGTCTTCGTCTGGTCGAATCTCTCGAATGGCGAGCCGCACTTTACCCTTTCACAAGTGGCCCTCAACGATGTCATCATGATTATCGCCTTCGCGCCCATCGTGGGCCTGTTGTTGGGACTGTCGTCAATCACGGTGCCGTGGGACACGCTTTTCCTTTCGGTGGTTCTATACATCGTCGTGCCGGTGATCATCGCCCAGGGCTGGCGGATCGCCTCGCCAATGCGCAACGCAGCCGGTTCAATTTGGTCGGATAATGCTCTAAGGCCGGTTTCGCTGGTTTCGTTGCTTGCCACGTTGGTGCTGCTGTTCGGCTTCCAAGGCAATCAGATCATCTCCCAGCCGCTGATTATCATACTGCTGTCCGTGCCGATCATCGTCCAGGTCTATTTGAATTCCGGCCTGGCCTATCTTTTGAATCGCAAGCTGGGCGTGGCGCATTGCGTAGCCGGCCCCTCCGCCTTGATCGGCGCGTCCAATTTCTTCGAACTGGCGGTGGCGGCGGCGATTACCCTGTTCGGCTTAGAGTCGGGCGCGGCATTAGCGACCGTCGTTGGGGTGCTGATCGAGGTTCCGGTGATGATCTCGGTAGTCGGCATGGTCAATCGCTCTAAAGACTGGTACGAGGAAGGGATATGATCCAAGCGACCCGAAACAGACGGTGCGGGTGCTGACGGTTATGCTGGCGGAGGAGTATTAGGTCATGATATTTACTCCATTCTCGATGTGGAGGAGGTGTGAGAAGATCATGCTCGTTGCCCCCCCCTCATCCGTGATTTTGCATAAAAAATCTTGCGAAACCAATGGTGGCGGTTAACACTGCCCGGATGATAGGAGTTGACTTATTTTCAGGGGCAGGGGGGATGTCGATTGGCGCGACTATGGCGGGCGTTGACGTACGTTTTGCTGTGGAGGCTGATCCGCATGCGGCGGCAACCTACCGCTTTAACCATCCTGACGTCATCGTTTTCCAAGACGATATCCGCCGCTTAAAGGATTTTTCACATCTTCGGTTTGATGACGAGGTCGTTGTATTTGGGGGGCCGCCGTGCCAAGGTTTTTCTACCTCTAACCAGCGAACACGATCAGCATCCAACCCAAACAACTGGTTATTTAGGGAATTTTTGCGTGTCGTTTCTGAAATTGGCCCTGACTGGGTCGTCTTCGAAAATGTCCGTGGCATCCTCGAAACCGAACACGCCTTTTTCGTTAATTTGATCAAGAAGTGTTTAGAGAATCTTGGCTATACGCTTTCGTATACTGTTTTGAACGCAGTCGATTTTGGCGTTCCGCAACGCCGGTTAAGGTTATTTGTTATAGGGTCGCGGCAAGGTGTACAGGTCCCTTTTCCTGCCCCGACATGCAAGAAGCCTGTTTCGGTTATGGAGGCCATAGGAGACCTTCCTGATCTTGAAAATGGGGCAGCAGTCGATCTTATGGATTACAAGAGCGAACCCGTGTCTGATTACGCCTACCGGATGAGGGGCAATAAAAAAATCGCCACTAACCATCTCGTTACACATAATGCCAGTTATGTTGTTAAACGATATTCCCATATTCCACCGGGAGGCAATTGGGAGGATATCCCAAGTCGGCTAATGAAAAATTATGCAGATAAGTCGAGGTGCCATACCGGTATTTATCGTCGGCTCAAATTGAAAGAGCCGTCCGTTGTGATCGGAAATTACCGCAAGAACATGCTGGTCCATCCTACGCAGGATAGAGGGCTTTCTGTTCGGGAGGCGGCAAGGCTTCAATCGTTTCCAGACTGGTTTCGTTTCATGGGGTCTATCGGTTTTCAACAACAGCAGGTGGGTAACGCTGTTCCTCCTATGCTTGCAGAGGCAGTGTTTCGGAGCGTTATTGATGTTTCACGCGGAGTGAAAACCCGTGTGGCAGCATAGTAGAGGCAATTGATGGAATTGGTGGAGGGAAGTCTGGAAGAAACTCTGCAGCACCTCGCAAAAGAGAAGCCCGATGATTTTCCTACAGGTCACACCAATCTAAATTATTTTAAACGATACACTGATTTACGCGATAAGCTTAATGCTGAATTTCACCCACACGTCCGAACTGGAGCGATGATCACTGATGGCGGTCTCCTTACCGACCATGGTCCAGATCATATTAAGACGGTTATCAATCGCTCGGGTCAGTTGCTTCATATCAAAGATGACAAGCAAGGGTACGATCTTACTGGTTACGAGATTTATCTTCTTCTTGTCGCTATCCATTTTCATGACGTTGCGAACATTCTTGGTCGCGACGATCACGAGAAACGCATTGGCGATGTGATGGCAAAATATTCATCGCACCTGGGCGATAGCGTCGAGCAAGAATATATTCAAAAAATCGCTGGCGCACATGGGGGCAATATTGATGGCGATAAAGACACGATTTCTCGTCTACCGTACGAAGAGCCCGTAAATTGTAAGCGTATCCGGCTTCAAATTCTTGCTTCAATTCTTCGTTTTGCAGATGAATTAGCCGATGATAGTTCTCGTGCGAGTACGACCATACAAGAATTTAATAACATCCCTGGAGGCAGCGAAGTCTTTCATAAGTATGCATCTTGTCTTAATTCTGTCATGGTGGACCCGTCCGCGAAATCTGTTGAACTGCATTTCTTTGTGAACGTTGCGGACCTGACCCGTACCTTTGGGAAGAAAACAAATGATGGTGTTGAGCAGGTATATTTGTTGGATGAAATTTATTCTCGCACGCTTAAAACGCACATTGAGCGAATATACTGTAGCCGTTTCATGGTCCCGTTCGTAGATATAAGAACGATTTATGTCCGAGTTAAAGGGCTTCGAGCGGGTGAGGAAATCGGTGAGAAAATGCCAACGATTGATTATCGGCTTGAAGAAACGGGATACCCTGAAGCGAAGAAAGGCGGGGTGCTCAACATGTGCGGGATTAGCCGAAATTGGAATGGTGGTCCGAAGAAATTAACAGGCGAGGTTTTGGCAAAAAAACTTATAAAAGATGCCAAAAATAAGGGGAACGGCGATGCATAACCCATTCGACGTTCAAACGCCTGAAAATTTATCAACAGAAGATATGATTTCTCTTTTTGTGTCGGAAAATACGGACTACTACCAAATAGAAAAGGCTGGTCATACTTTCATTTCCGGTCCGCGCGGGGCTGGGAAAAGCATGATTTTTCGTTTCTTGGAACCGGACTGTCAGTGCCGACACACCGGGAAAAAACTGTCAAAACTTGAGTATTACGCTGCTTATATTCCTATCAAAGAAACAGACTTGAATCTGCCTGAATTAGCCCGCCTACAGGCTAAACATGCGACGATAGTTCTTAATGAACATGCTCTGGTGATACACGTCGCAACCAAGTTTTTTGTTTCGTTGGCTGAGCGAGCGCCGATTGAAGGCGCTAGCGAAAAAAAGAACATCCAGCAATATGAAAGTTTTTATTATGATAAATTATCGAAACTTTTATTCCGTAGCGGATGGAAGGATGAACTTCCGTCACTTAAATGCTGTAAAAACATTAAAGATCAATTGAAAATTACGCTGTCTCTATTTGATGATGTATTTGGACAATTGAATCATTATATGAGGAAATTGTCTTTCTGTTCAGAGGTTCTTCCATATGAAGGAACTTTATTTGGATACACAGATTTTCTTGTGCCACTAATTAAGGCGCTAAAAGAGTCCCCCTTTATGCCAGAGGGCCCAATTTTTTTACTTATTGATGATGCAGATAACCTGAATAAATCTCAGGCGATGGTGCTCAATTCGTGGGTAGCCCGAAGGACAACAGGCTTTTTATGCCTGAAAGTGTCTGCTCAGGAAGGAGAGTATAAGACTTATGCATCAGTAGGTGGGCAACGCATTGACGCGCCTCACGATTATTCAGAGTTCAATATCTCTGATAAGTACACAAGTCGATTTGATAATTTTAAAGTCCGAGTTCGAGATATTATTGCAAAACGCTTGACTCATCACGGGGTTGAAAAAACGCCGGAAGACTTTTTCCCTGTGAATAAAAAACAAGAAGAAGAGATAAAGGCTATAGGTGAAGAAATTGCGAAAGTATGGTCTGAAAGGGGGCGAGGTTATAGACCTAGGGACGATGTATTAAGGTATGCTAGGCCTGAGTATATGAAAAGACTAGCGGGGACGAGTAAAAGTGGTTCGACGTATAGCTATGCTGGATTTGAACAACTTGTTCACTTATCCTCTGGCATTGTTCGGCATTTCTTAGAATCAGCATCTATGATGTATGCTGAAACAGTATCAAAATCGGGTGGTGAGCCTCTTTCAAGCATTCCTCATGGTATTCAAAATCAGATAGCTAACGATTATTCAAATGCATTCCTTTTTTCTGAATTTAGCAAAGTAGAGAAAGATGAAGGTGATCCAAGTCTAACGTTGGATAAACCGGCAAAACTGAAAAACTTGATTAATGCGCTAGGTGGGATGTTTAGACAAATTCTAATGTCGGAATGCTCTGAACAGAGGGTATTTAGTATCGCATTCTCGAATGGACCTGATATGGAGGTTCAAGAGGTGTTGAGCCTCGGTGTAAAGTACGGCTATTTCCATCGTTCCACCATAGGCAATAAAGAAGGCACAGGCAGAGTGCCGTTATACATTTTAACTCGTCGCCTTGCCCCGACGTTCAAGCTCGATCCAAATGGGTTTGCGGGATACAAATTCGTTCAAAATGAAGCAATAAAACAGGCAATGTATAGCCCGAAGAAACTGACAAATATGGTGCAGAAGCAAGGCTTCGAAACAGTAATGTCTACAGGCGGCCAAGGGAGCCTTTTTGAAAATGACTAGCGCAAAAGGGCTTCCCCCTCTTCCTCTGGCAGAACTTCAGAAAACGATGAGTCTTGATTTAGACCTATTTATTTGTTCCGCGAGTTTTGAAAGCCGTAGCTTATCCGCCCCAAAATCGTTAATGCCAGAAAAAGTCAAAAAAGTTTTCATGATGCGAAATGAGAACGTACAAGGCAAGGGGGTGGAGTACGGAGAACAAATCCTTGCGCACTTTAGAAAGCGTGCTGAGATGGTTCTTGTCTCAAAAACGTCTCCAATCAAAACTGCCGATGGGCTTCTAGCTGCCATTTCTTCGATGGAATTAGGAGATAACGCCAGTTGCCTCGTTGATATCACAACGATGACACACGAGGCGCTTCTTATTCTATTTAGAATACTAAATAAACAATTACCAAAATCTGTGGACTTAAAATTCGTCTACTCAGCTGCGAAAGAGTACGATCCCGGCAAGGCGGATGAGAACAAATGGTTGAGTCAGGGATTGGGCGAAGTAAGGTCTGTTTTGGGTTATCCAGGCGAAATGCGACCATCTAGAAAGAGCCATTTGATAGTGTTGGTAGGTTTCGAGGAAGAACGCGCTAGAAAGTTAATAGAGACCTACGAACCTGCAGCGTTATCTCTTGGCATAGGAGAGCTTCCCCCCGTTAATGAAAGCCATTTACGCGTGAATCGATCACATTTTAAAAGATTGCTGTCGTCTAACCCTAACTCTATAGAATTCCATTTTTCGCCCACCGACCCTCTCGCCGTGAGGGATATTGTTCTCGAAAAGGTCAAACTGTTTGAGGGGTTTAATGTGGTCATTGCACCAATGAACAATAAAATTTCAACATTGGGGGTAGCCTTGGCAGCGATTGAAAATCCTGAGGTTCAAATTTGCTATGGTCGAGCTATGGCGTACAACGTTGACAACTATTCAACGCCAGCGGACTACTGCTATGTATTCTCACTGCCTAGCGTGATATGATCTGTCTGGTTTAGGTTACCCCCCCTTTCCATATGAATGTTTTTCCCAAGCAATACCGTTGCCGGACGTACCATTTCGTGGCGGCGTTCAGACGCCAATTGAAACTCAATGGTATTCAAAAAAACCGGGGGCGCAATGCTGCACGATTTGGAAATCTGCCGAAAATGATAATCGGCGGATAAAGGGTAACCGTTAAATCACCCCCGTTGCCACCGGACATCGTGGGGAGTAGTTTCGCGGCCATGAGTAATATCGAAAAACCGGCGCCGTACGCCTGCTCGCCGGAGCATAGCCGTGGGCGTCTTTACCGGGAGCCGGAAAGCGCGACGCGGAGCTGTTTCCAGCGGGACCGTGATCGCATTATCCATTCGGCGGCCTTTCGCCGCCTGGAATACAAGACCCAGGTCTTCGTCAACCACGAAGGCGATTTCTTTCGCACCCGCCTCACCCACAGCCTTGAAGTATCGCAGATCGCCCGTTCGGTATGCCGCAGCCTGTGGCTGAACGAAGACCTGGCGGAGGCCCTCGCCCTTGCCCATGATCTGGGCCATCCGCCCTTCGGCCATGCCGGCGAGAACGCCCTCAAGGAAAAAATGGAGCCTTACGGCGGCTTCGACCATAACGCCCAATCGTTGCGGGTCATCTCCTGTCTGGAGCAGAGCTATCCCGAGTTTGACGGCCTCAACCTGACCTGGGAAGTCCTGGAAGGAGTGGTCAAGCACAACGGCCCTCTGCTGACCATGCCGCGAGCCGTCGCCGAGTACACAAGGGTCCATGACCTGGAGGTCGACACCTTCGCCGGCGCCGAGGCCCAGGTGGCGGCGCTTGCCGATGACATCGCCTACAACAATCACGATATCGATGACGGCCTGCGCGCCGGTCTGTTCACCGTCGGCAGTCTGAACGACGTGCCGCTGGTCGGGCCTATTTTCGCTGAAACCAGAAAAGACTACCCGGACCTGGACGAATCGCGGCTGATCCACGAAGCGGTGCGCCGCATGATCGGGGCCATGGTCGGCGACCTGCATAAGGAAACGGCGCGCCGCATTACCGAGGCCGCTCCCAAATCCGCCGATGACATCCGCCGCCTGAAGACGCCGGTGGCCGGCTTCTCCGACAAAATGCGCGACAACGACAAGGCTCTCAGGAAGTTCCTGTTTGACAATATGTACCGTCATTACCGGCTTAATCGCATGACCAGCAAGGCGCGCCGAGTGGTCAAGGACCTGTTCGGGTTGTTGATTGCGGAGCCGGAATGTCTGCCCGATGAATGGCGCGAGCAGGCCGGAAAGCCGGAAAGCGAAAAAACGGCCAGGGTAATCGCCGACTATATCGCCGGCATGACCGACCGCCACGCCGAGGACGAGCATCGACTGCTGTTCGATGTTCAGGCAAGAATTTCATGAACCTGTTCAGGCATTATCAGAATACGATCATCGGCATTATCGCTGACCTGGCCGCCGCCGGCAGCCTTCCCCAAGGACTGGACGCAAGACGGGTGTCCGTGGAACCGCCGCGTGACGCCTCCCATGGCGACATCGCCACCAATGCCGCCATGGCGTTGGCCAAGCCGGCGGGCGTCAAGCCGAGAGACTTGGCGGAAATGCTGAAAAAGCGCCTCGATTCGCTGGACTCCGTCGTCTCCTCGGAAATCGCCGGTCCCGGCTTCATCAACATGCGGTTGGCTGATCGTTTCTGGCGTGATCGATTGATTGAAATTCTGAAAGCCGGGCCGGCCTACGGCGATTCCGCCATCGGCGCCGGCGAGACGGTGAATGTCGAATATGTGTCGGCCAACCCGACCGGCCCCATGCATGTCGGCCACGGACGCGGCGCCGTAGTCGGCGACGCCCTGGCCTCGCTGCTGGAAAAAGCCGGCTTTAACGTTACCCGCGAATACTACATCAATGACGCCGGCGCCCAGGTGGACACCCTGGCCCGTTCCCTCCATCTGCGCTACCGTCAGGCGTTGGGCGAGGATATCGGCAAGATGCCGGAAGGCCTCTATCCCGGCGACTATCTGATCCCGGTCGGCAGAGAGTTAGCCGAGCGCGACGGGCGAAAATGGATCGACAAGCCGGAAAGCCTTTGGCTGGAGACCCTGCGAACCCACGCGGTCGAAGCGATGATGAACCTGATCCGCTCCGATCTGGCGGCGTTGGGCGTAAAATTCGATAAATTCACCTCGGAAAATCATCTTGTGAACCAGGGCGAGGTACAGGCCGCTTATCAAATTCTTCATGACAAGGGCCTGATTTACCAAGGCGTTCTTGATCCTCCCAAGGGTAAAACGCCGGATGACTGGGAAGCCAGGCCGCAAACCCTGTTCAAGGCCTCTGAATTCGGCGATGACGTGGACCGGCCGCTGCAAAAGGCGGACGGCTCGTGGACCTACTTCGCCACCGACGCCGCCTATCACCTGGATAAGTTTCGCCGTGGCTTCAAGACCATGATCGATGTCTGGGGCGCCGATCACGGCGGCTACGTCAAACGGGTAAGCGCCGCCGTCAAGGCGCTTACCGGGGGCGAAGGCGCGGTGGACGTCAAGCTGTGCCAGATGATCAATCTGGTGGAGAACGGAGTTCCGGTGAAAATGTCGAAAAGGGCCGGCGCCTTTGTCACCCTGCGCGGCCTGATCGACGAAGTGGGCAAAGACGTGGTGCGCTTCATCATGCTGACCCGCAAGAACGATGCTCACCTTGATTTCGATCTGGTCAAGGTAACGGAACAATCCCGCGACAATCCTGTCTTTTATGTTCAGTACGCCCATGCCCGCGTATATTCGGTGTTGCGTCATGCCGCTTCAACTTTCAGCGGCGAGGAATTGGAGGCGACGGCATTGGCCGAGGCTCAATTACAACGCTTGACCGATGCGGACGAGCTTGCTTTGATCAAGGTCATGGCGGCTTGGCCGCAGCTTGTGGAAAGCGCCGCAGAGGCTCACGAGCCTCATCGTGTCGCATTCTATCTCAATGATCTGGCTTCGAGCTTCCATGGGCTGTGGAATAAGGGAAATGACGACGCCGGACTGCGATTCATCGTCAAGGACGACCATGAGCTTACCAGGGCAAGACTCGCCCTCATCAAGGGCGCGGCCATCGTCATCGCCTCGGGACTGAAGGTAATCGGAGTCACGCCGCTTGAGGAGTTGCGCTGATGATTGATCTCGAAAAACCGGAAGAGCCGCTGATCATCCCGAACGTCTCGGAGGCGCTGGCTTTCGAGCCGGTAACGGCTGTTGTCAACTCCAGCAAACGATGGGGGCGGCTGTTGCCTGTTCTGATTGTGCTGACCCTCGGCGCCGGCGCCGGCATGTACTTCCTTCTCGGCAAATACCAGAGCGGTTTCGGTATCGCCGAAGGCGACATTCCGACAATCAAGGCGGAGGAAGGGCCGGTTAAGGTGCGCCCCGTCAACCCCGGCGGCATGGATGTGCCCAATCGCGACAAGCTGGTTTACGGACGCATGGAAGGCGGTGAAGAAAATCCGCAAGTCGAGCGGTTGCTGGCGCCTGCGGAAACCCCTCTGCCGCCTCCCTTGCCGGCACCCGTTGAGCCGGAGATTCCGAAAATAGTTGAAAAAACTCCGGAAAAGATTGTTGGCAAGAAAGAACCGGAACCGCTGATTCCCACGCCCGCCGTCCCCACCCCGGCGCAGGTGGAAGCCGTCAAGCCGCCGTTGCCCGCGCCTTCCCCGCCGCAGTCGGCAGGGAAAGACAAGGGGAAAGCCGCCGTGGCCGAGACGTCTGCAACAGGCAAGGACACCAATTCATTCAGGGTCCAGTTAGGCGCCGTTCGCACGCCCGAACATGCGCGCCTTGAATGGGAGCGGTTATCCCACAAGCATCCCGAACTGCTCGGCGGATTGGAGCTTTTTGTCACCAAGGTCGATCTTGGTCCGGGAAAGGGTATTTTTTATCGTCTGCGCGCCGGTCCCGTCGCCGGCGAGGCCGTCGCCGGCAAGTTATGCGCCGATCTGACCCCCCACAAGGTCAACTGCCTGATCATCCGTCCCGGAGAATAGAATGCTGTCTGTAATCTACGGCTGTTCCGGCCGAGAACTTAATGAGGCGGAGCGGAGCTTTTTTCGTCAGGCCGACCCGCTGGGCTTCATTCTTTTCGAGCGCAACTGCGCCGACCCCGATCAGGTGCGCCGCCTTGCCGCCGACTTGCGCGGCTGTATCGGGCGCAACGACGCCCCCATCCTTATCGACCAGGAAGGAGGACGGGTGGCGCGTCTGA
>Ga0156013_147_pt3 | contig 12843 bp, 16 predicted proteins | sample RifCSPlowO2_02_FD_107667 | JGI IMG/M metagenome (GOLD analysis project Ga0156013, IMG submission 107667) | Rhodospirillales bacterium RIFCSPLOWO2_02_FULL_58_16 | reverse complement strand
TAAACCGTCGTCTCGTCGTCATTTTGTATTCCTCCTTTATCCGGTGGAATACACCTTAACACCCTGTCCGATTTTTCAGGACCAGCTCACTATGCGCAAATATCCGGTGATCATGAAATAACGAGTGCCCTTAAAAAGTATGTAAGAGACATTAATCCACTTCTTAATATCGCCTGGATGATCCGGGACGCGATGCCACAAGCCGATTCCATTGACAACTTTATCGATGCCCACCGCGACGACAAGAATATCGCGTTATGCGGCAAGCTCGGAATTATAAGTTCAATCCTAGAGAAAGAAAAAGGAAGCCCCCTTTATATAGGACTCCCAGATGCAGAAAAAATTAAATTCAAAGTATTAGAAGACACATGGTACTCTAATTTCTTTAAACTTTTAATAGAAGGCGTTTCAAAAAATGAAGTTGAACATGCCTTCGAAAATATTTCGTTTATAACTTTTAATTACGACAGATGTATAGAGCACTATTTACTACAAGCCTTAATCAACTACTACGTCTTCAGCGAAAGTGAGGCGCAGAGATTGGTCAATGGCATCCCTATTCTCCACCCATACGGACGTGTTGGCCGTCTTCCATGGCAATCGGGGAATAGCATAAGCGTCCTGTTCGGTGGCGTAGCTGACATTCTGTCTATCGTCGATCAAATCAAAACATTTACCGAACAAATAGAAGATCAAGAAGCTATATCTGAAATTCGCAATAAGGTGTTGCGTGCGGAAACCATTGTGTTCCTGGGCTTTGCATTTCACCGCCAAAATATGGAACTCATTGCGCCAGGGGGAACCAGTAACGCCAAACGTGTCTTCGCGACGGCCTTCGGTATCTCTGATCAAGATTGTCTGGTGGTAAAAAATGATATCATCAAATTTTTTAAGCTCAATAATGCTAATATTGAACTACGGAACCATCTGAAATGTGCTCCATTTCTTTCTCAATATCAGCGCTCTTTGTCGCAAGCATAATACTGGTCATGCGCCGGGGGAAGGTCGTCGAGCAAGGTCCGGCTGACGATATTTTTTCCGACCCGAAAGAACCCTACACGCGGGCTTTGATGGCCGCCGCTTTCGAGATGAAAGCCGACGAAAGCGGCGTGGTCAGCGTTTAGAGCGGTTCTTTTTTACAGCGCCGACGACGATCTTTTTCGTTTAACGATATCATCGATGGCGTTGACGAAAACAGTTGCCGACGCCTCCGCGTCAAACAGGAAGGCAAACGCCAGCGCCGAGGAAACTTCACCGGCTTTTCGGCGGAAATCCTTGTCCGACGCCAGTCTGACCGCCGTTTCTATATAGTCATTCCTGTCGGTAAATGAAAAATAGCCGCCGTCTCCGGTGATTTCGTCGAACTTCCTTTTTTGCTCTTCGCCGAACCATCCTTTTCTGGCCGGTTCGAAAATGTATTGCTTGAGATTGTGAATCTTTTCCATTGAGACGATAGGCTTGCCGATTGACATCGCTTCGCCGGCGGAAAGCCCGTTGCCGACGGGAAAGGTGTCGAGAAAGACGTCAATTATCCCGTGGCAGACTCTCGGATTGGCCCAGCCGATGAAGATGCACCGATCAAGAATTCCATATTCCTTCATCATCCTTACCACGCCGTGGGGCTTGTATGTCCCGGTCCAGATGTAAACGGATTGCGGTGCCCGGTTAAGGATTTCCGCCAGGGCCGAAATGAATTCTTCGTCGTCTATTTTGAAAGACTGGCACAATGTCCCGAAGGCGAAGTGGTCGCCTACGACCTCTTTACGCATCGCTTTTACATCTTTCTCGTCGGCGGCGTTGAGGGGGGCGAAAATCAGCCTGTACCAATGCCAGGAGCGGCCTTCCCGTTGCTTGATGAATGAGGCGTCGGGGATGCATGAAAGCAGGGCGTCCATATTGCCGAACTGCGGCCAGTCGTATCCCATTGCCCAGAAAATCTGTATCGGCGCCACGCGGATATGACTGAACAGGGATTCAAGAATAACGTCGCCACGGAAAAACAAGGCGATCCCGATTTGCCGCGCCGCAAACTCCAGCCTCAGATGCACGGCTTTCGAGACAAAAGGATCAATGCCCGGCAGTTTTTTACAATCGCCGTCATCTATCCAGCGGACGGTCACGCCTTGCTTGCTGAAATAATCAACCAGGCTTTCTTCCGGGCATCCGTACGGGCTGTAGAGGTAAAACCGGAACTTTCCCGGAAAATGCCTGATAAGCCCGTTGATCATAAGCAGCGCGATTTGCATGGGCGCTCCCCAGTCCAGGCGCGCGGTCGAAACGAAGGCGATGTTATGCTCATCGCCATTCTGCAAATCGGCCAAAGGGAGGTTGCCGCTGACGGCGCCGAAGGACGCCGCCGCCTTTTCCAGGGCGGGAAAGTAATCGTAAAGAATGCTTTTTTCGTGCTCCTCGGTATGAGGGGAAAGAGCGCAACGCGCCGTTATCTTTGACAAAGCCTGCGCCTTGCAGAAGTCGCCGCCGTCGAGGGCATAGCGGATACCCGGCAACAGCCAATCATTATACAGTTTTTCATTCCATTCCGGCGGCGAACCGAGCGTCAGATGCAACAGAGGGGGAAATAACCCGATTTCTTCCATGCCCGAACTGTCCGGGGCCAGGAAGCTCCGCCATTCGTCCTCGTCGATATCCCTGTAAACCCCGGAGCAATAGAGCAGCCGCCCAAGCGCCGTCATGACCTCAAGGTTATCAATGATAACGCCGATATGCTTGAAGAACCCGCAAAGAGCGGTCGTCCGCCCGCTGATCAGGCTTTCCATAAACAGCAGCCCCAGAGAGCGCTGAACGACGGCCAAGGGGCCTGTTTGGTCTTTTTCTTCGGCCATTGCTCCGCGCAGGCGCTCGATCAGCCCCTTGATCTTTCGCCCGTCCGCCGAACCTGATGTCAGGGGAGGCGCCGCCCCCATCCATAACGGCAAAAGCTCCAGCGCCGAAGGGAAAAAACTGCCGTCGTTCGCCGATTGCCAAAGCGTCCGGGCGAGAAAATATGGGTCGGGAGTTTTCCCGCCCTTCGGCAATAGTTCTTCAAGACGCCGTGACGCGCCACGGGCCTCGGGGGTGAATCTTAAGGTAAAAAAACGATGGAGGAACCCGGCGGACGGATCATCCTGCGCCGTTGACAAACGCTTTAGAACGTCGCCGACCCAGCTCCAATAGGACCCATAGCCGGCTTCTCTTGCCATGCTTTCCGCAGCGGCCCCGCTTCCCTCCCCGATAGCGGCCAAGCGATCAATGAAATTCGCGTCCACCGTGATGTAAACGGCGGAAACCACCAGTGATTTCCATTCCACGGCTAAAGAAGCGCCGTTACGCATTTTGAGTCTGGAGCCTAAATGGTCGGCTTGAAATTACGACCGGCGCCGGAGGTATCTTTTTTCTTCGTCTTGGCTTCCACGGGCTGACCGACCTCCGCTTTTTCTTTATTACCCGTGAGCTTGTTTTGAGCTTCCATGGCCTGATAGTGGGCTTTCAACAGCGCCGAGTTATGAGAAATCTTGCGATGCATCCTGACGCCGGAGATAATAATCAAGACGACAATTATCAATGCCAGAGCCGCAAACATGCCAAGGATCAGATTCGAACCCATACTCCCCCCTGTTTTTAAGCGTCAGGCGAACCACGGCGCCGATTATAGCGTATCAATAACATCGATTGCCAGAGAAAGCGCACATTCACCCGCACAGCGGAATAATAGTTTATTTAATATTAGCAAGCTACTTTTGGAAGATTGACATAAATCGAAAAATACTTAAGAATATTGCTAGCGTATCGCTCCAAATGGGAGCCTCTTGTAATAAGCAGGATAGAACTATTGTAATGAGCGATTTAAAATACGGCATAGCTTATAAAACAGAATTATCAATCAAGGAAATTGAAGATTGGATGGAACACAACTGCTCGGGAAATTGGGATGTCCGTCTGGCCGACCTTGATGACAGTGAACCGGCTCGCATGAAAAAGAAGGTTGAATTATTTTTTGAAATAGCCGAGGACAAGGAAAATTTCAAATCGAATTTTTCCAAACGTAAGTAGTGGTTGCCTGCAAAATCGGAGAACGGGAGCAAAGAAACGCGCCGCTTATTTGAAAAAAGAATCGGCCGCGCTTTTTGCTTTCTCCTTGGCGATAACGGCGCTTTGAACACGGGCAATCTCGGCTTTCAATTCATCAATGTACTCGCCCAGGGCCTCGATTGACATGATGTCCAGGTTCTTTAACGGCGGCTTTTTGTTAATCGGCTCCAAGTCGTCAATATTCATAGGAATCCTCCTCTTTCCCGACGATATTGCCGCATTATGCCGATAAATCAAATTTCCAAATCAGCCGTTGTGCTTGCCCGCTGATGAAAATGTCTCTAAGTTTTCCGGCTAAGTGCGCGCCTCGTGTCGCGCCTCATGTATTTTGGAATGGGAAATTAGTGATGTCGCTGCCTTTAATGCCCAAGGCGACAGCCGTTTGGCTTGTCGATAATACCACCCTTACCTTCGATCAAATATCCGCTTTCTGCGGCATGCACCCTCTTGAGGTGCAGACCATCGCCGACAAGGAATTGTCCGTCGGCATGCGGGGAATGAACCCTATACTCAACGGTGAATTGACCCAGGCCGAGATCGACCGCTGCGCCGCCGACCCCGCGCAACGGCTGGTAAGGGCCAAGCCCGGCGTCTCCATGCCCAAAGCCAAGAAAAAAGGAGCGCGCTACACCCCGGTGTCAAAACGCCAGGACAGGCCGGACGCCATCGCCTGGGTTCTGAAGAACTACCCCGAAGTGAGCGACGCCCAGGTGTCTAAACTGATCGGCACCACCAAGCTTACCATCAACTCGATACGCACCAAATCCCATTGGAACATGGCCCAGATCAAACCGCGCAACCCGATTTCCCTCGGCCTGTGCACCGCCGAGACCTTTGAAAAGATGCTCAACGTCGCCCGCGCCCGCGCCGGCATTGTCCACGGCAAAGCAGCCGCCCAAAAAGCACCCGACGGTGAAGCCGCCCCCGCTGACGAGGCCGCCGCTTCGCAAGCCGTAACCCCTGCCGACGATAAAATTTTATCCTGATTTTTTTGATCTGTGACTTCGATCACATACGGCGAAAGGCAAACATGAGAACCTGATTATATCATTTTTAGGACGCCCCTCCCAAAAATGATGCACTACGGATCCCCCGTTTTCCTTGTGGAAACGGGGGATTTTTTAGGATTAACCCCATGACCGAACGCAAGACCAAACGCAAGAATATCAGCACCGTCGCCTTTAAAAAACGCCTTGAAGCCCTGCGCGACGAACTCAAACGCCTCGCCCTGACCAGCGAGGATGAACGAAAGCCCGTCGAACTGGACCAATCAACCGTCGGACGACTATCCAGAATGGACGCCCTTCAGGCGCAAGCCATGGCGCTGGAAATCGGGCGGCGGCGCGAAATTGAACTCGGACGCATCGACGCGGCCCTGCGGCGCATTGAGAAAGGGGACTTCGGCTACTGCATCAACTGTGGGGAAATCATTGCGGCCAAACGCCTGAAACTGGACCCGACGGTTCCCATCTGTATCGACTGCGCCGAATAAACTCACTCCGCCAGACGCCTTATCGGATTGAACGCCTTGGGGAAAGCCATGAAGAAAATCCATAAGGCGATCGGCACGGTGAAATAAAAGAACATGAATATCCTCGTTTTATCTATGAGGAAGATCATGGCGTCCCGATCAGAGAGAATCTTGTTCTCGCACTCCGGATCGGAGCCGACCTTGCCCTCATCTCCCGCGTAGCACTGAAAGGCGAATGTTGGGGCCAGGGCCTCTACAAGGTCAGGCGTCCTCATTTCCTCTGCCGTGGGAGCCGAATAAGGCCCCAGCGAGACATAAAAAACCGTCGCCAAACACGCCGTCCATAAGGCGAAGGCGATGATTCCCAGCTTCATGTAATCCAGCTTGAAACTATTTTTTAACATTTATTTCCTTATCTTTACCCCAAAACACACAGCGACATTTTATCTCGGACGTTCAGGCGTTATGACGCCACCATTTCTTGTCATTGATGGAAAATACCGGCTGATAGTGCCGGATGGTTTGAGCTTCGACAACCTGTTTAATCTGATTGTCGAGGACGTAGACCTTGTTATCCAGAAAAACGACAAGAATGGCGTGACCGACCTTCAGGTTCAGGTCCTTGACCGCCACCACGCGGATTTGATCCTGTTTGAAGCCCAGAACCTTTAACGACATATACTTGGAAATGGCGTAGTCCTCGCAATCGCCGAAGCGGGCCATGAACTCGCCGGGCGAGGCCCAATAATCCTTTTCCCCCCAGTTGGTCTCATCGGCTATGTACTTGGCCTTGTTCATGACGCGGTTGACCTCGTTGATCTGGGTCATCTGGTCCTTGCCGCGAATGCTTTCAAGGAAAACTTCCCATTCCTGGAAATGGCACTTGTTGAGCTTGGCGGTCTTGCAGTCCCCTTTATTCTTTTCCGCAACTTCCTTTGAGTAGCGTTCCAGGGCCTCGTTCCACTTCTTGAACGGCTCCAGATTGGCGGAAGGCGTTTCTTTGCTGTTGAAGAAGCTGGGAGACGAATCTTCGGCGATTGCCGCCTGATCGCCGCCGATCATCAGCAATGCCGACATAAGCGCAACAACCGCCGACCATATGCAACGGCGGGATTTTATACATTCTTTCGGCATGATCAGCGACCCGGAAAGCCTGTTGAAAGGCGATTATACCGTTTTCACGGGACCGGAGCACCTAAAGAAGACTCGGTTTGGGAAAGCAGGGACCGGCGGGAGGTTTCTCAAGGATGACAATATCCTCGTCAAAGCCGTAGTTGAGCATCATGCGGGCGCGTTCCTCAAGCATGTCGGGATCGATATTATCGCCGCGCAGCAGTTTAACCCGATGCTCGAAGACCTGGCGGCGAGCCGTGCTCTCGGCGAGGACGGCCCTTGCCTCCGTAACCCGCCGGTCAAGCTGAAGCATGGCAAGCAGACCACGATCGCCGTTGATGGCGTGATAGGCGAAATAGACGACGACGCAAATGCCGGTCACCGGACCAATAACATAGCGCGCCCGCGCAAGAAACTCAGAAAACATGCCCATGGTTCCGTGGTAATCAGAAGTTAATTAAACCACAGTCCCACCCCGCAATTATTGTCGCGCAGAAACATTAACAAGAAGTTACCGCGCCGCCGGAGTTCAGGCCCGGATCGGTCCCTTGAACACAAAGAACGCTCCGGCGCAGATCAGGGAAAAGCCGACGGCGTGGTTCATGTTGAGCCGTTCTCCCAGATACAAGACCGAGAACGCCGCGAAAACCGAGAGCGTGATGACTTCCTGGATGGTCTTTAGTTCGGCCAGCGAATAGGCGGCATAACCGATGCGGTTGGCCGGAACCGCCAGACCGTATTCGAAGAGGGCGATGAACCAGCTTGCCGCCACCACCAGCCAAAGCGACTGGTCGGTGAATTTCAGGTGCCCGTACCAGGCAAAGGTCATGAACACATTTGAGGCTATCAACAGAATGATCGGGGCTATGGTCGGCGAGAAAATGAACATTTGTTTCTACCCATAATTCCTTTTCCGCCACCGGCGCCGGAGGCCGTCGGGAGGTGGTGGGCGCACCAGGACTCGAACCTGGGACCCGCTGATTAAGAGTCAGCTGCTCTGCCAACTGAGCTATGCGCCCCCTGAAGGGGACGCAGCCTTAGCAAAGTCGCGGACGTTTGTCGATATGTTCGTGAGAGGGGAAACTTTAAAGTTCTTCTCCGGCGCCGCGTCGTCCGATCTGAACATCCCTGTGCACATACACATTAAGCAAAAGTCCGAAACCGAAAAGCAGCGACAACATCGCCGTTCCACCGTACGAGATCAGCGGCAGCGGCACCCCCACTACCGGGATCAAGCCCATTACCATGGCGATATTGATGAACACATAAAGGAAAAAGGTAGTAGTCACTCCAAGGCCGACGAGGCGGCCGAACTGGCTGCGGCAACGCAGTGAAATAGCAAAGCCGTACACCAGAATCATGGTGTACAGGCAGAGAAGGGCCAAGCCGCCGATCAGGCCGAATTCCTCGGCGAGCATGGTGAAAATGAAGTCAGTCTGTTTCTCCGGCAGGAAATTCAGGTGGCTTTGGCTTCCCATCATGAACCCCTTGCCGAAGATGCCTCCCGAACCGAGAGCGATTTTCGATTGGATAATGTGATAACCGGACCCCAACGGATCGCTTTCCGGATCAAGGAACGTCAATATCCGCTTTTTCTGGTAGTCCCTGAGAAAGTGCCAGATCACCGGCGCCGCGCCGATGGCGGTCAGCGCCAGGAGTCCGAACTTCCATAATCTCACCCCGGCCATAAAGAAAATCGAGGCGCCGGCGATAATCAGCATCAGCGCAGTACCCAGGTCCGGCTGACGCAACACCAAAACCGAGGGTATGGCCAACAGCACAAGCGGAGGAATCAGGGACAGAGAACGACTGATGTCATCAATGCTGCTGCCGTGAAAATAACGGGCCAGCGTCAGCACCATGACGATCTTCATCAACTCTGACGGTTGCAGATTGATGAATCCGAAATCGATCCAGCGTTGCGCTCCCATCCCCACCGATCCGCTGAACTCGACGGCCACCAGCAACAGCAGCGTCAGCACATAAAAAGCATACGCATAACGCAGCCACAGGCGAATGTCGGTCAGCGCCACCATCAGCATCAGCACCATGCCGACCCCGAAGCGCATCATCTGGCGCGAAGCCCAGGGATCGATATTGCCGGTTCCGGCCGTCCCGCCGCCTGCGGAATAAAGCATGGCGAAGCCGACGCCGGCGGTGGCGCAGACAAGCAGAACAAAAATCCACTGAATCTGCCATAGTTTCTGCATAAGCGTCAGTTCGGTTCGATGCAGGCCGTGTTCTTCCATTGCCTATGCCCCGCTACCCACGGCTTCGCCGGCCGGTTGCTCCACTCCGCGACCGGCCGAGTTGCGAACCTGGGCTTCGATCAGGACATCGCGGCCGATGGGCGCCGCCACCTTCGAGCCGCCGCCGCCGTGTTCCACCACCACGGACACCGCATAACGGGGAGCTTTCAGCGGCGCATAACCGACGAACAGCGCATGGTCCCTTTCCTTCCAGGGCAGGTCTTCATTCTTGCGTACGCCTTGTTCACGTTCGGCGCTGGAAATACGGCGGACCTGAACGGTGCCGGTCTTGCCACCCATTTCGTAGCCGGGCCTGTCGATGCGCGCATTAAAGGCGGTGCCTCTGGGATCGTTGACGACAGATTCCATTCCGTCGCGGATCAGCGCCACATGCGCCGGAGACAAATCCATGCTCACTTGCGAAACAGGATTGTTATTAATCACGGCGCCGGAGGTTTTAACGCTGCCGGTCAGGTGCGGCACAACCGCGAAACCGCCGTTAACCAGACGCGCCGTCATCACCGCCAGTTGCAGGGGAGTCGCCAGCATGTATCCCTGGCCGATTCCGGCAATCATGGTCTCGCCCGACTGCCAGGGTATGCCCATAACGGCGCGCTTCCAGTCATGAGTCGGCATCAATCCCGGCTGCTCGCCGGGTAAATCAATTCCCGACAACTGCCCCATCCCCAGACGCTTGGCCATGGCCGAGATGCGGTTGATTCCGGTGCGCAGCGCCGTATCGTAGAAGAAAACGTCACAGGATTCGGTAATGCCCTTATCCAGATCGACGACGCCGTGGCCGCCCTTTTTCCAGCAGTGGAACTTGGCGTCTCCCAGTTCGATGTAGCCACGGCAGAAAACCTCGCTTTTGGGAGTGATGACTCCCTTATCCAGCGCCGCCAGCGCCACCACCATCTTGAATGTGGAGCCTGGAGAATAATTGCCGCTGATCGACTTGTTGGTCAGCGGCGACCTGACGTCGGAAACCATATCTTTCCATTGATCGGAACTTAGGCCTTTATTGAAGGCGTTGGGGTCAAAGCCGGGCGTCGAGGCCATGGCCAGGATGTCGCCGTTATGCACGTCAATGACGACCACCGCCGCGCTTTCATCGCCCAGCCGCCGGCTGACCATTTGTTGCAGACCCAGATCAATGGTCAGGCTGACCTCGGCGCCGGGCTGACCATCCTGGCGGGAAAGCTCGCGGATCACCCTTCCCAGCGCGTTGACTTCCACCTGGGAACTGCCGCCCGTGCCGCGCAACGCTAGATCATGGATTTTCTCAATGCCTGATTTACCGATGCGAAAGCCCGGCAATTCCAGCAACGGATCATTACCTGTTTCATTCTCGGAAACGGCGGCCACATACCCCAGAATATGAGCGGTATCAACGGCATGGGGGTGGTGCCGGCTCTGTCCGACGTCGATGGTGATTCCGGGAAGGTCCGGCGAGTTGACCTCGATGCTGGCCACTTCATCCCAATTCAGGTTCTCGCGCAGGGTGACCGGAACGAAACTGCGCTGGCGCCGGATATCGCGCATAATTCGCCGACGCTCACCGGGGCCGATGCTGATGATCGAGCCGAGAACGTCCAGCATCGCCTCGGCGTCCTTGACGTCCTCGGCATTCAGGACCACGCGGTAATTGCGCTGATTGACCGCCATCGGCTCGCCGTAACGGTCAACGATGCGTCCACGCGGCGGCGGCAACAGCCTCAGATTGATGCGGTTATCCTCGGCCAGCGTCGCATAGCGCTCGGACTCTATCGCCTGCAGGTAATACATGCGCCCGACCAACGCCGACAACAGCGCCAGCTTGCCGCCCGCCAGCATGAAGGCGCGTCGGTTGAAAAGTTTATGGCGATCACTGTCTCTCAGCATTTTAGTCTTGCTTAAGAAAGGTTTGCTGCCAACGCAGGAACACCCAGGCAACCGGCGGGAAACAGCCCAGCGTCACCAGATACTGGAAGAATGCCGCGTCGGGAGTAACCGGCGTCATGTTGTAAATCGAGATCAATATCCAGCTTGCCAGAGCCGCGCCTCCCGCCACCAGGGCGAAACCCAGCCACACGACGGCAAAAGACTTGCCGGCGAAAAACCGTTGTTGCGAGCGCACAACGCCATGGACGCCGAGAAACACAACCGCGCTGATTCCGATCGGTATGCCGGTCAGGATATCCTGCAATATCCCGATGATGAAGACCGCATAGGCCGGCATCAACTCCGGCCGGTTTATGGTCCAGTGATGGATGGCCATCAGCGGCAGCAGCGGAATCACCCTGGCATATCCGGGAACGTAAAACGGCACGACGCCGGCCAAAACCAGGATCAATGTCAGTCCGAAAGGCGTTAACCGGCGCGCCCAGACATCCAGGCGATGCCAGAACGAAGGCCTCATGGCGTCTTCTTCTCGCCTCCGGCGTCCTTGACTCGAATCTCGGCGGCGGGCGCCGGCGACGGCTCTATTTTAACACCGCTTCCAAAATCGACTATGCGGACATATTCAAGGTGGCTGCGAGTCATAAAAGTCTGGATTTCTATGCCGTTATCGCTGACCGAAGCGACCACGCCGATCGGCAGCCCCGGAGGAAACACGCCGCCGTGACCCGATGTGATGATGCGCTGGCCGGGCGATACTTCTACGCCTTGCGGCAAATGGATCAGTCGCGGACGCTCCGTGTTGTTGCCGGCCATGATGGCGCGGGTGCGCGTTTGTTCAATCAACACCGGGATATGCGAGTTAAGATCGGTAATCAGCAACACCCACGATGAACGGCCGCCGACGCCGGCGATGCGGCCGACCAGCCCCTCGCCGGTAATCACCGGCTGATCTTTCTTTATTCCGCCCGGTTCGCCGACATTGATCAGCAGATTATGCGCGAAGACGCCGCCTGTGTCGGCGACAACCCGGGCGGTCACATAGCCGGCGAGAGGATCGGGGGTAAATTTGAGAAGATCGCGCAAGGCGTTGTTTTCCGCCTCCAGACGACGGGCGGCGGTCTGCCATTGCAAAAGACGCCGGTTGTCCTCATGCAATTGCATGTTTTGAGACCTTATGTCGGCCAGTTCGTTAATCTGGCTGACTATATCGGTGATCGTGGCGACGGGGCGTGAAGCGGCGTCAAGGATGGGGGCGACGGCATCGGTCACCTGAACGCGGAAGCGTTCCATCAGCACCAGATCGGCTTTGCCCAGCAGCATCAGGGCGAACGCAAACACGACCAATCCGGCGTAGGAAAACCTGCGGGCCAGATTTTTGATCGGAGCCGCAACGCGCGGGACCGGGCGCAGCCGTTCGTTCAATCCGCCCTCCTGAAAATAAATCGGGCAGGTAATCCGACGTTGTACAGAGTATTTATAGCAGTCATTTCTTAATTAAAGTTACCAATAAAAGTTAATACATGCTTGTCAGAACATGCTTTAACTTCTTCATTTCTTCCAGGGCGCGTCCGGTGCCGAGCACGACGCATGACAGGGGGTCGTCAGCGATAGAGACCGGCAATCCGGTGGCGTGCCTCAGCACATAGTCGATGTTGCTGAGCAGGGCGCCGCCGCCGGTAAGCACAATGCCTTTGTCAACGATATCGGCGGCCAGTTCGGGCGCGGTGTGTTCAAGGGCAACCTTGACCGCCTCAACGATGGCGCCTACCGGCTCGGCCAGACTTTCGGCGATCTGACGCTCGCTGATAATCAGTTCCTTGGGTACGCCGTTCATCAGGTCGCGGCCCTTGATTTCCATGGTCCTGCCTTCCCCTTCTTCCGGGGGACAGGCGGAGCCTATTTCTTCCTTGATGCGTTCGGCGCTGCTTTCGCCGACCAGGAGGTTATGGTTACGGCGGATGTAGCCGATAATGGCCTCGTCCATCTTGTCGCCGCCGACCCTTACCGAGCGGGCGACGACAATGCCGCCGAGACTCAGCA
>Ga0156013_116_pt2 | contig 18647 bp, 19 predicted proteins | sample RifCSPlowO2_02_FD_107667 | JGI IMG/M metagenome (GOLD analysis project Ga0156013, IMG submission 107667) | Rhodospirillales bacterium RIFCSPLOWO2_02_FULL_58_16 | reverse complement strand
CTTTGTTCGGTCATTTGTTTCGGCGCCGGAAAATTTTTCGGGTAACGGCAATGATACTCTGTTATCACGGAAAGCAACATGAACGATCAATCCTGGGCCAATCTGGCGACTATGTTTTTCGAGCAGGCGGATCGCCTCGCCGACAAGCCGTTGCTGTGGGCCAAGCAGGACGGCGCCTATCAATCAATGAGCTGGAGTAAAACCGCCCGGCAGGTGCGCCTGTTGGCCGGCGGCCTGAAAAGGCTGGGAGTGGTCGCCGGCGACCGGGTGGTCGTGGCATCGGAGAATCGCCCCGAATGGCTGATCGCCGATGTCGCCATCATGGCCATCGGCGCCATAACGGTTCCCGCCTATGTCACCAACACCGAGGATGATCATCACTATATCCTTGAGAACAGCGGCGCCAAGGGCGCCATTGTTTCCACCCGTCGCCTGACCGAGCGCTTTCTGCCCGCCGCCCATCGGTCGGCGGCGGCCAGGTTCGTCATCGCCATTGAACGACCGGAACTGAGCCAGCAGTTAAGCGTCGATGTGCTGGGCTGGGATGAGGCGTTGAGCGATGAAGAAGACGGCGGCATTGACGATGAAGCGCGGCAATGGCGGCGTTCGGACACCGCCTGCATTATTTATACCTCGGGCACCGGCGGCGCGCCCAAGGGGGTGATGCTGCATCACGGCTCGATCCTTTGTAACTGCGCCGGGGCGCGGGACGCTTTGGCGGAGTTGGGGCTGGGCGATGAGGCATTCCTGTCCTTTCTGCCGCTTTCCCATTCCTATGAGCATACGGCGGGGCAGTTTTTCCCCCTGTCCATCGGCGCCCAGATTTACTACGCCGAGGGGGTTGAGACCCTGGCCGCCAACATGATCGAGGCCAGGCCGACGATCATGACCGCCGTGCCGCGCCTGTATGAAAGCCTGCACGGACGCATCAGCCGCAACGTAAAAAAAGCCGGCGGCGTCAGCGAGAAGCTGTTTGCCAGGGCGCTGGAGCTGGGTGAACGACGCTACCTTGATCCCAAATCCCTAAGCATCGGCCAACGGCTACAGGACGCGGCGCTGGATAGGCTGGTGCGGGCCAAGGTGCGCCAACGCTTCGGCGGTCGTCTCAAGGCGCTGGTGTCGGGCGGGGCGCCGCTGAACCGGGACATCGGACTGTTCTTTACGGCGCTGGGCCTGCGTATTCTACAGGGCTACGGCCTGACCGAATCCGGCCCGGTGGTAAGCTGCAACCGCTCCGACTTTGCCCGCATCGAAACCGTCGGCCCGCCGATCAGCGGCGTCGAAGTCAGGATCGCCGGGGACGGTGAAATCCTGGTTCGCGGCGAAATGGTGATGCAGGGCTACTGGCGAAACGAGGAAGCCACCGCCGAATCCATCCGCGACGGCTGGCTGTTCACCGGCGACATCGGCCACATTGATGATCAGGGTTCGTTGATGATCACTGATCGCAAGAAGGACATCATCGTCAACTCGGGCGGCGACAACATCTCGCCCCAGCGCGTCGAGGGCATTCTTACCCTGGAGCCGGAGATCGCCCAGGCCATGGTCTACGGCGACCGCCACCCCCATCTGTCCGGCCTGCTGGTTCCCGACGATGAATGGACGAGACAATGGGCCGTTGATAACGGCAAGCCGAATATGCCGGCGGCTCTGGTTAATGACGAGGATTTCCGCAAGGCCTTGGCCCTGGCCGTGGATCGGGTCAACGAGCGCCTGTCCAACATCGAAAAAGTGCGCCGCTTCATCATCGCCGACGCCCCTTTCACCATCGACAACGCCCTGATAACTCCCACCATGAAAATCCGCCGCCACAAGATCAAGGAAATCTACGGCGACAGGCTGGAGGCGCTGTACGGGTGAGGGAGTTCTTGGCGGGAAAGCGAAAGCATTAACCAAGTATTAACTATTAACAGGTAGAATCGGGAGCATCGCCATTGCGTTATTGCGAAAAAGGCCCATTTATGTAACCGTGCGGTGGTGCTTGACCGGAGTTACGATATATGGTATATTGAACGTTCAGTGGACACTGTATTTAGTTTGTTGCGCCGGACAATGGTTGTCGGCGTTGCGTGTTGATTCTAGGATAGTTCCGAAAGGAGGGGATGCGCCGATGAAAGAGCGATTCAAAGCTATACGCAAATCGCTCGACGCATATTTTTCAAAGGTATATGCGTCCGATTCTATTCCGAGAGGCATTCTCCAGGCTACTCGCCCCAATGACAGTTTCGATTGGGATGAGGAGGGAGATGCACGGCGCGGCAAGAAGAACGCCGCCTCCTTTATCAAAAATTATGACGCGGCGGTAGAAAGTTTTGCGACGCGCAAGCCATAGTCGGCGCCTTCCTGACAACTACCTGCCCACGGGTTACGGCTTATTTTCGCCGCAGGATTTGTAATGACGAATAAAACATATCCGGCGGACTACGTCCCGCCGTTCACTGAGGATGACATCCGTCGTCGATTTCAGTTTCTCTCAGAACAATGCCAGAATTATGTGGACGCGATACATGATGTGCATTCCACATGGAGACTGAGAATTGATCCTCTTGTGATGTTAAGCGTGGCGCAGAGCGCCATGGACGACATCTGGAGATACAAGTCGTACCATTTGCGCGATCCTGACAAGCGATCAAACGCCATAAAGCGTGCGGCGTATCTAACAAAGTGGATCACCAGATTTCGCCCGATATACGTTGCTCGTATTTTATCTGCAAACAATCTGGGGGCGACGTTCGACAAAAAAGACACAACGCTGTTGGTGAACGAGGGATTCGCGATTCATATATCTCTAACCACACTCGCAACTAGTATTAATGTAGAGGAAATACATCTGGAGCCAGATTTTTTTGCCGATTTTCTATACGATTTGCATTACCGAAGTTATTCGGAAGATGCCTTGCTGGCCATGTACGATGTCATACGAAACTTCGCGAAAGGCGGATCGGTTATTTTGAAGGTTATCAAGGATTAACTGTGTGTCCGGGATGCTGATATACGGTCTTTTATAACAGGTCTAATATCGTATTCCGTGCCATTTTAAGAAACGTCACTTTGGCGGCGCCGTAGGTGCGTTCGTCGATCAGCTTAAAGCCTTCGGGCGCCTCAAAAGGTTCTTTGGCGGCGGTCTCGACGACGCAGATCGAGCCTTCGCCGATCCACCCCTCGGCGAACAGGGCGCCAAGGGCGGGGGCGGCAAGGCCGGAGTTGTAAGGCGGGTCGAGGAACACATAAGCGCAGGGCGTCTTGGCCGCCAGAGGCGGCGGCGGCGGATGAAGCGCATCCAGTCTCAGCAAGGTTGAACGATGCTGTTCTCCCAAAGCCGCCACGTTTTCCCGGCAGCAGGCCAGCGCGTTCTCGTTATTGTCGATAAAGACGACGCTTGCCGCTCCTCTGGACAGGGCTTCCAGACCCAGCGATCCGGCGCCGGCGAAGACATCGGCGACGGAAGACGCGGCGGGCGGCGGGCCGTCAATGCCGTGCTCAATGATATTAAAGACGGCCTCGCGGGTGCGGGCGGCGGTAGGGCGCAGGCTCTGCCCGTGCAGGGATTTAAAAACACGGCCCCGATGTTTTCCGCCGATAATTTTCATGCCGGGAATCTCGCTAAGACGCTGTTTTTCCCAATTGTTCGCGCATGGCCTTGCCGGTGATTTCGTTGACTTCGCCGCGATTGAGGTTGCCCAGTTGGAAGGGGCCATAGGCGATGCGGATCAGGCGGCTGACCTGAAGGTTCATGTTTTCCAGCACCTTGCGCACCTCGCGGTTTTTGCCTTCGTTGAGAGACATGGTCAGCCAGGCGTTATCCTTGCGGCGGGAATCGAGTTTGGCGCGGATGGGACCGTAGGCGACGCCGTCGATGGCGACGCCGTCGGCAAGGCTCGCCAACGCCGCCTCGTCAAATTGGCCGTAGACGCGCACCCGATAGCGCCGGGTCCAGCCGGTGGACGGAAGCTCCAGTCTGCGCGCCAGCCCGCCGTCGTTGGTAAGCAGCAACAGGCCCTCCGAGTTAAAATCCAGCCGTCCCACCGAGATCACCCTTCCCAATTCCTTGGGGATGCGCTCAAAGACGGTAGGCCGTCCCTGGGGGTCGCCGTGGCTGGTAAGCAGACCGGGAGGCTTGTGGTAGCGCCACAGCCGCGCCGTCGTAGCCTGGGGCAAGGATTTGCCGTCAACGATGACATGGTTGGACGAGGTGACGGCAACGGCGGGAGTATCCAGCTTCTTTCCGTCCACCGTCACCCTTCCTTCGGCGATCCAGCGCTCCGCTTCGCGGCGCGAGCACAGGCCGGCGCGGGCCATCACCTTGGCGATGCGTTCCGGTTTGTCGGCGGGGGCTTCCGGTTTTTTGGTCATGAATACTCGCGGGCGGCTTCGACGAAAGCGGCGAAGATGCGCACGTCGCCGTCGCTGATGGCGAACTCGGGATGCCACTGGACGCCCAGGCAGAAGCGCATGGATGGAACTTCGATGCCCTCAATGATCCCGTCGGAAGCGCGGGCGTTGACCTTTATGCCCTCCGGCTCGTCAGCGGCCGCCTGATGGTGAGCGCTGTTTACCGGCAAGGTAGAGACGCCGACGATGTCGTGAAGCAGACTGCTCTCAACTACGGCGACGTCATGGCCGGGCTGGTCGCGGGGGTTGGGCTGTTCGTGGGCGAGGGCGTTTTGCACCTGGTCGGGGATATGCTGGATCAGCGCGCCGCCGAGAACCACATGCAGAAGCTGTTGTCCGCCGCAGATGGCGAGGATCGGCATGTCGCGGCTCAACGCGGCGCGAACGACGGCCAGCTCGAATTCGGTGCGCCGGTCCTTGGTGGTGACGGTGGCGTGGCGGTCGGCGGCGCCGAACAGGGCCGGGTCCACATCGAAATGGCCGCCGGTGATGATCAGGCCGTCGATGTGATTGAGGATATTATCCGTCAGTTCCGGCTCGTGGGGCAGGGCCAGCGGCAGGCCGCCGCCGCGAACCACCGCGTCGCAATAGTTCCGGCGCAGCGCGTACCAGGGAAACCTGGAATATCCTCCCGGCTCTTCCGAATCCAGGGTGATGCCGATAATCGGTGTTTTCATAAGCGGCACTCTACTTGACGCGGGCGTGAAGAGGGAAGCATGGTGATGTCATGTCTGAAAACGGATTCATGAAATTGGCCCTGGAACAGGCCGAAAAAGCGGCGGCCCTGGGCGAAACGCCGGTGGGCGCGGTGGTGGTTGACGCCGTTGCCGGCGAGGTGCTGGCGGTAGGCGGCAACCGCGTCATTGAGTTCGATGATCCCACCGCCCACGCCGAAATGATCGCCATCCGCCGCGCCGCCTCCCTGCAAGGGTCTTCCCGGTTGGCGGGATGCGACCTTTACGTCACCCTTGAGCCTTGCGCCATGTGCGCCGGCGCCATTTCGCTGGCCCGCATCCGCCGCCTTTATTTCGGCGCTTACGACGCCAAGAGCGGCGGCGTCGAACACGGAGCCTGCGTTTTCCGGCATCCCACCTGCCACCATAAACCGGAAATCTATGGCGGCGTCGGCGAATCGGCGGCGGCCGATCTGCTGAAAGCGTTCTTCAGGGAGAGACGGTGAGCATTACCCCTTGATCGCCCGTCCGCCGATGTCGCGGCGGCAGAATCCTTGCGGCCAGTCGATCAGGTCAACCGCCTCATACGCCCGCTTTTGGGCGGCGGCTACGGTCGAGCCGAGGGCGGTAATGCCCAACACCCGCCCGCCGTCGGCGCAGATGCCGGATTTGTCGGTGCCGGTTCCGGCGTGGAAGATGACGACATCATCCAGGGCGCCCGCTTCCTCCAGGCTGCGGATTTGCGATCCCTTCTCATAATATCCGGGATAGCCCTTCGTCGCCATGACCACGGTCAGCGCCGCTCCGTCGCGCCATTTCAGCTTGATTTTATCCAGCCTGCCTTCGACGCAGGCCAGAAGCGCTTCCAGCAGGTCCGACTTGAGTTGCAGGATCATCGGCTGGGTTTCGGGATCGCCGAAGCGGGCGTTGAATTCCAGCACCTTGGGGCCGCTATCGGTGATCATCAGCCCGGCATAAAGCAAACCCTTGAAGGGAATGCCCTCGGCGGCCATGCCTTTTACTGCCGGGTTGATGATGGTTTTCATAATGGTTTCGGCCATCTTTTTTGTGACTGCGGGCGCCGGGACATAGGCTCCCATGCCGCCGGTATTGGGGCCTTCGTCGCCGTCGTAGGCGGCTTTATGGTCCTGGGCCGAAAGCAGGGGCAGCGCCCGCTTGCCGTCGACGAGGGCGAAGAAGCTGGCTTCCTCGCCGGTCAGGAATTCCTCGATTACCACTTTATCGCCGGCGTTGCCGAAAGCGCGTTCGATCATGATGTGGTCGATGGCGGCGTAGGCCTCGTTCTTGTTGCGGCACAGGATGACGCCCTTGCCGGCGGCCAGGCCGTCGGCCTTGACGACGATGGGAGCGCCTTTGCGCAGGATATATTCCTTGGCGGCGTCAGGCTCGTCGAAGCTGTCATAATATCCGGTGGGGATATTATATTTGGCGCAGATATCCTTCATGAAGCTCTTGGAACCCTCGATTTGGGCCGCCTTGGCGCCGGGGCCGAAAGCCTTGATGCCGGAGCTTGCCAACTGATCGACCAGTCCGTTGACCAGAGGCCCTTCGGGGCCGACGACGACGAAGTCGATATCGTTCTCGATGGCAAAGCAGACCAGATCATCCACATTCTCGGAATTGATGTTTACGCATTCGGCGACGGCGGCGATGCCCGCATTGCCGGGAGCGCAGAACAGCTTGGCGCATTTTGGAGACTTGGCGATTGCCCAGCACAAGGCATGCTCACGTCCGCCCGACCCTACCACCAACACCTTCATTGAATGCGTCTCCACGATTATTCGTCCGGTTTGTTTTTTGTCTTGTATCGTACATACTAGCGAGGATGGCAACGATTGAAAACAAATCCTCCGGCGATACTGATCACAATCTGCCGGTTCTGAGCGTCTGTGAACTGTCCCATGCGCTTAAACACGCGGTGGAGACTTCGTTTTCCCGCGTTCGGGTGCGGGGCGAGATTTCCGGCTTCAAGCGCGCCGCCTCGGGCCATCTTTACCTGAGGATCAAGGACGAAGAGGCGGTGCTGGACGCCATCTGCTGGCGCGGCGTCGCCGAAAAGCTGGGCATGGACCCGCAAGACGGCATGGAAGTGACGGTTACCGGGCGCATCACCACTTATGCCGCCCGTTCCAGTTACCAGATTATCATCGAATCCATGGACCTGGCGGGTGAAGGGGCGCTGCTCAAGCTGTTTGAGGACCGCAAGAAGAAACTTGCCGCCGAGGGTCTGTTCGACGCCGAACACAAAAAGCCGATCCCCTTCCTGCCCGAGGTTATCGGCGTCGTTACCTCGCCTACCGGCGCGGTGATCCGCGACATCCTGCATCGTCTGGGCGAGCGCTTTGAACGGAGAGTGCTGATCTGGCCGGTGCTGGTTCAGGGCAAGGAGGCCGCCGCTCAAATCGCCGCCGCCGTTGACGGCTTTAACCGTCTTGAACCCGGCGGCGTCGCGCCTCGTCCCGACCTGCTGATCGTCGCTCGCGGCGGCGGAAGCCTGGAAGACCTGTGGCCCTTTAACGAGGAAGTGGTGGTCCGCGCCGTCTTTGCCGGCCGTATTCCGTTGATCTCGGCGGTGGGTCATGAGACCGATGTCACCCTTATTGATTTTGTCTCCGACCTGAGAGCGCCGACGCCGACCGCCGCCGCCGAGATGGCTGTGCCGGTGCGGCTGCAATTGCTGGCCGGGGTGATGGACAACGGCGTCCGCATGGTCGGCGCCGTGACGCGCCTGCTGGAGGCCCGCCGCTCCCGGCTGGAGGGGCTGGCGCGGGGCCTTCCTAACCTGGGGCGCATGGCCGATGAAGCCGCCCAACGGCTGGATGACTGGACCGAGCGGCTGGGGAACAGCCTGAAGATCGGCGTCGAGCGGCGAATCGCCCTGTTGAGGGAACTCGCCGCCAGGGTAGTCGATCCCCGTCGCGCCGTCGCCCACGCCGGAAGTCTGCTGGAAGGGCAGGCGCGGGCGTTGGATATGGCGGCCAAGGGACTTTTGCGCGAGCGGAGCGACCGTTTCGCCCGGGCGGCGGCGTTGCTGGAAAGCTGTTCTCATCAGCGGGTGCTGGAACGGGGCTTCGCCCTGGTTTATGACGGCAAGGGCCGGCACGTCGGGTCTGCCGCCGGAGTTAACCCCGGCGCCGACATTTCCATCCGTTTCCATGACGGCGAAAGAGAAGCAATCATCGGCGGTCGGTCAAAAACCAGCCCCAAACCTAAACCTGTCAAAAAAGCGGCCCCGGACAACGGCGGGCAGGGGACTTTATTGTGAAGGCGGCTCTCTTGTTATGCCGGCGGCCGTGAAGAATGACTCTGAAAAATCCTCCCCCTTGCTTCAAGGGGGAGGTCAGGAGGGGGTCGAAGAGGGAATTATCAGCCTGTGTGTTTTGACACAGAGAACACAGAGGACACAGAGAAGATTAAGCGAAGTTTTCCTCCTGCTTTTTCTTTTTTCTTTCTATCCTCCTCTGTGTCTCTGAGCCTCTGTGGTTAAAAAAACAGTGCTTATTCCAGTCAACGCGCCGGGAGTTAGGGGATATCGGCGGCAACCTCCCCTGGCCCCTCCTTGGTAAGGAGGGGAAAGTGCGGGAGCTGCCACAGGTCAATGATTAGGGCCGTCGGCATTTACATCTCCTCGACCCCGGCGATTCCGGAGATGGAGCGAATAGCGACCAGGACTTCCGGAGAGATGGCGTATCCGCCGGGCAACCTGATTTCCACTTCCCGGCTGCCGTCGCCATTAGAAGAATCCAGCCTTGACACCAGCACCACTTGCCCCTTGCCTTTTTTACAACAGGACAGGGCGTCGCAAAGCCGGTCAAGGGGATCAGCGGCGTTAACGAACACCTTGACGCCGGAGGCGGCGCGCGCCGCCACGCTATTCAAATCCTCGAAGGAAATGGCGGTAAAGCGCGCCGTTTCCTCCTCGAAATGGGCGTTGGCCTTGATGAGCAGGCATCTTCCTTCCTCCAGCAGATGGCGGCTGGAGGTAAGGATGTCGGAAAATACGGTGATCTCGAAATCCCCCGAGGCGTCGGAGAAGCGAACAAAGGCATAGCGATTGCCCTTGGCCGAAGTGCGCTCCTTGCTTGAAATTACGGCTCCCGCCATGCTGACAAGGCCGGGATGGCCGTTTTCTACTATTTCGGCATGGGTAAGGGCCTTGATGCGTTTCAGGCTCTTGGCGTAGGCGTCCAGGGGGTGGCCGGAAAGATAGAAACCGATGGCTTCCGCTTCCTCCTTCAGGCGCTCCATCTCATTCCATTCAACGGTTGCGGGCAGGGAAACGCCGGCGACCGGGGCGGCGTCTCCACCGAACAGGCTGATCTGGTTGCTGGTGCGATCATGGGCGGCGGCGCCGGCGTGGCGCAACAAGGTTTCCACGCCCTCGAAGACCTGTCTCCGGTTGGCGTTCAGGGCGTCAAAGGCTCCGGCCCTCGCCAGATTCTCGAACTGGCGCTTGTTGACAGCGCGCGGGTCCAGGCGGTTGACGAAATCATCCATATCCTTGAAGGGGCCGTTTTTATCCCGTTCGGCGACCAGTTCCCGCATGGCGGCCTCGCCGACGTTCCTGACGGCGGCCAGGGCGTAACGGATAGAACCGCCGGCGGCGTTGCGCTCGACGGTAAACAGCGGACCCGAGGCGTTGATATCGGGCGGCAGCAACGGCACGTTCAGGTCTCTCAATTCCTGGCGGAAACCGGCCAGCTTGTCGGTGTTGCTGATATCCAGCGTCATTGAGGCGGCCATGAACTCGACCGGATAGTTGGCCTTCAGCCAGGCGGTCTGATAGGCGACCAGGGCGTAGGCGGCGGCGTGGGACTTGTTGAATCCGTAGCCGGCGAACTTGTCCACATAATCGAAGATGTCGGAGGCCTTGCCTGCCGGCGCCCCACGCGACACGGCGCCGTCGATGAAGGTTTGGCGTTGTTTGTCCATCTCCTTCTGGTTTTTCTTGCCCATGGCGCGGCGCAGCAGATCGGCGCCGCCCAGCGTGTAGCCGGATAATTCCTGGGCGATCTGCATCACCTGTTCCTGGTAGATAATGATGCCGAAAGTTTCCTTGAGAATTCCCTCCAGCGTCGGATACAGGTAGTCGGGTTTCTCCAGGCCGTGCTTGCGCCTGATATAGCTCGGGATGTTATCCATCGGGCCGGGGCGGTAGAGGGCGACGACGGCGATGATATCCTCGAAAGCGTCGGGCCTGAGCTTTCTTAACACATCGACCATGCCGGAACTTTCCAACTGGAAGACGCCGATGGTGTCGCCGCGCCCCAGCATGTCGAAGGTGGCGCGGTCATCCAGCGGCAGGGCGGAGATGTCTATGGTCTTGCCGCCGTCGGCGATCAGAGCGACGGCTCTGGCGATTACCGTCAGGGTTTTGAGGCCGAGAAAGTCGAACTTTACCAGCCCCGCCGACTCGACGTATTTCATGTTGAAGCCGGAAACCGGCATGTCGGAGTGCGGATCGCGGTACAGCGGAATCAACTCGCAGAGCGGCCTGTCGCCGATGACGACGCCGGCGGCGTGAGTGGAAGCGTGACGATACAGGCCTTCCAGCCTGCGGGCGATGGCGACCAGACGGGAGACGGCGGCGTCGCCGTCGATCATTTGACGCAATCGGGGTTCGCTCTCGATGGCCTTTTCCAGGGTGACCGGGTCGGCCGGGTTGTTGGGGATCATCTTGCAGATAAGATCGACCTGGGGATAAGGCATTTCCAGCACCCGGCCGACATCGCGCAGAACGGCGCGGGCCTGCAATTTTCCGAAGGTAATGATCTGGGCGACGTGGTCGCGCCCGTATTTCTCCTGCACATAGCGGATAACCTCGTCGCGGCGGTCCTGGCAGAAGTCGATGTCGAAATCGGCCATCGACACGCGCTCGGGGTTGAGGAACCTCTCGAACAACAGGCCGAAACGCAGGGGGTCGAGGTCGGTGATGGTCAGCGCCCAGGCGACTACCGAACCGGCGCCCGAGCCGCGTCCCGGCCCTACCGGTATGCCGTGTTCCTTGGCCCAGCGGATGAAGTCGGCGACGATCAGGAAATAGCCGGAGAATTTCATTTTGACGATGATGCCGAGTTCGTACTCCAGACGCTCCCGATAGGGACGGGCGGCGTGTTCTTTTTCGTCGTCGGTCATCGTCGGCTTTAAAACCTGATCCCGCAGACGCTTTTCCAGCCCTTTTTCGGATTGGGCGCGCATTTCATCCTCCTCGGTGCGCCCTTCGCCGCAATCATAGGGAGGCAGAATGGGAGCGACCGGCTCGACCATGAAAGAGCAACGCCTGGCGATCACAACGGTGTTGTCTACGGCCTCCGGCAAGTCCCGGAACAAGGCGCGCATTTCCCTGGCGCTCTTGAAATAATGTTCGGGCGTCAGGCGCCGCCGGTCATCCTGGGATAAATAGGCGCCGGCGGCGATGCAGATAAGGGCGTCATGGGCCTCGTACATGTCGGGGACGGTAAAAAAGACCTCGTTGGTGGCGACCAGCGGAAGGTCCAGCTTGTAAGCAAGGTCGATCAGCGCCGGCTCGCACAATTTCTCAACGTCCATGCCGTGGCGGGTGAGTTCCACATAAAGCCGTCCCGGAAAAGCGGCGGCCAGACGGGCGAGCAATTCTTCCGCCGCCTCGCCCTGTCCCTCGGCCAATAAATGCCCGACCGGACCTTTAGCGCCGCCGGCAAGGGCGATAAGCCCCCGGCTGTGGGAGGCCAGCGTCTTCATGTCAACCCTGGGGTCGGCAACGTCTTTTGCGCCGAGATAGGCCGCGCCCAACAGCTTCAGCAGATTGTGGTAGCCCTCCATGTTCTGGACCAGCAAAACCAGGGGATCGGACTCGATAAATCCGACGCGCCCGCCGTCACGGTCGCGGGCTATGCTCAACCGGCAGCCGATGATCGGCTGCACGCCGGCCTTGGCGCAGGCCGGAGAAAACTCCAGGGCGCCGAACAGGTTGTTGGTGTCGGTCATCGCCACGGCGGGCATAGCGTATTCGCCGCATAGGGAGACCAGATCGTCAATCCGCACCGCTCCCTCGGAAAGGGAATAGGCGGTGTGAACCCGAAGGTGAACGAAATCAGCGTGAGCCATGACCGCGACAATGGCACATGCCGACGATGGTGTCAGCCGGGGTTTATCCACAGGAATACAGATTTGCTTCGCTGCCTAACTGTTCAGGCGAATGGGACCGGCTCTCTAATGCGTGTCGCCACATTACGAGCAATTTTTTGTTGTCTCGTCCTATATAATACCAGCGGCTTTAAAGAGTGACTCATCGTCAGTGGGTAGAGAAAAATTCCTCCCCCTTGCTTCAAGGGGGAGGTCAGGAGGGGGTAAGAGTAACCTCCCCTGGCCCCTCCTTGGTAAGGAGGGGAAGTTGCCGGTCACTCCTCCACCAGCAGTCCGTCCCTCAGGCTGACGATGCGGTCCATGCGGGCCGCCAGGTCGGGGTTGTGGGTGGCGATGACGGCGGCTAGGCCGGCGCCGCGCACCAGCTTTATCAGCACCTCGAAGACATCTCCGGCGGTTTCCGGGTCCAGGTTGCCGGTGGGTTCGTCGGCCAGCAGCAGCCTGGGCGTGTTGGCCAGGGCGCGTCCGATGGCGACCCGTTGCTGTTCGCCGCCGGAAAGCCTTGCCGGGCGGTGGGTGGCGCGTTTGGCGAGGCCCAGCCATTCCAGCATCTCCGCCGCCCTCATCGTCGCCTCGGAGCGGCTGATGCCGGCGATGATCTGGGGGATCATGATATTTTCCAGCGCCGTGAATTCCGGCAGCAGATGATGGTATTGGTAAACGAAACCGATGTTGTGGCGGCGCAGGCGGGTCCGGGCGTCGTCGTTTAACGACGAGGCGGTCTCGCCGCATATCGTCACCTCTCCGCAATCGGCCTTCTCAAGCAAGCCGGCGACATGCAGCAGAGTCGACTTGCCGGAGCCGGACGGGCCGACCAGGGCGAGGGTCTGGCCTTCGCGGATTTCCAGATCGACGCCGCGCAGAACTTCCAGCACCGTCTTTCCCTGCTCGAATACGCGCTTGACGCCGTCAAGTCTGAGCACAGGCTTACTCATAGCGCAACGCTTCCGCCGGGTCGCTGCGCGCCGCCCGCCACGACGGGTACAAGGTGGCCAGGAATGACAGCCCCAGCCCCATCAGCACCACCACCGTCACTTCCGCCGGATCGACGACGGCGGGCAGCTTGGACAGGAAATATATCTCGGCGGCGAACAGTTCGGCTCCGGTAAATCCTTGTATCCACTGGCGAATGGTCTCGATGTTTTCGGCGAAGGACAGGCCGAGGATGAGGCCGGTCAGGGTGCCGATAACGCCGACGCCGGCGCCGCTGAGGAAGAAAATACGCATGATCATGCCCCGCGTCGCTCCCATCGTGCGCAGGATGGCGATGTCCTTGCCCTTGTCCTTGACCAGCATGATCATCGACGAGATGATGTTGAAGGCGGCGACCACGATAATCAGGGTGAGGATCAGGAACATGACGTTGCGCTCCACCTGGATGGCGTTGAAAAAGCCGGAATTCGCCTGTTGCCAGTCGTGAATGCGCCCGTGGCCGCCGAGGGCGGCGAGAATATTGCGGCCGACCTCGACGGAGCGATCCGGGTTCACGACAAAGACCTCCAGATTGCTCACCGTCTTTTGCATGTTGAAGTACGTTTGCGCCGCCGCCAGCGGCATAAAGACGAAGGTGGAATCGTATTCATACATGCCGACGTTGAAGGTGGCGGCGATATTGTACGCCCGCATACGCGGCGCCGTGCCGAAAACGGTGACGTTGCCCTTGGGCGAAATCAGGGTGATCCTGTCGCCGACGCGAAGCCCCAGCCGGTCGGCCAGACGCGCCCCGATCACCACATTGTCTTCCCTGAAGCCTTCCAGCGATCCTGACTCGATGTTGGAGGCGATGATTTCGCGCCCGGCCAGTCCTTCGGGGCTGAGTCCGCGCACCAGGGCGCCTCTGGCCTCGCCCCTGGCCGAGGCCATCACCTGTCCCTCGACCATGGGGGTGACGCTGATGACGCCGGCGACGCCCTGCACCTTTTCCGCCATGGGGCCGTAATCCGTGATCTCGTTGACGCTGCCGTAGACGCTGAGGTGTCCGTTCAGGCCGAGGATGCGGCCCAGCAATTCCTGGCGAAAGCCGTTCATCACCGACATGACGATAATCAGCGTCGCCACCCCCAGCGCGATGCCGAGCAGGGAAAACCAGGCGATGACGGAGATGAATCCTTCCTGGCGGCGCGCCCTCAGGTAGCGCATGGCCATCATCCATTCAAAGGCGGAAAACATGCGGTCAGGCCGTCAGCTTGTTGAGGGCGGCTTCGGGAGAAAGTTCCGCCTTTTCGCCGGTCTTGCGGTTCTTAAGCTCGACGACGCCGTTCTTGACGCCGCGCGGCCCCACCGTTAATTGCCAGGGCAGGCCGATCAGGTCCATATCGGCGAATTTTGCTCCGGCCCGTTCGTCGCGGTCGTCATACAGGACGTCAATGCGGTTTCCTTTCAAGGCCTGGAAGAGTCGGTCGCTTTCCTCGTCGCACGTCGGATCGCCCGCTTTCAGGTTGATCAGTCCCACCTTGAAGGGGGCGACGCTTTCCGGCCAGATGATGCCGTTGTCGTCATGGAAGGCCTCGATGACGGCGCCGACGAGACGCGAAACGCCGATGCCGTATGACCCCATTTCCAGGGTGATTTCCTTGCCGTTCGGCCCGGTGACGCGGGCGCCCATGGCTTCGGAATACTTGGTTCCGAAATAAAAGATATGGCCGACCTCGATGCCGCGCGCGATGACCAGATCGTCGCCCATGGCTTTTTCGACTTGCGGGTTGCGTTCCTCGTCGGTGGCGGCGTACTCGGCGGTGAAGGCGTTAACGGTAATCTGAAGATCGCTTTTCGGATCAACGTCATCAAGCCAAGTATTGTTTAGAAAATCCTTGTGGCAGGCCACTTCGCTTTCGCCGGTCTCGGCGAGGATGACGAACTCATGGCTCATGTCGCCGCCGATGGGGCCGCTTTTCGCCTTCATCGGGATGGCTTTCAGCCCCATCCGGTCGAAGGTGCGCAGATAGGCGATAAACATCTTGTTGTAGGAGCGTTTGGCGCCTTCGTAGTCAAGGTCGAAGGAATAGGCGTCCTTCATCAGGAATTCGCGTCCGCGCATGACGCCGAAGCGTGGTCTGATCTCGTCGCGGAACTTCCATTGGATGTGATATAAAATCCTGGGCATGTCCTTGTAGCTGCGCAACGAGCCGCTGACGATCTCGGTAATCTGTTCCTCGTTGGTCGGCCCGTAGAGCATCTCGCGGTCGTGGCGGTCCCTGATTCTCAGCATTTCCGGGCCGTAAGCGTCATAACGACCGCTTTTCCGCCACAGGTCGGCGGGCTGGATGGTCGGCATCAGCATTTCCCGGGCGCCGGCGGCGTCCTGTTCTTCACGGACGATGCGCTCGATGTTTCTGAGTACGCGCAACCCCAGGGGCAGCCACGAATAGATGCCGGCGCCGGACTGGCGGATCATGCCGGCGCGCAGCATCAGCCGGTGGGAAACGATCTGCGCCTCCGAGGGCGTCTCCTTGAGGGTGGGCAGAAAATATTGTGACAAGCGCATGGCGAAGCCTTCCGATCAGGAAGGGAGAACTTAGGCAAGGCGCGAGGCGTTGTCCATGGCGGGGATTTCAGGCCTCAGCGCCCTTTTTGTAATGACTGCCGGCACGCGGCGGTCAGTTCCGCCTTGTCGGCGTCAATCAGGGGCTGGTCATTAAAGGTCAGTCTGCCGCTTGAGGCGTCGTACCTGACGGCGCCGACGGGAGTATCCGTGGCGCCGCCGTAGGCGCTGAAATCCCTGGTAATGTTGAATTCAAATATCTTGGAAACGGCGACCGGCGGACGATCTTCCATATCCGCCCCCTTAACCTTCTTGCCTCTGACATCGACGCCCGGTTCGAAGGCGACGTCGGCGGCCGGCTCATGTTTGAGCAGGCGCCGGCAATCATCGGATGACATCGAAACCTGCTGTCCGGCCTGCGCCGACAACACCGGCGCGGCGAGGGAAACGATTATCAGAACGATTCTTTTCATACTGTAACCTTGGCCCTATGTCATAATAAACTCATGAACCAAAGAATCATTATAACAGTTTTTTGCGCCGCCATGATGATTCCCGGCGCATCCGCGTATGCCCAATCGGAAAACAGGCCGGTAAAGATTTTTAACGGCGCTTCCGGCACGATTGAAACCCCCGGAGGCGCGTCCGACGTTGCCGCTTCGGCAACGACCGCCGATGGAGGCGGGGCGGAGTGCGGCGCTGCCGCCGCCGTCAGCAATATCAATTATAATGCCGAGAAAATCGTTTATGATATGAGCGCCACCGCCTTTGAGCCGCAGAGCAAGGTTTTCAGCGATTTTGATATGACCAGGACCATCAAATACGCGGTCGCCGAGGGCAAATGCGCGGGCGCGGTCTCGATCAATTTTGAACTTTCCCCCGTCATTCATCTGCCCGCCAATCTGGCGGTCGACGGCAACAAATGCAAACGTCTGGTCCATGTCGAGCGGGAACGCGCCTTCGGTCAAATCACCCTCGCCGCTTACCGGCAACTGGGCAAAGACATCGAACAACTGGTCGCCGGCGCTTTGAAGACCGGCAGCCCCGCCGCTGCAGAGATGGAAGCGGCAAGCGGCGGCTTGCTGAAGGCCTTCGACGCCGCCCAGCAAACCAGACGCCGGGAACACCTGGCTTCCCGGAACTCCGCCTTGACCTATAAGGACTGCGCCTCGACGGGCGTCGGCAATGAGCGGAATCTTGAAGCAGACGCCGCTACGCCCTAACCGGTCTGATTATCCATGGCATAGCCGGCGCCCCGCACGGTGCGGATCAGGTCGGGTTTGCCGCCGGCGTTGAGGGCCTTGCGAAGGCGACGGATATGAACGTCCACCGTGCGGTCTTCGACGTTGATGTCGCGCCCCCAAACGCGGTCGAGCAGCTTGTCGCGGGAATAGACTTTTCCCGGTTTTTTCATTAACGCCTTGAGCAGCTTGAACTCGATCGGCCCAAGATGTACGGCGTTTCCATCCCGCGTGACCTTGTGGTTTTCAATATCGATAGCCACCCCGGCGTACGCAAGCGTCTCCGGCGGATCATCAAGGCTGCGGCGGCGCAACAGGGCGCGGACGCGGGCGATCATTTCCCGGGGCGAGTAGGGCTTGACCACATAATCGTCGGCGCCGGCGTCCAGGCCCAGAACCTTGTCGCTCTCCTCGCCGCGAGCGGTGAGCATGATTATCGGAATGCGTTTGGTTTCCGGGCGGGCGCGAAGGATTTTACATAACTCAACGCCGGAGTGCTCGGGCAGCATCCAGTCGACGATGATCATATCCGGATTCTTTTTCTCGATGGCGCCGAGCGCTTTTTCGCCGCTGACGGCGACGGCGACATCAAACCCGGCCTTGTCCAGATTATAGCGAAGCGCCTCGGCCTGGGGGGCTTCATCTTCAACAATAAGGATCAGGGGAAGCAGGGGAAGCATGGGTGGTTATCTCTCTCCGGGATCATTCCGCCGCCGACAGGCGGCGCGGCAGATAAACGGTAAAGGTGGTGGTTTTGCCCGGCGTGCTGGCGATGGTCAGGCGTCCCCGGTGATGGTTGAGGATATGCTTGACGATAGCCAGGCCGAGGCCGGTTCCTCCCATATTGCGGGAGCGCCCCTTGTCCACCCGGTAAAAGCGTTCGGTAAGGCGGTCAATATGTTCCGGACTGATCCCCTCGCCCTGGTTTTCGATAAAAACCGCCACTCCCTTTTCATCGCTGCCGGGAATTTTATCAACCTTCTTTATGGCGACCAGGATCGGTTTTCCCTTAAGTCCGTAGTTGACGGCGTTGTCGATCAGGTTGCGGAAAACCTGCATTAATTCATCTTCGTTTCCGTTGATCTTCGGCAGTCCCGGCGGGCAGGAGATAGTGATGGTTATGCCGCGTTTCTTGGCCCTCAGCGAAAGGACGGCGCTTACCTGTTTGAGAACCTGATGTAAATCGACGCTGCCCTCGGGCCGGATATGCTCATAACTCTCCACCTTTGACAGGGTCAGCAGGTCGTTGATCAGATGAGTCATGCGCCTCGCCTCGCCCTCCATGAGGCCGAGGAAGCGCTCTCTGGCCTCCGCGTCATCCTTTGCCGGGCCGCGCAGGGTCTCAATGAAACTGACCAGGGAAGAAAGCGGCGAGCGCAACTCGTGGCTGACGTTGGAGATGAAGTCGGCGCGCATCTTGTCGGCCTTGCCGGCGGCGGTAACGTCGTGCAGAACCAGCATCGCCCATGACGCCTTGCCGGGGGCGCGCGGCGAAAGCTCCCAGACGCTTTTCTCATAGGTTCTGGCGACGGGCAACGGAATATGCACCGTATCCCGCTTGGCGGGTTTGCCGGCAAGAACGGCGTCAACGGATTCGATGACATGGGGGGCGTCAAGCAATTCAGCCAGATTGCCGCCCAGCGTCTTTGCGCCCAACAATCGGCGCGCCGCCGAATTAGCGTCTATTATCCGTCGCTTTTCATCAAGCAGAAC
>Ga0156013_133_pt1 | contig 18794 bp, 20 predicted proteins | sample RifCSPlowO2_02_FD_107667 | JGI IMG/M metagenome (GOLD analysis project Ga0156013, IMG submission 107667) | Rhodospirillales bacterium RIFCSPLOWO2_02_FULL_58_16 | reverse complement strand
CCCCCCGCCGAGGAAACGACCTCCATGTGGAAGCCGCCGGGGGCCAGATAAACCGTTCCCTTCTGTATTTCTTCGCCGTCCTTGCCTTCCACGCACTTCCACCGACTCTCGCGGGTAATGCTTGCGGCGAGGGTAACGGTAAAAGCGGCAGGCAAATGTTGCGTGATCAAAACAGGCTGTTTGATATTCGTCGGCAGTCTTTTGAAAATATCCAGCAACGCCTTCGGCCCGCCGGTTGAGCTTCCGATAGCGATTACATCGGGCCGTGTGATTGTATGCCTGCGCAGCACGACGGCGGCGGCGGCCTTTGTCTCCCTGCCCGTCTTCCTGCGGGCAAGCCCCAGGCTCTTGATCGTGGCGATCAAATCACCGCGTAGTTCGCCGCCGATGCGGGCTTTGTTCAATCGGCGCGACGGCGACGGCAAGGCGACGAACTCGGCGGCGCCTTCCAGCAATCCCTTCATTGCGGCTTTGACGTTGCTGAACGACAGGGTCGAGACAATGATTACTTTGACCTCGGCGTCAGCCCTGAAAAGAGCGGGCAACGTATCGACCCCTTCCGCTTCCTTCATGCCGATATCCATGATCACGACGTCAATGTCGTTGCATTTCAGTCTGCCGACGGCGGCGTTGCCGTTAAAGGGGTTGGCAACGACGGCAAGTTCATCTTGGCCGTCAAGAACGCCGGATTTAAGCTCGCCGATAATGGCGGAATCGCCGATAAGCATGATCCTTATCGGCCCGGATGCGGAATGTTGGCGAGATGGAGATGACGGCGGCTTTACCATTATCTATTATCAAAATACCGGCCACTTCGGGCAAGCAAATAAACACCGGCAGCCGACCTCTTGCCTTTCCTCACCCACTGCAACTATCATCGTCCTTGCTTCGGTCTTCCGTGACATCAAGATTGCCCTCATGCAGACAGTCAATGACATTCGCAAGGCGTTTCTCGACTTCTTCGCCGCTCACGGGCACGAGGTGGTCGGCTCCTCGTCCCTGGTGCCGCTGAACGATCCCACCCTGATGTTCACCAACGCCGGCATGGTGCAGTTCAAGAACGTCTTCACCGGCGCCGAGACCCGTCCCTATCGCCGCGCCGTCACCTCGCAGAAGTGCGTGCGCGCCGGCGGCAAGCACAATGACCTGGAGAACGTCGGCTACACCACCCGCCACCACACTTTCTTCGAGATGCTGGGCAACTTCTCGTTCGGCGACTATTTCAAGGAATTGGCCATCGAACTGGCCTGGAAGCTGGTAGTCAGGGAATACGGTCTGGCGAAAGAAAAACTGCTGGTCACCGTCTATGGCGATGACGACGAGGCCTTTGATCTGTGGAAAAAAATCGCCGGTCTGCCCGATAGCAAAATCCTGCGTATTTCCACTTCCGATAATTTCTGGGCGATGGGGCCGACCGGCCCCTGCGGCCCGTGTTCGGAAATCTTCTACGACCACGGCGACCATATCCCCGGCGGACCTCCGGGCAGCGCCGATGAGAACGGCGACCGCTTTATCGAAATCTGGAATCTGGTGTTCATGCAGTTCGAGCAGGTGAGCGAGGACGTGCGCCACAACCTGCCCAAGCCGTCCATCGACACCGGCATGGGACTGGAGCGTGTCGCCGCCGTCATGCAGGGCACTCACGACAACTACCAAACCGACCTGTTCAGGGCGCTGATCAACGCTTCGTCCGAGGCAAGCAAAACCGCCGCCGACGGTGATCACGCCGTATCGCATCGGGTCATCGCCGACCATCTGAGGGCGTCAAGTTTCCTGATTGCTGACGGCGTCCTGCCGTCCAATGAGGGCCGGGGCTATGTCCTGCGCCGCATCATGCGCCGCGCCATGCGTCACGCCCAGCTTATGGGTTGCAAAGAACCGCTGATGCACAAGCTGGCGCCGACCCTGACGGCCCTGATGGGGCAGGCTTTCCCCGAACTGGCCCGCGCCGAACCGTTGATCGTCGAGACTCTGAAACTGGAAGAGACCCGCTTCAAACAGACCCTGGAACGGGGATTGAAGCTGCTTGACGAGGCTGTCGCCGGCATGGGAAGAGGCGGCAAGCTGAAGGCCGAGACCGCCTTCAAGCTGTATGACACCTACGGCTTTCCGCTCGATCTTACCCAGGACGCGCTGAAGCCGAAAGGCATCGCCGTCGATGTTGACGGCTTTAACGCCGCCATGGAGCGCCGGCGCGCCGAGGCCCGCAAGGCGTGGAGCGGCTCCGGCGACGCCGCCACCGAGCAGGTGTGGTTCGACATCCGCGAAGAGAAGGGCGCCACCGAGTTCCTCGGCTACGAGGCCGAAACGGCATTGGGTCAGATAACCGCTCTGGTGGTTAATGGTAAACGGGTCCAACGGGCCGAGACAAATACCGAGGTGGCCGTGGTCGTCAACCAGACCCCGTTTTATGCGGAGTCAGGCGGACAACAAGGTGATCACGGCATTATGTGGACCGATGATGGGGTGTCGCTCTATGTGAATAATACCGAAAAGAAGCTGGGCGCTCTCCATGTGCATATCGGCAAGATTGGCGGCAATTGGGGAGCCATTCGTGTCGGTGATCAGATTCACATGGCGGTTGACCATAACCGCCGCACGGCCACCCGCGCCAACCATTCCGCCACCCACTTGCTGCACGAGGCGTTGCGCCGCAAGCTGGGCAAGCATGTCACCCAGAAAGGCTCGATGGTGTCCGCCGACCGGCTACGCTTTGACGTCAGCCACCACAAGGCGGTCGGCAATGATGAAATCGCCGAGGTGGAGGCGGCGGTCAACAATCAAATCCGCGCCAATTCCAGGGTAGCCACCCACCTGATGACCCCTGATCAGGCTATCGAGGCCGGAGCTATGGCCCTGTTCGGCGAGAAGTACGGCGACGAAGTCAGGGTGGTTTCCATGGGCGACGGCGATGGTCACGCCTATTCAACGGAACTGTGCGGCGGAACCCATGTCCGGCGCACCGGCGACATCGGCCTGTTCAAGGTGATCGCCGAAAGCGCCGTCGCCTCCGGCGTGCGCCGCATCGAGGCGCTGACCGGCGCCGGGGCGCTGGATTACCTGAATGCCCAGGAAGCGGTGCTGAAACAATCAGCCGCCGTCCTTAAAACCGCGCCCGCCGATGTGCCGGGACGCATCGCCGCCCTGCTTGATGAACGCAAGACCATGGAGCGCGATCTGGCCGATGTCCGCCGCAAGCTGGCTACCGGCGGCGGCGGCGCGGCGGCGGCGGAAATCAAGAGCGTCAACGGCGTCAGGTTCATGCCCCGCAAATTTGACGACGTTCCGGCCAAAGACCTCAAAAGCATGGCCGATGAGTTCAAGACCCGGATCGGTTCGGGCGTGGTGGCGCTGATCTCGGTTGACGGCGGCAAGGCCTCGCTGGTAGTCGGCGTCACTGAAGACCTTTCCGCCAGGATCAGCGCCGTCGATCTGGTCCGCGTCGGCGCGGCGGCAATCGGCGGCAAAGGCGGCGGCGGACGCCCCGACATGGCCCAGGCCGGCGGCCCCGACGCCGCCAGGGCGAACGAAGCGCTGGCCGCCATCGAAGCAGCGCTCTGACGCCAATCAATCCAATTCAAAGACGTCTTTGTAATCGCGCTTGAGGCTCCGGTTCTGGTCTTCCTTGACCATGATGCAGTTGCCGACCGCCAGAAACTCTATCTCGGACCCCATAAAGCAACGGAAGGCGTCTTCCGGCGTACACACAATCGGCTCACCGCGAACGTTGAAGCTGGTGTTGACGAGCACCGGACAGCCGGTAATTTTCTTGAATTCGGCAAGCAGCGCATGGTAGCGCGGATTGGTTTCCTTATGCACGGTCTGCACCCGCGCCGAATAGTCAACATGGGTGACGGCGGGAATTTCAGAACGCGCCACGTTCAGCTTGTCGATGCCGAACAGCGCCTCTTCATCGGCGGTCATTTGCCGTCGCCGCGATTCCTCGACATCGGCGACCAGCAGCATATAGGGGCTGTCGCCGTCCAGCTCGAACCATTCGGCTACGTCCTCGCGCAGCACGGAAGGAGCGAAGGGACGAAAAGATTCCCGGTACTTGACCTTCAGGTTCAGGGTTTTTTGCATACCGGGCGAGCGGGCGTCCGCCAATACCGAGCGCCCGCCGAGCGCTCTCGGGCCGAACTCCATGCGCCCCTGGAACCAGCCGACGGCCTTTTCATCGGCGAGGGCGCGGGCGGTTTTGATGATCGCCTCATCGTCGGTGACGGTGGTGAATACGGCCCCCGCCCCGGTCAGGCGGCGTTCGATCTCGTCCGTCGCAAAGTCCGGCCCCAGGTAAGAGCCGTACATGGCGTCATTGACGCCGTCAGCCGCGCGCGGGCCATTCAGATGGGAGTGATAGGCGCACAGCGCCGCGCCCAACGCTCCGCCGGCGTCGCCGGAGGCCGGCTGCACCCAGATATTCTTGAATTTGCCGTCGCGCAAGACCTTGCCGTTGGCCACGCAGTTCAGCGCCACGCCGCCGGCCAGACACAGATTGTTTATCCCGGTTTCGGCGGCCAGCGAGCGGGTCAGCTTGAGGATAATTTCCTCGATCACCGCCTGTATCGACGCCGCCAGGTCCATGTGGCGCGGGGTCAACAGTTCCTCGCGGCCGCGCGGCGGGCCGCCGAACAGCCGGTTAAACTTTTCGTTGGTCATGGTCAGGCCCGTGCAATAATCGAAATAGCTCTGATCCAGGCGAAAGGTTCCGTCTTCCTTGACGTCGATCAGATGATCCATGATCAGCCCGGCGAACCTGGGTTCGCCGTAGGGGGCCAGTCCCATCACCTTGTACTCGCCGGAATTGACCTTGAACCCCGTGTAATAGGTGAAGGCCGAATAGAGAAGGCCGAGGGAGTGAGGGAAGTGGATTTCCTTGATCATTTCCAGACGATTGCCGGAGCCGACGGCGACCGAAGTCGTCGCCCATTCGCCGACTCCGTCCATAGTCAGCACCACCGCTTCCTGGTAGGGAGAGGGGAAAAAGGCCGACGCCGCATGGCTTTGATGATGCTCGGCGAACAGCAGTTTGTTTTGCCCGTTGAAATCGGCGTCAAACTCTTTGAACTTCTTGCCGAGCAGGTCTTTCTGGAACAGCTTTTCGCGCAGCCATAACGGCATCGCCATCCTGAAGGAAGTAAACCCCCTGGGGGCAAAGGCGAGATAGGTTTCGAGCAACCGCTCGAACTTGAGGAAGGGCTTGTCGTAAAAGGCGACGTGGTCAACGTCTTTAAGTTCTATGCCGGCGCGTTCCAGGCAAAAGGCTATGGCGCGGGCGGGGAACTCGGCGTCGTGCTTCTTGCGGGTGAAGCGTTCCTCCTGGGCGGCGGCGACGATTGTTCCGTCAACGACCAGCGCGGCGGCGCTGTCGTGGTAAAAGGCGGAAATGCCGAGAACGCGCATATCTAGAAAATAGTATAAACGAAAGGCGCCACCGCCGAACCTTGGCTGAGGATCACCAATCCGCCGAACACCACCATCATGACGATGATCGGCAGCAGCCAAAACTTTTTACGGATTCTCATGAAAGACCAGAGTTCCATTAAAAAACTCATGCCGTTACTCCTTAAAATTTCTCAGAACTGGTTACGCATGTCGTGGTGGCCCGCTTCCGGCGGCGGACGCTTGATCCAATAACTTTTTACCGTCGGATCAAAGCGCAAACGCAACGGGTCTTTGCCGAACAGCCGCATGATCAGGGCGATAGGAGTCACTGTCAGAAAGAACAGCAACCCCATGATCAGCGGGTTGACCACTTTGTGCAGCAACATGCCGAATTGGAACCACAATCGGTTAAACGGCCTCAGCAGTTCCGGCGCGACTATGGCAATCGCCATTAACGCTCCGGCAATTGCCGACGCCCACCACCTGGGCGCTCCGCCTTCAAGTAAGGGCAGCAAAGCGATGACGGCGAATACTGCGGCGAACACCAGACCGAAGGCGCGCTCGGAGCCGACCTTGATATCTTCCTTGCGGGTATAGTCCTCATGGGTTCCGGTCGTCATCGTCGTTTCCTTTTCGCCTTCGGCCTTTACTACCGTCATTGCCCTCGGGCCGTCTACAGCCTTCTCAGCCGGGCGGCGTAGAATCCGTCCATGCCGCCTTCTTCGGCCAGATGGCAGGGCAGGGTGCGCAAATCACCGTCGCCGCTGATCAGTTCGCTGATGCCGCCCACGTCAGCGGCATTTATCGGAACCCGCGCCACAGGCGCCCCGGAGGCGAGCAGGGCGTCGATCCGCCGCCCCCCCTCCGCCGGTTCAAGCGAGCATGTAGTGTAAACCAGCAACCCGCCGGGTTTTACCATTTCTGCCGCCGCCGCCAGCAGGACGTCCTGCGCCCTGGCCAATCCTTCGACATCCTTGATTGTTTTCAGCCGCGCCACGTCGGGATGGCGGCGGATGGTGCCTGTGGAACTGCACGGCGCATCCAACAGCGCCGCATCGGCTAAATGGGGCGGTCGCCAGACGGCGGCGTCGGCGACGATCAGTTGCGCCTTGAGGCCGAGACGCTCAAGGTTTTCCGTCAACCGCACGAGACGCTTGGCCGAGCGTTCGACGGCGGTAACGGCGGCGCCGGCGGCGGCCAATTGCGCCGTCTTGCCGCCGGGGGCGGCGCAAAGGTCGATGACGTTCAGTCCGCTTACGTCGCCGAGCAGCCTTGCCGGCAGCGAGGCGGCGGCGTCCTGCACCCACCACGCACCTTCCTTGAAGCCGGGCAGTTCCGTCACCAACCCGCTTTTGGCGAGGCGCAGACCGCCGGTGGGCAGGGTCGCGGCGTTCAGTTTTTCAGCCCACCCTTCGGCGTTGTCCTTAACGCTGAGATCAAGCGGCGCCTCCCTCATATGGGCCTCGGCGATGGCGCGGCAGGTCTCGGCGCCGTAGGCGGCGGTCCACGAGTTCCACAACCAGTCAGGAGTGTTGAGGCGCGGCGCGTCCTGGGCTTCCATCAACGCCGCCCCTTCCCGATCAATCCGCCGAAGCACGGCGTTCACCAGTTTTTTATACGGCCCTTGCCCGCGAGCCTCGGCCAGCCTGACGGCGGTATCGACGGCGGCGTGGGAAGGGACGCGCATGAACAACAACTGACAGGCCCCAAGCCTGATGATTTGACGGGCCGTTTGCGCCTTGATCGGCAACGGGCGGCCCAGGCAGCAGTCGATAAGAGCGTCGATCTGCCCCAGCCTTCTGATGACGGTCGCCGCCAGATTGCGGGCCAGGGCGCGGTCACGGGCATCCAGCCGGGCGGTCCCCGGATGATTCTCGAAGGCTTCCTCCAGCGGCAGGCTACGAACCAGCACGGCGTCCAGCAGATCGAGGGCCAAGGCGCGGGCCATGATGTTCCTTTATTACAAGTAAGCGACGGCAGGATGCATACCATGTTTCCGAAATCCGAGCAGCGAACCTTTGCGATATCGGTTAATACTGATAATATGCCCACGGCAAAAAGTTTTGCCCGGGGCAGGATGGTATGGCAGGAAGGTAAGGATGTTTCAGGAAATCGCCGCCGCCGCCAGATCGCCCGATCTGGCCGATCATTTCGTTGAATGTCATATGCTGGGCCGGCACCTGACCATGCTTGATGACGACCGCTATGTAATCTCGGACGATTTTTGGGCCGGACGGCTGGTCGATCCGGTGGTGGCCTCGGTGGCGTCGATCTGCGCCCGGGATATTCTGGTCGCCAGGGCGGCAATCATTCCCCTGAGCCAGGCCGCCGGCAAACTCACCGCCAAGAACAGACGCAAGTATGAAGAACTGTTTGACCTCATCGAGAAACGGGCCTTCAGCAAGGAGGTGCGCACCTCGGCCCACGCCATGCTTGAAGACGGCTTCCGCGAGGCGCGGATCAGGGAACTTGAAGCCGATCTCGGCGGACGGCTTACGCCGGCCAGAAAACGCTACCGGATGTTCCTTGACGTGGTGCGCCGTTTGACCGAAGGCGAGATTACGCGGGGCGCCTTTCTTGACGAGTTCATGGAATTCACCCGCGCCGTCGCCGGCAAGCTGGACTTCGGCATTTACAGCCTATGCCTGGATCGCATTTTCATTAATCAGATGATTCCTCTGGATATCAAGCAGTCCCTGGTGGTGGAAGTCCTTAAATACCCGCCCCTGATCCGCAAGGAATTAATAACCAATTTGATGTCTACGTCCGGGCGCGATCCCGAGCTTGTCCGTTTCACCACGCGCTCGGCAGTCACCGAACTGGATGATACGGCGTTGACGGATATCTATCTTTTGGCCAAGCACAAGGTGACCGTCCGCAGCATGGCCCGCGCAATTTAGGGCCAAAACAAAAATTTCCATATTCTGTATAATTATTCCATAAAAAGCCCTATATGTTGTATAATGATGCGTTGCCTGCGGGGCGGCGCTTCATTTTTACGAGGTGCTTCAAATGGATGGACGATCAGCCTTGTTTCTCGGCGTCTGCGCCTTGACTGTTGCCGGATTCATCGGCGCGGCTGCGGCTGAACAAGGCGCCTCCGAGCAGGATGCGGCAAAGGAAGCTCCCGTCGCCGATGTCGTTTATCTGGTGCTGATGGCGGGGTCGCCGCCCCTTCACCTGATCGAAATGCCCTCAATGGAGAAATGCCAGGCGGCGGTGCGTCATACCTCCAACGCCAAGTGCGTCGTTACGCAGGCCGTCGGCGTCAAGGACCTGAAAAGCAAAGCCGGCGGCGTCGGGCGTCTGACGCGCCTTCCGGCAAAGACGGCGCCTAGACCTCTGCCGCCTAAGGAATAGCCCGGCCTTCTATGGTATAAGATAACAATGACTATGTCGCGGCCATACTCATTGTCGGCATTGCTGGTTTTCGTCCTGCTTTTGAGCGGCGGCGCCGGCGCGGAAACCTTGACTTCCGGCGGTGCGGCGCGGGTGACGGAGATCATCGACGGCGATACGATAACATTGGATGACGGTCGTCAGGTCAGGCTTGTCGGCATACAGGCGCCGAAGCTTCCCCTCGGTCGCCGTGATTTCAAGACCTGGCCTCTGGCCGATGAAGCGAAACATGCCCTGGAAAAGATGATTTCGGGCCGCGTCGTCGAGTTGCGCCATGGCGGCGAGAAGATTGATCGCCACGGACGGACGCTGGCCCACTTGTTTCTGGAAAACGGGGTCTGGGCGCAGGGCGAGATGCTCAAAGCGGGGATGGCCCGCGTTTATACCTTCCCCGACAATCGGGAAATGGCCGCGAGCATGTACGCGATAGAGCACATGGCGCGCCAAGACCGGCGCGGCATCTGGGATCATCCCTTTTATGCCGTCCGAACGCCGGAGGAAGCTTCCGAGCGTCTCGGCACTTTTCAGGTAGTGGAAGGGGTGGTCATGGATGCGGTCAAGGTAAAGGGCGTCGTCTACCTCAACTTCGGCGCCGACTGGCGCAAGGATTTTACGGTAATGATTCCGTCCGGGGCGACGCGGATGTTTCTCAAGGATGGAATCGATCCGCTGTCATTCAAGGGGAAGAAAATTCGCGCTCGCGGCTGGCTCAAAGAGCGCAACGGCCCGATGATCGAGGCCTCCCACCCTGAACAGTTGGAATAATTTATGTCCTTGGTTTATATCTTCCATAATTACAATAATTATGAGTTTTGACCCTAATAAGGATGTTCCCATGAATGCCGATATTTTCACCGACGGAGCCATTCACATCGCCATTGTCAACGGCATGATCCGCATGGATTACGCCACCATTTCCATTACCGAGAAGGACGATGACGGCAACCCCGCCGTTATCGTCAACCATCGGCTGGTGATGACACCGCAGGGCTTTCTGAAAACTCTCGGCAACATGGAAACGATGGCCCAGAAACTCATTGATGTCGGAATCATTATTGATAACAACGACGAAACGAGGAATGGTCCGGCCAGAAAAACAGACCACGCCATCTTGAGCCGGGACCAAAGGTCCAAAGACCAAAACCGCAGGAAGCGGGACCTTGAGGTGCGGAAATAGTTTTTGATTCCATGAAGCACCTGTTCAAGATAGTCGTTTATTGTCTTTTGCCGGCGGCGTTGGCCGGATGCACCGTCAATCCCGCCACCGGCAAGCAGAGCTTTACCGCCTTTATGTCGCAAGCCGACGAGATGAAGGTGGGGCAGGAAGAACATCCCAAGATCATCAAGGCTTTCGGCGGCGCATATAGCGATCAGGAACTGAGCGCCTATGTGCGCCGCGTCGGGCTTTCCCTGGTCGCGGTATCCGAGGTTCAGGGGTTGCCTTACACCTTTACCGTCCTTAACGATGATAAGGTCAATGCCTTCGCCCTGCCCGGCGGTTTTGTTTACATAACCCGAGGGCTGCTGGCTCTGGCCGAGAACGAGGCCGAGATGGCGGGAGTTCTGGCTCATGAAATCGGCCATGTCGCCGCCCGTCATACCGCCCAGCGTTTCAGCAAGGCCCAGGCCGCCAACATCGGCATGACCGTCATCAGCATTCTCGGCGGAGCGAGCGCTCCCGGCGCTTCCGACCTGCTGTCGATGGCCGCCCAGGTTGCCTTGCAGGGTTATTCACGCGAGCAGGAGATGGAAGCGGATATGCTGAGCGTGCGCTATCTTATCCGCGCCGGCTATTCGCCTGCGGCCGCCACCGACTTCTTACACAAATTGCAGGCTCACACGAAGTTGACCGCCGCCCTGTCCGGCAATCCGGAGTTGGCCGACAGCGCCGGCGGCCTCATGTCCACCCACCCGCAAACCTCCGAACGCCTTGCCCAGGCCGCCGAGTTGGTCAGGACCGCGCCTCGAAACAATTATCGTCTGGAGAGCCGGGCCTTTCTGGAGCATATCGACGGCATGATGTTCGGCGATGACCCGAAGCAGGGGATCCGCAGGGGACGAGAGTTTTCCCATCCCGAATTAGGCATCAGTTTCAGGGTTCCGCCCGGCTTTATCATGTTTAATTCAGCGGAGAAGATTCTTGCCCGTGGCCGTGACGGGGCGATGATAGTCTTTGACATGGAAGGGGCAAGGACAGCCGGGAATGTCCATAATCTGCCTGCCTACCTGCAAGACGGCTGGGGGGAAGGTCTGTCGCTGAAAGAGGTGGAGACGCTCAAGATCAACGGCATGGAAGCGGCCACCGGCCATGGCCGCATAAGCGTCAGAAACGGCAGCCTGAAGGATGTTCGCCTGCTGGCCGTCCGCGAAAACAGGGACCGGATATACCGTTTCCTGTTCGTCACGCCGCCGGCCTTCACCGACCGCTACGCAACCGAGTTTCAGCGCGCCACTTACAGTTTCCGCCGCCTGTCGCCGAGTGAATCGGCGGCGATCAAGCCGTTACGGCTGCGGCTGGCGACCGTCGGCAGGCAGGATACGGCGGCCGACATGGCCGCACGCATGCCCTTCGAGCAGGGCGGTCTGGAGTGGTTTGAAATCCTCAACGGCCTAAGCCACGGCCAGCCCCTGATCCCCGGCGAAACAGTCAAAATCATCGCTGATTAAGCGGAGGCCGTCTCCGGCCGCGTTACTGGGTTACCGTAAGAATCTGTTCCAGCTTGTCGGTCGCTTTCGCCATGTCGATTTTTTCAACGGCGGCCAGTTCACAGGCCAAACGATCACGGGCCGATTCGTAAATCTGACGCTCGCTGTACGACTGATCGGGTTGATCGGTGCTGCGATGGAGGTCACGAACCACCTCGGCGATGGAAATGGGGTCGCCGGAGTTGATCTTGGCTTCGTACTCCTGGGCGCGGCGGCTCCACATGGTGCGCTTGACCCGCGCCCGGCCCTTAAGGGTGGTCATCACGGTATCCATGACTTTGCGCGTGGCGATCGAACGCAGCCCGGAAGATTCGGCCTTGGCGATAGGCACCCTGAGCGTCATGCGGTCATTCTCGAAAGAAATAACGTAAAGCTCCAGGGTATGGCCGGCGATTTCCTGGGTCTCTATACCGATGACCCTACCGACTCCGTGAGTAGGATAAACGACGTGATCTCCGGGAGCGCACAGATAGTCTTTGGGCATTTTTGTCCCTCTGGTTAAGCATGAACTTTTCACGACGAGGCGCCAATATACCACAAAAAAACGGACAAAAACAGCCCCCGATAATCTCCGGGACGGATTCGTCCGTTTTTTCTTGTTTAAGGCATCAGGTTCCGGCGCCCGGTTTGCTGCTTAACTCGCCGGCTTTACCGGGTTTGTCTTTCCACTTATCGGCGTCGGGAAGGGCGTCGATCTTGCGGGTGATGTTGGGCCATACCTGCGCGTACTTGGCATTGATCTCCAGCCACTTTTCCAGGTCAGGCTCGGTGTCGGGGACGATGGCTTCGGCGGGGCATTCAGGCTCGCACACGCCGCAGTCGATACATTCGTCGGGGTGGATGACCAAAAAGTTCTCGCCTTCGTAGAAGCAGTCTACGGGGCAGACTTCCACGCAATCCGTGAATTTGCATTTAATACAGTTCTCGACGACAACGTATGTCATTTTATTCTCCGTTGGTATCTTCTTGAATTACGAGTTCTCTACCATGCGTGTAATCACACGCTTGCGGGCATCCCCGCTTTCACGATCCGAAATATGGACTAATTCCGAGATATGGCACATCAGCTTGGCTTCATAACTATGTAGATATTTATCGGCATATATCACTTCCCAAAGCATTTCGACCATACTCACTCTTTCTTTATGAGAGAAGCGGCTCTTGATGAGGCCGGTGAACCCGCAAAGATGCGTGGATTTATCAGCCGTTTTCATTCCTTCTTCAATCAAGGTATCCGCCTCGGCCTCGTTAAGGCCGAAACGGGACATTAAAAGAGAGGTGATGATCTTGCGTTCTTTATTAACAAAATGACCATCAACACAGGCCGCCTCCGACAACAAAGCCGCCGCCGCCAGACGAACTGCTTCTTCTCCTTTTTCACCCTCGCCGCGCAGCAGGGCCTTGATCCGATTAATCATACCGTTGCCTAACATACATGGGCATGGCGGACAACCCCTCTCGAATTATGGTTTTTACAATTACCCCTCGCGGAAAACAGGGCAACCAATAATAATTCGGCCTTTTTATTCCGATTAGTGATGTAGGTCACAGACAATCTTGCGCCGACAGGCAAAGGTTATTACGAACGAAATTTAAACATGATTTAAACATGATATCAGTTAATTCGGATTCCGCCGCCCGCATTGCCTCGCTTGTCGAACGATTGGGGCGGCTGGCGCGCGCTCTCCAGCATCGTGACGGCGCCAAGCCTGTGCAATGGGAGGTGCTTCGTTATCTGGCGCGGGCCAACAAGCCTTCACGCACTCCCGGAGCGTTGGCGGATTTTCTCGGCTCAACTCGCGGCACTGTCTCCCAGACCTTGATTACGTTGGAGAGGAAGGGTCTTGTTATCCGTCGCCCCAGTCGCTTCGACAGGCGGGGGATGGAGCTTGAACTGACTGAAGTCGGCAAGGAATTGGCGGCTGAACACCCCTTGCGGGAGTTCGAGGCCGCCGCCGCCGCCCTCTCCGCCGGCGAAGAACTGGCCGAAGGCCTGACCGAGCTGTTGAGTGAATTGCAACGACGCAAAGGCTATCGGGGTTTCGGGGATTGCAGAACCTGCTTCGATTTTGCGCCGGATGCGGGAAACGACGATGACAACGCTCCGCACCTGTGCCGGCAGTCCGGAGCCGGACTGGACGAAATGGAATCCGGCATGATCTGCTGCAAGCATCGATCATCTGCGACGATGATTGCCGCCGAATAAACTAGAGCGCTATCCGGCGCACCATGGGAACAAAGGCTACCGGCAGCATGCGGGTGATCGCCAGCGTTCCGTCTTCCTTTTTGACGCCCCGGCAGAGGGTTTGCGTATCGTGGACGCGACCGACGGGGATCACCATTCGCCCGCCGACTTTAAGCTGCCCGATCAGGGCCTGGGGAATATTTTCGGGAGCGGCGGTGACGATAACGGCGTCAAAGGGCGCCTTTTCTTCCCATCCCTGATAACCGTCGCCGTGACGTATCTCGATATTGGCGTAGCCGAGGTCCTTCAGCCTTCGGCGCGCCGATGCGGCCAGCGCCTCCACCGCTTCAACGCTATAGACATAGCCCGCCACCTCGGCCAATACCGCCGCCTGATAGCCGGAGCCGGAGCCGATTTCCAGCACCCGGTCGTTTTTGTCGAGGTCCAGCAGGTCGGTCATCAACGCCACGATATAAGGCTGTGAGATAGTCTGCCCGTGGCCGATAGAGCGGGGCCGGTTGATATAGGCATAGTCGGCTTCCTCAGCCGGCACAAAAAGGTGGCGTTCGACCTTGGCCATGGCGGTCATGACCCGGCTTGAAAAAGCGGCCCGTCCGGTCCAGTTTTCGGTGTTGCGGGCGTCGGCCTCGATTTCGTCAAGAAGACGTCGCCGCGCCTTTTCCCGCTTTTTTGCGTCCATCGCAATCATCCCTGTCGAACCCGCCGGGAGGAGGATACAACATCAAAAATAAAATGATCCATTTTCTATAACATATGGTGTAAACGTTACGACGCCGCCGCCGTATGATCTAATTGGTTTAAGGAAACATTCGTGAAGAAATCAGCCGTTAACCTTGGCGACCGTTTTATTAAAGTCTACAATAAGAAAATCGTTTGGGTCGTCAGCCATTTTCTTGAAGTGGATGATGTCATTCCTCATGCCCTTCTTGTTCAGGAAGGGGCGTCGAACAGAAAAATAACGCTTTCCATCCCGGCGTTGCAGGACGCATCTATCTACAAAAAGCTTGAGGCCCTTCCTCCGGCGTAGCGCCTCACATAAAACTGTAAGGATCAATGTCCACCCGGACGTGGACCCGGCGCGGGATTTTGACCGCCGCCAGCCAGCGGTCGATTACGGTCTGCACATTGATGTTCTTGTCCGCTTTCAATAATAGGCGTTGGCGGAATTTTCCTCTGAGCAGGTAAAGAAGCGCCGGGGCCGGTCCCAGCACCGTGACGCCTTTGATTACCGGGGCGATGCGGCTCAAACAACGCGCCGCGTCCTCGACGGCGCGTTCATCGTCGCCGGAGACGATCAGCGCCGCCAGCCGCCCGAACGGCGGCATGGAATTTTCTTTGCGGGATGCGGCTTCAGCTTCAAGAAACCGGGCGCGTTCGCCGGCGATCATGGCCTTCATCACCGGGTGTTCAGGCATGAAGGTTTGCAGCAGCACCCGCCCCGGAAGCTTGGCTCGTCCGGCGCGTCCCGCCACCTGGTAGAGAAGCTGATAGGTTCGCTCCGAGGCTCTGAGGTCGCCTCCCGCCAGCCCCAGATCGGCATCGACGACGCCGACCAGGGTCAGCAGCGGAAAGTGATAGCCCTTGGCGACGATCTGGGTGCCGATTATCAGATCGACCCGATGCTCCTCGATGCATCGGACCAGTTCCGCCGCCGCCCTGGGGCCTTGAACGGTGTCGCTGGCGGCGATGATGGTGCGCGCCGTGGGGAATAATTCCGCCGTTTCCTCGGCCAGGCGTTCAACGCCGGGGCCACAGGCGGCGAAGCTGTCTTCGGCCTCGCACGCCGGACAATGCCGTGGAATCCGCGCCTGATAGCCGCAATGATGGCATTGCAGGCGGCCGACGCGCCGGTGTTCAACCAGCCAGGCGGTGCATTGGGGACATTGCATACGGTGGCCGCAGGTTCGGCACAGGGTCAGCGGCGCATAGCCCCGGCGATTGAGAAACAGCATCGCCTGTCCGCCGTCGCCGAGGGTTTGCGTCAACGCCAGACAAAGCTCGGTTGACAGCCAACGTCCGGCGGGAAGGTTTTGGGCGCGCATGTCGATGGCCCGCACTTCCGGCATCGCCGCGCCGCCATGGCGGGCCGGCAGATGCAGCGACTGATAACGCCCGCCGTCGGCGTTGACCACCGACTCAAGAGACGGCGTCGCCGACACCAGGACAACAGGGAAATCGCCGATGCGGGCGCGCACCACCGCCATGTCGCGGGCGTTGTAGATGACGCCGTCCTCCTGTTTGTAAGAAGCGTCATGTTCCTCATCGACGATTATCAGTCCGAGATCGGGACAAGGAAGAAACAGGGCCGAGCGGGCGCCGATAACGACCTTTGCCCGTCCCTCGGCCATCATGCGCCATGTGTCGCGCCGCCGCGCCGGGGTCAGCTCCGAATGCCACAGGGCCGGCTCGACGCCGAAACGTTCGTGAAAGCGGCTCAACCACTGGGCGCTCAAGGCTATTTCCGGCAGCAGCACCAGCGCCTGCTTGCCCGTCTCCACGGCCTTGGCTATCGCCTCGAAGTAAACCTCGGTCTTGCCCGATCCGGGCACGCCGTCCAGCAGGGTGACTGAAAATCCGCCGGCGGAAGTCTTGTCAACAATATCGGCCGCCGCTTTTGCCTGCGCCTCCGATAACCGAGGTCCGGGCCTTGTATGATCGGGAGTCGGCAAGGGGGGAGACGGCAATATTGTCGGCGCGATGATTTTGGTCTTGACCATGCCTTTGATGACGGACGCGCCCACCGCCGCCTCGCGGGCTAGTTCCGCCGCCGACCGTGACGGCCCGCTCGCCAGCACGTCAAGAACACGTTGTCGCGCCGGGGTCAGGCGAATGTCCGGGCTGATTTTTTGGTTCACGGCATAGGCGGCGACCGGCTTGGGCGCATAGAGCGCGTCGGGAACGCTCATCGCCATCTTGAGCACGGCTCCGGCGGGATGCAGGGTATAGCCGGCGACCCAGTCGATGAAGCGCCGGGACTCCGCCGACAGCGGCGGCGCATCAAGACGATTGATGACTCTCTTGAGCCTGCCGGCCTCCACTTTCCCGGACCCCGGTCCCCAGACAACGCCTGTCGCCTGACGTTTGCCCAGGGGAACGGTCACAAAATCGCCGTCCGCCGCCGTCAGGCCTTCCGCTGCCAAATAGTCATAAGCGCCACCCAACGGCAGCGGCAACAGAACGCTGATTATGTTCCCGGACAGGTAACGGGGAGTGGCGTCGGGTTTGATCATAGGCTACACTTTAACCATTCCTTTCCTTTTGGCGAATTAGGTTTGTTAAAACCGAGAAAGGATATGACATGACCGCGAACAATTTGAACGCCGCCGCCCATGGCGTTACGCCCGTCGCCGACGAGCCGAGCATCGAGCAGGTCGCCGATTATCTGCGCCGTCACCCCGATTTTCTGACCCGTCCCGACGTTCTGGAAGCGATGACGCCTCCGGGGCGCTGGGGAGAAGAAGGTGAAGGCGTTGTCGATATGCAGCGCTTCATGCTGGTGCGCCTGCGCGAAGAGATCGACAATCTGCGCGACTGCGCCCAGGACCTCATCGAGACCAGCCGCGCCAATATGTCAAGCCAGACCAGAACTCATGCGGCGGTGCTGGCGATGTTATCCGCCGATGACTTCAATCACTTCCTGAGGGTGCTCAGCGATGACCTGCCGCTGCTCCTTGACGTGGACGCCGTAACCATCGCTTTTGAGCCGCCGGCCAGGCCGTTCCCGGACCTGGTCTCGCCCTATATCGGCGATATGCCCGAGGGCGCCGTCGATCATTTTCTGACCGCCGGGCGAGAAGTGGTTTTGCTGTGTAACCTGACCGAGGACGATTCTCTTTTCGGCAGCGCCGGCGGTCTGGTGCGTTCGGCGGCGCTGGCCCGGATTCGTCCGGGCATAAAGACGCCGGCGGGCATTCTGGCGCTGGGTTCGCGAGCCAACACCTTCCATCCCGGCCAGGGCACCGAACTGGTTAGTTTCATGGCGCGGGTAACCGAGCGGTGTCTTTACAGATGGCTGGAAAAAGAGGCGTTATAATTTACTCGGCGGAACCGGCAGTGGTTTCCGCCATCGAAGACTGGCGGGCCTGGCTGGCCCATGAGCGCCGTTTCTCCGCGCATACCCTTGACGCCTATGGGCGCGATCTCGCGGCGTTTTTCCGGTTCATGGCCGGACACCTCGGGTTCAGGCCGGGACTCAAGGACCTGGAAAAAATGAAGGCGATTGATTTCCGCAGTTATCTGGCCGGCCGCACCGCCGTCGGCCTGGCCCGCACGTCTACGGCGCGGGCGATGTCGACATTGCGCGGCTTTTTCCGGTTTCTGAATCACGCGGGGCTGGTCCACAACGTCGCCATCAGCGCCGTGCGCACTCCCAAGACGCCGAAATCGGTGCCCAAGGCGCTGTCCGTAAAAGAGGCGCTGGAGACAATGGACGCCGTCGCCGGATTCAGCGAAGAAGCCTGGATCGGCAAACGGGATAGAGCTTTGCTACTGATGCTTTACGGCTGCGGCCTACGCATCGGCGAGGCGCTGACGCTGAACCGGGGCCAGGCGCCGGCCGGCGAATCGATGATCGTCACCGGCAAAGGCAAAAAACAGCGGATGGTGCCTGTGCTGCCCGTCGTCCGCGAAGCCGTTGACGACTACCTGTCGGCCTGCCCCTACCGGCGGCTGGGCAAGGATGATCCGTTGTTCGTCGGCGCTCGCGGGGCGCGTCTGGTCGCCCGCATCGCCCAGCGTCAGATGCAGCGCCTGAGGCCGCTTTTGGGCCTGCCGGAAACGGCGACTCCCCACGCGCTACGCCACAGTTTCGCCACCCACCTGCTGGCCGGCGGCGGCGATCTGCGCACCATCCAGGAATTATTGGGTCACGTCTCCCTGTCCACCACCCAACGCTACACCGACGTGGACGCCGCCCACCTGACCAAAGTCTACCGCGACGCCCACCCCAGGGCGCGTAAGTAACGCCGTTTCGCCTTCCATGGATTATCTTTTCCTCTCTAAACAGTCCCCTGTTAAAAACTCCGAACGCCCTTGATTTGCCGAGTGGTTTTAGCGATTTGACGTAGTCGGATTTGCAAGAAATCGTATTTTTTCGGCT
>Ga0156013_127_pt5 | contig 19035 bp, 19 predicted proteins | sample RifCSPlowO2_02_FD_107667 | JGI IMG/M metagenome (GOLD analysis project Ga0156013, IMG submission 107667) | Rhodospirillales bacterium RIFCSPLOWO2_02_FULL_58_16 | reverse complement strand
CCGTCGTCTCGTCGTCATTTTGTATTCCTCCTTTATCCGGTGGAATACACCTTAACACCCTGTCCGATTTTTCAGGACCAGCTCAGGAATCCCGGCGGCCATGCGCCGGCATCAGACTTCCCCTGCCCGTTCGGGGCCGAGTTCGATCAGTCTTCGCATCTTCGCCTCGATCATGGCGTAAACCTTGCGGAATTGTTCCAGTCGCTCCTCATGTGCGCCTTGGGCTGAGACGGGATCCGGAAACCCAATATGTATCCTGGCGGGACGGCCGGGCCAGAGGGGACAAGTCTCTCCGGCGGCGTTGTCGCAGACCGTGATGACAATATCCATCTCGGGCGCATCGGGCTTGGCGAACTCATCCCAGGATTTTGAACGCAGCCCTTCGACCGCATAGCCCTTCTCCTTGAGCAGTTCGAGGGAGTGCGGATTGACCGTTCCGGCGGGATGGCTTCCTGCGCTGTACGCCTGCCACTTGCCGCCGCCCAGGCGGTTAATCAGGCTTTCTGCCATAATGCTTCGAGCGCTGTTGCCGGTGCAAAGGACCAGCACGTTCCAAATTCTTCCATTCATATCCGTTTCCCGCGACGGGTTTTCCCCTGATCGCATAGAACCTGAAGCGTAATGGAATTGACATGAGTCAACAGACGCCGGTCTTCAACAACGGTCGGATCATTATTCAGGGATTTACGAACCAGCGTCAGGAAGGGGCGCACATAAAGGTTCATCTCGCCCTCGGCCGGCCGGTAATAGACCCATTTTCCGTTACGCCTTTGCTGTAGAAGCCCCGCCATCTTCAGCAGGGCTAAATGCTTCGACACGGTCGCCGGCGCAAGATGAAGAACGGCCGTGATTTGGCAGACGCACAACTCCCCGCCCTCAAGCAGTTTCAGAATGCGGACCCGGCTGGGATCGGCAACGGCCTTGGCGACAATTTCGAAGGTTTCGATCAATTTGCACCATTATATCATTTCGTTGCTTGACGAAATGATAGTCGTCGCGGCGCGGCTGCGCAAGCAGAATCAACGGGGGTGATTTGACAAAGCCCGATATTGGAGTACATCATTTGTGGACAAGATTTAAGACAGGCAGGGATTTGAAATGAGCGAAACCGCGACCACCTCCGGGAAACGGGGTCTTGGCGTCTCCGAGAGCGCCGCCGAGCGTATTTCCCAACTCATCGCGCAGGAAGGCAACGCCGCCATGATGTTGCGCGTCTCGGTTTCCGGCGGCGGCTGCGCGGGGTTTCAGTACGGATTTTCGCTTGACGACAAGATCAACGATGATGACCGGGTGTTCGAGGAAAACGGCGTCAAGGTGGTGGTCGATGACATGTCGCTGGGATTGGTGGCCGGCGCCCGCCTCGATTTCGTCAATGATATGATGGGTTCCTATTTCTCGCTAAACAACCCCAACGCCAGTTCCACCTGCGGCTGCGGCTCGTCGTTCGCCGTCTGACCGTTCATTGCAATTTCACCTCGTCGAGATAGTCGGGCATTAGGCAGGACCAGCCGAGTTCCTTTTCGATCCGCCGGCGCAGCACTATCGCCGCCTGGGATTCGCCATGGTTGATGAAGGTCTTTTTGGGCGGATGCTCAAAGGTTTTGAGCCAGGTCATAATGCCGTCGGCATCGGCGTGAGCCGACAACATTTCCAGATTCGCCACTTCCGCCCGGATCGGCACTTGCCGGCCATGAATTTTCACTTCCGCCGCGCCGTTTATCATGGCGTTGCCGCGAGTTCCCGCCGCCTGAAATCCGGTGAAAACGATGGTGTTGTTGAAGTTCGGAGCCAAGTGTTTGATATGGTGCAGCACCCTTCCTCCGGTTGCCATCCCGCTCGCCGAGATCAACACCTTGGGCATATGGTTTGAATTCAGCTCCTTTGATTCTTCGACGTCGCGCACATGCCTGGCGATATTGCATGTCTGATCAGTTTCCTTCTCGCTGAGGCGATGCAGGGATTGATGCCGTCTGAACAAATCGCCGGCGTCGATCATCATGGGGCTGTCGAGAAAAATCGGCAGATGGGGAATGCGGCCGGCTTTCATGAGACGGTTGAGGTGGTACGTTATGGTCTGCGCCCGGCCTACGGCGAAGGCCGGGATCAACACGGTTCCTCCGCGAGCGGCTGTTCGTTTGATGATTTCGGCCAGCATTTCCTCGGGGTTATCGGCGGCGTGAAGGCGGTCGCCGTAAGTGGATTCCACCACCAGATAGTCCGCCGCGCCTCCCGGAGCGGGCGAAACGCAAATCGGGTCATCATACCGGCCGAGGTCGCCGGAAAAAAGGATGCTGCGTCCTTTATGCTCCAGACGCGCCTGGGACGCTCCCAGAATATGTCCGGCGTTTTTGAACGTCAGCTTCAGTCCGGCGCCGAGGTCGTGAGCTTCGTCGAACGGAACTATTCGGAAATGCTTGAGGGATGCCTTGGCCTCGGATCGGGTATAAAGGGGAAAGGCCGGATGATGCTTGGAATATCCGTGCTTGTTGGCCGATTCGGCTTCTCTCTCCTGTATGAATCCGCTGTCGGGCAGAAGGATGTCGCAGAGGTCCCGCGTCGCCTCGGTTGCGTAAACAGTCCCCTTGAAACCTTTCTTGATCAGCACGGGGATATAACCGGAATGATCGATATGGGCGTGGGTAAGCACGACGGCGTCAATATCGTTCGGCGAGACCGGCAAAGGGGACCAGTTCCGCAGACGTAATTCTTTGAGGCCCTGAAACAGGCCGCAATCCACAAGGATTTTCCGGCCGCCGATATCGACCAGCGTCTTCGATCCGGTAACGGTTTTGACGGCGCCGATAAAGGTAAGTTTCATGAGTTGCTTTCGTTGCTCGAAAAAATACGACGTCGCGGGATCGGCGTCATCCTATTGCGCATCATCGGGCAATCAGGCAAATTCAACAAACTCAAGCGCCCGTAGCTCAGTAGGATAGAGCACCAGATTCCTAATCTGGGGGTCACAGGTTCGAATCCTGTCGGGCGCGCCAATCCCTCTGTCAGATGCTTCTGATGGGCGCCGTTTGCATTTCCATAATCAGAACGTCCACCCCTTGCAGTCTTTTGGCGAGTTCGTCCGTCGTTTTTTGAGTCTTTTTTGCTAGTTGATGTTGCGCTTGCAGGTGTACGTTGGCGCCGTGGCTTTCGAGAAAGCGCTCCAATAAAATGGCGATGGTTGTTTTTCCCGCATTCTCCGGACCGCTTATCTGAATAATTATCCTGTTACTGGCGTCTGCCATATCTTTCAGTTCCTTTGATCTAAATCCGGTAAAGCGCAATTTCATTGAACCCGACATGCCTTGAATATTCAAGATATTCAAGAATCATATATCGTATTCATTATCGCATTTATCCACATCCGGCGCCGCATTTCATAAAAGGTTCACATTAGAGTCATAAAAAGGAATTACCCGCCTGCTAGTGTCCCTAATATATTGAACCGGAAAAGGCGTAATTTCCATGTTTAGAAAACCCCTCGTTCTTGCGGCCTTGGCCACCGTTGCTTTTGGCGGCGTTGCCGAGGCTCGTGATCAGATCCGCATCGTCGGGTCATCCACCGTATTTCCCTTCTCCACCGTCGTCGCCGAGCAGTTCGGCAAGACCTCCTCCTTTAAGACCCCGATTATTGAGAGCACAGGCTCCGGCGGCGGTCTGAAATTGTTTTGCGCCGGCGTCGGCGACGGACATCCCGATATTGCTAATTCTTCGCGGCGCATCAAAGACTCCGAGGTGAAACTGTGCGCCGGTAACGGCGTCACCGAGATCGTCGAGGTGAAGATCGGCTACGACGGCATCGTCATCGCCAATTCCATGAAGGCGAAACCATTCAATCTCACGCTCCGCGACGTTTATCTGGCCCTGGCCAAAGACATACCCGCCGAAGACGGCAAGATGCGGCCAAATCCCCATCAGACGTGGAAGCAGGTGAACAAGGACCTGCCTGACGTTGCTATCCATGTCCTCGGCCCGCCGCCCACCTCCGGCACCCGTGACGCCTTCGTCGAACTGGCGATGGAAGGCGGATGCAAGACCTTTGAGCATCTCGGCGCCTTGAGCAAGAGTGACGAGAAGGCCTTCAAGGCCGTATGTCACACCATCCGCGAGGACGGCGCTTTTATCGAGGCCGGCGAGAATGACAACCTGATCGTCCAGAAGCTGGCCGCCGATCTGAAAGCGCTCGGCATCTTCGGCTACAGCTTCCTTGCGCAGAATGCCGACAAGGTGCAGGGCAGCGTCATTAACGGCGAAGCTCCGACCTTTGAGAACATCGCCGCCGCCAAGTATAAGATATCAAGGCCGTTGTTCTTCTATGTGAAGAAGGCTCATATGGATAAGGTCGCCGGCATCCGCGAATTCATTAACGAGTTCACCAGCGACAAGACCTGGGGCGACGAGGGCTACCTCGCCGACAAGGGGCTGATCCCGATGTCCAAGCAGGAACGTGACGACTGGCGGAAGAAGGTCAAGGCCCTTGCCAACCTCGTCATGTAGCATTTCCTCCCCGAGCGACGCCGTCGATCCTCCCCGGTCGCTAAAGGCGGCGTCGCCAAGGAAAAAGGCCGTGGAGCGGGCGATCATTGCTTTGTTGTTCGCCGGCTCCACGGTCGCCGTTTTGACGACCATCGGCATTGTCGTGTCGTTGGTCTTTGAATCGGTGCGGTTTTTTCAGATCATTCCCGTTACCGATTTCCTGTTCGGTCTACACTGGTCGCCGCAGACGGCGATCCGCGCCGATCAGGTGGGCGCCAGCGGCGCTTTCGGCGCTGTTCCGCTTTTCGTCGGCACCCTTCTCATCAGCGCCGTCGCCCTGACCGTGGCGGCCCCCGTCGGCCTTTATTCGGCCATTTATCTGGCCGAATACGCCGATCCGCGACTGCGCAACGTCATTAAACCGGCCCTGGAAATCCTTGCCGGCATCCCTACCGTCGTCTACGGCTTTTTCGCCATCATCGTGGTGGCGCCGTTATTAACGCAGGGCGGCGAGGCGATCGGCTTTTCCGTTTCATCGGAAAGCGCCCTGGCCGCCGGATTGGTGATGGGGGTGATGACCATCCCCTTCGTCTCGTCGATTACCGATGACGCCATCGTTGCCGTGCCGCTGTCCCTTAAGGAAGGGGCGCTCGGTCTGGGGGCCACGCGCTCCGAGATGATCATCCATGTGGTGATCCCGGCCGCCCTGCCCGGCATCGCCGGCGGCATGTTGCTGGCGGCGTCGCGGGTCATCGGCGAGACGATGATCGTAGTCATGGCCGCCGGACTTAGCGCCGACCTGACCATCAATCCCCTGGCGGCGGTGACCACGGTCACCGTTCAGATCGTCACCCTGCTTACCGGCGACCAGGAATTCGACAGCGCCAAGACTTTGGCCGCTTTTGCCCTTGGGCTGCTGCTGTTTCTGGTGACGCTGGTTCTCAATATTGCGGCCATCAAAATCGTCAAGAAGTATCGTGAACAATATGAGTAACGTTGAACACATTGAAAAAGGAATGCCGCGCCGCCACCGCGCCGAGAAACGGTTCAGGTTCTTCGGGGTGGCCGCCATCTGTTCCGGCCTGTTGTTTCTCGGCGTTATGTTCACCTCGATCATCATCAAGGGGGCAGGGGCTTTTTCACAAACCGTGGTGCGACTGGAGATCGCTGTGGACCCCGATCTGGTGTCCGGCGCCGACTACGCCGGTTTGGTCAAGGCGGCGCTGAGGAAGGATTTCCCCGAGGTCAGCGAGCGCGGCGACAAACTACAACTCTACAAACTGGTCAGCGACGGCGCCGCCCACGAGTTGCGCCGGATGGTTGTTGATGATCCGAAGATCGTCGGTAAAACCGTAATCGTATGGGTTCCCGCCTCTGATGACGTGGACATGGCCTTCAAGAAAGGACTGACCGAAAACCGGCGACTTAGCGACAGGCAACTGATCTGGATCAAGACTCTAAGCGGCAAGGGGCGGATGGAGACGAAGTTCAACGCCGCCTTCTTCACCTCGGGCGACTCGCGTGAGCCGGAACTGGCCGGCGTCGCCACGGCGCTGACGGGGTCGATTTTCAGCATGGTGGTTTGTCTGGCGCTGGCTTTGCCTTTGGGCGTAATGGCGGCGGTTTATCTTGAGGAGTTTGCCGCCAAGAACCGCTGGACCGAGTTCATCGAGGTCAACATCAACAATCTTGCCGCCGTGCCGTCGATTGTCTTCGGGTTGCTCGGGCTGGCGATTTTTCTGAACTTCTTCCATTTGCCGCGCTCGGCGCCGCTGGTCGGCGGCATGGTTTTGGCGCTGATGACCCTGCCCACCATCATCATCGCCGGGCGCTCTGCGCTGAGGGCGGTGCCGCCGTCGATACGCGAGGCGGCGTTAAGCGTCGGCGCCAGTCCGTTGCAGACGGTGTTTCATCACACCCTGCCGCTGGCCATGCCCGGCGTAATGACCGGCGCCATCATCGGCTTGGCCAGGGCGCTGGGCGAGACTGCGCCGCTGCTGATGATCGGCATGGTCGCCTTTATAGTCGATATTCCCCACAGCCTGCTCGACCCTGCTACGGCTTTGCCGGTTCAGGTGTTTCTGTGGGCGGACAGTCCGGAGCGCGCCTTTGAGGAAAAGACCGCCGCCGCCATTCTGGTGCTGCTGGTTTTCTTGTTGTTGATGAACATGGCAGCCGTGGTGTTGCGCAAAAAGTTCGAGATTCGCTGGTAAAAGGGGAAAGATAATGACGTTACCGGCGCTGAAAAATCCTGTACAAGAAGACCTAACCGACGATAGATCCCAGGTTTTCGGCCCGTTTTTAAGCAAGGATGATCTCGTGAATTCCACCCCCGTCAAGATAAGCGCTCGCGGCGTCAATGTGTTCTACGGCGACAAGCAGGCTCTTCAGGACATCAAACTGGATATTTTCCGGAATCAGGTAACGTCGTTGATCGGCCCCTCGGGTTGCGGCAAGTCCACCTTCATCCGTTGCATCAACCGTATGAACGATGTCATCGAGGGATGCCGCGTTGAGGGCGAGCTTATACTTGATAACGAGAATATATATGGTCCCGACGTTGATCCGGTGCAGTTAAGGGCGCGTGTCGGCATGGTCTTCCAGAAGCCGAATCCGTTTCCCAAGTCGATTTATGATAACGTTGCTTACGGGCCGCGCATCCACGGTCTGGCCCGCAACAAAGACGAATTGGATGAAATCGTTTTCAAGAGCCTGGATAACGCCGGTCTTTTGGGCGAGGTGCGCGACCGCATGAAAGCGCCGGGCACCAGTCTGTCCGGCGGCCAGCAACAGCGCTTGTGCATTGCGCGGGCCATCGCTATCGAGCCGGAGGTGCTTCTGATGGACGAGCCGTGTTCGGCGCTGGACCCCATCGCCACCGCCAGAATCGAAGAACTGTTTGAGAGGCTTCGCAAAAAATACACCATCATCATCGTTACTCATTCCATGCAGCAGGCGGCGCGTGTCTCGCAAAGGACGGCATACTTCCATATCGGCCATCTTGTGGAACAGGGCGACACCAGCAAGATATTTACCGAACCCCGCGACAAGCGCACCCGTGATTATGTGATGGGCAGAATCGGATAAGCATGAAAGTACGGATCAAGTGGGTGCAGGACCGCACCTTTCTCGGCGAATCGGGAAGCGGTCATTCGGTAGTGATGGACGGCGCGCCGGAGGCCGGCGGACGCAACCTGGGGGTCAGGCCGATGGAGATGGTGCTGCTCGGCCTGGGCGGCTGCACATGTTTTGACGTTATCGACATCCTGCAAAAGTCCCGCCAGCCGGTGAAAGACTGCGTGGTCGAGATAGACAGCGAAAGAAGCGAAAGCCATCCCAGGGTTTTCACCCGCATTCATGTTCATTTTATCGTCAGCGGTCGCGGCCTCAGCCCGGACAAGGTAGAGCGGGCGGTAAACCTGTCGGCGGAGAAATACTGCTCGGTTTCGATGATGCTCAACAAGACCGCCGAGATCACTCACGACTTTGAAGTTATCGAACCGGAAAAGGATCAGGCTTGACGGTCGTTGACCATCCCTGGCTTGCCGATTACCCGCCGGGCGTTGATTGGCGCGAGCCGTTGCCGTCTGTTCCCCTGTTCGCCCTGTTTGATAAATCCCTTTCCAGGTTTCCCGATAATCCGTGCATCGATTTTCTGGGCAGGGTTTGGTCATACCGCCAGATCGGCGACTTGATCGACAGGGCCGCCGCCGGCTTCAGGCGGCTGGGCGTCGCCAGGGGGGTCAGGGTCGGGCTGTGCCTGCCCAATACCCCTTATTACGTTATTTGTTATTTCGCCGTGCTCAAGGCCGGCGGAACGGTGGTCAACTACAATCCCCTCTACGCGAAACGGGAACTGGCCCATCAGATCGCCGACTCGGCCACTTCGATCATGGTTACTCTCGATCTCAAGCAGATTTACGGCAAGGTGGCGGCCATGACGGCGGAAACATCGCTGGAAAAAATCGTCGTCTGCCCGATGAGCGACATCCTGCCCATGGCGAAAAGCATCATGTTTTCCATCTTCAGGCGAAGCGAGGTCATCGGTTTGCGCGACGACGCGGCCCATTTCACCTTCAATGAACTTACAATGGGCGACGGACGGATAAAAACCGCCGACATTGACCCCGAAACCGACATCGCCGTGCTGCAATACACCGGCGGCACCACCGGCAGTCCCAAGGGGGCGATGCTCACTCATGCCAATCTGGTCGCCAACGCCTGCCAGGTGCGCCGGTGGCTCCACGGCATGGAGGACGGCGCCGAGAGGTTCCTCGGAGCGCTTCCCCTGTTTCATGTATTCGCCATGACCGTGGTCATGAATACCGGCATCGCCGCCGGCGCCGAACTGATCCTGCTGCCCCGTTTCGAGTTGAAGCAGGTGTTGAAAACCATCAATGAAAAACGTCCCACCATGTTCCCCGGCGTCCCCACCATGTACACGGCCATCAACGCCGCTCCCGACATCGGCGGTTTTGATTTGTCGTCGATCAAGTATTGCGTCTCCGGCGGCGCCCCGCTGCCCGCCGAGGTCAAGCGCACCTTTGAGGCTCTGACCGGCTGTAAGCTGGTGGAAGGCTACGGCCTCAGCGAGGCCTCGCCGGTAGTCGCCTGCAATCCCCTCGGCAGCGTCAAGGAAGGCTCTATCGGTCTGCCTCTGCCCGGAACCATCATCGAGATTCATGACATGGACGACAGGGACAAGGCGCTGGGGGCGGGCGAGAAGGGCGAGGTCTGCGTCATCGGGCCGCAAGTCATGGCCGGATACCTGAACCAACCGGAAGCGACGGCGCACGATATCGTCAATGGCCGCCTGCACACCGGCGATGTCGGTTATATGGACGAGCAAGGCTATACCTTCCTCATCGACCGCATAAAGGATTTGATCCTGTGCGGCGGCTACAATGTTTATCCCCGCGTCATCGAAGACGCCGTCTATCTGCACCCGGCGGTGGAGGAAGTAACGGTGATCGGCGTGCCGGACACCTATCGGGGGCAGGCCCCCAAGGCTTTCGTCAAGCTGCGCGACGGGCAAAGCCTGACCGCCGAGGAACTGCTGGCTTTCCTCAAGGATAAACTATCCCCTATCGAAATGCCCGACCACCTGGAATTCCGCTCCCAACTTCCCAAAACGATGATCGGCAAGCTGTCGAAAAAGGAACTGGTGAAGGAGGGACGCGGTTATGCCAAAGGTCATTGACATTGACCGTTGACGTCACACATACGCAAAATCGTCATGGCCGGACTTGATCCGGCCATCCACGTTTTTTCCTCGCGCCGGAACCTGAAAACAAGACGTGGATGCCCGTAACAAGCACGGGCATGACGGTGAAATCAGGATCAACCTTCTTCGAGCGATTACCCTACTCTACCTTATTTTTGCTTCATCGTTAATCCGCTGATGACGCCGCGCATGGTGCGCACTTCCTGTTCCGTCATGCCGGCCCGCTGGAAAATGTTGCGGAGATTTTGCACCATGCTCGGGCGTTTTTCCTTGACCCGGAGGAATCCGCACTCATCCAGTTCCTGTTCCAGGTGTTTGAACATGCCGATCAATTCTTCCTTGGTGGCGAGGCGTGTTCTTCTCGGCATGGCGAGGACCGATTCAGGCGTCGCGTCGCCGGCCTGGAACCATTCGTAACAGACAAGCATCACCGATTGAGCCAGATTCAGCGAGCAGAAGGCCGCGTTGAGGGGAACCATCAAAACGGCGTCGGCCAAGGCTACGTCATCGTTACTCAGGCCGTAGGACTCGCGTCCGAAGATCACCCCGCAGCGCCCGCCTTTGCCTGTTGTTTCCCGGATGTTAAGGGCGGCGCTGCGCGGCGTCACGACTTCCTTGGTCATATCCCGACGGCGCGCCGTCGCCGCATAGACGAGTTGCAGGTCGGCTATCGCCTGTTCAATAGTTTCAAACACTTGGGCGCGTTCCAGAACGATATCGGCGCCGACCGCCGCCGCCGTCGTTTTATCGTTGAGCCAGTTGTCGCGGGGCTTGACCAGACGCATGTCGATCAGCCCGCAGTTGAGCATCGAGCGGGCGGTCATTCCGATATTCTCGCCCAGTTGAGGATGGACAAGAATGATCGACAAGCCGTGATCCCTGGCGGTTTCCGCCGCGATCCTTTTCGGCAGCCGTCCGATGATCGGCTTTCCGGCCACGGCCTCAGCCATTGCCTTTCCCGTTATCCGGGGTTGCTGCGTCACGGAACAGCTTGTAGACAATGCTGTCGCGGAGCGCGTTGTAGGAGGCGTCGATAACGTTGGCGGAGACTCCCACCGTTGACCAGTGTTCGCCGTGGTTATCGGCAGATTCGATCATCACCCGCGTTACGGCGCCGGTGCCGTCGCCGGGGGTCAGGATACGGACCTTGTAATCCACCAGCCGCAAGTCTTCGAGTTGCGGATAGAGCGGCAGCAGCACCTTGCGTAGCGCCGCGTCAAGGGCGTTGACCGGCCCGTTGCCTTCGGCCACCGCCATGAAGGTCTGGTCGTTGAGCCGCATCTTGACGGTAGCCTCGGACAGGGTGATCAGCTTGCCCTTGGCGTTCCAGCGCCGCTCATCAATGACGCGGAAACTGCTCAACCTGAAGTATTCGGGAATGCTCCCCAGCGCCCGGCGCGCCAAAAGCTCGAAGCTGGCCTCGGCGCCGTCATAGGCGTAGCCGTCAAATTCACGTCCCTTGACCATTTCCACCAGCTCGGCCAGCCGAGGATCGTCGGGGTCTATTTTTATGCCGATTTCGCGGAAACGGGCCAGGATGTTGGAGCGCCCCGATTGATCGGAAACGACGATATGGCGGTGATTGCCGACCAGTTCGGGATCGATATGTTCGTAGCTGCGGGGGTCTTTCTCCACCGCCGAGGCGTGGACTCCTCCCTTGTGGGCGAAAGCCGATTTTCCCACATACGGGGCCACGCGGTCGGGCGCCCGGTTCAGCCGCTCGTCAAGCACATGGGAGAGGTGAGTCAGACGGCTGAGGGCGTCCGCTCCGATTCCCGTCTCAAACCCCATCTTGAGCATCAGCGAAGGGATAATGGAAACCAGATTGGCGTTGCCGCACCGCTCGCCGAGGCCGTTGAGGGCGCCTTGCACCTGACGGACGCCGGCGCGCACGGCGGCAAGGCTGTTGGCCACGCCGTTGCCGGTATCGTCATGACAATGGATGCCCAGCCGGTTGCCGGGAATGTGGCGAACGACCTCGCCGACGATACGCTCGATTTCATCGGGCATGGTTCCGCCGTTGGTGTCGCATAAGACGATCCAGCGCGCTCCGGCGGCGAAAGCCGCCTTTATGCAGTTCACGGCAAATTCGGGATCGGCCTTGTAGCCGTCGAAGAAATGCTCGGCGTCGAATAACACTTCGTCCATCCGCTTGACGGCAAAGCGGATGCTGTCATCGATCAAGGCGATGTTTTCCTCAGGGGTGATGCCGAGGGCAAGATCAACATGAAAATCCCAGGTCTTGCCGAAAATGCAGACGGTCCTGACCGGGGTCGTCAGCAGGGCGTTAAATCCGGGATCATTTTCGGCGCTGCGCCCATGGCGCCGGGTCATGCCGAAGGTGGAAAGTCTGGCCGTCTTCAGCTTCGGCGGCGCGGCGAAAAAGGCGTCGTCGGTGCGATTGGCTCCCGGCCATCCGCCTTCGATGTAATCAACGCCCAAGCGGTCGAGGTCGCCGGCAATGGCTTCCTTGTCGGCGACGCTGAAATCCACGCCCTGGGTTTGCGCTCCGTCGCGCAGGGTGCAGTCATAGATATAAACCCGCTTGTCGCTCATCGCCGCCGTTCTTTCCCGTCCGCGCTCTCACAATGCCGGAATAGTATCAAGGATTTGCTTGTTTTGCTCCATCTTTACCGCGTCAGCGGCTTGTATTTGATCCGGTGCGGCTGATCGACGTCGGAGCCGAGGCGGCGGTGTTTGTCGGTTTCGTAGTCATTATAGTTGCCCTCGAACCACACCACCTTGGAGTCGCCTTCAAAGGCGATAATGTGGGTAGCCAGACGGTCGAGGAACCAGCGGTCGTGGCTGATGACGACGGCGCAGCCGGCGAAATCGCCCAGACCTTCCTCCAGGGCGCGCAAGGTCTCCACGTCCAGATCGTTGGTCGGCTCGTCCAGCAGCAGCACGTTAGCCCCTGACTTCAGCATGTTGGCGAGGTGTACCCGGTTGCGTTCGCCGCCGGAAAGCTGCCCCACCTTTTTTTGCTGGTCGCCGCCCTTGAAGTTGAACTGGGCGACGTAGGCGCGGCTTTGCATTTTGCGCTTGCCCAATTCGATCTCTTCGTGGCCGCCGCTGATTTCTTCCCACACCGTTTTGGAATTATCCAGCGAATCGCGGGACTGATCGACATAGCCCAGTTTCACCGTTTCGCCGAGGCGCAAGGAGCCGCTGTCGGGGGTTTCCAGGCCGGTGATCATCCGAAACAGCGTCGTCTTGCCGGCGCCGTTGGGGCCGATGACGCCGACGATGCCGCCCGGCGGCAGCTTGAAGTTCAAATTATCTATCAGCAGCTTGTCGCCGTAGCCTTTGCTTAAGGATTCGGCCTCGATCACCAGATCGCCGAGGCGCGGTCCCGGCGGGATGATGATCTGCGCCGCTCCCATCTTTTGGTTCTGGGCCTTGGACAGCAGGTCGTCGTAGGCGGTGATGCGCGCCTTGTTTTTGGCCTGACGCGCCCTGGGGGAGGCCTGAATCCATTCCAGTTCGTGGCGCAACGCGCGCTGACGGGCGCTTTCTTCACGTTCTTCCTGGGCCAGACGTTTCATCTTCTGCTCCAGCCAGGATGAATAGTTGCCCTCGTAAGGAATGCCCTTGCCGCGATCCAGTTCAAGAATCCAGCCGGTGACGTTGTCAAGAAAGTAACGATCATGGGTGACTATCATCACCATGCCTTCATAGTCCTTGAGAAAACGTTCCAGCCAGGCCACCGATTCGGCGTCCAGATGGTTGGTAGGCTCGTCCAGCATCAGGATATCGGGGCGTTGCAGCAGAAGGCGGGCCAGGGCGACGCGGCGGCGCTCGCCGCCGGAAATCCTGGTGACATCGGCGTCGCCGGGGGGGCAGCGCAAGGCATCCATCGCCATCTCGATAGTGCGTTCCAGCTCCCAGCCGTTACAGGCGTCGATCTTTTCCTGGAGGTCGCCCTGTTCGGCAAGCAGGGCGTTCATTTCGTCGTCGTCCATCGGCTCGGCGAACCTGGCGCTGATTTCGTTGAACTTATCCAGCAGTTCCTTGATCTCGCCCAGTCCCTCCATGACGTTGCCCTCGACATTCTTTTTCGGGTTCAGTTCCGGCTCCTGGGACAGATAACCGACGCGCACGCCTTCCGCCGCCCACGCCTCGCCGCCGAAGTCATGGTCCATTCCGGCCATAATCTTCATCAGCGTTGACTTGCCGGCGCCGTTGGCGCCGAGGACGCCGATCTTGGCGGTGGGGAGGAAGGAAAGGGTAATGCCTCTCAAGATTTCGTGCCCGCCGGGGAACGTCTTGGTGAGCTGTTTCATAACATAGGAGTATTGGTGCGCCGCCATGGTCATCTCCGAAAGTAAGGGAAATGCTTTTTAGACCATTAATGCCGGGCGCGGCAATGCGCAGACGCAAGGAATCCGTTTGAGCCGGATAAATATAGCCGGTCAGGCGGCTTTTTGCAGATCGCTGATGAGGTTGGCCATCCTTTTCGCATATCGCTTATAGACGGCCGATTGCGCCGGGCTGAAAGAGCGATCCGCAGCCCGGAGAAAGTTGATCATATATTGGTGATACTTGCCGATCATAGCGGCGTTCTGTCCGTTTAACATCCCAGGCGCTCCCATTCTTGGGTTGACTGTCAATTTTATCGGATGCTCCCGGGACTTCTGCCCGAGCGACATCCAAGCACCATAAAATATAAGGGGTAGAAATTAACAAATGCTTTACGGGGGAGCGTTCCCGGTTACTCGGCTGCCCTTGTTCGCTCTTTTTCGGCCAGACAACGGACGACTTCCATGCGCGCATTTAATTTATCAACATACTCCTTGAGGGCGTCGCCTTCCAGGCGGGTTCCGTCCCTGGCCAGGGCGCTCGAACCCTTGTCCAGCGCCTCCGACATTTTAAGCCGTTGTTGGTCCCATTTATTAATATATTCCTCCCAATTTCCTTTGTGTTTGTCGTTGACGTAACGAACGACATAATCATGGGTAACATTTCCCCACCAGGGAACCTCGGGGATGGACCCGCATACAGATTCCTTTACGCTGTCCGTTTCCGCTTTTACCGGTTCCAGCGTCGGCTCAGGAGTCGGTTCAGGAGTCGGTTCCGGCATTGGTTCCGGGGCCGGTTCCGGTTTCGGAGGGGCTATCGGTTCCGGGGCCTGGGTCACGGCAGTTTCCGCCGCCGGCGTAGGGAACATTTTGAGTAACTTGACGCCGCCGACTCCGATAATAATCAACAGCATAATCATTACGCCGATCAAAGCGCGGCGTTTGGTGAACAGGGGAGGACGGGAAGACGGCAAGACCTCGGCCACGGGGGGCAGCCCGGATAACTGCCCGAGCAGACTCTTCACTTTTGCTTTAACGAGACCTGGATTAACGGGCTTGGTAATGTAACTGATCGCGCCTAACTCAAGGCCGGGAGCGATGTCGTCTTCCGCATCCTCGGAAATGACGAAGACAACGGGAATATCCTTTGTCCGGGGGTCATCTTTCAATTGCCGGCAAACCATATAGCCGTCCACTACCGGCATATCTACATTCAGCAGGATCAGGTCGGGGCGGACAGATTGGGCGATGGCGACGGCGTCCGCGCCGTTGCCGGTGGAAATAATGTTCGCATCCTCACGCAGCAATTCCCCAAGGAGTTGGAGGCCCGCTATTTCATCATCGACGATGAGCACTTTATGCGAGGAAATCGGCGCCGGCATTTCAATGTCCTGTTATTTGTTCAGCGGATTATTAAACAGGGGGGGCGTTTTTTCAAGGTCCGGATATGTTTTCAGGACACTTGTCCTTGACATAAAGCGGCAATGACCTTAAATCGTTGGCACTCAAGATGGTTGAGTGCTAGCAAATAGGCGCACAGGGTGCGGCGCGCCGTTTTTTGCTGTCTGTTTTCAGTTAGTTGATGGAGAGTTATCAATGAAGTTCAAGCCTCTACATGACCGAGTTCTGCTCAGGCGCGTTGATCAGGAAGAGAAGACCAAGGGCGGGATCATCATTCCCGATACCGCCAAAGAAAAGCCCATGGAAGGCGAAATCATCGCCGTCGGCAGAGGCGTGATGCGCGACGATGGAACCATAGTCGCCCTTGATGTCAAGGCCGGCGACCGGGTTTTGTTCGGCAAATGGTCGGGCACCGAAGTCAAGATTAACGGCGAAGAGCTGTTGATCATGAAGGAATCCGACATTCTCGGCATCATCAAATAGAGATTTGCAATTTTAAGGTAAGGATCAGGAAAAATGGCAGCGAAAGAAGTAAAATTCGGCGCGGACGCAAGGTCGCGTTTGTTGGCCGGCGTCGATATTCTGGCCAACACGGTCAAAGTGACATTGGGTCCCAAGGGGCGCAATGTGGTGCTCGACAAGTCATTCGGGGCGCCGCGCATCACCAAGGACGGCGTTACCGTCGCCAAGGAAATCGAACTTGCCGACAAGTTCGAGAACATGGGCGCCCAAATGTTGCGCGAGGTGGCTTCCAGGACTTCCGATGAGGCCGGCGACGGCACCACCACGGCGACCGTTCTGGCCCAGGCCATCGTCCGCGAGGGCATCAAGGCGGTGGCCGCCGGAATGAACCCCATGGACCTGAAGCGCGGCATCGATTTGGCGGTGACCGCCGTGATCGCCGACGTAAAGAAGAATTCCAAGGCGGTTTCCACCAGCGAAGAGATCGCCCAGGTCGGCACCATCTCCGCCAACGGCGAGAACGATATCGGCAAACACATCGCCGAAGCCATGGAGAAGGTCGGCAAGGAAGGCGTCATCACCGTTGAGGAAGCCAAGGGCCTGACCACTGAACTGGATGTGGTCGAGGGTATGCAGTTCGACCGTGGTTATACCTCGCCCTACTTCGTCACCAACGCCGAAAAAATGACCTGCGATATGGAAAACCCCTACATCCTGATCCATGAGAAAAAGCTGTCGAGCCTTCAGCCCCTGCTTCCCATTCTTGAGGCGGTGGTGCGGTCGAGCCGTCCGCTTCTCATCATCTCCGAGGATATCGAGGGCGAAGCCCTGGCCACTCTGGTGGTCAACAAGTTGCGCGGCGGGTTGAAGGTTTGCGCCGTCAAGGCGCCGGGCTTCGGCGACCGCCGCAAGGCCATGCTTGAGGACATCGCCATTCTGGTCTCCGGCCAGGTGATCAGCGAAGACCTGGGCATCAAGCTCGAAAACGTCACCATGGATATGCTGGGCAGCGCCAAAAAGGTGTCCATCACCAAGGAAGAGACCACCATCGTCGAAGGTTCCGGCGCCAAAAAGAATATTCAGGCCCGCTGCATCCAGATCCGGGCGCAGATCGAGGACACCACTTCCGACTATGATCGCGAGAAGTTGCAGGAGCGTCTGGCCAAGCTGGCGGGCGGTGTTGCCGTGCTGCGCATCGGCGGCGCCACCGAGACCGAGGTCAAGGAAAAGAAGGACCGTGTCGAAGACGCCCTTCACGCCACCCGCGCCGCAGTCGAGGAAGGCGTAGTCGCCGGCGGCGGCGTGGCGCTTCTTTTCTCCATTCAGGCGCTGGCTAAAATCATCCCCGCCAATGACGACCAGAAAGTCGGCGTTGATATCATTCGCCGCGCTCTCCAGACGCCGTTGCGTCAGATCGCCGAGAACGCCGGATGCGACGGCGCGGTAGTCGCCGGCAAGGTGATTGAGAAGAACAAGAAGAACTACGGCTTCAACGCCCAGACCGGCGAATACTGCGACATGATCAAGGAAGGCATCATTGATCCGACCAAGGTGGTGCGAACCGCTTTGCAGGACGCTGCTTCCGTGGCCGGTCTGCTGATCACCACCGAGGCGATGATCGCCGAGAGGCCGGAGAAGAAGGAACCGCACATGGGCGGCGGCGGCGGCATGGGCGGCATGGGCGGCATGGGTGATATGGGTTTCTGATCCGCTTCCCGCAAGCCTGTTACAAGACACGGGGCCGCGCCCAAAGCGCGGTCCCGTTTTTTTTGGCGTTTGACAGTCCGGGCGCCGCTCCATAATAAAGGTTGATGACGGACAACACGGGAAATTGACCGGTGCAATTGCTCAACGACATCGTTTCCACCTTCACCCGCATGCGGCCTTATTCATTCAAGGGCGAAACGGTCCCCTGCAATCTTTGCGGCTCGACGGAGCACGACATCGTCGGGCGCCGTGATCGCTACGGCAACAAGCTGCTTACCGTCCTTTGCAAAAATTGCGGTCTGGTGTTCACCAATCCCATGCCGACCGAGGAAGAGGTGGCCGTTTTCTATCGCAAGGTCTACCGTCGGCTTTACCACGGCGATTCCAGGCCCCGGAAGAAAGCCGTCATGCGCGGGGCCAGAGGTGCCGTTCATCGCCATGAGTTCATCAAGCGGGTGCTTAAAGACGGGGACCGGGTTCTGGACGTGGGAGCGGGCGGCGGCGAGTTCGTCAACTACATGTGCGGGAAGGGTTACGACGCTCACGGCATCGAACCCAACGAGGGCTTCGTCCGTTACGCCGTCGAGAAATACGGCGTCCCTATCCGGATGGCGCTGTGGCAGACAGCAGAGATAGACGAGGGCAGTTTCGACCTGATTACCGCCAATCATGTGGTCGAGCATTTTCTCGATCCCCTCGCCGCATTGCGATGTTTTCGCTCGTGGTTGAAGCCGGGCGGCAAACTGTTTGTTTCCGTGCCTGACATCTACAACCCCAATCGTACGCCCTACTCGCGGTTCCACTTCGGCCACCTTTACAATTTTACCTATCCCACCCTGGTGATGATGGCGCGTCGGGCCGGGTTGACCCGGTCAAAGACTACCCCGGAAACCGGCACGACGCTGATCTTTGACGTGGCCGATCCGACCGATGACTGGTTCATGCACCCGGACAGCTATGCGGTCATGCGGAAGTTTTTCGACACATATACGAACCGCCGCTACTTCTTGTCGATAACGCCCTATTACCGCTGGTTTTTGCGGATGAATCGTCTTGGCGGAGACATGGTCAAGGTCGCCTTCGCCCGAAATCCCGGCAAGTAACCCTCATTCATGGACGGATTTATTCATAACTTTATCGGCGCCGACGGGCAGGTTTCCGTCCTGCTCTCCGTTTTAGCCTTGTGGGCGGGACTGTCAATAATCGGCGCCGCCGTGGGAACCCGCCACCTCATATTCGAGGCCGCCCCGATATACGGCTGGGCGGCGGCGGCGGCGCTGTTCACGACGGTCGGCGCGGTCAGTGCGGTTCCTTTTACCTATATAGCGTGGGTCTCGTTGGCTTTGACGCTGCCGGCCGCCGTTCATGTCTGCCGGCGCGAGGGCCGTCTTTTTGTCGCGGGCGCCGGAAAAATACTGGTTATGGCCGTTCCGTTGTTGCTGTTGGCCTCGGCCATGGTTCCTTCCCAGTGGG
>Ga0156013_150_pt4 | contig 19916 bp, 22 predicted proteins | sample RifCSPlowO2_02_FD_107667 | JGI IMG/M metagenome (GOLD analysis project Ga0156013, IMG submission 107667) | Rhodospirillales bacterium RIFCSPLOWO2_02_FULL_58_16 | reverse complement strand
CAGAGGCGCCGAGACACAGAGGAAGATAGAGAGAGAAAAAAAGGGCGGTAAGAAAACTTCGCTTAATCTTCTCTGCGCCTTTGTGCCTCTGTGATTAAAACACAATGAAAAGAAGCGCTGTTTTATTAACCACAAAAGCACACAGACTGACAATTCCCTCTTCGATACCCCCTCCTGACCTCCCCCTTGTTAAGGGGGAGGAATTCTTTCCCCTCCTTACCAAGGAGGGGGCAGGGAGAGGTTAGCGTAACGCTATTATTTTAAGTTATTATAATTAAAGATTTTCTTTTTGTATAATTCAGGTTAAATTCATCGGCGTTGAATTAGTCGGATGCCTTTTCGACGGGTCAGACGTATTATTATACCGGTGGCCGTAAAGAATGACTCTAAAAAATCCTCCCCTCCTTATGAAGGAGGAGTTATCAGTCTGTGTGTTTTGGCCACAGAGGCGCAGAGGCGCAGAGAAGATCAAGCGAAGTTTTATTCTTGCTTTTCTTTCTCACTATCCTCCTCTGTGTCTCTGAGCCTCTGTGTTTCATAAAACGGCGTTTCTTTCAGTCAACGCGCCGGGAGTTAGGGGATATCGGCGGCAAGATTATGTCTTTAACAAAATGGTCAAGCAATCTGGAGATCGGGATCGGCTGCATCGACGCCGACCATAAGGTTCTGGTCAGCCTGATCAACCAGGTTCACGATTGCAGCAACCTGTATGAAGAGTTGATGGTTTTGGGAAGCGTGCTGTCGGCGCTGATCGAGTACACGGTCTACCATTTCAACCGCGAGGAAAAACTTCAGGAGCTTTGCGGCTATTCTCAACTGGAAGCCCACAAAACATCGCACCATAATCTTACCATACAGGCTCAATCCTTCTATAAACGCTATGTTGAGAATCCCGCCGACCTGCCCGTCGCCGAGATCAAGGGCTTCCTGCGTAACTGGCTGTTCAATCACATCATGATTGAGGACTTTGCCTTCCGCCCCGCCTGTCTGGACAACAAGGACGCCATTGCCGAAGTCACCGCCATGACCTTCATGAAAGATCATGCCGAAACGTCGGCGCCCGTTGATTGGGGACGCCTCAGCGTCCTGATAATCGATGACAACCCGAACTTCCGCCTGCTGATCAAGACGGTTCTAAGGGCGGTGGGGGTGAGAAATGTTCAAGAGGCGGCCTCCGCCGATGACGGATTAAAGCTGCTGATCAAGCGTCCGGTCGATGTGGTGCTGTGCGACTGGGTGATGGAGGGCATGCACGGCGCCGAGTTCGCCCGCCGACTCCGCGAGTTTGACGATTCATCGCTGATTGTCCTGGTCACCGGCCACGCCGTTGAAACGCACCGTGAGCAAGCCTCGGCGTCCGGGGTCATCGGCTTCCTGCAAAAGCCGATCTCCGTCCGCAGCCTTGTTGACGTCATCACCGAGGTGCTGTCAAAATAATTCGCACCACACCGGGGCGTGATCGGACGGTGTTTCCCGATCCCTGGGGGCGCCGTCGATGGCGCAGGTTTTAAGGCGATCGGCGACCTGCGGGGAAAGCAGAAGAAAGTCGATGCGCGCGCCATGATTGCCTTGCCGGGCGCCGTCGCGGTAGGACCACCATGTATAGCGCCCCGCTTCCCCGTCCGTCGCCCGCAAGGCGTCGGTAAGACCCAGGTGCATGATTTTTCTGAACCCGGCGCGCGCTTCCGCCTGGAACAGGGCGTCGTCCTTGAAGGCCTTGGGGTCATAGACATCAATATTTTCAGGGATGACGTTAAAATCGCCGCCGAGGATGAAAGGCTCTCCGCTTTCCAGCAGCGCCTTTGTGTGCCGGTAAAGCCGCTCCATCCACTCCAGCTTGTAGGCGAATTTGTCCGTGCCTGGCGGATTGCCGTTGGGAAGGTAGACGGAGGCGAGGCGAAGGCCGCCGGTCGCCACCTCAAGATAACGCGCCTGTTTATCCTCCTCGTCGCCGGGCAGGGCGGTAAGCGAGACATTGATCGGCTGCTTTGACAGCACCGCCACCCCGTTGTAGGCCTTTTGGCCGACCACCGCCGCATTGTAGCCGAGACCGCCGATCTCCAGACCCGGAAACTGCTCGTCCATGCACTTGATCTCTTGCAGCAAAACCACGTCGGGCGCCGCCTGCTTGAGCCACGCCAGCAGATGATCGAGCCGCGCCCTGATCGAATTGACATTCCAGGCGGCGATTTTCATGGATGATGTAAACTCGATAATTTCACGGCTGCCGAGGGCGAAACGGATTCTTGATGGTGAGCGTGTTGTCGATCATCTGGCCGTCCTGCATATCTTCAGTATACAACATCGTGCAACCCGAATCGAGCGCCGCCGCCACGATCAGCGCGTCGTAGAATGAGAACCGGTAGCGCTCGGCCACTTGCAATCCCCGTTGGTGGATATCGATGGTTAGCGGCGCCACTCGGCAGATGGCGGCGATGGGGTCGAGCGCCTCGCGGATTTCGGCTACATTCATGCCGAGCTTGCGCAGAGCCACGGACGTAAGTTCATTGAGAACCTGAACACTGACAACGGCGCCCGCAACCAGCATTTCTTCAACCTGATCGGCCTTGGCCGCATCGGACGAGAGCAGATACAGCAAAATGTTGGTATCAAAAAACCGCTTAGTCACGCCGGTTCGCTTCCAGCCGATCAAAGCGAAAGTCCGCAGGCAGACGCCCCCGGTATTTTCTCAAGCGGGCCAGCAATTCCCGGGCGCCGGGTTTTTTGACGATCTCGAACGCGCCGCGCCCGGCGACATGAATTTCGATGTCATCGCCTTCCTTGAGACCCAAGACCTTAATTACAGATGCGGGCAGACGAACCGCCAGACTATTCCCCCATTTGGAGACTTGCATGATCACCCCCGAAACAAAAGATATACATGCTTCATTGTATATCCATAAAAGTCACAGAGCAATCTGTTTATCACCGGAATTATGGGGACATTGACCATTAAATACATTCCCCATCAACTCAGACCTCATATACTAACCATACAGAGCACAGAGATCACAGAGGTTTCGCCGACATGGCCATAAACGGATCTGAAGTCAAAATTATCAAATATCTTATCGATAGCGCCCAGGCGCGCATGAAGCGTCGGCCCCGCGTATTGACGCTCGGCTATCCGGACGTCATGGCGATCGAGAAAACTTTCTCAAGACTGGAATTGCCCGTTGAATGGAGCGCCGTTCCGAAGCGCCCGGACGGTCCGGCTGTTTGGAAATCGCAAGGGCGTGATCTGGGAAACTACCCCATGTGCGAAAGCAAGGCGTTGATCGACGCCCTCGGCGGCGATTGCGTCGTCATAGACGCCATCGCCTGGGGGCAGGAAGATGAACTTGTCAATCTCAATCAGCCGTTAACGAAGCAACAAAAAGAAAAACTGGGCGATTTTGATGTCATCGTTGATCCGGGAACGGTCGAACATTGCTTCAATATCGCACAAGCGTTTATCAATATAGTTGACCTGCTTGCGCCGTTGGGATTCGTCTATCATCAGGCGGCGGTGGCGTACCCTAATCACGGATTCTGGAGCATCAGCCCCACCGCTTTCTTTGATTTTTACGAGAGCCGGCGTTTCATCCTTGGAACTCCCTATGTATGGGTAGACTCCCAGGATAAAGACAGCGGCGAACCGCAATTTCTTCAAATCGATCCGTTTGAGGCGCAGAACAATTTTCCGCCCGTCAAAATCGGGTCTTTTATTTTCCAGAAGAGGCACGAAACGACTGTCCGGGTCAGCGGCCCGCACTATCCGATTCAACGGTGCTATTCGAGCAAAAGCCGCGATATATCGACAATCGATTTTGCGGGCCACGCCCTGGGTCGCGAACGAAAAGACATCTTTCCGCCGCAAAACCGGAGTTAGTTCATTTTCTCCCTCTCCCCTTGTGGGAGAGGGTCGGGGAGAGGGGTAATTTTTTCCGGCGGGTTTTTTTGGCCACGGATGAACGCCGATGAACAATGTTCCTCTATCATTCTCATGCCGCACCGAAAGAGGATAATAATCTTGACAAATCGATATTAACGTATATATTCCTTTTTATTTATCGAAAATCAGGAGGCGCATGGTCATGATCAAGTTACCCCCCCGGCAGGAAAGGTTCTGTCAGACCTTTGTTGTTTACGCCAACGCCTCCCTTGCGGCGCGGAATGCCGGTTATGCCTCGGAATCGGCGTACAATCAGGGATATCGCCTGTTGGCCAAACGGCAGATCAAGGAGCGCATCGCCGAAATCCAGAAGATGATGGCCGACGATCAATGTCGCCATCATGACCAGTTGCTGGGCAAGCTGGAGAATATTTACCGGCGGGCCATTGAGGACCACAATTACTCCGCCGCCGCCCGCGCCGTCGAGATGCAGGCCGGGCTGGCCGGGAAAGCGGAGAAAACGGATACTATCCAATTCAACGAAATGATGACAAATGACGACAAATGACGATATTTTACGGGCAATTCAAGGGCTGTTTCGTTTGGAATCAATGGGTTAAGGCGGATTTACCATGGTTAATACCGCTATAAACGTGATTAAAACGCCATCCGACCGCATACAAACGTGGTTAAAGCGCGAGGCGGCTTGCGTCGTTATCTTTTGTGTGTATAGTGCGCGGCTTCACTCTCCTTGCCGGGCCGTTTTGGTTCGGCTATGCCTTTCGCCGGATTGTCCGGCGGCGGGTTGAGACAAGCCAGAGGGAGATAAAATTTGGCTTACTATGAAACCGTGTTTATTGCGCGTCAGGATATTTCCACGGCGCAGGTTGACGCTCTGTCCGACGCCTTCAGCAAAATCATCAGGGACGGCGGCGGAAAAATCACCAAGAAAGAAGACTGGGGACTGAGGTCCTTCGCCTTCCGCATCAAGAAAAGCCGCAAGGGCTACTATGTCCTGCTCGGCATCGATGCGCCATGCGCCGCAGTTCATGAGATGGAGCGCCAGATGCGCATCAGCGAGGACGTGCTGCGTTACTTGACGTTGCGGCTGGACGAGGCGGATAACGAGCCTTCGGTGATCATGCGCAACAAAGGGCAAAGCGATGAACGTCCGCGCCGCCCCGAACGCGACGCGGAAGCAGGCGCCGGCGGCGGTGCTGATTCCATTCCGGCTATGGCTGAAAAAGCCGCCGTTGCAGCAGGAGCATCCATATGAGTTTTCGACCGGAACATTCACGCGACGGCGGCGGCCGCGACGACAGCCGTGACGATAGTCGTGACGACAGCGGCGGCGGACGGCGGCCTTTCTTCAGGCGGCGCAAGACCTGCCCGTTCGCCGGCCCCAAGGCGCCGAAGATCGATTACAAAGATACGCGCCTGTTGCAGCGCTACACATCCGAGCGCGGCAAGATCGTCCCCAGCCGCATCACCGCCGTCTCCGCCAAGAGCCAGCGTCTGTTAACAAAGGCGGTCAAGCGAGCCAGATTCCTCGCCCTTATGCCTTACCTTATTAAATAAAACAGGATTGGCGAGGCGCCGTTGAGTACTGGAGAACATTGGGTCCGCGCCCCGGGAGAACATCATGTCCAGGGAAATGTGGCTTGCCTTGATCGGCGGCGGCGTCAGCGCCCTCGCCTCGATGGCTGTTTTCGCCGGCGTGCCGGGAGGGATATTGCTCGTCTATCTCGCGCCGCTGCCCCTGCTGCTGGTCGGACTCGGCTGCGGCGCCTCGGCGGCGGCGACAGCCGGACTCGCCGGATTTGTATTCTCCGGGCTGATGGGCGGCATATCGACAGCCGGAATTTACGCGATTATCGACGCCTTGCCGGCATGGCTGATAACGCGCCAATTACTGGCTCGACAACCCGCCGGTCAATGGAACTCCCTGGGGCCGGCGGTCGCCTGGCTGTCGGTCCTCGCCTCGGTCATGCTGTGCATCTTCGCCTTGACCATGCGGAGCGAAACCCTGGGCATCGACGAGACGATAACCAAATATCTGACCGACGCCCTCGCCCTCATGGCGCCGACGCTGCCCGAGAACATGCGATCAAGCATGGTTACCGTGCTGACGCCCCTGTTTTTGGGAATGGTCGGCACGGCATGGGTATTGATGATGATGATCAACGCCGGTCTGGCGCAGGCGATCCTGGCGCACAACAAGGGAAATCTGAGACCCCCTCCCGAAATCGGCGATCTGGCGCTGCCTTCATGGACTTCATGGCTGATAGTGGGGGCGGCAACTCTGGCATTGCCGGTAGACGGGCAAATGGAGTATACGCTCCGCAACATGGTGGTCGTGCTGGCGACTCCGTTCTTTTTTCTCGGCATGGCGGTAGTTCACCACGCGGCGCGCTTTGTGACTTTTCCGGGAACGCTGCTGGCTTTTTTTTATTTCGTGTTAATGGTTTCCGGCTGGGCGCCGTTGGTAGTCGTCGGAATTGGAATGATCGAACAATGGGCCGGATTGAGAACCCGCTTCACCGGCCCTCGCAACTTGTCAGGAACTGAATAATGGAAGTCATCCTTCTGGAACGCATTGAACGACTTGGACAAATGGGCGACGTGGTCAACGTCAAACCGGGATACGCCCGTAATTTCCTTCTGCCGCAGAAAAAAGCCCTGCGCGCCACCAAGGAAAACAGTCGCCACTTTGAACTGCAACGGGTGGAGCTTGAAGCCGCTAATCTGGAGCGTCGCAAAGATGCGCAAAAGGTCGGTAAAAAGCTGGACGGGGTTACGCTGGTGCTGGTCCGTCAGGCCGGCGAGACCGGGCATCTCTACGGATCAGTCAATGCGCGGGACATCGCCAATGAAGCGGCCAGGGCCGGATTCATCATCAATCGTCAGCAGGTCAATCTGGTGCGCCCGATCAAGACGCTGGGCATCCACAAGGTGCGCGTCGACCTGCACCCCGAGGTGACAATCAACCTCAACGTCAACGTCGCCCGCTCGGCGGACGAAGCCGAAATCCAGGCCAAGACCGGCAAGGCCGTCGTCAGTCATGAGGAAGAAAGCCGAGCCGCCGACGAAAACGCCTTCGAGGCCCAGGCTGAACAACTGTTCGAGCGCCCTGACGCTGAAATCGAGAGACTCGCCGAAAAAGAAAAACCGGCGGCAAAAATCACCGCTTCTGAAGAGGCCGGCGAAGAAGAAAAGGGCGAGTAGCTTTTCCCTCCGCTTTCAACAATTACGGCGCACTTCAGGGTGCGCCGTTTTTTTATCCCCGCATCCCACATTCTGATCGGAATGTAACGAAACTGTCCCCACTCAATTATTAGGTCCACAGGCGACGGCCTTCTTTTGCCGAATGCTTTTGCCTAGTTTCGCCCGATGGCGACAACAATCATTAATTACCCCTCCGGCGAGTCCTCCAGGCCTTCGCCCCAAGCCCCGGCCTTCCGCGCCGCGCCTCATAACATCGAGGCGGAAAAGGCGTTGCTGGGCGCTATCTTCGTCAACAACAAAGCCTTCGAGAGAGTCTCGGAATTTCTTACCCCCGCACACTTCGCCCATCCCCAGCACGGACGCATCTACGACGCCTGCTCGCGACTCATCGAGAAGGGACTGATCGCCGACCCGGTGACCCTCAAGCCCTACTTTGAACAAGACGAGAGTCTGGCCGAAATCGGCGGCCCCTCCTATCTGGTGGACCTGGCGTCCTGCGCCGTCACCGTCATCAACGCCGGCGAATACGGACGCCTGATCCATGACCTGCACCTCAGGCGCGAACTTATCCGTCTGGGAGAGGAAGTGGTCAACAAAGCCTATGGCGGCGAGGTCGACGATACCGCCATCGGACTGATCGAGGACACCGAACAGAGCCTTTACGATCTGGCGACCAAGGGCGAATATGAAGGCGGATTTGAAAGTTTCAAGGACTCGGTAATCAAGGCCATCAACATGGCCGAAGCCGCCCATAAACGCGACGGCAGTCTGGCCGGCGTCACCACCGGCCTGATCGAGACCGACAAACTGCTCGGCGGCATGCACCCGTCGGACCTGCTCATCCTGGCGGGCAGGCCGGCCATGGGCAAAACGGCGCTGGCCACCAACATCGCCTACAACGCCGCCTGCTCATACAAACAGTCCGGCGGCGAGGAAGGGGCGGTGGTCGGCTTCTTCTCGCTGGAAATGTCGTCCGAGCAACTTGCCAGCCGCATTCTGTCGGAACAGACGGAGATTTCATCAGACCGCATGCGCAAGGGCGAACTGACCACGGCGGAGTTCGGTCGGCTGGTCGCCGCCAGCCAAACCCTGCACGAACTGCCCATTTTCATCGACGACACGCCGGCGCTGACGGTCAGCGCGCTGAGGACCAGAGCCAGACGCCTCAAGCGCCAGCATAAACTCGGCCTGATCGTCATCGACTACCTGCAACTGATCTCCGGCAGCGCCTCTTCGCGCAATGACGGTCGTGTCCAGGAAGTCTCGGAGATCACTCGCGGCCTCAAGACCCTGGCCAAGGAATTGAACGTGCCGGTTTTGGCGCTGTCGCAGCTCTCACGCGCCGTCGAGGCCCGCGACAACAAACGCCCGCTGCTTTCGGACCTGAGGGAATCAGGCTCCATCGAACAGGACGCCGATGTCGTCATGTTCATCTTCCGCGAAGAATACTATCTTGAACGCGACAAGCCGACCCAGCACGCCAGCGAGAAAGATGACCATCATGCCGCCAAGGTTGAAAGCTGGGAGAAGCGCCTCGAAAAATGCCGTGGTCTGGCCGAAATCATCGTCGCCAAGCAACGCCACGGCCCCACCGGCGACGTTCTTTTGCAGTTCCAGGGAGAATTCACCCGCTTCGGCAATCTTGACCGTCATCACCGCCGGGAGTAGGTCTTGGCGATGATTGTCCCCGATCATTGCGGAGCCGTCCTCACCATCGACCTCGATGCGGTCGCCGCCAATTACCGGCTGCTGGCCGACAAGTCCGGAAAGGCGATATGCGCCGCCGTGGTCAAAGCCGACGCCTATGGTCTCGGCATGGCGAAATTAGTTCCGGCGCTGGCCGCCGCCGGGTGCGGCAATTTCTTCGTCGCCACTATCGACGAAGGAATTGAACTGAGGAATGTTCTGGCGGATGTTTCTATCTATGTCCTGAACGGCCCCGCGCCCGACTCCGGCCCCGTCTTCGCCGAATGCCGGCTGACGCCGGTCCTCAACAGCCCTTGGAACATCGAGGCCTGGGCCGCCTATTGCAACGGACGCGGCAATCCCCTGCCCGCCGTTATCCATATCGACACCGGCATGTCGCGTCTGGGCCTGTCGCTGCGGGAACTGGAGGACCTGACGGCAAAGCCGGAGCGTTTAGCGAGCGTCAAGCTCGCCGCCGTCATGAGTCATCTCGCCTGCGCCGACGAACCCGGCCACGAAATGAACCGCCGGCAGTTGACATCGTTTCGCCGTGCGCTGACGCGGCTTCCCAAGACGGCGACATCAATGGCCAATTCTTCCGGCATTTTCCTCGGCGCCGACTACCACTTCGACATGACCCGTCCGGGCGCCGCCCTGTACGGCATTTCGCCGATTAAAGACGGCCCCAACCCCATGGCCCAGGTAGTTCGCCTGCAAGCTGAAATCCTGCAAATCCGCGACGTTGACACCCCTCTGACCGTTGGCTATGGTGCCACCTGCCAAGTCGGCCGGGGGGGGCGAATAGCCACCGTAGCCGCCGGATACGCCGACGGTTATCTGCGTTCATTAAGCAACTGCGGTTGTGGTTTTATCGGAAACTATCAAGCCCCGGTCATAGGTCGCGTATCCATGGATCTCATCACTCTTGACGTCAGCAAAATCCCCCATGACGCGGCCCGCCCCGGAGTCATGGTTGACCTGATCGGCCCGTCGCAGCCCGTTGACGAAGTCGCCCGTCGCGCCGGGACCATCGGCTATGAAATACTGACCGGCCTGGGGGCGCGTTATCGCCGGATATACTCAGGCGGCAAGGCATGAACCCCTTTCAACCGATCGGTCGCGTCTTCCTGGTCTTCCTGAGAACTACCGGAAGGTTATCCAGATTCACCCTTTCCGCCATCTCCCACTGCTTCAGGCCGCCTTTTTACTACCGCACCATCCTGGCCGAGATGATGGAGATCGGCTACTACTCGCTGCCGGTGGTCGGCCTTACCGCCATCTTCGCCGGAATGGTGCTGGCCTTGCAAAGCTACACCGGCTTCTCCCGTTTTTCAGCCGAAGGCGCGGTCGCCAACGTAGTGGTGTTGTCGATCACCCGCGAACTGGGGCCTGTGCTGGCCGGACTGATGGTGGCCGGGCGCATCGGCGCCTCAATGGCCGCCGAGATCGGCACCATGCGGGTGACCGAACAGATCGACGCCATGTCCACGCTGTCCACCAACCCGATGAAGTATCTGGTGGCGCCGAGGCTGATCGCCGGGCTTCTCATGTTCCCGTTGCTGGTTCTGATCGCCGACGTAATCGGCGTCTTCGGCGGCTATCTGGTCGCCGTCTACAAACTGGGCTTCAACCCTTCCAATTACATCCAGCGCACCTGGGACTTCCTCACCGCCGAGGACGTCAACTCGGGACTGGTCAAGGCCGCAGTGTTCGGCCTCATCGTCACCCTGATGGGCTGCTATCACGGCTATCATTCCAAGGGCGGCGCCGCCGGCGTCGGCACGGCCACCACCAATGCGGTGGTGTCGGCGTGTATTTTGATCCTGTGCTTTGACTATGTCCTGACCGAGATGTTTTTCGCCAAATGAGCGCCCAACCCAAAATCAGGCTGCGCAACGTGCATAAGGCCTTTCATAACAAGGTAGTGCTTAACGGCGTTGACCTGGACGTCGGCGTCGGCGAGTCGGTGGTCATCATCGGCGGTTCGGGAACCGGCAAGTCGGTGACGCTTAAGTGCATCCTCGGCCTGCTGCAACCCAATCAGGGAAGCATCGAGGTGGACGGCGAAAGCGTCGTCGGCATCTCAACCAGGCAACGCGACCGCATCAATCGCAAGTTCGGCATGTTGTTCCAGGGCGCCGCATTGTTTGACAGCCTTCCGGTATGGGAAAACGTCACCTTCGGGCTTCTCGCCGAGAAGATGTGCACCCGTTCGCAAGCCAAGGACATCGCCGTCGCCAAGCTGGCCATGGTCGGCCTGGGACCGGAGGTCGGCGCCCTATATCCCGCCGAGCTTTCCGGCGGCATGAAAAAGCGTGTCGGTCTGGCCCGCGCCATCGCCTATGAACCTGAGGTAATTTTCTTCGACGAGCCGACCACAGGCCTTGATCCGATCATGTCCGACGTTATCAACGACCTGATCGTCAAGATCACCCGCGAAGTCGGCGCCACCGCCCTGTCCATAACCCATGACATGGCAAGCGCCCGCAAGATCGCTCATCGAATCGCCATGTTGTACGAGGGCAAAATCATCTGGGCCGGACCAACCGAAAAGATCGACGACTCCGGCAATGCTTATGTAGACCAATTTATCAACGGACGCGCCGAAGGCCCCATCAAGATGGCGGTCAGGGCGTAAGGCCGAAACGCTCGTCAGGGAGACCCATAAACGTTGGCCCGTAAGACCGCCAACTACGTTTGCCAGGAATGCGGCGCCGCCTCCGCCAAATGGAGCGGCCGCTGCGATGCTTGTGGCGCGTGGAATACTTTGGCCGAGGAAACTCAAGTCGAGACGGCGCCCAAAGGTCTGGGCGCGAAGAAGGGACACAAGGTGACGTTCTTCGACCTTGAAGGTTCCGCCCCCGCCGAACCGCGCCTGATTACCGGCATCAAGGAATTCGACCGGGTCACCGGCGGCGGGATAGTGCCGGGATCGGCGCTTCTGATCGGCGGCGACCCCGGCATCGGCAAGTCCACCCTTCTGTTGCAGGTTACCGCCGCGCTGTCCGCCTCGGAAAGTTGCGCCTATATCTCGGGCGAGGAATCAATCGCCCAGTTGCGGATGCGCGCCCTGCGCCTGAGTCTGAATAAAGCGCCGGTTCAACTGGCTACCGCCACCTCGGTGCGCGACATCGCCGCCTCGCTGGACGGTCCCGGCGCCGCCAAAGTAGTGGTCATCGATTCGATCCAGACCATGTATGTGGACAACCTTGAATCGGCGCCCGGCTCCGTCGGCCAGGTCCGCGCCTCGGCCCAGGAGCTGATCCGTCTCGCCAAGCGTCGCGGCTTCGCCGTGGTTCTGGTCGGTCACGTCACCAAGGACGGGCAGATCGCCGGCCCCAGGGTTCTGGAGCACATGGTCGATACGGTGCTTTACTTCGAGGGAGATCGCGGCCACCAGTTCCGCATCCTGAGAGCGGTCAAAAACCGCTTCGGCCCGACCGACGAAATCGGCGTCTTCGAGATGACCGACGCCGGCCTTGCCGAGGTTGCCAATCCGTCGGCGCTGTTCCTCGCCGAACACACCGGCGATGTCAGCGGCTCCAGCGTCTTCGCCGGCATGGAGGGATCGCGGCCGATGCTGGTGGAAATACAATCGCTGCTCGCCCCCGGTTCTTATTCGTCGCCGCGACGTTCGGTCGTGGGATGGGACTCGGGACGACTGGCCATGACCATGGCGGTGCTGGAAACCCGCTGCGGATTATCGCTCGGCGCCTCCGACGTCTACCTCAATGTAGCCGGGGGCCTGAGAATAAACGAACCGGCTGCCGATCTGGCGGTGGCGGCCTCGCTTATCTCGGCGGAAAGCGGCGTCCCGCTCCCCCCCGAAACGGTGATCTTCGGCGAAATCGGGCTATCGGGAGAAGTGCGCTCCGTCGCCCACACCGACCAACGGCTGAAGGAAGCCGCCAAACTGGGCTTCACCTCGGCCATAGTGCCGAAAAGCAAACGGTCCAAGGGCGTCAAGAGCCACGCAATCGGCGACTTCGAGGTGCGCGAAGTCTCCCGCCTCGTCGACCTGATCGGCATAGTCGGAGCATCGGCGCGATCCGCGCCGTCAGTTAAATTACCGGCGACCGGGAAGGCGGGACATGGCTGATTCGTCCATCAGCGTCATCGATATCGGCGTCGGCGTCGTGCTGCTGATTTCAGCCGTCCTCGCCTACGCTCGCGGCTTCGTTCATGAGGTGCTGTCGATCGCCGGATGGATCGGCGCCACGTTCGCCGCCATTTACGGCTTCCCCCTTCTGAAGCCCCACGCCCGCGCTTACATCCCGATGGAGATCGCCGCCGACCTGACGGCAGGCACGGTTATCTTCATAGTCAGTCTGGCGGCGCTTTCCATCCTGACGCGATCAATCTCTAAAATGGTGCAGGACAGCGCCCTCAACGCCCTTGACCGTTCTTTAGGCTTCCTGTTCGGACTGGTGCGCGGCGCCGTTCTGGCTTGCCTCGTCTTTATCGCCGCCAATCTGGCGTGGCCTCTGGACAACAAGGACCCCGACGCCAAGGACGGCGATCCCAAGGAAAAGCGACCGGCCTGGATAATGACCTCGCGCAGTTTGCCGCTGATCCGGCAAGGCGCCGACATGCTCGCCGCCCTTGTTCCCAAGGGAACCATTGCCGGCAACGGCGTTATTGAGAAAAAAACCCAAGAAATGCGCAATGCCGTTGATGCTGCGGAAACATTGCGCAAAATGACCTCGCCCGATCCCAAGGCTGCGACGCCGGAAGCGACCGATACAACCGAAGGCTATGACCCGAATGCGCGGCGGGCCTTGAATAAGATGATGGAAATCGTCAAATAGGAGTTAGGTTGCGGCCATGAAAGAATTTGACGACAACCATCTGCATGAGGAATGCGGCGTCTTCGGCATTTTCGGCTACGGAGACGCCGCCGCCCACACTACCCTGGGGCTGCACGCCCTTCAGCATCGTGGCCAGGAATCCGCCGGCATTGTCTCCTTCGACGGCGGGCATTTCCACAGCCACCGCGCCCATGGACTGGTCGGCGATATCTTCAGCTCCAAGGAAATAATCAAGCGGCTTCCCGGCGACATGGCTATCGGCCATGTGCGCTATTCGACTACCGGCGCGACCATCCTGCGCAACGTCCAGCCCCTGTTCGCCGACTTCCAGTTCGGCGGCCTCGCCATCGCCCACAACGGCAACATCACCAACGCCCACCACACCCGCAAGGCCCTGGTAAGGCGCGGCTGCATCTTCCAATCCACCTGCGATACCGAGACCATCATCCACCTGATCGCCATCAGTCTGTACTCGGCGGTGATCGACCGCATGATCGACGCCCTCAGGCAAACCGAGGGAGCCTATTCCCTGGTGGCGATGACCCGTAACAAGATGATCGGAGTGCGTGACCCGATGGGCATCCGCCCCCTGGTGCTGGGGCGTCTCGGCGACGCCCACATTCTGGCCTCGGAGACCTGCGCGCTGGATATCATCGGCGCCGAATTCGTCCGCGACGTGGAGCCGGGAGAGATCGTCATCATCGACAAAACCGGCGTCAGCTCCATCAACCCCTTCGCCAAACTGAAGCCGAGGTTCTGCATTTTTGAATACATCTACTTCGCCCGCCCCGACAGCATGGTGGAGGGCATGAACGTCTATGAAGTGCGCAAGCGCATCGGCGCCCGGCTGGCCCAGGAAAGCCACGTCGAATCGGACCTGGTGGTGCCAGTGCCTGACTCCGGCGTCCCGGCGGCAATCGGCTACGCCCTGGAATCGGGAGTTCCCTTCGAAATGGGCATTACCCGCAATCATTATGTCGGCCGCACTTTTATCGAACCCAGCGACCGCATCCGCAATCTGGGCGTCAGGCTGAAACACAACGCCAACACCGCCCAACTCAAGGGCAAACGAGTGATCCTGGTGGATGATTCAATCGTTCGCGGCACCACCTCGGTGAAGATCGTCGAGATGGTGCGCAACGCCGGAGCCAAGGAAGTCCACATGCGGATATCCTGTCCTCCGACGACGGATTCCTGCTTCTACGGCATCGACACGCCGGAAAAGGGCGACCTGCTGGCTCACAACTATGACCTCAAGGGAATGACCAAGTGCATCGGCGTAGACACCCTCTCCTTCCTCTCCAATGACGGCCTTTACAGCGCCGTTTGCGGGAAAGTCCGCAATGCCGAAAACCCGAGGTATTGCGACGCCTGCTTCACCGGAGAATATCCGATCAGACTGAGCGACCGCGAGGAAGGCCCCGACGCCGAACAGCTTTCCCTGCTGTCGGAACAGGACTGATATGGCCGGTCATGCTGACAAAGGCCGGCTTCAAGGCCGCATCGCCCTGGTCACCGGCGCTTCGCGGGGCATCGGCAGGGCGGTGGCCAAGCGCTTCGCCGAGGAAGGCGCCCATCTGATTCTGGTCGCCCGCACTCTGGGAGGGCTGGAGGAACTGGATGATGAGATCAAGGAAATCGGCGGCTCCGCCACCCTGACCACCTTTGACCTTACCGACTTCAACGCCATTGACAACATGGGCGCCGCCATCTTCGAGCGCTTCAAGCGCCTTGATGTGCTGGTCGGCAACGCCGCCGTCCTCGGCGCCCTAAGCCCTCTCGGCCACATCGACCCCAGGGTCTGGGAGCAGGTTATAGCGACCAACCTCACCGCCAACTGGCGGCTGATCCGCAGCTTCGATCCGCTGCTGAGGGCATCGGACGCCGGGCGCGCCGTTTTCGTTACCGCCGCCGCCGCCAAGGGCGTTCCCTACTGGGGCGGCTACGCCGTCAGCAAAGCGGCGCTGGAAGCCATGGTCAGGGTCTACGCCGGCGAGATGGCCAGAACCACGGTGCGCGCCAATCTGGTCGATCCCGGCGCCGTGCGCACCGCCCTGCGCGCCCTCGCCTTTCCCGGCGAAGACCCGGCGACGCTTTCCTCGCCGGAAAGCGTTACCGACGTCTTCGTTGATCTGGCCGACCCCGCCTGCACCCGCAACGGCGAGATCGTTAAAACCTGACTTATCTACGAACTTCTGACATATCGTTCAGCGCATCGACTGAAAGAAACACCATTTTTTTATCACAGAGAACACAGAGGTTACAGAGAAGATTTAAGTGAACTTAAGAAAATTTTCTTCCATTTTTCTCTTTTTATTTTGCCTTTCTTCTCTGTGCCTTAACTCTGTGATCTCTGTGTGCTCTGTGGTTGATCATATCTATTTGCGTTTCACTGCCGGCGTTCCTTAAGATCAGCCGGCGTATAGGTGACGGGATCGTCTTCCATGCCCCGCATGGCTTGGCTGAGCGAGAAGTCGGCGAACTCGGCATTTGTCCACTCGCCCTCGACCGGCGGCTTGTCCTCCCGGGCGGTGCGGGCCAATAAAAATTCGACAAAATCGAACACCTCGGCCTGTTTGTCGTCGGGTAAGGCGCGCAACCTCTCAATCAATTCGGCGTAACCCATGTGAGCCTCCGTAAAACGCAGACTGATTATATGCCAAGCGCCTTCTCCAGCCTATCCCAATCGTCGTTTGCTCCGGGAAGGCCGAAGCGCAGCCGGTCGGGATATTGTGAGAAACGCCTGACCAGAACCCCGCTGCGGGCGAGGCGGGCGTGGATTTCCGCCGCTTCGGTTGTCTTGACAAGGCGGAACAGATCGCAGCCGCCGATCACCTGCATTCCGTGGGAAGTCAGCAGGCCGTCAAGGCGTTTTGCTTCCTCTTTCAGGCGGCGGCGGGTGGCTGATATCCATTTTGCGTCGGCAAGGGCCGTCGTTCCGACCTCCGCCGCCGGGCCGGAAACCGCCCACGGGCCGAGGGCGTGAGCCAAAGCGCCGGCCAACTCCGCCCCGGTCAAGGCAAAGCCCAGACGCACCCCGGCCAAGCCGAAGAACTTGCCGAAGGAGCGCAACACAACAAGCCCCGGCATCCCCGCCCTAGCGGAAATGCTTGCTTTCGGTGTCACATCGGCGAAGGATTCATCGACAACCAGCCAACCGCCGCGAGAGGCCAGCTTCAAGGACAATTCGGCCAACGCGCCGGTTTCCAGCAGGCGACCGTCGGGGTTATTGGGATTGACCACGACCACTACCTCCGCTTGCCGGTCAACCATATCGAAGCCGTTGACCTCCTCCACCCGGTGTCCGGCAAGACACCAGGCATGGGCGTGTTCATTGTAGGTGGGGCCGAGGACCGAGACCTGTGAGCGGGGGCGCAGACGCGGCAGCCACTGGATCAGGGCCTGGGCGCCGGGGGCAGGCGTCACCAGCGCCGGATCGCCTGCGCCGTAGCAATCCGCCGCCGCCCGGCGGAGTTTTGCATAGGCGCGACTGTCCGGCAGCCGCGTCCAGCATTCGGAAGTCACCTCAGGCATGGGATAGGAATGGGGGTTGATGCCGGTGGACAGGTCGAGCCATCCGCCGCGAGGACGCCCGTAAAGAGCCTCGGCCTCCGCCACGTCGCCGCCGTGTTCAAGGTATGCGGGAATCACCTGCTTTGCGCTTTCGTCCATCTTTAAGGCTTACCAGAGTCGGCGGCCTTTATGTATGATTAATAGACGACGGTTGAATCATTTTCGAAAAGAACCTTGATGAGCGCAAAAGAACCATATCTGCTGACGCCGGGACCGCTGACCACGTCGGCTGAGACCAAGAAGGCCATGCTGCGCGACTGGGGGTCACGCGACGAAGCGTTCATCGAGATCAACGCCCGCATCCGCCGACATCTGGTAGCCATCGCCGGGGGCGAAGGCTCCCATGTCTGCGTTCCGTTGCAGGGCAGCGGCACCTTTATCGTCGAGGCGGCGCTGGGTACTCTGATCAAGCGTTCCGACAAGGCGCTGGTGCTGATCAACGGCGCTTACGGCCGGCGCATGGCCAGGATTCTCGATTATCTGGGCCGCGCCTATATAACCGTGGAAACACCGGAGGATACGCCTTCCGACCCCGCCGACATCGACGCGGCGCTGGCCGCCGACCCTTCCCTCAGCCATGTGCTGGCGGTCCACTGCGAGACCACATCGGGCATCCTCAACCCCATCAGGGAGATCGCGGCGACGACGGCGAAACGCGACCGCTCCCTTATCATCGACGCCATGAGTTCCTTCGGCGGCATTCCCTTCGACATCCGTCAAATCCCGTGTACGGCGGTGCTAGCCTCCTCCGGCAAGTGTCTGGAGGGAGCGCCGGGATTCGGCTTCGCCATCATCCGCGAGGCGGCGCTCGCCGCCTGCCGGGGCAACTCCCATTCCCTCAGCCTCGACTTGTATGACCAGTGGACGGCGATGGAGGCTACCGGGCAATGGCGCTTCACCCCGCCCACCCACGTCATCGCCGCCTTTGACGCGGCGCTGACGCAGTTCGAGGCTGAGGGCGGCGTCGCCGGACGCAACGCCCGCTACGTCAACAACTGCCGGATTCTGGTGAGGGGGATGCGGGCCATAGGCTTTGAGACCCTGCTTGCCGACGACGTGCAGGCGCCGATCATCGTCACCTTTCACACTCCCGCCGATCCCCGGTTTCACTTTGAAACTTTCTACGGATCATTGAACAGGAGCGGTTATGTCATCTATCCGGGAAAGCTGACCAAAGCCGACTCGTTCCGCATCGGCTGCATCGGACAGTTGGACGAAGCCCGAATCAACGGCGCCCTGAAGGCCGTCAGAAAAACCCTCAAAAGCATGGGGGTCAGGAACGCCGGGCCGAGGGCATCCTCATGAGCATCAAGGCGCTGATCGGAACGGCGTTATGTCTTGCCGCCGCTTTCCCCGTTCACGCCGAAGAAATCACCGGCCCGGCCACGGTCATTGAGGGCGATCTGCTGGAGATCAACGGCCGGCGCATTCGCCTTTACGGCATTGACGCCCCGGATATGGATCAGGTCTGCCTCTCCAAGAAAGGCGAGGAATACCGATGCGGCGACCACGCCATGAGGCATGTGACGGTGATGGTCGGCAAAACGCCCCTGACCTGCAAGGGCGAGGCCAACGATGAGCGAGGCAATCTTATCGCCGTTTGCCGGATGCGTTTCCTCGACATCAATGAATACATCGTCGTTGATGGATGGGCGCTGGCCTACCGGGAACACGGCGATGAATATGTGCGCGCCGAAACCGTCGCCAAAGCGCAACATTCGGGACTGTGGAGGGGAAGCACGTTTGTCATGCCGTGGGAATGGCGCGCCGGGAAACGGTGAATGTAAAGACGGTTAAGATACCCTTCCATAGCCGGGAGAGAAGGCGACGGAACACGGGAACAACTCCCGCAGAGACTTGGCGTCGCTGACGACGCGACGTTCCCCGTCCATCGAATCGCGAATGATAACACGGTTCTTTTCGATAGTGACGCTCCTGTGTACGGGAGCGCCGAAGCCGTGATGGATCCCGTGGAACCCGGCCTCGTCGAAACGCAGACATTTGGCCCGGCATGAGTCTTCCAGACGGAACATGCCCTGGTCCAGGCGCGACGGCTCCCTGTCGCCCAGGCGCGGCCCGGCATGGGCGAGCGCCGACCGGTAGGCGTTTCGTTTTTCCGGCGACGGCGTATAGACGTAGCTGCCGGGATCGGCCAGCCAGTCCTCGCCGTCGATGTTGAGTTCGATCGCCAATTGATCGTTGTGGGCGTGGCCGCCGTTGCCTTCCTGGCCGACGGGGCCGCAGCGCACCGATAAAAAGAAACGTTGCGACCGCCAGATATACAGACCGAAGTCCGGGTAGGCGGCGGTCTCCAGACCGTAAAGAACATCCGGAGCGGCAAGCTCGATAACGATCTCGCGTCCCTTTAAGGCCGGCTCGGCCCTGCCTTTCACCCTGAACGACAAAGCGGCGGGCGAACCGCCTTCGCCGAGATAGCTTGCCGCCTTGGTCCACCCGGACAATCCCGCCGTCATCGCCGATTCGACCTCGGCGGCGGCCCCGGCAAAGGCGGACAGGTCGCCCCTGGAAAACAGGCCGTTGATAGCGGCGACGGTAGCGCGATGATCCAGATGCTTTTCATCAAGTCCTCGACCGAACAAAGGGCACAGCTTGAAGAAACGGCCATTATCCATGTCGCCGATCTGCGCTGCCTGCCGGTTGGGCTTGGTGACGTGCATGATGAACTCGGCCATGCGCTCCAACCGCTTGAAATACCAGGCGGGGAACGGCGATGACCTGCCTTCTTTGTC
>Ga0156013_122_pt2 | contig 23813 bp, 19 predicted proteins | sample RifCSPlowO2_02_FD_107667 | JGI IMG/M metagenome (GOLD analysis project Ga0156013, IMG submission 107667) | Rhodospirillales bacterium RIFCSPLOWO2_02_FULL_58_16 | reverse complement strand
GATCGCAAGGCCTTGAACAAGGATTGCGGATCGCTCAACGCCTTGCCTTGCGCCAATATTTTTCCGGTCACATCCATTACGCAAAAACTCGTCTCTTCCTTTGAAACATCAAATCCTACATATTCGACCATGGTCACTCTCCTATGTTCGCCCTTTGGGGCGCTGTTGCGCGACCCCGCATTATAGGCTCGGGAGAGTGACCACCGGAATTACGCTATGTGGATTAATACCCCTCACATATCCAGCATGATGCGTTGGGGGTCTTCGATGCATTGTTTGACGCGGACCAGAAAAGACACCGCCTCGCGGCCGTCGACGATGCGGTGGTCGTAGCTGAGGGCCAGATACATCATCGGGCGGGCCCGAATTGAATCATCAGGCATGACCATGGCGCGCTTGACGATGTTGTGCATGCCGAGGATCGCCGACTGGGGCCTGTTGATGATCGGCGTCGACAGCATCGAGCCGAAGATGCCGCCGTTGGTGATGGTGAAGGTGCCGCCCTGCATTTCATCCATCGACAGCTTGCCGTCCCGCGCCTTGACGCCGTAGGCGCGAATGGCGCTTTCGATGCCGGCGAAACTGAGCGTGTCGGCGTCGCGCACCACAGGCACCACCAACCCCTGGGGCGAACCGACGGCAACGCCGATGTCATAGTAATTCTTGTAGACGATGTCGTCGCCGTCGATCTCGGCGTTGACGCCGGGGAACTCGCGCAGGGCCGTTACGCAAGCCTTCACGAACGGCGACATGAAGCCGATCTTGACGCCGTGTTTCTTCTCGAAGGCATCTTTGTGGACAGCCCGCAGCGCCATCAGGGCGGTCATGTCCACCTCGTTGAAAGTGGTAAGCATGGCCGCCGTGTTCTGGGCTTCCTTGAGGCGGGAGGCGACCATCTTGCGCAGCCGCGTCATGCGCACCCTCTCCTCGCGTCTGCTGTCCGTCCGAGGCGGATGCTGAACCGGCTTTTCAATGTGAGCCAGCACGTCGCCCTTGGTCAGCCGTCCGTCCTTGCCCGAAGCGGAGATGGCGGAGGCTTCCAGGCCGTGCTCGGCAACCAGCTTGCGAACCGCCGGGGCAAGAGTCTTCTCGGCGGCGGCTTTGGGCGCGGCCTTGTTTTGAGGCGCCGGTTTGGCCGGGGCGTCGCCCTCGGTTATCGAGCCGAGCAAGGCGCCGACTTTTACATCGGCGCCCTCATGGGCGGCGATGGCGCTCAGGATTCCGGAGGCCGGCGCGTTGACCTCGACCGTCACCTTGTCGGTTTCCAGCTCCACCAGCGGCTCGTCGAGAGTTACCGCGTCGCCGACCGACCTGGACCATTTGGCCACCGTCGCTTCGGTGATCGATTCACCCAGGGTCGGCACTTTGATTTCCGTCGTCATGATTTCCTCGGTTTCAGGTTTTTTTGCAAACGGGCATAAAAGGTTGGGGTATTAAATCCAGATTAGTCGCCAGAGCCTGTTCAATCAGGCCGGTCTGTTCCATGGCGTGAGCCTTGGCGGAGCCGGTCGCCGGCGAAGCGGAGGCGATGCGCCCGGCATAAACGGGCTTCCTGATCTTGCCGCCGAGCGATTCGAGGATAAAGTTCAGCCGGGGCTGGACGAACGACCATGCCCCCATGTTGGCCGGTTCTTCCTGGCACCACACCACCTCGGCATTGTGGTAGCGCGTAAGCTGTTGCGTCACCAGACGGCGCGGCCATGGATAAAGCTGTTCGACGCGGACGATGGCCACATCACTGACGCCCCGGTCGCGGCGTTCCTGCAAAAGATCATAGTAGACCTTGCCCGAACACAGCACCACCCGGCGCACGCTCCTGTCCTCCAGGCGATCCTTTTCCGGCAGCACCCTCATGAACTTGGTTCCCGGACCCATTTCCCCCATCTTGGAGACCACCAGCTTATGGCGCAGCAATGACTTGGGGGCCATGACCACCAGCGGCTTGCGGTAGTTCCGCCGCTGCTGGCGGCGCAGCGCGTGAAAATAGTTGGCCGGCGTCGTGATGTTGACCACCTGTATATTGTCTTCGGCGCACAGTTGCAGGTAACGCTCCATTCGGGCCGATGAGTGTTCCGGCCCCTGACCCTCGTGGCCGTGGGGCAACAGCAAGACCAGCGAACTCATGCGCAGCCACTTGGTCTCGCCCGATGCAATGAACTGGTCAATTATCATCTGGGCGCCGTTGGCGAAATCGCCGAACTGGGCCTCCCACAACACCAGGGTGTTGGGGTCGGACAGGGAATATCCGTATTCAAAGCCGAGCACCCCGGCCTCCGACAGCGGACTGTCCATGACCTCGAATGAGGCCTGGCCTTCGCGGATGTTGCTCAAGGGGAAATAGCGTTCCTCGTTGACCTGATCGACAAGGACGCAATGGCGCTGGGAGAATGTGCCTCTCCCTGAATCCTGGCCGGAAAGCCTGACCCGCGTCCCTTCGACCATCAGGGTTCCGAAGGCCAGCGCTTCGGCGGTGGCCCAGTCGATGGCGTCGCCGGACTCGATCATTTTGCGCTTGTTTTCAAGCTGACGGAGAATCTTGGGATTGGCGTTGAAATTTTCGGGAGGCCGCGAGATCGCCATGCCTACCTCTTTCAGCAGTTCCATCGGCGCCGAAGTGTCGTCCTCATGATATTCTTCGTCGCCGGGGGAATGGACCAGTCCTTTCCACTTGCCCTCCAGCCAGTCGGCCTTGTTGGGCTTGTAGCTTTCGGCGGCCTTGAAGTCGCCCTCCAGGCGTTTATGGAAATCATCGGCCACGGCCTCGGCTTCTTCCTCGGTCATCACCCCGTCGGCGACCAGCCGCTTGGCGTAAATCTCGACGGTAGTCGGGTGCTTGGCGATGGCGCTGTACATGATGGGATTGGTGAACATCGGCTCGTCGGCCTCGTTGTGGCCGTGGCGGCGATAGCAGAACATGTCGATGACCACGTCGCGCTTGAACTCCTGACGGAACTCGGCGGCGATGCGCGCCACATGAACCACCGCTTCCGGATCGTCGCCGTTGACGTGGAAAATGGGGGTCTGCCCTCCCTTGGCTATGTCGGAGGGATAGGGCGAAGAACGCGACTTGGACGGCATCGCGGTGAAACCGATCTGGTTGTTGACGATGAAGTGAATGGTGCCGCCGGTGCGGTAGCCGCGCAGTCCGGAAAGGTCCAGGGTTTCCGGCACCAGCCCTTGGCCGGCGAAGGCGGCGTCGCCGTGCATCAGCAGCCCCATAACCTGACTGCGCTCCTCATCGCCGAGCAGATTCTGCTTGGCCCGCACCTTGCCGACGACGACCGGGTTGACGGCTTCAAGGTGAGACGGGTTGGCGGTCAGCGACAGGTGAATCATATTGCCGTCGAAGGTCCGGTCGGCGGAAGTACCCATGTGGTACTTGACGTCGCCGGATCCCTCCACGTCGTCAGGCTTGGAGGACACGCCCTTGAACTCGGCGAACATGGCGACGAAGGGCTTGCACATGACGCTGGTCAGCACGTTAAGGCGGCCACGGTGCGGCATTCCCAACACCACCTCCTTGACGCCGAGTTGGCTCCCCCTTTTCAGTATCTGCTCCAGGGCCGGGATCAGGGACTCGCCGCCGTCCAGGCCGAAGCGCTTGGTGCCGGGATATTTGATGTTGAGGAACTTCTCGAAGCCTTCGGCCTCGACCAGCCTCTCGTAGATGGCCTTCCTGCCCTTGACGGTGAAGTGAGTCTGGTTGCGGATGCTCTCGATGCGGTCCTGTATCCACTTGCGTTCGTCCGGCTCCTGGATGTGCATGTACTCGGCGCCGATTGAACCGCAATAGGTTTGCTTCAGGACATGCAGGATTTCACGCGGGGTCGCCGTCTCCATGCCCAAGGCGTGGTCGATAAAGATAGGACGATCCATGTCGGCCTCTTCAAAGCCGTAGGTCCTGGGGTCCAACTCGGAGTGATCGGCATTGCCCGCCAGCCCCAGCGGGTCAAAGTCGGCGATGAGATGGCCTCGTACGCGATAGGTGCGGATCATCATCAGGGCGCGGATGGAGTCCCTGGCCGCTTCTTTGCCGCCGCCCGACTCCGGGCGGATCACGGACGGAAAAGACGGAGCGGCGGATGGTTCGTCGTCGTCGAAACTACAGCCGACTACGCCGCCGGCCGACGGCGCCCAAGCGGCCCCCCGCAACTCATTGAGAACTGTACGGTTATCATCTCCGAGATCGGCAAAGAAGGCTTGCCAACTGTTGTCAACGGACGACGGGTTTTTCAGGTAGCGGGAATAAAGCTCGGCGATATAGGTGGCGTTGGTTCCGGTCAGAAACGAATCGATTGATGATGTCATGATCCCCAACTTCCACGCCTGAAGGAGTTCATAGGCGCGATGTTACAACAACTTGACCAAAACGGCCATCACGGCCACCGAGCCGGCCATCATGCCGCCGAGTCTGATCGTGAGATCGCGCTTGAGGACTTCAATCTCGGATTTCATGCGCGCTTCAAATTCGGCCAAATCGCGCTTGAGGACTTCAATCTCGAATTTCATGCGCGCTTCAAGTTCGGCCAAATCGCGCTTGAGAACTTCAATCCCGGATTTCATGTGCGCTTCAAGTTCGGCCAAATCGCGCTTGGTCGCTAACCGCTCCTCGATCAGATCAGCGATGATGGAAACCTCGGCTTCCGCCTGCCGTTCGGTGAACCCGGCATTAATCAGGCGCTTGATAGCCGCGTGCGTATCCAAGGCAATAGCGTTGCTCATGCCCCCATAATTCCACGCTTAACATGGAGAGTCCAGCGGCGCATTACCCTTTGAAAACCCCGGCCATAGTGGAGCCTATTTCAGCCGGCGATTCAGCGATGTGAATCCCGGCGCTCCTCAGGGCTTCGATCTTGTCGCCCGCCGTGCCTTTGCCGCCCGAGATGATGGCCCCGGCGTGGCCCATGCGCCGCCCCGGAGGCGCCGTCAGGCCGGCGATGAATCCGACCACCGGCTTTCTGGTTTTTGATTCCTTGATGAAGCGGGCGGCGTCTTCTTCCGCCGAGCCGCCGATTTCGCCGATCATGACGATGGCTTTGGTCTCGTTATCGCAAAGGAACAGCTCCAGGCAATCAACGAAGCTGGTGCCGTTGACCGGATCGCCGCCGATGCCGATGCAGGTGGTCTGTCCCAGTCCGACGGCCGTGGTCTGTGCCACCGCCTCGTAGGTGAGGGTGCCGGACCTGGAGACGATGCCGACCTTGCCGCGATTGTGGATATGTCCCGGCATGATGCCGATCTTGCATTCTCCCGGCGTGATGATGCCCGGACAGTTGGGGCCGATCAGCCGACTGCCGGAATCCCGCAGGCCCCGCTTGACGCGCACCATGTCGAGAACCGGGATGCCCTCGGTGATGCAGACGATCAGGGGAACCCCGGCGTCAACGGCTTCGAGAATAGCGTCGGCGGCGAACGGCGGCGGCACATAAATGACGGAGGCAACTGCCCCGGTTTTGTCTACGGCCTCGGCGACGGTATCAAACACCGGCAGGTCCAGGTGGCGGGAGCCGCCCTTGCCGGGGGTGACGCCGCCGACCATTTTGGTGCCGTAGGCGCTGGCCTGCTCGGAATGGAAAGTGCCTTGCGCGCCGGTGAAGCCCTGGCAGATAACCTTGGTGTTGGAATTGACGAGAACAGCCATTACGCGGCCTCCTTCACGGCCTTGACGACCTTGTGGGCGGCGTCGCCCAGGTTATCGGCGGAAACAATGGCAAGCCCGGATTCATTGAGTATTTTCTTGCCCTGCGCGACATTGGTGCCTTCCAGGCGCACCACCAGCGGTATGCCCAGGCTGACCTCCCTGGCGGCGGCCAATATGCCGTCGGCGATGATGTCGCAGCGCATGATGCCGCCGAAGATATTGACCAGGATGCCCTTCACCTTGGGATCGGCGAGGATCAGCTTGAAAGCGGTGGTGACCCGTTCTCTGGTGGCGCCGCCGCCGACGTCGAGGAAGTTGGCGGGGTCGCCGCCGTGCAGCTTGATAATGTCCATAGTCGCCATGGCCAACCCGGCGCCGTTGACCATGCAGCCGATGTTGCCGTCCAGTTTGACGTAGTTAAGCTCATGGCGGGCGGCTTCCCGTTCGGTCGGGTCTTCCTCGTCCTCGTCGCGCAGTTCTTCGATGTCCTTGTGGCGGAACAGGGCGTTGTCGTCAAAATTCATCTTGGCGTCCAGCGCCACAATCTGACCGTCCGTGGTGACCACCATCGGGTTGATCTCCAGCAGACCGGCGTCCAGATCGATGAAGGCGTCGTACACGGCCAGCAGGAACTTGACGGCATGGCCCACCTGCTTGCCTTCCAGGCCCAACCCGAAAGCCACCTTGCGGGCGTGAAAGGGCAACATGCCGGTGGCGGGATCGATGGTTACCCTGATGATTTTCTCCGGCGTCTTTTCCGCCACTTCTTCGATGTCCATGCCGCCCTCGGTGGAGGCCATGATGGTGATCGCCGAGCGGGCGCGATCAACCACCAGCGACAGGTAAAGCTCGCGGGCGATGCTGCATCCCTCTTCGATGTAGACGCGCTTGACCAGCTTGCCCTCAGGGCCGGTCTGGTGAGTGACCAGAGTCATGCCGAGGATTTTCTTGGCGGCCTCGCGGGCGTCTTCGACCGACTTCACCACCTTGACGCCGCCGCCTTTGCCGCGACCGCCGGCGTGGATTTGGGCCTTGACCACCCAGATCGGGCCGCCGAGTTCCTTGGCCGCCGCGTCGGCTTCCGCCGGAGTATAGGCGACCGAGCCTTGGGGTACGGCAACGCCGTATTTCGCCAGCAATTGCTTGGCCTGGTATTCGTGAATGTTCATGGGTGACTGTTCCGAAATTCCTGAGGGGTTATTTTTTCATTATCGCCTTGGTGGCGTCGACCAGAACCCTGACCGCCTTCACCGATTTATTGAAGTTGGCCTTTTCGTCCTTGTCCAGCTTGATCTCGATGATTCGCTCGACGCCCTTGGCGCCGATGACGCAAGGCACGCCGACGTACAGGTCCTTGACTCCGTATTCGCCGTTCAGGTAAGCGGCGCAAGGCAGCACTCTTTTCTTGTCCTTGAGGTATGATTCGGCCATCAGAATGGCGGCGCTGGCCGGCGCATAGAAAGCCGATCCGGTCTTTAACAGGCCGACGATCTCGGCCCCGCCGTCGCGTGTCCTCTGAATAATCGCATCCAGCTTTTTCTGGGTGGTCCATTTCATCTTGATCAGATCGGGCAGAGGGATGCCGGCGACGGTGGAATAACGCAGCGACGGCACCATGGTGTCGCCGTGGCCGCCCAGCACGAAGGCGGTGACATCCTCAATCGAGACCTTGAACTCATCGGACAGGAAATAGCGGAAACGCGCCGAATCAAGCACGCCGGCCATGCCCACCACCTTGTTCCTGGGCAGGCCCGAGGCCTTTTGCAGCACCCACACCATGGCGTCCAGAGGATTGGTGATGCAGATGACAAAGGCGTTGGGAGCGTTTTTCTTTATGCCCTCGCCGACCGAGATCATGACCTTGGTGTTGATGCCGATCAGGTCGTCGCGGCTCATCCCCGGCTTGCGCGCTATCCCGGCGGTAACGATAACCACGTCGGCGCCCTTGATGGCGGCGTAGTTCCCGGTTCCGGAAACAAGGGCGTCAAAGCCTTCGATGGCGGATGATTCGACCAGGTCCAGGGCCTTGCCCTCGGGAACGCCTTTAACGATATCGAACAGAACGATATCGCCCAGCTCCTTCAGCCCCGCCAGATGAGCCAGCGTCCCGCCGATGTTCCCGGCGCCGATAAGCGCAATCTTGTTCCGTGCCATGTCCGGTCCCCCTCCCCCTGTTCAGATATGCGGCGAATTAATCAGCAGTTTTAAGGGGTATGAACGGATTTTACAACAGGGGCGGAGACGAGGCGTTTTAACCACGTTAAATGATGTTTTAATCACGTTTATAGCGGTCTTAACCATGGTGAATCGGCCTTAAGTCATTGATATCAAACAAAACCACTACCAAAAAAGCCGTAAAATGTCGTCATTTGTCGTCATTTTGCCCACTCCCGCCGCTGTTACGGTCCAACATCCGCAACCGCCCCATTTATGGGAACAACATAAGAACATATCCGATAAATCGGCCAAATGCAAGGATTAATTTCTTGCGGGACCTTCTCCCTCAGCGCCGTCATTGCGAGGATTGCGAGAAGCGGAGCGGCGAAGCAAGACGAAGCAATCCATCCTGGATATCCTGTCTATCCATGTTTGAAGTCTTTGCTTTGCTGGATGATTTTGCCATTATTTCGCCACACGGGTTTTGTTAAGATGTCGTTCATAGTGGGTTCCATACAATATCCCCTGTCTTAAGAACTTGTTTTGGAGAACAAGGCCGTGATGCTGAAAACCGTTATTATGACGCTGGTGTTCGCCGTGGTGATTGCCTGCGGCGCCGGCGCTTACGCCCTCTACAGCGGGAGCGCGGGAGCAACCTACGTCGGCTACGGCGCCGTCGGTTACGGCGTTCAGAGCCATGGCGACGGCCGAACCGATAACGGCGGTTACGGCTATGGCGGTCGCGATCACGGCGGCGATGACGACCATGGCGACCGACGCCGCGACGACGACTGATCCGCCGTGGCCTCGCGTAAACCCAACCGCGCCGAGTTATCCTTCCTTATGGTCTGGCACGGAGTGTTGTCGGGCGGATTGTTAATCGCTTTCCTGACCGCCGAGATCAGCTATGACATGCATCTTTTTTCCGGGGTGGTGGTGCTGGCGACGATCATCATCAGGGTCATGATCGGCCTCGTTGTTCCTTCCGGCTCGCCGTTGGCGCTGGGGTTTGCCCCGCACAGCGGCTCACATAACAAGATGCCTCTGTCGGAACAAGCCAAGAAAGCAATCAAAGGATTGATGGCGGTGGTTCTTCTTGTCGTCATCGGGGCCTCGGCCATTTCCGGTTGGCTGGCCTTCGGCCTCGGGGGCGATGACGATCTCCATGAGGGTCTCGCCGCTTTCGCCGGCGCGGCGATCTTTGCCCATATCGCGTTGGCGGCGGCTTTCCACTACTTCAAGGGAGGGGGGATGATTCCGCTGAGACCCGCTCCACGACGGATTTCCCTGCGCCCCGACTCTTCCCCATCGATCGACGCCGAAGCCTGATTTGATCGTAGCGGCGTACCGGAACCACGCACTTTCCCCCTCCTTACGAAGGAGGTGGAAAGTTGTTGCAACTACCCGCTCTAACTCCCGGCGCGTTGACTGAAAGAAACGCCGTTTTATGAAACACAGAGTACACAGAGATCACGGAGCAAGGCACAGAGAAGAAAGGTAAAATAAACAACAGAAAAAACTCTGCTTAATCTTCTCTGTGAAACCTCTGTGTTCTCTGTGGTCAAAACACAGAGGCTGATAATTCCCTCTTCGATACCCTAAAGGTAGCCGGAAAGGTATCTTACGATCAGCGGCATACAGGAGCGTATGTGGGAATCCGAAAGTCCTCCCAGCATGTTCTTTAGAATCGAGGGATTCCCGCTCAGGAACAGCTCGGGATACTGATAACTTGCGGCAAGAAGAGACAGCTCCAGATTCTTGCCCTGATGGTAGGAGTCAAAAGCCTTGCCGATGTTGCCCCCTTGTTGAACGATCTGGCGCAGAGCGTCGATTTGCTTCTTGATGCCGGCGGCGCTTTTTCCGAACATCTCTTTCAGCATGACGCCGTCCTCCTCACGCGGCGGCTGATAGGCCCCGGTGTCCTCCAGAAGAAGGCCCCACACCCGGCGCGTCCGCTTGTTGGAAGCCTGGATTTCGACCGCCTCCTTGTTCCATTCCTCAATGGTCAACGTTTTCTTCTCCCAGGCCGCCGGTTTCTTTTCCCGTTTAAGGATGTTCATCAGGCTCTTTTGTTTCTCTTCCGGCTTCTCCGGCATGTCCTTTTCCAGGGTTATGTCGTCCCAAACCTTCCGCCAGGTATTCCAAAGCAGTTCGCGCCCCTTCTTGTCCTCGAAGCTTTCACGCATGTATTCCATCTGTTTATCAGCGGGCAAGGCGCAGGTTCTGGTGATGATGCCCCGGCAATTCTGGACCATTTCCTTGACGAAATACTCCCTTAATATTTCCTCGAATCTCAAACTGAAGGCCCTGGACAGGATAAAAGGCAGGCTTTCGGCCTTCATCGGCGACTTGGGGAGGCCATTCTGCAAAATATTGAGGCGCGCGCTGATGACCTCCCACAAGGCGTCGGCAAAAATCTTGTCGATATCGGCATTTCTGACCGGCTCCACCGTTGCCGTTTCGATGATCTCTTCCGGGGAAGGTCCGGGATCGGGATCAGGCTCGCGGCGGGTTGAAACGGCGGCGGCGGTTTCCTCGGCCAACTTGGCCTCGTGCTGTTTAAGCTTGCGTTTGCGCTCCTCTTTGATGTCGCGCAGAAGCGTGATGATATTATTTTTTTTATCCTCAAATTCAGCCCCGCCGGCAACGGCGGCAATGCCGTCCGGCAGCAACTCGTCAAGGGCTTTTTCGTAGGATATCCTGATCGGTTCATCGTCCTTGCGGGTGAACAGCTTTTGAATGATGAGGTGCGTACATTTCCTGAGAGCGCCCACCGATCTGGCGCTTTCGAGCATAATGATTATGCCGTCGTCCCGGCCCTCGAAAATGGTTTCCCAGTCGAGCAGTTTTATGTCCGATAAGGGGAAATCGGCGCTCGTGGCCATGTTAACTTCTCACATAATTGAACGCCGGATAACCTGCGCCCCGGAAACTAACAAATTATCGTCGAAAAAACAGCTTTTTTTATGCGCTCATTGCCGGGACGCTTCCAGGGCGCGGGCCAGAACGCAGAATTGTTCAATATCCAGTTCCTCGGCTCGGGCGGCAGGGTTGATCCCCAGACTTTCCATGTCCAGATTTAGCGCCTTGATGCTTGAGCGCAGCATCTTGCGCCTTTGTCCGAAAGCGGCTTTGGTTACCGTTTCCATGGCGTCCCAGCCGGCGGGCGCCAAAGGCCGGGGGCGTGGGGTCAGGGTCACTACGCTGCTTGCCACCTTAGGCGGCGGGGTGAATGCTTCCCTGGAAACATTGAATTCGTGACGCACCTCGCACAGCCATTGAGTCATCACCGACAGCCTGCCGTAGTCCTTGGTTCTTGGATGGGCGGCAAGGCGGTCGGCAACCTCACGCTGGAACATGCACGTCAATTTCTCAAAATCGGCGATCTGTTTGAGCCACCTTATAAGCAAGGGAGTGGCTATGTTATAAGGTAGGTTGGCGACGATCCGCCGGGGGGCGCTCACCAGCGCCGGGATATCCATTCCCAGGGCATCGCCCTTCACCACGCGAAGGCGCTTCGGATAAACCGGGACAAGCTCTTCAAGCGCCGCGACGCAACGTTCATCCAGTTCGATGGCGGTAACGACGGCGGCGCCGGCCTCAAGCAACGCCCGCGTCAGTCCGCCCGGCCCCGGCCCGATCTCGATGACATTGGATTGTGACAAGTCGCCGGAGGCGCGGGCGATGCGGGAGCACAAATTCAGATCGAGAAGGAAATGCTGACCCAGCGAGCGTCTGGCGCCGAGGTTGTGGCGCCTGATCACTTCACGCAACGGCGGCAAGGTTTCAGTCATTAACAGCCCGATGATGAGCCATGTCGGCGGCCAGCTTGAGGGCGGCAATCAGGCTCGTCTCGTCGGCTTTGCCGAAACCGGCAATATTCAACGCCGTGCCGTGGTCGGGCGAAGTACGGACAAACGGCAGGCCGAGGGTGACATTTACGGCATGATCAAAGGCAATGGTCTTGATCGGAATCAGAGCCTGATCATGATACATGCAGATAACGGCGTCATAAGTCTTGCGGGCGCGGGCGTCAAACAAGGTGTCGGGCGGTTCCGGTCCGAATGCCTTGACGCCGAGGCGCTGAAGTTCGACGACGGCCGGCCCGATGATCTTTATTTCCTCGTCGCCCATGGCGCCGCCTTCGCCGGCGTGGGGATTAAGCCCGGCCACCGCCAGCCTCGGTTCGGCAATGGAAAAGTCGCGCCGCAACGCCGCCTCGACAATTACCGCCATGGTTACTATGGCCTCGGCGGTAAGGGACCTGACGGCTTCGTTCAGGCTGACATGAATGGTTACCGGCGCCACGCGCAGCTCCGGGCAAAGCAGCATCATCACCGGCGGCGTACTGATCCCGGCGAGATCGGCCAAAAATTCGGTATGACCGGGAAAGTTAAAGCCGGCCTCGTACATGCACTGTTTATGTATAGGGTTAGTGACCACCGCCGAGGCGGCGCCGGAACGGACGAAAGCAACGGCAATCTCGATGGACGAGCGGACGGCGGCGGCATTATCGGGATTCAGTTCGCCGGGACGCGCCTTGACCGCCATTGACAGAGGCCATACGGGAAGTTTTGAAAGAAAGACGGCTGTTGCCTCCTCCGGGGCGCCGATGGCGGCGACAGTCACCTCAAGTCCAAGTTTTCCGGCTAATTCCTCAAGTCGTTTCACATCATCGACAACGAAAAACGGAGGAACCCCTTCCCTGCGCCGCAACCAGGCCTTGAGGGTGATCTCGCCGCCGACGCCTGCCGGCTCTCCCATGGTCAGCGCCAGCGGTTTGCCGCCCCCGCCCCCATAAGAAGGTGTCATATTCTGGTGTCCACAAAAGCCGAACTGCGCAGATCGCGCAAATAACGGCGTGCGGCAATATCCAAACGCTGGGCAAAAAGCGACTGCCTGATCATTTCACGATCCGCATCGGCGGAGGTTTCCGCGCTTCCTTCACGTTCACAAACCATGACGACGATAATTCCCTGGTCGTTACGCATGGGCGGACCGGCTTTGTTGAGGGGCAGGTTTAAAACCGTCTGCCTCAGTGGTTCAGGAAGCTTGTTTACGCTGACTTTTCCCAGGTTGCCGGACATCGGCGATCTTAATTCCTTACCCAGGGAATCCATTTCGGCGCAGGAGGCGGCCATTTCGCTCATGGTCGCGGCCAACTGCATCTGGCTTGTTTCCTCCTCACGAGTCGCGTTCTTGGGCAAAGGTATAAAAAGCTGCCGAAGAGATACAACCACGTCTTCAGCCGTTTCGCTCGCTCCGGCCCGGCGGTCGATAAGTTTGAAAATATAGTAGCCTTCTATCGTGCGGATAGGCGGAGTGACGCCTCCCGGATTAAGTTTGGCAAGGGCATTGTCAAGAGCGCTTCCCAATTGTCCCTGCTTGATCCATCCGATAGCGCCCCCCGCCGCCGCTGAAGCGCTTTGCGAGAAGCTCCGCGCCAAGGCCTCAAAACTGTTCCCCGCAGCAATCTGCTGAGCCAGCCGGTTGGAAAGGAGTTGCATTTCCTTCTCATTTTCAGGGGTCTCAACGGGGAGCAGTATCTCGGCCACCAGCAATTCAGGTTTTCCCGCATTCGCCTTGAATTCGGCCAGTTTTTCGTTAATCTCCTCATCACTGACGCGAATGGTGGAGTTAAAAGAAAAGCCGACGATTCTGGCCCAGGAGATTTCGGCTTCGATCTGAGAGACCAACGCCCCTTTGCCGAGGCCTATTTGCCTGAGAAAATTATTGAGTCCCCCTTTCGGCAAATTGTTCCTTTTTTCCATTGAGTCCAGGGCATCGTCGATTTCTTCCTGACTGACGGTAACGCTCAGGCGTTTAGCTTCCTGAAGCTTCAATTTCTCGTCGATCAGGCCGCGCAGCACTTGCGGTGCGAGACGCCTGCGGACTTCCGGATCATTAATTGATTGTGACGAAGCCATCACCAGGGAAAGCCGCTCATCAAGGTCAAAAACGGAAATGACATCGTCGTTAACCACGGCGGCGATATGCAATGACTCCTGCGCTTGCGCCCTGACGTTGACAAGCAGGATGGCTAAAAAAAGGATTTTAAGCGAAATTATTCTCATGTCGCTACTGCGCTACTGGCTCTTGGTGATGCCGCTTGTTACTTCTCCCAGGGTCTTGAACATGGCCCTGAACATGATGGCGTTGTTGGGCCTCAGATCGCGATCACGGAAAAATGAACGGGAGAGATCACTCGCCAACAAGAAACACTCATCCTCATAGGTCAGGTTGAGGCCGACCGAACGCAGGCCTTCGCCGGTCTGATCACGCACCATATTGGCGCTCCCCTTCCAAAGGCGGTTGAATTTGGAATTCACGCCGAACGAAACTTCTTCACGGCCGGAAAACTGGCCGTCTCTTTGATGATCAAAGAAGACATAGTCAGTATTTATATTAAAGGCCGGAACGCCCGCCGTTACAGATAATTCGTTACGTCGCACCTTGAGATTATCCTTGTCAAAGCGGGTGCGATAAAGAAGGTTCATATAACTTGCCGGTGAGATTTGAACCTTGGCTACAAAGTCCGACAAGTGGGCATCCATTCCCGAATCCAGCGGCATGCTGTCGTCGTTCTTTACCCGGTAGCTTTGCCCGACAAGCAATGACGTGCTGCCCCCGCCTTTCCCGTAAACGCCCCATTTGAGGCCGTAGTTGATGCGCGGCCCGCTCTCGACCCTGTCAATGCCGGAATAACGGCTGGAGCTGAACAGGTTGGTGTCGTCAAATTCAAAATTCAGACTGTCCTCATTGGGGATTCTTGTCGAATTGCCGCCGTAGGGACTGGCGATTGCCGACATGACAGGTTCAATGATCTGGTAAGATGAAGCCCCGTCTCTCTTAATAAAGGGATAGCTCCAGTCGAGTCTTACTTCAGGCAGGACGCGCCCGGAGGCCCCGCTGTATTCTCTTTTGGTATCCTCACGCAACAGTTGGTTTGCATGATAGGCATCCCCCCGCAACGACGCCGACAGCTTGTAGCTGTCGCCGAGAGGCCCCAAATAAGGCGCCTGCCAACCGGCGCCGACCGAAAGCCGGCGCGAATCGGCGCCCGCAGTGCGTGATAACGCCAATAAACTGACATCAAGATTGGTTCGACCGCCCAGACGCCCCGGCTCGCCGGCATGGCTGTAGTTAAGCATGGGCAAAACGTACGGTTTTACCCCACGGGTGTCCCCGTCCTTAAGGCCCTGAAAAGTATAGGCGTTAAAAGATGCGTAGTTACGCTTGCGGAATCCCTCGGTAAACAGGTTGGTGGTGAGAGAGTTAGTGGAACCCGGCAGCGTATTGTCGGAAATGAATCCGTAACGGTGAAGATACCTGTCGCCGACCATGCGGTTGGCGTCAAAGCCCCAGCGCAGGGAATCATCAATATTAAAGCGCCCCTTGCCGGCGATATGGCCGATCATATCATGATTGGAATCATAGGTTACGCTGGCCTTCCCCTTTAATTCCCCCTTGTTCATCAGGTTACGATACTCTCCTATCATCGTCGGACCTTCGTTGGCCGCTATCATCGGCGTGAGCGTCAAATCCTTATGTTCGTCAAGGGCAAAGAAATAAGGCGTACGCACGACGAACCCAAGGTCGGAAGACCCCCCAATGCCCGGCGTAAGAAAACCGCTACGCCGTTTGACGGTCGGGTCGGGGTGAGAAAGATACGGGGTGTAGGCCACAGGCACCCCGGCGATTTCAAGCACGGCGTCTGAATATTCCACTGATTGCCGGGCCTGGTTATGAACGATCTTGACCGCCTTGACCTGCCACAGCGGCGCCTTGTTCGGGTCATCCTCGCAGGGCTTGCAGGGAGAATATACCGCCTTGCTCATCTCCAGAATATTGGCGTTTGATCGCCGTCCGCCGTTGGCCGCTATGCGTGAATGATCCTTGAGAAGGATGCTCAGGCTCTCAATAATTCCGTCCTTCATGTCGCCGGATAGTTCCATGTATTGGGCGAACATCGTGTCGCCGGATGGTTCCAGCAAGGTGATATTGCCCGACGCCGTCATGATATCGGCCTTTCGGTTGTAGGTTACGGTATCGGCAATCAGCGTCCGCCCGTCCTTGGAAATTTCAACATTTCCTCTTGCGGTGACGATGCCGAGATTTTGATCATTGCTGACCTCGTCGGCGGTCAATTCGATGGGAACATCCTCAGGTTTCGAATCGGGAGCCGACGGAGCATCCGCCGCCGACGCGAAACGAGGCCCCGGCGACGCCACGGTCAACAAACAAAATATCCCAAGGATAATGAAGCGGAATTTCACCATGCCGTCCCTCATCCATCCTCAAGATGCAGCACCATGGTCAGCCCCAGCAGAGTGCTTACTCCGGAAGGAGTCCAGGCGGCGAGAACCACGGGAATGCTGTTGGAAAGACCGAGAGCGAACATAAGATCGGAAAAAAAATACAAAATAAATCCGGTCATCACGCCGCCCGAAATAACAAATACGGTTCCGCCTCGGCGGGAGTGGCGCAAAGTAAACGTGGCAGCAATAAGAATCATGGCGCACATCAGCAGGGGCATGGACAACAGGGTGTGCAAATGAAGTCGGTGCCTGACCGCCGTAAAACCGGAATTCTCCAAATTCTCGATGAATCCGGGGAGATTCCAGAATGACATGGTCTCGGGAGGCGCAAAATTATCCTGGATAGTGGCCAGAGTAAGGTCTGTTTCCAGCCAAAATTCCTTCTCGAATTTCGGTTTCTTGTCGGGATCATGCACCCAGGCGTCGCGCATGTGCCAGAACCCGTCCTCCAGACGCGCATAGGCGGCGTCGATACGGCCTTTGAATTTGTCTCTATCTCCGTAGAGAAAGACAATGACGTCATGCAGTTCAACATCAACGCCCTGTTGCAGGACGCTTTTTGAATGCACGACGGCTTGCTCATTTTCGGTGGCTTGGCGCAACCATAACCCCGAAGATGAAATGTCAAGAAAGCTCCTCTGGCCCTTCATGTGAATGGTCTCTAATTGCTCAAACCGCGCAAGGGTGGCTGACGCCAGAGGATTAAGCGCCATGATTTTAAGGACGCCGAGGGCGGCCGAGAGGACCAGAACCGGCAAGAGGAACTGCCACGCGGAAACACCCGCCGCCCTGGCCACCACCAACTCCTGGTGCCGCGTCAGCCTCCAGAAAGCCAGCATTCCGCCGAACAGGGCGGCAAAGGGAAAGGTTTTCTGACCCATGTGGGGGAGCTTCATCAGGGCCATCTCAACCACCACGGAGAGAGTAACGTCAGGTTTTGTGGCGGACCGGCGCAACAGTTCAATGATGTCGAACAACAGGATCAACATCAGGAACATCATAAACAGCCCCACAAAACTCACTAGAAAGTGGCGGCCGATATAAACCGACATGGTGGTCGATAGTCGCAATTCAATGTTCCTCGGCTCCCAGGATTCCCAGTCCGCTAGCTGCCCGGCTCGCGGCGCCCATCCGGCTTACGCCGTAATCCCCCTATTCTGCATGGCGAACAAAAGGATTTGAAAATATACCTATGTAAGCCCTAAATGGAAAGGATTGGTTAATTTTTTTGTCAGGCGCCCTGTTCTTTGGACAGGACGCGCCGCCGTGGCGTCCATACCATGAAAAAATAGCCGAATATGATAGGCAGAACGGCGTAAACATACATCAAGGGAACCAATCCTGTTTCCTTGGCGACAAGGTTGTCCAAGCCCAAGGCCCCCGCCTGAAGAATAACCATTATGCCTACGGCAAGCACCACGCGGTTTACTTGGCTGCGCCTTGAAAATCCTCCGGAAATAAGGCACGCCAACCCGGCCAGGGTGAGTCCGAAATTAGACAATGGCGACGCCAGACGCTTGTGGGCTTCTGCGATGTGCTTGCCGTGTTGGACAAAGGGAACGGTTTCATCGTTCGCCACGTTAAACAATTCGCCGATCATTCTTTCTCGTGGTTCACGCTCACGGAATCCCGCCTTGTTGCCGGACAGAATCATATCGAAAATATAGCGGTCAAAATACAGGATAGACAGTTGATGCGTTTGGGTGTCTATCTCCTGACGGTTGCCGTTAAACATAACGACGCGGGCGCCGTCATCCCCCTCGATCATGGCGCCGCGCTCGGCTAAAAGGCTGTAAGGCTTCTCCGGGTTGCGCTGATCGTGCACCAGAACGCCGAGAAGCTGTCCGTCTTTTGTGCGCTCACGCACATAAACGGTGACATCGCTGGAAATAGTGTTGAAAGCGCCTTCCTGAAGCAGAATATGCGAATAGCTGTAACGAATATCCCATTGCAGCTCACGGAACATCCGGTAAGACTGCGGAACCAGAAAAAGATTCAGGGCATAAGCGCAAATGACAATAAAAGAAGCCAGAATAAGGGCGGGCTTGGCCAAGGCGAATTGACTTAGGCCCGCCGCCCGCATGACTACCAGTTCGCGGTCGGAGATGAGCTTGTTGTAAACAAACACGACAACAGTGAATAAAGCGATAGGCAAAATAACGGATAAAAAATTGGGAAGTAAAAGCATGGTCAGATAAGTGAAAGTGCCGGCCGACAGTCCGCGATTGACGATCATTTCGATGAATCGCAGAGACTGAGACAGCCAAATGATGCAGGTCAGGACCGAGGTGACCATGACCATCCCGACGAAAAGCTGCTTCAGAATATATCTTGTAATCTTGTTCATGGTCTCAGGATAATGGTTAATAACACTCATAAATCAAGGACTAACGGGTTGCGATAAAATTATCGAAATGCGGGAATGTTCATGTCGCCCCCGATGGCGTTGATATGCCTGGAATTCGGACCACTCATCGTTTGTCCCCCTTCTTGCCGGAAGACAGGCGCTTTTTGCCGGCGGTCTGGGCCGAATCGGCGATACGCTTCAGTTCCTCCAGTTCGTCAGCTTCCTCAGAAGCCCGGCGTTCAGCCTCTTTCCGCTGGGTATCGAACATGGTGTAGCGTTCGTTGGCGATCTTTTCCGCCTGCTTGGCCGAGACGCGCCCGGCATTACGAAGCATGGGCAGTTCGTTGGATTTAAGAAAGCCGTCCAGGATCGGCTCCCATTCGGACAAATGAATTTCCTGGCGGCGCGTCGAGCGCAATTCGGCGGTATCAAGGAACATGGTGACGATCAGGTTCAGTTCCTTGATCTCGGCCTCGCCTAGATAATTCTTGGCGGTGGTCACGTCGGCCTTGCGCACCCGCCCACCCCTCCAACTGGTCAGCCCCATGTTCGGTGCATTCGCGTCGGCCCGCGCCGCGATCAGTTCGGCGGCGGTGTGGTGGGTGACGGCGTAAAGCATCTTGTTCTGGATGGTGGCGTAGAAGGTCTGGACCGAATCGGCCTTGGCGTCGTAATCGACGGACAGGGTCAGGATATCGCGTACTTTCTGGTAGAGCCGGGCTTCCGAGGCGCGGATGTCCCGTATGCGCTCCAATAGTTCGTCAAAATAATCGAACTTCGGGTCTTTCAGGCGTTCGTCGTTTATGACAAAACCCTTGACCAGATATTCCCGCAAGACCGTGGTCGCCCAGCGCCGGAACTGAACTCCCCGCTCGGAGCGCACCCGATAGCCGACAGATAAGACCATATCCAGGCTGTAGAGCCTGACCGGCTTGTCGGAATGGGCAATGTGCAAAATTTGCACATTGCTTTCCTCAACGAGTTCACCGTCGGCGAACACATTTGCGATATGCTTGGTTATGACGGAACGCTCGCGGTCGAATAACGTGGACATCTGCTCCTGGGTTAACCAAGCCGTTCCGCTGATAGCCCGCAGTTGAATCTCGGTCGCCCCGTCCTCGGTAGTGTAGAGGATCAACTCGCCGCCGCTCATTGTTTTGCCCCATCATGAGGATGCACGCGAAGGCGCAAAGGCGCAAAGTTATTATGGCCATTTACGATCCGCCGGACGCCCTCCGTTTTTTCAATCCGCATGGCGGCTTACCCCTCCTCTTGTCTTCGCGTCTTCGCGCCTTCGCGTGAGACAGGGCTGAACAACTCTTGCTGACCAAGTTTGGGCGGCGCCTTGGGCAGGTTTTCCTTGCCGATCCACGCCAGTTCGAGCTTTTGTTTTTTGGTCATGAATCAATTCGTACCGGATTGACTTGAGATATCCATAGAATAATCTTGTAAACTTTTTCACGGACAGGAAAGGCCGTCGTAAATGACGCCCCCGTTACCAGGGAGACATTCACCCGATTACCCTAAGTTAGTTCCACTACATAAAAAAACCACCCTATGCGGACATTACAAGGACTAACGAGGATTCATGACCAAGCTGCCCATAATCATCGCCCCCGATCCACGCCTGAAAAACAAATGCCTGCCTGTGCGGCGCGTCGATAAAGAAGTGCAAAAGCTTATGGACGACATGCTGGAATCCATGTACGCCGCCAAGGGCATCGGTCTGGCGGCGCCCCAGGTGGGCGTACATAAGCATGTTATTGTCATTGATATCGCCAAGAAAGAAGAAAAACCGGCCCCCTTGTGCATGGCTGATCCCGAGACGGTTTGGGTCTCAGAGGAAAAAGTATGCAACGAAGAGGGCTGCCTGTCCCTGCCCGATCAGTTCGCCGAGGTCACCCGCCCCGCCCGAGTGCGGGTGCGCTATCTGGACCGCAACGACAGCACGCGGGAGATCGAAGCCGACGGCCTGCTCGCCCGTTGCATCCAGCACGAAATGGACCACTTGAAAGGCACGCTGTTCGTTGACCATATATCGGCTCTTAAGCGCAACATCATCCTGCGCAAGCTGACCAAAATAAAAAAGCTGCAAAAAGCGGAAGCCGGGTGATGCGTCTGATCTTCATGGGGAGTCCCGATTTCGCGGTTCCGGCGTTGGCGGCCTTGTCGGATGCCGGACACGATATCGCCTGCGTTTATTCCCAGCCGCCCAGGCCCGCCGGACGCGGCCACAAAGAACGCCCCTCCGCCGTCCACGCCTTCGCCGAGTCCGGGGGATTGCCGGTGCTGACGCCGAAAAGTCTCAAGGGCGAAGCCGAACAAAAAGCCTTCGCCGCCCTGGCCGCCGACGTCGCCGTAGTCGCCGCCTACGGCCTGATTCTGCCCGACGCCATTCTTAACGCACCCCGCTTCGGCTGCCTCAATATCCATGCCTCGCTGTTGCCGCGCTGGCGCGGGGCGGCCCCCATCCAAAGGGCGATCATGGCCGGCGACGCCGAAAGCGGCATCGCCGTCATACGGCTGGTGAAAGAACTGGACGCCGGCCCCATCCTGCTTGCCGAAAGAACCCCGATCACGCCTGAAACCACCGCTCAAGACCTGCACGATACCCTGTCAAAAATGGGAGCGCGGCTGATCGTCAAGGCGTTGGCGGGAATAGCCGACAAAAGCCTGACCGCCGCGCCCCAGCCCTCCGAAGGCGTAACCTACGCCCACAAGCTGGAGCGCGACGAGGGACGGCTGGACTGGACTCTACCGGCGGATGAGCTGGAACGCACGGTAAGGGCGCTCAACCCTTGGCCCGGCGTCTGGTTTGAGCATCAAGGAACGCGGATCAAGGTGCTGGCGGCAAAGACCGGCAAGGGAAGCGGCGAACCCGGCGCCGTAATCGATGACAAGCTGACGGTGGCCTGCGGCAGCGGAACGCTCACCCTCAAGCAACTGCAAAGGGCGGGCAAGGAGCCGACCATGGCCGAAGATTTCCTGCGCGGCTATCCGCTGCCCGCCGGCGCCCGGCTTCACAACTAACCCGATATTGCCAAGAGCGCCCCGGAGGGCTAATGTTTTGCTCTAAAATAAAGTTCATCCGGGGAATATCGGTTTAGCAAGCTCTTTGGAGAATTGACATGTCAACCGTCGAAGCCATTGAAAATGCGGTTCAGGAGCTTCCGCTCGCTGATCTTGCCGAGTTCCGTCGCTGGTTCTTGGAATTCGATGCTACCGCTTGGGACGCACAGATTGAGTCCGATGCGGTCGCCGGAAAATTAGATGCCCTGGCTGAGGAAGCATTGGCTGAGTATCGTAGCGGTGCGTCTCGCGAGCTTTGAAGCACTTTGCTTCAGCCAGATTCTGGCGTTGCTTTGAGTCTCTGCCGCCCGAAATTCGGCACCTTGCTTTACGCAACTACGCTCTGCTCAACGAAAACCCATCTCACCCGTCGTTACATTTCAAGCCGGTCTGTTCCGGGAAGTTTCGAAGCGTTCGTATTGGTCTCTATTACCGTGCGCTTGGGATGCCCGTTGAAGAGGGCGTTCAGTGGTTTTGGATAGGAAGCCATGCAAAGTATGACGCACTCATCGGCTGACACTACGCTCCATTGGGCGCCCGGCTGATCTGACCATGAACCGCAAGCTACGCCGCCGGCAGGCGAAACTAAGTCAGGACAAGGGCAACTTCAATGTCGAGGCGGAAATGACCGCCGCCCTCGGCCACTATCAGGCCGGACGCATGGACGAGGCGGAAGCCGGCTTCAGGCAGGTTCTGAACCATCGCCCCGACAATCCCCATCTGCTTCATCTGCTGGGCGTGCTGGCCCTGGGCAAGGGTCGCCATGCGGAAGCGGTTTCCCTGATGGAGCGATCAGTCTCCCTGAACGCGGACGACGCCGCAGCTCACGTCAATCTCGGAGTCGCCTTGATGAAACAGGGCGGGCGGCGGCAAGACGCCCTGTCCGCCCTGAGCCGGGCCGTCGCCCTCAATCCCGCTTCCGCCGATGCTCATAACAATCTGGGGATCGTCCTGAAGGGGATGGAGCGGTTGACGGAGGCCGTCGCCGCCTATCGGCAGGCCATTGCCCTCAAGCCGGACTACGCCGAGGCTTTCAATAACCTGGGCAATGCCCTCGTCGCCATGGGGAGCATCGAAGAAGCGGTCACGTCATTCGAAAAAGCCGTCGCCCTTTGGCCCGATTACGTCGAAGCCCATTACAACCTCGGCAACACCCTCGCCGAAACGGGCAAGCCCGTGGAAGCCGTTGCCGCTCTTCGCCGGTCCCTGGCCATCGCTCCGGGGTTTGTCGAGGCGCGTTCCAATCTGATCTATGCCCTTGATTTCGACCCCGGCGCCGGCCTCGCCCAGGCCCAGCAGGAACGCCGGCGCTGGGGGGAGCTTTACGCCAGGCCCATGGCCGGGAAAATTCGCCCCCACGGCAACGATCCTGATCCTGAGCGGCGTTTGCGCGTGGGGTATGTTTCGGCTGATTTCAGAAGACACTCCGCCGCTTATATTTTCGCCCCGGCGCTGATCGACTATGACCGTTCGCGCTTCCGGGCGATCTGCTATTCCAACTCGGCGCAAGAGGACGACATGACCGAGCGCTTCCGCGACTCGACTGACGGCTGGCGGTCAATCATCGGCCTGTCCGACGACGAGGCGGCGGAATTGATCCGTAACGACGGCATCGACATCCTGGTCGATCTTTCCGGTCATTCCAGAGATAACCGGCTGCTTTTGTTCGCCCGCAAGCCTGCTCCGCTCCAGGTCACCGCCTGGGGACACGCCCTGGGAACCGGTCTGGAGACCATCGACTATCTGTTCGCCGATCCGATCTATGTGACCGAGGAAGAAGAAAAACTTTATACCGAGGAGATCATCCATCTTCCCTGCGTGATCGCCTACTCGTGCCCCGACGACGCCCCGCCGGTCGCGCCTTCTCCCGCCGCAAGCGGCAAAGGCGTCACCTTCGGCTATTTCAACAGGATGGCAAAAGTGTCCGAACAGGCGCTGGACCTGTGGAGCGCCGTATTGGCCGCGATCCCCGGCGCCTCGATCCTGATCAAGAACGAAGCCATGAGTTCCGGCGATCAGCAACGGCGCATAGTCAAAGAATTCGCCGCACGCGGGGTGGAGAAAGAACGAATCATGATGCTCGGCAAAACTTCATGGTTCGAGCATCTTGCCGCTTACGGCCAGGTCGATATGACTTTTGATCCCCTGACCGCCAGCGGCGGCGCCTCGACCATGGAAAGCCTGTGGATGGGAGCGCCGGTAGCGACCATCAAGGGGCATATGCCCTCCACCCGCGACACGGCGTCCATTTTATCGGCATTGGGGCTGAATGACTGGATCG
>Ga0156013_120_pt5 | contig 23905 bp, 24 predicted proteins | sample RifCSPlowO2_02_FD_107667 | JGI IMG/M metagenome (GOLD analysis project Ga0156013, IMG submission 107667) | Rhodospirillales bacterium RIFCSPLOWO2_02_FULL_58_16 | reverse complement strand
TGCCGCATACCCCCTCTAACTCCCCCTTGTAAAGGGGGAGAATTTTTCTTTCCCTATACGAGTCATTCAAAAGCCTATGACGTCATGTCGATCTGATCGTGAACAGGAACTTGTCCACTTCGCTCCTCAGCATCTCCGATTGTTGGGAAAGCTCACGCGAGGCCGCCTGGATTTGAGTGGCTGCGGCTCCGGTTTCTCCGACCGCATGGGTAACGCCGACGATGTTGGAAGACACCTCATTGGTGCCTATTGCCGCTTGCTCGACGTTGCGGGCGATCTCCTGGGTTGCAGCCCCTTGTTCCTCCACCGCCGAAGCGATGCTCGCGGCGATTTCATCGATGCTGCCGATGGTTTTGCCGATGTTCTGGATGGCATGAACGGCGTCATCGGTGGCGCTTTGTATGCCGTTGATTTGAGCACTTATTTCCTCGGTGGCCTTGGCCGTCTGGCCGGCCAGATTCTTGACTTCGGAAGCGACCACGGCGAAGCCCTTGCCGGCGTCGCCGGCGCGCGCCGCCTCGATAGTGGCGTTCAGGGCAAGCAAATTGGTCTGATCGGCGATGTCGGTAATCAGCGCCACCACCTCGCCTATCTTTTTGGCGGCCTCGGCAAGGCCCTTGATCTGCCTGTCGGTTGCCTGGGCATCGGCAACCGCCGTCGCCGCTATTTCCGAGGACTTGGATACCTGACGGCTGATCTCCTGGATAGAGGAGGACAGTTCCTCGGCCGCCGAGGCCACCGTCTGCACATTGGAAGAAGCCTCCTCGGAAGCGGCGGCGACTGCGGTGGCCTGAACATTGGTCTGCTCCGACGTCACCGCCATTGCTTCGGCCGACGCCTGCAACTGGGTGGCCGCCGAGGCCACCGACTGAACGATGCCGCCGACGCTGGACTCGAAATCATCGGCCATCTTGTTCATCATCGCATGTTTTTCTTTCTCGACCCGTACGTCGGACTCCTTCTGCTCGGCCTCCAAACGGACCCGTTCAATGGCGTTTTGCTTAAAGACCTGAACGGCGCTTGCCATGTCGCCGATCTCATCACGACGGCCCTGCGCCGGAATCTCGGTTTCAAGCTCGCCGTCGGCCAGACGCCTCATCGCCTCCGTCATGTTGATTACCGGATCGGCGATGGAACGCGACGTAAGGAGCGCGATGATCACGCCGAGCACTATGCCGATAACGAGAAGCGCCCACTGCATCGTCAACAGCCGGTCGGTCATGGCCGCGCCCGCATCGGCGTCGTCATCAAGGAGAGTCTTTTGGTCCGCCACCATGCCTCCCTTGCGGGAGCCGTCTTCCTGCACGGCGCCGAGAAGCGCCGTAAGCAGCTTGCCGGCGCGCGGCGCCGCCTCGGTGGTGAGAAGGTAGTTAGCCATGTTCCATTTATCGGAGCCTCGCATGGCAAACATTTTTGCCGGCAACGGCGCGAATTCCCCGCGCTTCGCCTTGAACTCATCAAACGCCGCTTTCTGTTCCGGCGACAACAGGGAAACTGCTCCCGACAAATCGTTGCCCCGCTTTTCATTCTTCGCCCACAGTTGCGCGAATGTATCGATGAATTTTTGTTCACCGGTCAACAAATAAGCCCGGAGGTTGGCGAGACTCAATCCCAGCGTACCCCGCACGTCAGCCATCATGCCCAAGACCTGTAAGCGGTCTCCGGTCTTTCCGCCTTGCCCCGCAAGTTCCAGGTCGATCATCTTGGTGATATTATCCGCCATCACGCCGGCGCGGGGAGCGGCTTCCTCAGTCAGCATCCTGATCGCCGGCTGTTCATCCGGCGTGTGGGCGATGGCCTCGACCTGGGCCTGGGCCGCCGCAAACTCATCAAGAGTGACCTTGAATTCGGACCACGCCTCGACGTTTTTCGTGTTGGTCCAGTTTTTTGACAGCTTATCCATGACGGCGCGAACGTCGGCGATATCCTTCCAAACGGCGGCGCGGTCACCCTTGAATTTCGCGTTGCCCGTCAGCATCCAGCCGCGCAATGAAGCGAGGGAAGCGTAGATATCGCTGGTTATGGCGGCGCCGGCCTGAGCCGTCGGCATACGCAGATCGACGATGCGGTCTGTTCCTTTCTTGATGCCGTCAACCTGCCACAGCGTTGAAGCCACGGCTACGGCAAGCAGAAGAACAATAACGGCAAAACCAAACATAAGACGTTGGCCGATTTTAAGACTTCCCATGATTCAACTTCCAAATAATTTATTAGTTAGGTTTTTTATAATTCAACTCGGCACATTTGTCATAAAAAACTAAGCCCCGATAAGAATCATTTGCCCGGAGTCTCCGGGGAAGGCTTCACCGAGGCCGGGTCAATCTTTAATTCCTTGGCCGTGTTGTTGATCTGCTCTTCAAGCATTCCCATATACGGCGCGTCCCCGGATGACAACGCCCTGAGATCAACCCACTCCTGAACGGCCCCTTGCAAGTCGCCCGTCCGCGCCATGTTAAGGCCCAGGTAGTAACGGGACTTGGGTTCACGCGGCGCGTCGGCGCGAATCCGTTTGAAAATCCTGACGGCCTCATCAGGCATGGCGACGGCGTCCGAACTGAACACCAGCGCCTCGGCGTAGTTAAGGGCGATATCGAGACGCGGGTCGCCTACTTCCAGAGCCTTGCGGTAGGCCTTGACGGCGTCGGCGTATTGCTCCATCGCCATGAAGGAATGACCCAGCAGAAGCCAGCCCTTCTGATCATTGGGGTTTTGACGCAAACGCTCGGCCAGTTGCGCCACCATCTCCTGATCCTGCCTGCTGATGGCGGGCGATGTCTCATCGGCCCTTCCGGCGAGAGGGTAATCGCGGACCCCCGGCTGACCAAGGCTCAGGTACATAAAGAAGGCGCCTAGCGGCAAGGCTACGGCAATGATAACCATAATGATGATATTGGACTTGGGATCGGCGGATTTGCCGGCGTCCTCTCCGGAATCGGCGGCCAGCAGGCGACGCCGGATTTCGATCCCGGCGGCCTCGGCCTCGGCTTCGTCCAGAAAGCCCCGCTCCCGGTCTCGTTCCAACTCCTTTAGTTGGTCCCTGTAAACGGAGATGTCGTAATCGACGCGCCCCGCCGTCGCGGCCGGCTTACAACGCGCCAAGGGCGTCAATAACAGGGCCAGAGCGCCGAGAATCAACGCCGCAACGGCAATCCACAAAGCCGCCATCATCAATCTCCGTCCAGCAGGGCATGGAGGCGGCGCTTCTCGTCGTCGCTCAACGGCGCCGGATTTTCCTCTGACCCGGCGACAACGCCCAGACGGCGGCGGAAGTAAACGACCACAGCCAGAATGCCGAGAACGGCGATCAAAATCGGCCCCAGCCACAGCGCCAGGGTATAGGACTTGAGGGGCGGCTTCAGCAGCACGAAATCACCGTAGCGGGACACCACATATTCGATCACCCGTTCGTTGGTATCGCCGGCGACCAGCCGCTCGCGCACCAGAATTCGGAGGTCCTTGGCCAGGGTGGCGTCGGAATCGTCAATCGACTGATTCTGGCAGACCAGACAACGCAGCCCCTTGCTGATATCCCGCGCCCGCGCCTCCATAACCGGATCGCTCAGAACCTCGCCGGGATCGACGGCGCCTGCGTTCATCGCCGCCAGGAACAGGGCCAGAGTCAGCAACAGACGCTTCATCATTTTTTCAGCTTCTGAATTATCGGCCATATGGTTTCATCCCAGACTTCCCGGCTCATCGGCCCGACATATTTGTAGCGGATGGCGCCGGCGGCATCGATGACAAAGGTCTCGGGGGCGCCGTAGACGCCGAAGGCTATGGCCGCCTTGCTTTTGGGATCGTCGCCGATCAGGGTGTAGGGGTCGCCGTGCTCCTTAAGCCAGTCGGGACCGTCGTCGGGTTTCACCTCGCGCCAATCGACGCCGTGAATGGGAACCAGTCCCTCCTTTTTCAGCTTCATCAAAAACGGATGCTCGTATTTGCAGGCGACGCACCACGACCCCCAGAAATTGACCAGCGTCACCTCACCCTTGAGGTCTTTGTCGGACAGTCCCTTGTCGCGTCCCTTGATGGGGCCGAGGGCGAACTCGGGGATCGGCTGATTAATCAGCATTGAGGGCAGCTTGCTCGGGTCTTTGGTCAGGCCGACGGCAAAATAAATGCTGAGGACCATGAACACCAAAAGAGGCAGCATAAACATCAGGCGCTTCATGGTCATTCCCTTAAGCCTCCGCCGCAGCGACTTGACGACGGCGCAACGGCGCGCCGATGCGATAGCGCCTGTCGGTCAGGCTCAGACAAGCTCCGAAAACCATGATCAGACCGCCCGCCCACATCCAGATGACCATCGGATTAAAGTAAAGTCTGGTCACATATCTGCCGTCGCCGCTCTCATCCGGGTCGCCGACCACGGCGTAGAGATCGCCAAGAAGGGTAGAGTAGATGGCGGCCTCGGTGGTCGGCATGTTGCGCACCGGATAGACCCGCTTCTCCGCCGAAAGGGTTGTGATCTCCCGTCCGTCCCTGGCCACCGAAAAAGAGCCGACGGTGGAAAAATAGTTAGGCCCCTCGACCTCGCGGACGCCGTTAAAGGTGTATTCGTAGCCGCTGACGACTGCCTTGTCGCCGGCCTTCATTGTCTGGATGCTTTCCACCTTCCACGAACCGGCGCCGGTCATGCCGACGATGGCCACAGCAAGCCCCAGATGAGCCGTCGTCATCCCCCACGACGAGCGCGGCAAACGGGCCATGCGCGTCAGGGATTCAGGAAAAGGCGCCTTGAACAAACGAACCTTCTCGCAAAACTCGCTCAGGGTTCCGGCAAACAGCCACGCCGCAAGGCCCATGCCGAGAAGACCGATAGGCGGCCCGTCGGCATGAGCCGCCCAGGCGGCCAGAACCGCCGCCAGCATCAAGGCGAAAGCCGCCCACAGCCTTTTCATCGCCGCCAATAAATCGCCGCGCTTCCACGCCAGCATCGGGCCGACGGCCATCGCCGCCGCCATCGGCATCATGATCGGGAAAAAGACGGAATTAAAAAACGGCGCTCCGACCGAAACCTTGGGTCCGCCGATGGCGTCCAGAAACAGCGGATACAAAGTGCCGAGCAGAACCACGGCGGCGGCGGTGCTCATCAGCAGATTATTGAGCAGCAGGCCGCCTTCACGGGATATGGGCTGAAACAATCCGGTGCTCCTCAACGCCGGGCCGCGCATGGCGAACAGGGCAAGAGAGCCGCCGGCAATGATAATCAGCAGGATCAGAATGAACACGCCGCGCGCCGGATCGCTGGCGAAAGCATGAACCGAAGTCAGCACTCCCGAACGCACCAGAAAAGTGCCGAGCAGACTGAGGGCGAAGGTGACAATGGCAAGGAAGATGGTCCACGCCTTCATGGTGTCGCGCTTCTCGACCACGATCGCCGAATGGAGCAGCGCCGTTCCCGACAGCCAGGGAATGAACGAGGCGTTCTCCACCGGGTCCCAGAACCACCAGCCGCCCCAGCCCAGCTCGTAATAGGCCCACCACGAACCGATGCCGATGCCCAGCGTCAGGAAGGCCCAGGCGGCCATGGTCCACGGCCTTACCCAGCGCGCCCAGGCGGCATCGACGCGGCCCTCCAGCAGGGCGGCGACGGCGAATGAAAAGGCGATGGAGAAGCCGACATACCCCAGGTAGAGAAACGGCGGGTGCAGGGCAAGGCCGGGGTCCTGAAGCAGCGGATTCATCCCTTGGCCGTCAACCGGCGGCGGCACAACCCTGATGAACGGATTGGAGGTAAGCAGGATGAACAGCAGCAGGCCGACGGCGATCAACGCCTGCACGCCCAGCACCCTGGCGCGCAGGCCGGGCGGAAGGTTGCGTCCGAAAGCCGCCACCGCCGAGCCGAACATCGACAGGATCAGCACCCACAGCAGCATGGAGCCTTCATGGTTGCCCCACACGCCGGTGATCTTATAGAGCATGGGCTTGGCCGAGTGGGAATTGCCGGCCACGTTGAAAACCGAAAAGTCGGATGTCATATAGGCATGAGTAAGGCCGCCGAAAGCAACGGCGACCAGCAGAAACTGGGCCAGCGCCGCCGGCGCCGCCACCGCCATCCATGAAGCGTTGCCCCTATGAGCGCCGACCAGAGGCAACCCCGCCTGGACAACGGCGACGAACAGCGCCAGGACAAGGGCGAAGTGACCGATCTCGGTGATCATTCAGCGGCGTCCTTGGCAACGTGACCGGAACGCTTCACTGCATCGCTCAATTCATCCCATTTGCCGGATTTCTTCAGGGAAGCGGCGACCTCGGGCGGAATGTAGGTCTCGTCATGCTTGGCCAGCACCTCGTCGGCCTGAAGTTCGCCGTCGCTCAACAGTCCCTCGGTGACTACGCCCTGGCCTTCACGGAACAGGTCGGGAAGGATTCCTTTGTAGACGACGGGGATGGAATTGACGAGATCGGTGACCCGGAAATGAACCAACGCGCCCTCCTTCTTGACGCTGCCCTCCTCGACAAGACCGCCGATGCGCAGCCGTTTGCCGATTTTGACCTTTTTTTCCACCACGTCGGTGGGGCTATGGAAGAAGACAATATTCTCCTCGAAGGCGCTCATCACCATCGCCACCGCGCCTCCCAGCAACGCCATGGCGACCACAATGAAGAGCAAACGCTTGTGTTTACGCTTCACCGTCGGTCTCCTTGTCGTCACCCTGCAAGGACTTCAGGATATTCTCGCTTTTTTTCATGAAGCGCATACTGGAAACCAGCATAGCGACCAGAACTGCCGCCGTGAGAATAAAGCAAGGCCACACATAGGCGGCGTAACCACCCATTTGCAGAAATTTTAAGATGGATTCCACGATTTACCCGGCCTGTCCGTGAATCTGCCTGAGGCGGATCATTCTTATCTTGTTGGTATTGATCTCGCCGCGCATCCTCAGAAAAAGTATCCATAAATACAAGAACTTGAAGCCGAAGGCCATCAACAGTAGCGGCCACAACATGCTGGCGTCAATGGCCGGACCGCTCATCTTAATGACGCTGGCCGGTTGGTGCAGGGTGTTCCACCAGTCCACCGAGAACTTGATAATCGGCACATTGACGAAACCAACCAGCGCCAGGATGGCCGCCGCCTTGGAGCCGCGTGTTGGATCATCGAAGGCGTTGTAAAGAGCCATGTAGCCTAAATATAAAAAGAACAGCACCAACACCGAAGTCAGCCGCGCATCCCACACCCACCACGTCCCCCACATCGGTTTGCCCCATAGCGAGCCGGTAAACAGGGCAAGGAAGGTGAAAGCGGCGCCAATCGGCGCGCTCGACTTGGCGGCCAGATCGGCCAGCGGATGTTTCCAGATCAAGGACACGGCGCTGGCCACCGCCATGGCGGTATAACAAAACATCGCCATCCAGGCGTTAGGCACATGCACATACATTATCCGTGCGCTGTCGCCCTGCTGGTAATCGGCGGGAGCGACGATCAGGCCCATAAAAAGACCGGCCGCGACCAGCGCTATGGCAAGGCCGGCCATCCACGGCAGCAGAAGCCCGCTCAAGCGCATGAATCGTTTAGGGTTGGCGAAACGGTGCAGCATTATTTCCGAGTTCCCGATTCAAAGAAGATGCTTTTTACAGCTTATCTCTGGAAAAGTAAGGCGAAACATTGCGGCGACAATATGGCCCCTACTCCAAAGCCTGCCTCAGCGCCGCCGCCGAGGCCCATGGGCATAACGGCAAAGCGCCGAGCAGGAAGCCGCCGAGGATCAGGAATTGCGCCTTCATCGGAAAGCCGCCGACGGCGGCGTCAACGGCGCTGACGCCGAAAATCAGCACCGGAATATAAAGGGGCAGAATCAGCAGCGACAGCAGCACGCCGCCGCGCCTGGAACCGAGAATAAGGGCCGCCCCCACCGCGCCGATCAAACTCAAAGACGCCGTTCCCAACGCCAACGCCGCCGCCAGTACGATAAAGCCGTCGGCGTTCATATGCATCAGCACCGCCAGCAACGGCGCGGCGACAAGCAGCGGCAAGCCGGTGGTCAACCAGTGAGCGCATACCTTGGCCAGCACCACCGCTTCCAAAGGAAACGGCGCCAGCGACAAAAGCTCCAGCGAGCCGTCCTCGTAGTCAGCCTGAAACAGCCTTTCCAGAGACAGCATGGAGGCCAGCAGCGCCGCCACCCAGATAACTCCGGCGGCGATGCGGGCCAGGATGTTGGCCTCGGGTCCGACGCCTAGGGGAAACAACACAACGGCAAGGACAAAGAACATGACCACCATGAAGCTGTCCATGCCCTGTTTTACCGCCAGATGAAGATCGCGGCTGACGATTTGCCCGAAGCGGCCCATCATGCAGCCTTCCCTTGATCGACGTAGCGGGGATCGGGACGCCGGGAAAATTCCTTGATATCCAGGGTTTCGGCGCCGTCCATGGCGATCCTGGCGTGGGTGGAGACCACCACCATGCCGCCGCCCGAGCGGTGTTCGGCGATAGCCGCCTCAAGGGCGGCAACGGCTTTCACGTCCAGCGCCGTGGTCGGCTCGTCCAGCAGCCACAGGAAGGCGGGGGAAGCGGAAAGACGCGCCAGATTGACGCGGCGCTTCTGTCCGGCCGACAGGAACTTGCCCGGCACATCGGCGAGATAAGAAAGGCCGAAAGTCTCCAGCGCCGCCGCCGTCGCCGCATCCGCATTGCCGGTTTTGCTCTTGAGGACGGCCCAGAAATTCAGGTTCTCGGCAACGCTGAGAACCGGCTTTACCGCGTCGAGATGACCGACATAGTGAAGGCGTCCGTTGTGCAGCTCCGGCTCGTCGGTGGTTTTTTCTCCGTCCCAGGCGATAACGCCGGCAGCCGGACGCAACAGCCCCGCCATCAGTCTCAGCAGGCTCGACTTGCCGGAGCCGTTGGGGCCGGTCAGCACCAACGCCCCGCCGGAGGAAACGGAAAAACTCAACCCCGAGAACACACACCGCTCACCGCGAATGCAAACAAGCTCATGGCCGGTGAAAATTGACATCAATAATCCGGGAATCTGCAAACAGGTTTCGCAGGGTATAACAGAACATGAGAAAAAAGAAGGCAATCGAAAAAAGAACGACCGGGCGTCTTAATAGAAGCCCGGTCGTTCAGTTCGGCTCAAAATGAGCCTTTCGAGGAGGCCGGAGAGGGGGGGTCTCCGGCTGTAGGTTCTTAGAGGGGTCTACAAGGAGGATTTAACAAATATATTGTGGCAAATTTGTGATCAAATAAGGGTAATGCCGGGGCAAAGACCGGAACCGGAGCATTATCCGATATAGAGTTGCGGAAACGGAAGGGGGAGATTACATTAAAAAAAGGTAGTTGATCAGCAAAGGAGAATACCGTGGTTGATGTCCAGGCGGTCATACGGGCCATGTCCAAATCGGCGGAGATTCCCAAAGATGAGCCGCGTAAACCGGTAATCACCATTTCCCGGACCATCGGTAGCGGCGGCGACGAAGTCGCCGCGCAGGTGGCGGAACGTCTGGGCATCGAATGTTACAGCGCCGAGATACTCGACGAAATCGCCAAGCGAAGCAAAGTCTCCAAGAAATTGATGATCTCGCTGCACGAGAAGAACCGGAGGTCCGGCGACGCCTGGCTCTATTCCGTGCTGTCCGGCAAGCATGTAAGCAAGGACGACTACCTGCATTTTCTGACCTTGACCATCCGCCGCATGTCTCATATGGGCGGCGTCATCTGCGGACGCGGCGGCAACATCATTCTGGCCGATTGCGACGTGCTGAGGGTGCGCATAACCGGCTCCGTCGAGGTCTGCGCCAAGCGCATCGCCATGGAGGACCAGTCTTCCATGGCGGATGCCAAGAAAAAGGTGCGCGACAGCAATCAATCTCGCGGCGGATTCGTCTGGAAAATGTTCGGCAAACGGGTCAACGATCCGCTTAACTTCGACCTCACCATCAATACCGACAGCTTCGCCGATTTCGGCAAGGTGGCGGACATCATTGTCCAGGCATTGCACTCCATGGGGTATGGCCCGCCGCCGAAGTAATCGCCTCGCCTCATTCGGCGCGTCCTCGGATAATGTCGAGGATTACCCCGGCGGCGCGCTCGCTGGGCGAAGGGTCGCCTTGGCCCAGTTTCTCCAACGCCTGCGCCGCCGCTTCCGCCTGGTCCCGGCGGGCGTCCTTGTCGCCGAGAAGCGTTTCCATAGCCGCCGCCAGCTTGTCGGGGCGACAGTCCTGTTGAAGAAACTCAGGCGTCGCCCTGCGGTCAAGGATGATATTCACCAGATTAACGAAACGCACCTTGATCAGGCGACGCGCCAGCCATGCCGTGATCGGGTTCACCTTGTAGGCAATGACCGTCGGCGCTCCCGCCTTGGCCAGTTCCAGCGACACCGTGCCGGAAGCCGCCAGGGCGACATTACAGGCGGCAAAAGCTCCGTATTTGTCGATTTCCTCCTCAACGACCAGCGCCGGGACCGGCCATCCGCCGACGGCGCCGGCGACTTCTTCCCTGACCGTTCTCAGCGTCGGCGCCACCACCCTTAGTTTCTTTATCGACTTCCCGAGAATCGCTATCGCCTCGCCGAATACCGGGAGCAGCCGCGAAGTCTCGCCATGACGGCTCCCCGGAAGCACGCAAACCAAGGTTTCATCGGAAGATATGCCATGGCGTCGCCGAAAAGCCTCCCCGTCCCCGGAAATGCCCTCCACCACCGGATGGCCGACGAAGGTGCAGGGCAGGCCCTCGGCCTCGAAATAAGGCGGCTCGAAAGGCAGCAACGCCAGCAGGTGGTCAAAGACGCCGGCAAACTTGCGGGCGCGCTGCGGCTTCCACGCCCACACCGTCGGCGCCACATAATGAATCAGCGGAATCCCCTGCCCCTTCAGGCGTTTCGCCACGCGGAAATTGAAACCGGGAGAGTCGATAGTCACCAAAGCCGCCGGCCTTTGCTTTATTACCCGGTCTACGGTTTCGCGGATGCGCCGCCTCAGCCTCGGGATATGGGGGAGTATCTCGACCAGCCCCATCAGCGACAGTTCGGACATGGGGAACAGGCCGGCAAGCCCCTCGCTCTCCATCAACGCGCCGCCGATGCCGGCGAAGCGCACGCGCCCGGACGTTTGCTTTTTGAGGGCGGCCATCAGACGCGCCCCCAAAACATCGCCGGAAGGCTCGCCCACAATCAAAAAGACCAGCGGCGATACATTTACCCCGATGATGAACAAGCCGGCCCTGTCGGCGGCGGCGACCGCCTCTTTTTGATCAATGATCAAAGCGCCGTCGGCTTCGACGGCAATTCCGGCAAGTTTCAAGGCGACGGCGGCTTTGACCGTTTCAATCCCGATGGTCGGCAGATCGACACGTTTTTCTTGTCCGGGTTTGCTGATTTTGAGCAGGACTCCCCCGGCGACATCACTCCCGGTTTCGATCAAGCGCGTCAGCATGGCGGCGGTTCCTTCCGCCGATTCCACAGCCAACACCGCGCCTTGCCGCACCACTACCGCCTGTCCGATGTCCTGGGCGCCGATGCCGTGCGTTACCTCGTTTATGCCCTTCTCGATATCGGCAAGCGCCTGTTGATCGACTTTAACCGCTCCGTAGGTTCCTTGCCGCGCCAGAATATCGGGAACAAGGCTGTCGGCGCCGACGACGCTGAACCCCTCCCCCTCCAGCGCCTTGACGACGCCCGACAGCAGGCCGTCGTCTCCCAGCGCCTTGACGCCGACCTGGGCTAACACCCTGGCCGCCCACGCATCAGGCATCAGAGCCGCAAGCGACGGGCGACGGATGGCGCCGGCCATAACCAGTTCCTCGGCTCCGGCCCGACGCAGCAGCTCCAACGCCTCGCCGGCGGCCCCCAGCCTCACCCAGGCATGGGGTGTGGAATCATCCACGGTTTCAGGGGGAGTTTGGTCCTTGAAGGCGATGACGAAAAACTTACGACCGCTTTCCCGGCAGGCCCGGATAATACGAAGGGGAAGATCGCCGCCGCCCGCCAAAATTCCAAGGAGCGGTTTACGCGGCATCTTCCAGATTCGGTTGACAGATGGCGCGGGAAGAATCGGCGCGGATGAAATCGACTATTTCCATTACCGGCTCGATGTCATGGAATAGTTCGGCGACATCCTCAAGGCGCTCGGCCATGGTGCCTTCCTGGGCAAACAGCAGGCGATAGCCGTTGCGGATGGAGTGGATGGTCTCGCGGTCAAAGCCGCGACGCTTCAGGCCGACCACGTTAAGACCATGCAGCCGGGCGCGGTTGCCGAGAATCGAGCCGTAGGGAATAACGTCGTTTTCCACTCCGGACATGCCGCCGACCATGGCGTGACGCCCGATGCGGACAAACTGATGCACCGCCGAAAGGCCGCCGATGATCGCCCACTCATGAATCGCCACATGGCCGCCCAAGGTGGCGTTGTTGACCATAATCACATTGTCGCTGATACGGCAGTCATGAGCGACATGAGCGCCGACCATAAACAGGCAGTTGTTGCCGATGCGGGTCAACATGCCGCCGCCCTCGGTGCCGGGGTTCATGGTGACATGCTCGCGGATAATATTGTTACAGCCGATCTCCAGGCGCGACGGCTCGCCGTGATATTTCAAGTCCTGGGGCGGCATGCCGATGGAGGCGAAGGGAAATATCCTGCAATTGGCGCCGATGCCGGTGCGCCCGCCCACCACTACATGCGATTCAAGGATAACGCCGTCGCCCAGTTCAACGTCAGGGCCGATGGTGCAATAAGGACCGATGGAGACGTTTTCGCCGATTTTGGCGCCGTCTTCGACGATTGCCGTAGGATGGATTTTGGTCATTTGTCGCTATCCACGATCATTGCGGTGTATATGGCTTCGGCCATCATGACCCCGTCGACTCTGGCTTCCCCCTTGAACTTCCAGACATTGCCCCGGTTGCGCTGTTTTTCCACATAAATGCGAACCGTATCTCCCGGCGTTATCGGTTTGCGGAAGCGCGCCGAATCCACCGTCATAAAATAAACAAGCGTATTTTCGCATGTTTTACCCATGGTTTCCATCACCAGCGCCCCTGCCGTCTGCGCCATGGCCTCGATGATCAACACCCCCGGCATGATCGGCTTAGCCGGAAAATGCCCCTGAAAGAACGGCTCGTTTATGGTGACGTTCTTGATGCCGACGGCGCTGTGATTGGGGATTACATCGATCATCCTGTCGATCATCAGGAAGGGATAGCGATGGGGAATCAACTCCATGATCCGCTCGATATCGAAGGACTTAGCCTCGGTCATTTTTGCCGTTTCATCCATCAGTTACCGCCTTTCTTCCTGGTCAACCGCTCCAGGGCGGCGACTCCCCTGAGCCAATCGCGCACCGGCTTGGCCGGCGAACCTCCAACCTCTTCTCCGGGCTTAACGTCCCGCATAACGCCGCTCTGCGCGGCAATTCTGGCCCCCGCCCCGATACTAAGGTGCCCTGTCAACCCGGCCTGTCCGGCCATGATCACGCCGTCGCCGGCCTTGGTGCTGCCTGATATCCCGACTTGCGAAACGATCACGCAGCCCCGTCCGAGCTGAACGTTATGGGCTATTTGAACGAGATTATCAATTTTTGATCCGGCGCCGATAACGGTGTCCGGTCCTGATCCCCGGTCAATAGCGGTGTTGGCGCCGATTTCCACGTCATCCTCAATCAGGACGCGACCCAGTTGCGGCACCTTAAGATGCCCCGAAGCGCCCATGGCAAAGCCGAACCCGTCCTGCCCGATGCGCGCCCCGGCATGGATGATGACCCGTTCCCCCAGGACGCAATAGCTGAGGGAAGCGCAGGGTCCGATAACACAGTCATTGCCGAGCTTCACCCCCTCGCCGATCACGGCATTGACGCCGATATGACAATTCATGCCGATTTCCGCCCGCCGGGCAATGTATGCTCCGGCTTCGACGCGGCATCCCGCGCCCAATTCGACGCCGTCCTCGATGACGGCGGTAGCGGCGATTGCCGGCTTTGGCGACGACGCCGGATAAAACAGGCCGGCGACCCGCGCATAACCTCGATACGGATCGGACGTCAGCAACAAGGCCATGCCCTTCGGCGCCCTGTCCGCCATGTCGGGGCGGACCAGACAAGCGCCGGCCCTGCTGACGACGAAACTGTCGGCATAGCGTTTATTATCAAGGAAACTTACGTCCTTGGGACCGGCCTCGCCAAGAGAAGAAACATCGTAAAAAAGAAAATCAGCCTTAACGTCTCCGCCTGTTTCGGCGCCGCAACATTCCGCCAATTTATTCAAGGTAAACGGCCCCGCCTTGAAGTAAAAATGCGGATCGGTCATCTCCTACTTTCCGGCAGCGGGAGCGCCGGCGACCTTCCCGGCAGCGGGAGCGCCGATAGCCGGAACCTTCATGCCGGGCATGGCCTTATCCAATCGTTCCAAAACGATTTTCGTAATATCCAACCCCTCATTGAAGAAAATCACAGGCTCCCTTCTAAGGACCAGGTGAAGGTTTTCTTCCTTAACCAGGGCATCGATAATTTGATTAAGAGAAACTTCAACCTTCCTCATGGCCTCGGCCTGGGCGGTCTCAAGGTCCTGTTTCTTCTGCTGGACCATAAACTGAACCTCTGAGACCTGTTGAGAAAATTTCTGGCGGTTTTTCTCGTAGGCGTCGGCGGCAAGAACGGATTCCTGCTTTTTCAATTCCTGTTGAGCAGTGCGAAGTTTTTCCTCTTCCTTGTTTATTTCCGCCTGGAACGTGTCTCTGTACTTTGTAATCTGAGCGCCGATATCATTCACCACCGCCGCCGAGCGGCGGATGGAATCAACGTCAATAACCGCTATCCTGAGCGCGACGGCCTGATTCTGCGGGGCTTCCTGGGCAAGCAAACGGTCAGAGAACGCCCCCAACCCCACGACCGACAGAACCAGAGAAAGCAAAATAATATTAAAGTGTTTCAACTTGAACTCCTAAAAACTGGTGCCGAAATTAACGCGGAAATTCTCGGTGTTATCGTAACCTTCCTTGATTAACGGTAAACCGAGATCAAATCCCATCGGGCCGAACGGCGAAGCCCAGACAATGCCGACGCCGGCGCCGAGACGCAAGCTGCCGTCATCGTTTACCCGATAACCCATATCGTTCATTTTACCGGAACTGCCGATATCGGTGAAGACTTTCCCCGTAATCCCCATTTCCTGGGGCAACCCCAGGGGCATAGTCAGTTCGGTGGTGCCGGTATACATCCATTCGCCGCCGAGAGAATCCTTGGTATTGGCATCACGGGGACCGATACCCGAGGTGGCGAACCCTCTTAAATTATCGCCTCCGACAAAAAACCGATCAAGCAGATGGACGTCATCGCCCAGTCCGTAAACATGCCCCGCTGACCCGGAGAATGATAAAACCCACTGATCGGCCAGAGGAAAATACTTACCGGCGTTCAAAGAATTACGAATGTACTTGGTGGTGCCGCCCAATCCGGCCAAGTCATTGGTCAACCGCATGTAATGGCCTTTTGTCGGTTTAAGGCGGCTGTCGCGCCTGTCATAAGAAAGTGAATGAGAAAGCTCCGACAGCGTTCTGCTACCTCTTTCCAACTGGATAATCGGGGAGGCGTTTCCGGAAATATTGGCAAGCGTCGAACGCTTGCCGGTATATCGCCAAAGCTGATGAAGATTCTCGGTAACCGGATAACCGGCCCTGAGTCCGGCCCCGGTAGCCTTGGAATCAAAAGAACTCTCTTTCTGTTGTTTCGTGCTGGTATGAAAAGCATCGACGCCGGCGGAAATTTCACGATCCAGAAAATAAGGCTCGGTGAAAGAAACATCGACCTGACTTCGGCGCGCCGCCGCCGTCACATTAAGGCCCAAGCTCTGACCTTGTCCAAGCAGATTTTTTTCACGGAAACCGAATTCGAGAAGGGGACCGCTGGTGGTCGAAAAACCAAATCCGAGGGAAATCGAACCGGTGGATTTCTCTTCCACTTCCACCTTGACCAGCGTCTTGTCGGGAGCGCTGCCCGGCACCTGCTCGACAACAACTTTTTCGAAGAAATCCAAATCCTGGATACGCTGTTTTGAACGCCGCATCTTGGCGGAGTTGAAAGCATCGCCCTCGACCAGACGGAATTCGCGGCGAATTACCTTGCTGGCGGTGCGGACATTGCCGACGATGTCGATTCGTTCGACGAATACCCGTGGCCCCTCGTTCACCTCGAAAACTACGCTAATGCTGTGATTGCTGCGATTGCGGTTGATGCGCGGACGAATATCGACGAAGGCATAACCGAAAGCCCCTACTTCTTCGGTCAGCGTTTCGATGGTCTTTTCCAACGAATCGGCGTTGTACCAATCACCCTGCTCGATTTCAACGGCGCCCAGCAGGTCATCGGCCTTAAGGTTGCGAAGCCGCGCCTCGACGCCGATCTCTCCGAACTGGTAACGCGCCCCTTCCTCAACGGTAAAAGTGATAAAAAAGTCCTTACGGTCAGGGGTCAACTCGGCCAACGCGGAGACAACCTGAAAATCGGCGTATCCGTTGTTCAAATAGAACCGGCGCAATAACTCGCGATCAAGGGTGAGGCGGTCAGGATCATAAGTGTCATCGCTGGATAATATTCGATACCAGCGGGTTTCCCTGGTTCGGACAATCTCCCGCAAGCGGGAATCGTCGAACTCCCGGTTTCCGACAAAGCGAATGTTCCTGATCTCGGTCGTATTACCCTCGCTGATCTCAAAAACAAGATCAACCCGGTTCTGCGGAAGCTGGATGATTTTGGGTTCGACGGTCGCGGCAAAGCGCCCGTTCCTGCGGTAGAGGGTAAGGATACGCTTTACGTCATTTTGCACCTTGGTGCGGGTGTAGATGATGCGGGGACGAAGCGAAACTTCCGACCCCAACGTCTCATCATCAAGCTTTTTGTTACCCTCAAAGGCGATGCGGTTGATGATCGGGTTCTCAACCAGGGTAACGACCAGATCATCTCCCTGGCGGTGCAGCGTTACGTCGGCAAACAGTCCGGTGGCGAAGAGGCTTTTAAGCGATCGGTCGATGCGCGCCGGGTCGAAAGCGTCTCCCTTTTGGACAAGCAGATACGAACGCACCGTTTCAGGTTCGATCCTCTGGGCGCCGTCAATGATTATATCACGAATGGTCCCGCCCGACTGAGCGTCCGCCGCGCCGGAAAACAGCAAGGCCTGAGTCAGGCAAAGTACAAACGCAAAAAGACGAAGCAATTCCCGCAAGCGCCCCCCAGTGAAAGAACGAATCAGACAATGAGTTGTTTAATAAACTCAAATACCTTGAGGTGAACCAAATCGTTCCATGTTGCAAAAACCATTAACAGCAATACCAGAATCAAGCCAAAACGGAAACCGTATTCTTGTATCCGTGGAGATATGGGACGGCCCAATACAAACTCCACTATGTAAAAAACCAGATGCCCCCCATCCAGCATAGGAACGGGAAATAAATTGATCAAACCCAGATTAACCGAAAGCGCCGCCATGAAAAAAATCAGATTAGCCATGCCGCCCTGGGCCATTTCTCCGGAAATCTGGGCGATCCGCAACGGCCCTCCCAGTTCTCCGGCGGTTCGTTCGCCGGTAATAATCTCGCCGAGAGCGACCAGTATTTGCGTACTCAACTCGTATGATTTTTCCACCGCCATCCACGCGGCGTTCAGCGGCCCCTGGCGTTCGTACCTGATATGGTTAGGGTCAGGAGCGACGCCGAGCAGACCGACTTCAAACTCCTTGCCGTTTTTATCAATTCGCTTGTGACGCTTGGGCGTTGCGGAAACGGTCGACTCGACCCCGTCACGCCTGATAACCAACTTCAAGGGCGCGCCGGGATAGCCGCTGACGATGCGGCGTAAATCATCAAATAATTCAATGGCCTCGCCGTTTATGGACAGAACCATGTCGCCGACCTTGATTCCGGCTTCCTCCGCCGCGCTCCCGGGCTGCACCATGCCTATTCCTGATAAAGGCGACGGGTTGCCGACAAAGCCGAACAATCCGGCAAGGAGAACAACGGCAAAAATAAAGTTGGCGATCGGACCTGCCGCGACAATCGCAAAGCGTTGTCCAAGGCGCTTGTGAGGGAATGAGACGGCGCGATCTTCATCGTTAAGGGGCTTTTCCTTCCCCTCTTCGTCCCACATCCCGTCCTCGCCGAACATCTTTACATAACCGCCCAGCGGAACGGCGCTGATCTTCCAGCGGGTGCCTACCCTATCCGTCCACCCGTAGATTTCAGGACCAAAACCGATTGAAAAAACTTCAATTCGCACATGATTGCGACGCGCGACAAGGTAGTGCCCCAGTTCGTGAACAAAAACCAAAGCCGTCAAAATAAATAAAAACGGGACAATATAGTCCATCAGGAAATTCAAAAATCCCATAAGCTCCGGTCCAATCTATTATACCATCGGCCTTAATCATTCTTTCCCCTCCTTACCAGGGAGGGGTCAGGGGAGGTTGCGGCAACGCCCCCCTCTAACTCCACCTTAAACAAGGGGGAGGATTTTTCAGATTACTTATCGGCGCTAAACTCTTAACAAACAGTTGAAAAAACCTCCGCCGCCCGACGCGCCGCGTCGTCGATGTCATCCACATCGTCAAGGCTTTCCAAGCGTCGGGCCGGAACTTTTTCAAGAACCTGCTCAATAATGCGCACAATGTCGAGGAACCCGATGCGCCGACCGAGAAAGTGATGTACGGCAACTTCGTTGGCCGCATTAAATACGGTAGGCGCTCCGCCGCCGTTCTGCAAGGCCTGACGCGCCAATTTCAGGGCCGGAAACCGGACCAGATCGGGGGCCTCGAAGGTGAGCTTGCCCACCTCGGCCAACGACAGGCGGGGCGACGGCGACGCCATCCGGTCGGGCCACCCCAGCGCGTAGGAAATCGGCGTCCGCATGTCGGGCGTACCCATTTGGGCCAAAACCGAGCCGTCATTGTACGCGACAAGGCCATGGACCACCGATTGAGGGTGAACAAGAACATCGATCCTGTCTTCCGGCATCGAGAAAAGGTGGTGAGCCTCAATCAACTCAAGACCCTTGTTAGCCATGGTCGCCGAGTCCACGGAAATCTTGGCGCCCATGCTCCAGTTCGGATGAGCCACCGCCTGTTCCGGCGTCACATGGGCCATGTCGGACGACGACATCTCGCGGAAAGGCCCTCCTGACGCCGTCAAAATAATACGCTCGACCGAAGCGGCGCGTTCTGACTCGAATACCTGGTAAATAGCGCTGTGTTCTGAATCTACGGGGATCATGTTCGCTCCGTAGCGCCGGACCTCTTTCATCATCAGATCGCCGGCTGATACAAGACATTCCTTATTCGCCAATCCGATAATGGCGCCGCGCCGTATTGCCGCCAGGGCGGGGGCCAGACCGGCGGCGCCGACAATCGAAACCATCACGATATCCGCCGGTCGGCTTGCCGCCTCGATCACCGCTTCGGCGCCGGCGGCGACTTCGATTGATGATCCCGCAAGGGCCTTCTTAAGATCGTCAAACCGGGAAGGGTCTGCCGTCACCGCTATCTTGGGCCGCAGTTTCAGAGCTTGCTCGGCCAGCAGCGCCACGTTTTGATTGGCTGTCAACGCCTCGACGATGAATGACTTGGGATTGCGTTGAATCAAATCAACGGTGTTGCACCCGATTGATCCCGTGGACCCGAGAATAGTTACGCTCCGCAACGCCGTTTCCGGCCGGAGATCGGTCGAGGTTAAAGCCATGACAGGATATTGCCCTTACCGGACGATCCGATCAATGCCGTTGCCGCCGCCACCGCCAATAAACCGTCAACCCGGTCAAGAACGCCTCCATGGCCGGGAATAATGTTGCCGGCGTCCTTTACCTTGAAATGGCGCTTTATCCAGGATTCAAGCAAATCCCCGCCCTGGGACACCGCCCCTAATGCCAGACTGACAACGGCCAGAGGGATGATTGATCCCTTGCCGAGCATGATCGCCGTTACCGCGCCGGTTACGCCGGCGCAGGAAATGCCTCCGATGAATCCGGCCCACGTCTTTTTGGGGCTGATGGCGGGAGCAAGCCGGGGACCACCGATCATGCGACCGAAGGCGTACGCGCCGATATCGGCGGCCCAAACCAGAACAAACATCCAGAAAACCGTCTCGCGGCCGATGGCCGGGTCGCCCCGCAGCCAAACCAAAGACAGGCAAGGCGCCAATATATACAAAGCCCCTGCCCCCATCCACAGGGATCGGTTGGCGGCGGACGCGCACACCCGGCTCCATTCCAGGGCCATAAGGCCGGCGGCGACGGCAATAAGGATTTCAAAATAAGGCGATCCGAAATAGATGGTCGCCAGCACCGGCGGAGCCAGCACTAAAGCGGACAGCGCGCGCGTCCCCAAGCCGGACTGTTTAGGCGGATTAGCCACTTGTTGCGCCGTAGCGCCTTTCCCGACCCTGAAATTCATTGATGGCGTTGACAAAATTATCCTTGGTAAAGTCAGGCCAAAGGGTGTCAACGAAGACAAATTCCGCATAAGCCAGTTGCCACAAGAGAAAATTACTGATTCGTTTCTCACCGCTTGTCCGAATCAATAAATCAGGATCAGGCGTATCGGAGGTAAAGAGATGGCGGGACAGAGCCTCCTCGTCGATATCCTCCGGACGAAGAGCGCCGGACGCTACCGCCTCGGCCACGCAACGCGCCGCATGGGTAATCTCGGCGCGACCGCCGTAACTGAGAGCAATAGTCAGGGTTATCGCCTTGTTGCCGACGGTCTGCCTCTCGGCATCCACGATCATGGCCGTAATATCCGGATCAAGCTTCTCGCGTTCGCCGATAACGCGCAGGCGCACGCCGTTCTTGTGAAGGTAGGAGATTTCACTGCTCAAATAATAACGCAAAAGCCCCATCAGGTCATTAACCTCGGACCTTGGACGCTTCCAGTTCTCCGAGGAGAAACCATACAAGGTGAGATAAGAGATGCCCATCTCGGCAGCGCTTTTGACCACCGTCTTAACCGCTTCGGCGCCGCGCTTGTGTCCGGCGACGCGCGGGAGATTGCGCGCCTTGGCCCAACGACCGTTGCCGTCCATGATAATAGCGACATGAACAGGCGGCGACGGCGGCGACTCGGTTTTAAGCGAAACGGCCTTCATGCTGTTCATACCTGCATAATTTCCTGTTCTTTATTGGACAAGGCTTCATCGATCTTTCTGATCGAACCGTTGGTCAGGTCCTGAACATCCTGGGCATACACGCGATGCTCGTCCTCCGAGATATCTCCGTCCTTCTCGGCCCGCTTGATTTCATCCATGGCATGGCGGCGGACGTTACGCACCGCGACGCGGGCTTCCTCGGCATACTTCCCGGCGATTTTGGTAAGTTCAACGCGGCGTTCCTCGGTCAATGCAGGAATAGGCACGCGGACAAGCTGTCCGTCGGAAGCCGGATTAAGGCCGAGAGACGATTCCATAATGGCCCTCTCCACCGCCTTGACCAGCCCCTTGTCCCATACCTGCACGGTCAACATACGCGGCTCCGGCACGCCGATGGTGCCGACCTGGGATATCGGCATGGTGGTCCCATAGGCCTCTACGTTAATCGGTTCGAGAAGGCTGGCTGCGGCGCGACCGGTGCGCAGGCCGGCAAATTCCTTATGCAGGACCTCCACCGCTCCATCCATGCGCCGAACGGTATCTTTCTTGATTGATTTGATATCCATATCGTTCCGGCTCCGTCAGCTTATGATGGTATAGGCGCCGATACCGTTAACAACATCAGCGAAGGCGCCCGGATTGTGAATGGAAAAAACCAATATGGGAACCTTGTTCTCACGCGCCAGCGAAATGGCCGAAGCGTCCATTACCTTAAGGTCCTTGGACAATACTTCCTGATAGGTCAGCTTATCGTAGCGTTTTGCGCCCTTGACCTTTTTCGGATCATCGCTGTAAACGCCGTCAACCTGGGTTCCCTTCAACAAGGCGTCACACCCCATCTCGACAGCACGCAAAGCGGCCGCCGTGTCGGTGGTGAAAAAAGGATTGCCGGTGCCGGCGGCGAAGATCACCACCCTTCCCTTTTCCATGTGGCGCATGGCCCGGCGGCGGATGTAAGGCTCGCAAACCGTGGCCATGGGGATTGCCGATTGCACCCGCGTTTGAACTCCCTTGCTTTCGAGCATGCTCTGCATAGCCACCGCGTTCATTACCGTCGCCAGCATTCCCATGTAATCGGCGCCGGCCCGATCAATTTTCGCGGCGGCCCCGGAAACTCCGCGAAAGATATTGCCGCCGCCGATAACCAGACATATCCGGACGCCCATATTGTGCACATCGCTGATTTCGGCGGCAATGCGTTCGATGGCGGCGGGATCAATGCCGAACTTGCCGTCTCCCGCCAGCCCTTCTCCCGACAGCTTCAACAGGACACGCCGGTATTTGGGATCAGATGACATGGCTAATTCCGTACGATTAAGCAAGGCGGAGTATTACACACTTACCGCCGGCAGGTCTTTATGCTTTTTCAGGAGCCGGACACCGCCGCTACCTCGGCGGCGAAGTCCTCTTTTTTCTTCTCAATGCCCTCGCCCAGTGAAAAGCGGACAAAGCCCTTGACGGCAACCGGCGCGCCGACATCCTTGGCGGCGGCTTCTATGGCCTTGCCGACCCTGGTTTCCCCGTCAATCACATAGACCTGATCGACCAGACAGACCTCTTCGTAGTATTTGCGCAACCGTCCTTCCACCATCTTCCCGATGATATCTTCCGGCTTGCCCGAAGCCCGCGCCTGATCGCTCAATATATTTTTTTCACGCTCCAGGTCCGCCGGGTCCAGCTCATTGCGCGAAACGGCGTGAGGATTGGCGGCGGCGACATGCATGGCCAACTGCCTGCCCAGCGCGTCCAGCCCGGCGGCATCGGCCCGCGAGTCGATAGCCACAAGCACGCCGATCTTGCCCAGCCCCGGCGCCAAGGCGTTATGTATATAGGAACCGACCACGCCGGAATCCACCCTCAGAACCTCGGCCCGGCGTATGCTCATATTCTCGCCGATGGTGGCGATCAAATAAGTCAATTGCTCTTCAACGTTCCTGCCGGTATTCAGATAGGCGACCCCTTTGAGGGCCTCCAGATCGCTTCCGTTTTCCAGCGCCAGCCCGGCGAGTGTCCGCACGAACTCCTGAAACCTGTCATTGCGGGCGACGAAATCGGTTTCAGCGTTAACCTCGATGACGGCGCCGGCGTTGCCGTTCGCAGCCACGCCGACGAGGCCTTCCGAGGCCACGCGCCCGGCCTTCTTCGCCGCAGCGGACAGACCCTTCTTGCGTAGCCAGTCAACGGCTTCCTCCATGTTGCCGGAGGTTTCGGTCAACGCCTTTTTGCAATCCATCATGCCTGCGCCGGTCTTTTCGCGCAGTTCCTTAACGAGGGAGGCTGTGATCTCGGACATATTGATCCCTATTGTTAAGATATATCTACGTTTCTTCGGACTATTTACTCGACGGCGGGAGTCGTCTCGGCAGCGGTAGCCGTCTCGACGGACTGCGCCTTGCCGGCTGTCTTCGGCCTTTTCTTGACGGCCCTGGCCGGTCTCTCCGCCGGTTCCTCGACCGACGCCTCAACGGGCGCCTCAACGGCGGCGCCGGGATCGCCGCCTTTGTCGGAAACTTCCTTTTGGATGCCGTCGAGTACGGAACCGACTATCAAGTCGCAGTACAAGGAAATAGCGCGAATGGCGTCATCGTTTCCGGGAATGGGATAGTCAATGCCTGCCGGGTTCGAGTTGCTGTCGATGATGCCGACAACGGGAATGCCCAGCTTGTTGGCCTCGGCGATGGCGATCGATTCCTTGATGATGTCGATCACAAACAACACATCAGGCAGGCCGCCCATTTCCTTGATGCCGCCAAGGGCGCGGTCCAGTTTGTCCCGCTCGCGGGTCAGACGCAGCAGTTCCTTTTTGGTCAGGCCGACGTTTTCGCCCTCGAACTTTTCGTCC
>Ga0156013_152_pt3 | contig 27139 bp, 26 predicted proteins | sample RifCSPlowO2_02_FD_107667 | JGI IMG/M metagenome (GOLD analysis project Ga0156013, IMG submission 107667) | Rhodospirillales bacterium RIFCSPLOWO2_02_FULL_58_16 | reverse complement strand
CCGCGTCGGCATCGACGCCGCCGCCAAAAGCCCCAACCTGACCATCGGCGCCAAGTTCGAGTGGTCGTTTGAAGCCGGCTCCAACAACGACGCCGCCACCAGCCAGACGAACAACACCAACGCCAGCCGTGGCGTGCAGGACATCCGTCATTCCGACATTTACTTCGCCACCCAGTACGGCAAGCTGTCCATGGGTCACGGCAGCAGCGCCGCCAAGGACGCGGCCAACTCCGACCTTTCCGGCACCACGGTGGCGATGAGCGTCGGCGAGCCGCTGTCCAGGGGCATGGGCTTCAGCGCGGATATCCTTGACGCGGCGGGTGTTTCACAAGGCACCGTCGGCGGCGCCGCCTCCAACACCAGCGCCGCTATCCAGGTTGCCGACGTTATGCTCAGGGCCGACGGCGCCAGAAGGAACCGCATTCGTTATGACACCCCCAGGTTCGCCGGGTTCGGCGCGGCCGTCAGCCACGGTCAGGCCGATGTCAGCGAGTACAGGCTCGATTACGCCGGTGAACTTTTCGACACCAAGCTCGCCGCCGCCGTCGCCGCGCAGACCGCTTCGGCCTCGACGACACAGTTTGAGAGAATGTATATCAGTTCAATTTCCGCCAAGCACAAGAGCGGCGTGAACCTGACCTACTCTTACGCGGTGCAGAATCAAAACGGCTCTACCTCCACCGGCGCTATCGGCGTGGCGGGCACCGGCACGGGCAGCAACACGGACGGACGCCGTCCGGCGACGCACTATTCCAAGATCGGCTATTCCCGTGACTTCTTCGGCATCGGCGACACCAATCTGGCTATCGACCATCAGATCACCTTCGATGGCAGCCGGGGCGGCGACCGCGCCGTCAAGTGGGGCGGCGGCGTTGTCCAGAACCTCAGCGCTTATGGCACTGAACTCTACGCCACCTACGAGAATGTTTCTTATACTCGGGGATCGACTCGGACTCTCGCCACTCCCTCCGTCACTAACGTCAATGGTTACAATGAAATCAACGCCGGCTACTTCGGCGCCCGCGTGAAGTTCTAAAGACTGTTATCGACGCCGCTCCTCAGGGTCATCCCTGGGGGGCGGCATCGGCTTATCGCAAAGTTACAGAGTTAACGGAGGGGAAGCTCAATGAATACATATCGCTTGATGCTGTTGGGGACTGTGGCGGCGGGTTTTGCCGTCATGACAGTCGTTCCGGCAGTCGCCGGAGACGTCAAGAAGGAAGTCACGTTGTACGGCCAGGTCAGTCGTCTGGTCGGCATCCAGGATGACGGCCACAGCACGACGGTCAATCACTACGGCAACGACATTACCAGATCGCTTGTCAATATTGACGCCACCGCCGAGTCGGAAAATCTGACCATCGGCTCCAGGTTTGAATGGTCGTTTGACGCCGGACTCAACATCACCGAAGGACAGTCGGCCGCCGCCACCACCCAGACGATGAACACCAACGCCAGTCGCGGCACGCAGAACGTTCGCATATCCGACATCTTCTTTGAGACCCGGTACGGCAAGCTGTCGATGGGTCACGGCGAGTCCGCCGCCATGGACGCCACCAATTCCGATCTTTCCGGCACCGGGACGGCGATGAGCGTCGCCGAGCCTCTGTCCAGCGGCATGGGCTTTGTGCCGAAGCTCGGCAATTGGGAACGGCAAGCCGGGGGCACCGCCGCCGCCACTAACGCCGGCATCAGGGTTGCCGATGTTCTGGTCAGGCATGACGGCTCCAGGTCGAACCGCGTTCGTTATGACACGCCACGGTTCGCCGGGTTCGCCGCCGCCGCCAGTCATGGCCAAGCCGATGTCGGCGAGTACAGGCTCGATTACGAAGGCGAATTGCTGGACACCGAGCTGGCCGCCGCCGTCGCCATGCAGAATGCTTCGGCCTCGGCGACTCAGTTTGAGAGAATGTATCTCGGTTCGATTTCCGCCAAGCACAGCAGCGGCGTCAACCTGACCTACGCTTACTCGGTGCTGAATCAGGCCACTAATGCCAACCAGGGCGGGAACGGCGCAGGAGACGCGGCTGATCCGGGCAGCAATACGGCGGGACGCAGGCCGACAACGCATTATGCCAAGCTCGGCTATTCCCAGGACTTCTTCGGCCTCGGCGACACCAATCTGGCCGTCGACTGGCTTCTCACCGCCGACGGCAGCGTGGGCGGTGATCGCGCCGTCAAGTGGGGCGGTGGCGTTGTCCAGAACCTGGATGCTTACGGCGTCGAATTGTTTGCCACCTACGAAAACATTCATTATACCCGAGGCAGTTCTTTCGGTGATCGCACGGGGACGGACGTCAGTGTGACCAACACCAACGGGTACGAGGCTATCAACGCTGGTTATATCGGCGCGAAAGTCGCTTTTTAAGGAGTCGGCAGAGAAAACATGAATCTAATGGCGTTTATGCGGATTGTCGCGCCGATGTTGTTTGCGGCATTGATGCTCGGCTCCTGTATCAAGGCAAGACCCCTGGAAGAGGAAAAGTCAGGCGGTCTGTTTACCGGAGCGTCAGGAGAGTGGGTCGTCTACCAGGACGGCACGAGAGGTAAACGAAAGTAGGTTCATTCGGTTGCTTAAATCAATACCCCCGTTCGCCGTTCGGCGGACGGGGGTTTTGTTTTGACCCCACATACAGAAACCACGGATGAAGAATCTGCTGAGAGTCTTTCGCCGTTTATCAAATATCATAACTTCGCGCCTTTGCGCCTTCGCGTGACCGACCATGTTTCACGCAAAGACGCGAAGACGCGAAGCCATGATGAAGGGTAAGCCGTCATGCGGATTGAAAAAACAGTTTTAATATCTGCGTTTATCCGTGCTTATCCGTGGCTAAAAATTACTTCCTGGCCGCGCCCGCCGGTGTTGCCGGTTTTAGGCTTCGGTTTTTGGGGAAGGTCCTGCTAATATCAGGCCATCGGGGACGGGGGGAGGCTTGGTGCGTAACGCGATTATCGGCATTGTCATCGGCATCGTCGTCGGCGTGGCCCTGGGGACCACGGTGATCGCGCCCAGGCTGGCGCCTGTTCCGTCGTCGGCCCATGCTTCGTCACAAACCAACGCCGGGGAAACGGGGGGGGGGCCGGTAACAGCCGAATTGCCGGCCGCTTCCGCGCTGCCCACCGTGCGCTGGAAAATGGCCGGCGCCTATGCTTCGTCACTGCCGCAACTGGGGGCGCCGGCCAAGCGGCTTGAAACGAATGTGTGGCGGGTTTCCGGCGGCGATATTGAAATCAAGTTTCACGAGCCGGGCGTTCTTGTCCCCAAACAGGAGGTGTTTGACGCCGTAGCTTCGGGAGCCGTTGACGCCGCTTTTTCATCGCCGAGCCTTTGGGGAGGCAAGATTCCCGCCCTCAACCTGTTTTCCGCCGTTCCCTTCGGCCCATCGGCGGAAGAATACCTGTCCTGGTTTTATTTCGGCGGCGGCAAGGACCAGTTCGAGGATATTTACCACAAGAGCGGCATCCACAGCATCCTGTGCGGGGCCATGTCGCCCGAGGCTTCCATCTGGTCCCGCAAAGAGATCAAGACCGTGGAGGACTTCAAGGGCATAACCATGCACATCGAGGGTCCGGGCGCCAAGATCATGGACAGGCTGGGCGTAAAGACCAAACAGTTGAGCGGCGGCGACATCTTCACGGCTTTCGAGACGGGGGCCATTGACGCCGCCGAATTCCTGATGCCGGCCATCGACCTGGAGCTTGGCTTTCACAAGCTGGCGAGGCACTATTACATGCCCGGCCGGCGCCGGTCGGCGACCGTGTTTGATTTGATGATCAACCTGGACAAATGGGAATCTCTCGCCGTCGTCCGGCAGAGCCGGATTGAGGCGGTGTGCGGCGATAATGTCCGCTTCGGACTGGCGGAAGGCGGGGCGCTGGATCACTCCCCGGCCTTGAAGAAAATGATCGCCAACGGCGTGACCCTGCACCGCTGGCCCGCCGAAATCATGAACGCCATGAACAAGGCCTGGCAGGAAACGGCCGCCAGGGAGGCCGAGGCCGATATCGGCTTCAAACGCGCATGGTCGTCGCTGTCCGCCTTCCGCAAGAACTACGCCGCAAGAGACGAGAGTAGGTAGCGTATTTCAGCGCCTTTACCCCTTGCCGTCTCCGGCGCATATTAGGGGCATGACTACTATGGTTCTGGAACTTTACGACGCCTTGAAGGCGGCGGGCGCCCCCGAGGAAAAGGCCCAGGCCGCCGCCAAGGCCATGGTGGGCCACGACGACCGTTTCGGACGCATTGATGCCGAATTGGCAGAGGTGCGCTCCGGTGTTGCCGTCGTTAAGGCCGAGCTTGCCATGGTCAAATGGATGGTGAGCGGAATCGGCTTCGGCGTATTGTTGCTGGTTCTTAAGAGCTTTTGGCCGGTTTAGCTGATAATTATCGCTCGGATATAGTTGCGCACGGGCGCAACCTTCGCTAATAATACGGCTCGTTTTGCTGAGAGTCACCAGTTTTTAAGAGGAAATCCAATGAATAAGGAAAAGTTTCTGGCGTTGGGCATCGCCCTTGCCGTCGCCGTGGGAAGCAGTTCGGCGTTTGCCGGCGGACCGGACGCCAAAAAAGGCGGTGAAGAGTTCAAGAAGAAGTGCAAGCTTTGCCATGAAGTCGCGCAAGGCGCCAAGCCCAAAGTCGGCCCCACCCTGTTCGGCATCGTCGGAGCCAAGGCGGGAGCCACGGGTTTTGAGAAGTACGAAGCCCTCAAAGGCTCGGACGTCACCTGGGACGACGCCAATCTCGATAAATGGCTGACCGACCCCAAGGCTTTCACCGGCAAGGCGACCAAGATGACCGCCAAGACCGCGAAGCCCGAGGACCGCGCCGACCTCATCGCCTATCTGAAAACGCTGAAGTAAGCCGTTTTTTCTAAAGGAGAGCGCCCCCCCGTAATCCGGGCGGGGCGCTTTTTTTTGCCCACCGTCCGCAGGACGCGGTAAGATGCGTTCAGTCAGACATTAAAATATTACGGTAGCCCCATGGACATCAAAGATTACATCCGCTCGATCCCCGACTTTCCCAAGCCGGGCATATTGTTCTACGATATTTCGACACTGCTCGCTCACGAAGACGCATGGCAGGTGGCCATGGGACGCATGGCAAAGGCGATTCGTCAACATCAGCCGGATATCCTGGCCGGCATTGAATCGCGGGGCTTTCTGGTGGCGGCGCCGCTGGCCTTGAAGCTGGGATGCGGTTTCGTCATGGTGCGCAAGAAGGGCAAGCTGCCGGGGCCGACCGTCAGCTATGAGTACGCCCTGGAATACGGCGTTGACACCATCGAAATCCAGAAAGACGCGGTGGCGCCGGGGCAACGGGTGATGATTTTGGACGATCTGCTGGCGACCGGCGGCACCTTGGCCGCCTCTTGCGAGCTGTTCAGATCGGTAGGGGCCGAGGTTGTCGGCGCCGCCTGCATTATCGAGCTTACCTTTCTTAACGGCCGATCCAAACTGGACGTTCCTTTCAACGCCCTGGTCGCCTACGACGAGTAGTTAACACATGACCGCAGGGAAGCGCAGCGGCGGCGGACCAAAGGCGCTGGCGGCGACGTTGGCGAGAATCACCAAGCCTCTTTTCGGCAGGCGCGGCTTTGCCGAGGCATCGATCCTCAACGACTGGCCCGCAGTCATCGGCCCTCATCTGGCGGCTCACAGTTCTCCGCAACGGATCGCCTTCGCTCACGGCAAGCGTGATAACGGCGTCCTTCATCTGCTTATCGACAACGGCAGTCTGGCCACCGAGTTACAGCATCTGGAGCCTCTGCTGATAGAACGCATCAACGCCTTCTTCGGATATCGGGCGGTGGCCCGCGTCAGGATTATCCAGGGACCGCTCCCCGTTGCCGCGACGACTCCGCCGCCGCCCGCCGAGCACGTTCTTGACGCCGACGGCGAGGAGAAGCTGACTCGCCATCTCGCCGCCGTTGATGACCCCGATCTGCGGCCGGCGCTTGAAAGACTGGGCCGGGCGATAATGAGCGCAAAGAACGGGTAATACTATCGGCCTTAATCATTGACCCGTGGCGGCCCCCGCGCTTTCCCCTCCTTACCAAGGAGGGGAGATTGCCGCCGATACCCCCTAACGCCCGGCGCGTTGACCGAAAGAAACACCGTTTTATGAAACACAGAGCACACAGAGATCACAGAGCAAGGCACAGAGAAGAAAGGTAAAATAAAAAACAGAAAAAACTTTGCTTAATCTTCTCTGTGAAACCTCTGTGTCCTCTGTGGTAAAAATACTTAGGCCGATAACATCCTATTCGATATCCCCTCTAACTCCCCCTTGAAGCAAGGGGGAGGATTTTTCAGATTTTTATCCACAGATGCTTTCAAAAGCCCCCCACAGGGCGCTTGTGGAGTCAATCGGACAATTCTATATTTCTCCAAAATCTTGTGTCTCAGGAGGCAATATTGACCAGATACATACTAGGTATAGTGTTTTCCGTAATCTTGTTCACGGCGCAGTCGGCCGGCGCCGGCAATGTCGCGCTGGAAGAAGCGACGGTGGAGATGGTGATGGGCAACGTTGACGCTCCGGTCGCCATGATCGAATATTCTTCCCTGAGTTGCCCTCATTGCGCCGCTTTTCATCGTGAGACCCTGCCCAAGATCAAAGAGACCTACATCGATACCGGCAAGGTGAAGCTGATCTATCGTGACTTCCCCCTTGAGAGTCTGGCGATGGCGGGGGCGATGATCTCACGGTGCGCCGGCAAGGCCAAGTACTTCGGACTGATCGAGATGATGTTCCGCAGCCAGGAAAAGTGGACCCGCGCCGAAAATCCGAAGGAAGAACTTGAACGGATAGCCCGTTTCGGCGGCATGTCCAAAGCCGATGTCGGAGAATGCCTGGATAATGCCGCCCTGCTGGATTCAATCAAGGCGCGGGCGCTGAACGGCCAGAAGGAGTTCAAGGTCGAATCGACGCCGACTTTCGTCATTGACGGCGAGGTTGTCCCCGGCGCATTGCCCTTCGAGAAGTTCCAAAAGATTATCGACAAGGCTCTTGCGGGCAAGAAATAGCATCACATGCGCTTCAAAAAGCTGCGGATTTCCGGTTTCAAATCTTTTGTCGAACCCGCCGATTTTGTCATCGAAAAGGGACTGACCGGGATCGTCGGACCTAACGGTTGCGGCAAGTCCAACCTGATCGAGGCCCTGCGCTGGGCGATGGGCGAGACATCGGCCAAGCAGATGCGCGGCGACGAGATGGACGACGTTATCTTCGGCGGCACGACGGATCGTCCGCAACGCAACATCGCCGAAGTCATCCTCAGCCTGGACAACAGCGAACGCACCGCCCCCGCTCAATTCAACGACTTCAATGAACTGGACATCAGCCGCCGCATAGAGCGCGGCAGCGGTTCCACCTATCGCGTCAACGGCAAGGAAGTCCGCTCCCGCGACGTGCAACTGCTGTTTGCCGACGCCGCCACCGGCGCCCGCTCGACGGCAATCGTCAGCCAGGGCCGAATCGGCGCGGTGATCGCCGCCAAGCCGGCCGAGCGGCGCAAAATACTGGAGGAGGCCGCCGGCATCACCGGGCTGCACTCGCGCCGCCACGAGGCCGAACTGCGCCTGCGCGGGGCCGAGACCAACATGGAGCGTCTTGACGACATCCTGTCCACCCTTGAGGCGCAGTTGCAGAACCTGAAGAAGCAATCCCGTCAGGCGTCGCGTTACCGCAACCTCAGCGGTCACATCCGCAAAGCCGAAGCGAGTCTCTATTATCTTCGCTGGACCGCCGCCGCCGCCGAACTTGAGGCCGGCCGCGAGCGGTTCAAGGCGGCTGAAGCCGAGGTGGTGGAACGGACAAGGCAGGTCGCCGCCGCCACCGTCAGGCACGAGGAATGCTCCGCCGCAACGCCGGAATTGCGCCGGGCGGAGGCCGAGGCGGCGTCCCGGCTGCAACGGCTGACGCTGGCCCGCGAGGCTCTGGACGCCGAGGAGCAACGTATCGGGGAAGCCCGCCGGGACTGCCGGTTGCGGCTGGAACAGGCGGCTACCGACAGCGACCGCGAGACGGTATTGTCAGCCGACGCCGACGCCGCAGTAAAAAATATGGAGGCCGAGCGCGCCGCCATCGAGGACGCTCAACAGGGCGAGTTGACCGCCGGCGAGGAATCCGCCGCCGCCCTGGCCGTCGCCAACGAGGCGGTTAATTCCCTGGAGGCGGCGCTTGCCGAAATTACCGGTCAGGCGGCGACCGACGAGGCGCGTCGCGCCGGCCTGGAAACCTCGATCCGCGAGCTTCGGGAACGCACGCAACGGCTGGCCGACCGCGCCGCCGGCATCGCCGGGCAGCGTATCCGCCTGGAGGCCGAGGGTAATGACATTGCCGCCTTGTCCGATGCCGTCGCTCATCTGGCGGAGGCGCATTCCGGGCTGGAGCAGGCCCGCGCCGGGGTAGTCAAGGCCGAAGCCGTCCGCGTTGAAGCCGCCGACAGCGCCGCCAGGGCGGTTTCCACGCTGCATGCCGCCCAGTCGGTTATGACCCGCCTCGCCGCCGAGGAGCAAGCCCTGGCCGAAGTACTGGAAGCCGGTGATTCCGCGTGGCCGCCGCTGATTGACGCCGTAACCGTCGATTCCGGACTGGAGACGGCCCTCGGCGTCGCCCTCGGCGAGGACCTTTCGGCTCCGGTTGATGAGCCGGCGTCCGTGCATTGGCGGACCATGGCGCCCTTTGCCTCGCCGCCGGCCTTGCCCGCCGGCGCCGAGCCTCTCGCCGATTTCGTCAAGGCGCCGTCGGCTCTCGCTCGTCGTCTTTCCCAGATCGGCGTGGTCGGCAGCCATGAGGAAGGCGTGCGGCTGGCGAAAACCCTTGTTCAGGGCCAGCGGCTGGTCAGCCGTGACGGCGGCTTGTGGCGCTGGGACGGCCTTACCGTCGCGGCGGGCGCCGCCACCGCCTCGGCGGCGCGGCTGCAACAGCGCAATCGGCTTCGGGATGTGCGCTCAAAACTTGACGCCGCCCGCGCCGATGCCGCCAAGGCCGAGGCCGGTTATGCCGAAGCCGGGGCCATCGGCGACCGGGCGGCGCGGAGCGAAAAGGAAGCCCGCGAAGCCGCCGCCGCCGCCGATGCCGCCTTTACCCTGGCCCGCGACCGACAGGCATGGCTCAAGGAGAAAATGACCGAGCATGCCTCCCGGATGGCGACGCTGGAACAAACCGCCGCCGGCGTTAAAGCCGATCTTGAGGAGACGGAAACACATTCCGGGGAAGCCGCCGCCGCCCTGGCCGTCCTGCCCGATCCCGGCATCGCCCGCGACCGGATAGCCGGGATCAGGGTCGAACTGGCCGAAAACCGCGCCGTGCAACTGGAACGTCAGAGCGCTTATGACAATCTTGTCCGCGTCGCCGGACAGCGCCGCCAACGCCTCGGCGATATCGACCGTGAGCTGGAATCGTGGCGTCTCAGGCGCGAGGGCGCCGCCCTGCGCCTGGGCCAGTTGGCGGAGCGGCGCCGGACCATAAACGATGAACTGGAGCGCATTTCCACCCGCCCCGCCGAAATCGTCGAACAGCGCAATGCCCTGTTTGCCGGGATCGAGGAGGCGGAAGAGAACCGCAGACGCGCCGCCGACCGGCTGGCCGAGGCCGAAAATCTGCTCAGCGGGGCGTTGCAAAGTCTGCGCGCTTTTGAGGTCGATCTGGCCGCCTCCCGCGAACAGCGCGTCCGCGCCGAGGGCGAGGTGGAGCGGGGCGGACAGGCCGTGGAGGGGTTGGTCGAGCGCATCGCTGAAAAACTGGATTGCTCCCCCGGAGAATTGGCGGAAATCGCCGGCCTTGCCGAGGGCGCCGAGCCGCCGGGGGTGGAAGAGGTGGAAATCCGCCTTGATCGTCTGCAACGGGAGCGCGAGACCATGGGTCCGGTGAACCTGAGGGCCGAACAGGAAACCAATGAACTGAGCGAGCAGATTGAAACCCTGACCTCCGAACGGGGCGATTTGACCGGCGCCGTCGCCAAATTACGCCAGGGCATCGCCGAGCTTAACCGGGAGGGCCGCCAGCGGCTGCTGGCTTCTTTCGCCGAAGTGGATCGCCATTTTCAGGAACTGTTCTCCCGCCTTTTCGGCGGCGGTCACGCCCATTTGACGCTGACCGAATCCGACGATCCGCTGGAGGCCGGCCTGGAAATCATGGCCAGCCCGCCGGGCAAACGGTTACAGGTGCTGTCCCTGCTGTCCGGCGGCGAGCAGGCGCTGACCGCCCTGTCCCTTCTGTTCGGCGTATTCTTGACCAATCCCGCCCCTGTCTGCGTGCTGGATGAAGTGGACGCGCCGCTGGACGACGCCAACGTCGATCGCTTCTGTTCCATGCTGACCGAAATGGCGGCATCGGGACGCACCCGCTTTATGGTGGTCACTCACCACCATATGACCATGGCCCGCATGGATCGTCTGTTCGGCGTCACCATGGCCGAGCGCGGCGTTTCCCAACTGGTCTCCGTCGATCTTCACCAGGCCGAGAAACTGCGGGCGACGGCCTGAACAGGCGTTGCCGGTGAAGCTTGACAGGGTATGGAGGGGGTTATAACTTCCGAACTGCGAGCGGGGCTGTTTTGGTCATTGAGGGGGGCTTTCAGCGCTTCGTGCCGATGAGCGAATACACCCCCCCTGAATCGGTGAAAGAGGCCGAGTCGCTGCAAAACCTGGATGCAAGGTTGCGCGCCGCTATCGCCAGGAGAGAGCCGCCGAAAACAGCGGGCGCTCTCGGCGGGACGGGGACGGGAAACAGCCCGGGGAGCGGCGTAGGTCTGGCGCTCAGGATCGGGGTCGAACTGGTGTCGGCGGTGTTCCTGGGGGTGGTTGTCGGGTTGTTTCTCGACAAATGGTTGGAGACGGGGCCGCTTTTTTTGGTATTATTCTTGTTTCTCGGCGCCGCCGCCGGGTTTTTGAATGTCTATCGTACGGTAACCGGCATCGGTCTTGCCGTCGGTTATAAACCGCCCCCTGAAAAGGGCAACGACGACGAAGAAGAAGACGAAGGATAATAATCAGGTGGCAAGTCCCCTACATCAATTCGAGATCGCCCCCTTGGTTGAGATCAAGGTCGGCGGAATCGACGCCTCGTTTACCAACTCGTCTCTTTTCATGGTTCTCGCCGTGGTCGCCGCCACTATGTTTTTGGTCCTCGGCATGCGCGGTCGCGCATTGGTTCCGGGACGCTGGCAATCAATGGCCGAGCTTACTTACGAGTTTATTGCGGGCATGGTGCGCGACAATGTCGGCGCCGAGGGACGCAAGTTCTTCCCCTTTATATTCTCCCTGTTCATTTTTATCCTGTTCGGCAACATGCTCGGCCTGATGCCTTACAGCTTCACTTTCACCAGCCATATCATCGTTACCTTCGCCATGGCGGCGTTTGTCTTTGTCGGCGTCACGATTGTCGGTTTCGTCAAGCATGGGTTCAAATTCTTCGGGTTGCTGCTTCCTCACGGCGTGCCTTGGTATATCGCTCCGCTGCTGGTGCCGATTGAGCTGCTGTCATATTTTACCAGGCCGGTGAGCCTGTCGTTGCGGCTTTTCGCCAACATGACCGCCGGGCATACCATGCTGAAAGTGTTCGCCGGGTTCGTGGTGGCCATCGGCGCCGCCGGCGTAGTGCCTCTGGTTTTTGTGGCGGCGCTGACCGGGTTGGAGTTTTTGATCGCCTTTCTTCAGGCGTATGTGTTCACCATCCTGACCTGCATCTACCTGAACGATTCACTGCACATGCATTAGGGTGGATGCGGTAAGGATAACGTTAGTCAATTTACGAAATACGGCAACGAAAGGAACTACGAGATGGAAGTAGCGGCAGCAAAATTGATAGGCGCAGGCTTGGCGGTGATCGGGCTTGGAGGCGTCGGCTCCGGTATCGGAAACATCTTCGCTTCGATGATTTCCTCGGTCGCCCGCAATCCTGCGGCGGCGCCCAATGTCCAGTTGTTCATGTGGATCGGCTTTGCCCTTGTCGAAGCCGTCGCCCTGTACGCCCTGGTCGTGGCGCTGGTGATATTGTTCGTTTTCTAGCGTTACGCCTGAAGACGGGTTATACCGGGTTTTTAGTCCAAGGAGGGTTTTGTGCCGCAATTTGATCCGGCGACATTTTCCCCGCAGATCATCTGGCTGGTGATCTCGTTCTCTATCCTCTACATCGCTATGTCGAGGATAGCGTTGCCGCGCATCGGCGTGGTCATCGAGGAGCGCCGGCACAAGATCGACGAAAACCTCAAGAAAGCGGCGGAGTTGCAAAAGGACGCCAAGGCGGCTTCCGAGGCTTATGAAAAGACGCTGGTTGCGGCCAGGGCCGAGTCTCAGAACCTGTTGCGGCGGTCCCGTGAAAAGACAACGCTGGAGTCTTCGCGCAGGCATGACGAACTCGGCGTCCGTCTTTTCGCCGAGGTCAAGACCGCCGAGGAAAAAATCGGCGACGCCAAGAAAGAAGCCCTGACGCATGTCCGTGGAATTGCCGTTGAGGTCGCCCTGTCGGCGGCCGCTAAACTGTTCGGGGAAAATCCCGACGGCAAGGCGGTCGCCGATGCCGTAACCGCCGCCATGGAGGACAGATCATGAGCGTAGCGTGGGCAAACGAGGCGGCGGCGGCGGCCGGACACGGCGAAGCCTTCTACCAAACCGCCGAGTTCTGGGTTTTTATCGCCTTCTTTATGTTGATAGGCGCCGTCGGCAAAAAGGCCTATCTGAAGGTCACGGCGGCTTTGGATTTTCGTTCTGAATTCATCAATGATCAGATTGAGGAAGCAGCCAAGTTGCGCGGAGAGGCCCAGGAGATGCTGGCTTCCTTCGAGCGCAAGCAGCATGACGCCGCCAATGAAGCCAGGGAAATCGTTGAGCGCGCCCAAAAAGAAGCCTCAAGGATAGCCGATCACGCCGTCGAGGAATTAAAGAAATCGCTTAAAAGACGCGAGAAACTGGCCATAGATCGCATTGCCCAGGCCGAGGCCAAGGCCCTTGAAGAAGTGCGCGCCTTGGCGGTGGACGTGACCATCAGCGCCACCCGCCGGTTGTTGAGTGAAAAAATATCATCGGCTAAAGCATCGTCGATAATTGACGATGCGATCAGGGAACTGCCCGAAAAACTAAATTAAAAAGATGCAGGCAGTAGGGGAGGGGAAACTTATGAAGGGCCGTTCGGCCCTTCTTTTTTATGCCGATAATACCAAGGTCCATTAATATTGATCGTTGTGAGCGTCTCATCGTCATTGCGAGGAGGCGAAGCCGACGAAGCAATCCAGAGGGAGCATTCGCCGCCATCTGGATTGCTTCGCTCCGCTCGCAATGACGGTGAGGCGTGAAACTGCCGAGTCAATATCAATGGCCACTGGTATAACCTCCTTCGTAAGGGGGGGTATTTTACTTTGACCGGTCGATCAGTTCCAGCCATTCACTTTCGGTAAGGATCGTGACGCCCAGTTCCGCAGCTTTTTCGGCCTTTGACCCGGAGTCGGCGCCGACCACCACGAAGTCGGTCTTTTTTGATACCGAACCGGCGACCTTGGCGCCTAACGATTCGGCGCGGGCCTTGGCCTCGCCTCGTGACATGGTTTCCAGCGAGCCGGTAAATACCACCGTCTTGCCGGTGATCGGCGACCCCGTATCGTCCGGCGCTACGAAATTATCGACAGATACCAGTTGCTTCAAGTCATTGAGCACTTCTTGGTTATGAGGTTCGCCGAAAAAGGCCAGGATATCTCCGGCCATCGACTCGCCGATGCCGTCAATGTTGATCAGGTCGGCGAATGCTTCCGAAGCTCGGTCTTTAGCTTTGTCCATGGCGGCTTGCCAATTATCAAGCGAGCCGTAGTGTTTGGCCAGCAGCCGGGCCGTCGCTTGTCCCACCTGGGGAATGCCCAGGGCATAAATAAAGCGCTCCGGCGAAATGACGCGGCGCTGCTCGATGGCGGCGAACAGATTGTCCGCCGACTTGTCGCCCCAGCCCTCGCGCCCCCTGATTTCGACCTCTTTTTGCCTGAGCCGGAAGATGTCGGCGGGGGTCTTGATCAGGCCGTCTTGCCAAAAGGCCTCGATATGTTTGGCCCCCAGCCCCTCCAGATCGAAAGCGCCGCGTGAGACGAAGTGCCTGAGCCGTTCCACGGCCTGGGCCGGACACGCCATGCCGCCGGTGCAGCGCCAGGCCGCCTCGCCTTCCTTGCGCCGGGCCGGGCTGTTGCATTGCGGACATTTATCGGGGAATTGATAAACCGCCCGCTGTTCATGGTCCTTGTCCTTGACCACCGCCTCGACCCTGGGGATGACGTCGCCGGCGCGATGAATGATGACGGCGTCGCCGACCCTGATGTCCTTGTCGCGGATGTAGTCTTCGTTATGGAGTGTCGCTCTTGACACCACGACGCCGCCGACGGTCACCGGCGCCAGCTCGGCCACCGGCGTCATGATCCCGGTGCGGCCGACCTGGACGGTGATGGCGTTCAGCACCGTCGTCGCCTTCTCGGCGGGAAACTTATGGGCGATGGCCCAGCGTGGAGATCGGCTCGCCTGCCCCAGCCGTTGCTGCCAGTCGATGCGGTTGACCTTGTAGACAATGCCGTCGATGTCGTAGGCAAGGCGGGATCGCATTTCCTCGGTGTCGCGGTAATAATTGAGGCAATCATTCAGGTCGGAGCACACCTTGGCCGGATTGGCCGGAAAGCCCCAGGCGATCAGCCGTTGTATAAAATCATACTGGGTCTCAGCCGGCGGCTCGCTCAGTTCCCCGTGGGCGTAAGCGATAAACCGCAAAGGCCGCTTGGCGGTTACCGTCGGGTCCAGTTGCCGAAGCGAGCCGGCGGCGGCGTTGCGCGGATTGGCAAAGGTTCTTTCCTGAGACTCATTCAGTTTTTTGAAATCATCCTTGCCCATGTAGGCCTCGCCGCGCACTTCCAGCACGGCGGGGGCTTCGCCCTTCAGGGTTTGGGGGATGTCGCCGATAGTTTTGAGGTTCTCGGTAATATCCTCGCCGACTGAGCCGTCGCCTCTTGTCGCTCCTCTGATGAAGCGTCCGTTTTCATAGCGCAGCGATACCGACAGTCCGTCGATTTTTGGTTCAGCCGTTACTTCCAGCGGATCGTCCTCGCCCAGCTTCAGGAAGCGGCGAACGCGGACCATGAACTCGGCAACATCTTCGTCGCTGAAGGCATTGCCGAGAGAGAGCATGGGGACGGCGTGGCGAACCTTGCCGAACCCGACGGCAGGGGCCGCTCCGACGCGCCGGGACGGGCTGTTGGGCCTGATCAGATCGGGGAATAATTTTTCGACGGTTTCGTTGCGGCGTCTCAGGGCGTCGTATTCGGCGTCACTTATTGTCGGCGAATCGTTCTGATAATAAGCGCGGTCATGTTCGGCGATTTTTTTGGCGAGGTCTTCAAGTTCGAACGCCGCCTCCAGGGGCGTTAATTCCCGGCTCACGGCCGTGCGCTTCCGAGCAGGCTGCCGGCGGCGGCGCGGGCTTCGTCGGTGATGCCGGCGCCGGCCAGCATGCGGGCGATTTCCTCCTTGCGGGCGTCTTCGGAAAGGAGGGTGACGCCGGTGAACGTTTCCGTATCGTTACTGCTCTTTGACACTTTGAAGTGATGTCGGCCACGCGCCGCCACCTGGGGCGAATGAGTGACCACCAGCACCTGAAAGTCTGACGCCAGCATGGCCAGACGTTCGCCGACGGCGGCGGCCACGGCGCCGCCGACGCCGCTGTCCACCTCGTCAAAGATGATGGTCGGCACCGGGTCGGCTTGGGCGAGGACCACCTTCAGGGCCAGCATGAAGCGGGCCAGTTCGCCGCCCGAAGCGATGGTTTTCAGCGGCCCCGGCGGCGTTCCGGGGTTGGTCGCCGCCATGAAGGCGACATGATCCATGCCGAAGGCGTTCCAGGCGCTTTCGGCCAAGGGTTCGAGCGCCGTTGCGAAGACGGCGTTGCCCAGCTTCAGCGGCTCCAGTTCGCCGTTTAACGCTTTGTCCAGTTCCGTCGCCGCCCGTTGACGCGCCCCGGTCAAGGCGGCGCCGGCCTCGACGTATGCGGCGCGGGACGCTTTCTCCCGGCGCTTCAGGTCTTCCAGTTCGGCGCCGCCGTCTTCCAACGCCGCCACCCGCGTTTCCAGTTCCCGACGAAGGAAGGGCAGGGCCTCACAGTCTGTTCCATGCTTGCGGGCCAGCGCCCTTAAGGCGAACAGCCGTTCCTCGACGGATTCAAGGCTGTTCTGGTCCGAATCCAGATCGGCGCCCGCCTTGTTCAGCAGAGCGGCGCCTTCGGCGGCTTCCGCAGCGGCGCGTTCGAGGGCGGCGATGGCGTCGTCCAGGCGGCCCTCGGCTTTGTCGACAACCCGTTCCAGATGACGGAGGGCGCCGCGCAGGGATTCCTCGACGCCGCGACCGGAGATCATCTCTTCATTGGCCTGATTCATCGCCTCCATCAGCTTTTCGCCATGCATCAGCACCGTGCGCCGGGAGGCAAGTTCTTCTTCCTCGCCCGCTTGCGGATCGAACAGGGACAACTCGCCGACGGCGTGGCGCAGGTAGTCCTCGTCGCGTTGCGCCGCCTCAAGATCGGCCTCCGCCTTCTTTTTGGCGGCGGCGGCGCGTTGCCATTCCTCCCAGGCGGCGGCGGCGCCGCCCAGCGGGGATTTTGTTTCTCCATAGGCGTCCAGAAGCCCGCGATGAGAGGATGAATCGAGCAGCCGTTGGCTCTCGAACTGCCCATGCACCTCAACCAGCGCGTCGCCGAGCGAGCGCAGCAGCGAGACGCTTACCGGCTGGTCGTTGACAAAGGCGCGGGATCGACCGTCGGCGGAAAGCACCCGCCGTAAAAGCAGCGCATTGCCGTCGTCTTCAATGCCGTGTTGCAAGAGAATCTCGCGGACGGGATGGTCCGGGCCGGCGTCGAATTCCGCCGTCACCGAGGCCTGCGCCGCGCCATGACGGACCAGTCGGGCCTCGGCGCGCACGCCGAGCGCCAGGCCCAGCGCATCCAGCAAGATCGACTTTCCGGCGCCGGTTTCGCCGGTGAGGACGCCCAACCCGCCGTGAAACTCCAACTCCAGGCGATCAATAAGAACAACATCGCGAATCGACAGGGAACGCAGCATTCCGCCGACCGCTACCAGAACCTGTACCAGGGGGAGTTTTCTTTCGCCGGAGCGGCTTTGTTGTCTTTCGCCGGGGGTTCCTTGGTCTGGGGAGGAGTCTCCTTGGCGACGGCGTTGATGGGGGGCTTCCAGAACTTGTACCATCTGTCCGTCGGCGCCGGCTTCATGACCGCTTCTTTGGCTTCTCCCTTCGGAGTCGATTTAGGTTTATTTTGCGCGTCCTCTTCCTTGGATTTCCATATCTTGTACCAGGCGTCTTCGTCCTTTTGCGGCGGCGGCGTCTTGATATGGACGATCTTCTTTTCGTCGCTGCCGAATTCGTACCAGGATTTTTCCTTTACCGGACGGAAGGGCTTGTTTTCGACCGTTTCATAGGAGTCGATATACCAATCCGACCCCGGGAAGTTATGGCCGAGAACCGACGCCGTCCTGCGCGCTTCATCATCAATGCCGAGGGCGAAATAGGATTCCGTCAGGCGGTGCAGGGCCTCCGGCACATGGGTCGTGGTCTGGAAGCCGGCGACGACCGCCTTGAACCGGTTTATGGCCGCCAGATAATGCCCCTGGTTCAGATAATAGCGGCCGATCTCCATTTCCTTGCCGGCCAAGTGGTCATTGGTCAGGTCGATTTTGATTCTGGCGTCCCGCGCATACTTGCTTTCGGGGAAACGGGCGGAAACCTCCCGCAGGGATTCAAGGGCCAGCAACGTCATTTTCTGATCACGGCTGACGTCGGATATTTGCTCATAGTAGCAGAGCGCCTTCAGGTAGTGGGCGTAAGCAATATCCTGGCTGGACGGATGAAGCTGGATGAAGCGGTCGAGCGCCACGACGGCGTCATCGTAGTCATTGTTCTGATACAGGCTGTAGGCGGCCATTAACTGAGCCTTGGTCGCCCAGGTCGAGTACGGGTGCTGGCGTTCGACCTCATCGAATATGGCCGAGGCTTCGCGGAAACGCCCGGTGTTGAGCGTGTCCATGCCGTCGTTATAAATTTCGCCCACCGGGCGCTCGACATATTCGGGCGCGGTGTAATCTACGCAGGCGCCCAGCGACAGGAACAGGGCGGCGACGAACGGCAATAAGGGGTTCTTGACCATGGCGGGGCGATTATATCACGCCGATGCCGGGACAATGCAACTTCATAGAAATTAACAGGGGAAAATTCAGGCGGTGGCGGCGATTGCCGATGTCTTGCTTTCAAACCATTCGCCTTCGCCGGTGAGCGATTCGGCCTCGTTGACGCTCATCGTAACGAAACTCCAGGCTTCCTTGTCGGCGAACATGGCATGAAGCAGACGGCTGGTGGCGGCATGTCCGGAGCAGATGCCGTTGAAGCCGCCGATGACGGGAGCGCCGGCCAGATACAGGTCGCCGACCGCATCCAGAACTTTGTGGCGGACGAATTCATCATCAAAACGCAGCCCGCCCTCATTGAGCACTTTGTCGCCGCTGATGACAACGACATTGTCAAGCGATCCGCCCTTGGCCAATCCGGCGGCCCGCAAAGGCTCGACCTCGTGCAGGAAGCCGAAGGTGCGGGCGCGGGCCAGCTCTTTCTTGAACGATCCGTTGATCATGCCGAGCGAGAAGGACTGGCGGGACACCGCCCGGCTTTCAAAATCAATCTCGAAGCCGAAAGAGAAGCCGTTGCCGGGAACCAGCGAGGCTACGCAGTCCCCGTCACTGACCAGGACCGGCTTGTGCAGTTTGATAAAGCGGCGCGGGGCCGACTGTTCAACAATGCCGGCGCATTCAATCAGAAATACGAAAGGCGCGGCGCTGCCGTCCATAATGGGAACTTCCTGCCCGTTGATCTCGATCAGGACGTTATCAACGCCGCACCCGGCGAGAGCCGCCATCAAGTGTTCAACGGTGCCGATCGTGACCCCGTCGGCATTGCCGATGGTGGTGTTCATCCTTGTATCGACTACATTGTCCCAGGAGGCCTGAATCGAGGCGCCGGCTGCGGCAATGTCCATGCGTTTGAAGCGAATGCCGCTGTTTTCCTCGGCGGGGATCAGGGTCATGACGACCTTGTCGCCGGAATGCAGACCGACGCCGGCGCAATTGATGGATGTCTTAAGCGTTTTCTGCTTGACCATCTTCGGTGAGCCGAACTGCCGCACCGACCTGTCGCCGCTCTTTATGAACCCCATAATGACACGCCGCCCCCCATTTGCCGGGCCTGATGCGATTGCGCCGGACTTGCCCCTGGTAACCCTGCGTCCTCTTGCAAAAGAGGATGCCGCCCGAATCTGTGTACCAATAAGCCGGCCTGTGGACAAATCACTCTTTGTTACCGAATGTTACGCATGGCGATCCCTTGTCGTCAGTTAGCCTGTCGGCGTAAAAACGCCGGAATATCAAGCAGATCAACTTCGACCTGACAGGTCGAGATTCGGTCATTGGAATCGAGTCCTCCGAGAAGCTTCTGTTCGCCTTCATTGTCGGCGGCGCTTTCCGGCGCATTGACCTTCACGGGAGGCTTCAGCGTCGCAACTACATTATGAGAGGGTTTGGCGGCGCGGCCGGTGCCGGTAACCCGTTCAAAAAGGCTCAATCCCATTGACTTGACCGCTTTTATTTCGGCCTTAAGTCCGGCCTTGGGACCGCCGTTAGCCATTGCGGCGGCGGCGAAGGGATCGATTGATTCGGGATTTATCCCGGTAATCGGCTCTACCGGCGCCGAAGGAATAAAGGGGTCGGCGGAGCCGACAGACGGCGTTGCAGGGATATGCGCTTCGGCGTCGTCCGCCGATTTCACCGCCTCAACTTCGATCATCGGCGACGGCAATTCGCCTTCATTCACCATCGCCGCCGGTTCCTCGACCGTGCTTTCGGCGACGGCCGGCGCAAAGGCCCTGCCGATTTCTTTCTGTTCTTCCTCATGGCGGGCGGAGGCCGTGGGCTTGCCGACCGCATGGGCCAGATTGATCATGACGGGCGTGGGCCTGGCCATCGCCTCCATGTCCATGCCGGTGGCCACTACCGAGACGCGCATTCTGCCGGCCAGGCTTTCATCGAAGGTGGAGCCGAAGGTAATGCAGGCGTTGACGTCCACTTCCTCGCGAACCCTGTTGGCGGCTTCATCCACCTCAAACAGCGTCATATCGGAGCCTCCGGTGATGTTGATAAGCACGCCTTTTGCCCCCTTCATCGTGGTGTCGTCCAGCAGCGGGTTCGAGATTGCCGCTTCGGCGGCGTCAAGGGCGCGTCTTTCGCCGTCGGCCTCGCCGGTTCCCATCATCGCCTTGCCCATGTCGCCCATGACCGAGCGGATATCGGCGAAGTCGAGGTTGATCAGGCCCGGCATCACCATCAAATCGGTGACTCCCCGTACGCCGGAGTAGAGTACGCCGTCGGCCATCTTGAAGGCGTCGGCAAAGGTTGTCTTTTCGTTGGCGACGCGAAACAGGTTCTGGTTGGGGATGACGATCAGGGTATCGACGAACTGCCCCATTTCCCTGACGCCTCCTTCGGCGATGGTCATGCGTTTTGCGCCCTCGAAATGGAAAGGCTTGGTGATCACGCCGATGGTCAAAATCCCGTGTTCGCGGGCCGTTTTGGCGATCACCGGCGCGGCGCCGGTGCCGGTTCCGCCGCCCATTCCGGCGGCGATGAACACCATATTCGAGCCTTTGATCTGTTCGAGAATTTCATCGATGCTTTCTTCCGCCGCCGCCCGTCCGATTTCCGGCCGCGCCCCGGCGCCCAGACCTTGGGTAGTGCCGCTTCCCATTTGAATGCGGCGCTCGGCGCGTGACTGGGCCAAGGCTTGAGCGTCGGTGTTGGCGACGACGAAATCGACGCCCTCCAATACCGAGGAAATCATGTTGTTGACGGCATTGCCGCCGGCGCCGCCGACGCCGATAACGGTTATGCGGGGTTTCAGATTGTTGGTATCGTTGCCGCCGGGGATGCTCAGTTTAATGCTCATGTCGTTCTCCTGGTAAAACATAGACCGCTTGATTGCTGAAAAAGCTGCTCATCTTAAAAATTCTCTCGTAGCCATTGGCCGAGTCTGTCGAGGCGGCCGCTCGGCTCTTCAACCGGCCGATAGGCTCTGCTCGAATTTTCCACCGATCCGCCGGCGGCGAATTTCAACAGCCCGGCGCAGGTGGCGAACGCCGGGCCGCACATGGATTCCGCCAGTCCGTCAATGGGGAAGGGGCGTCCCATGCGCACCTGCTTGTTAAAGATTCTGCCGGCGAGTTCATGGATGCCCGGCAGTTGGCTGGCGCCGCCGACCAGCACCATGCGGCCGGCAACTTTGCCGAACCCGGCGTCATCCAGTCGGCTGCGCGCCATTTCAAGGGTTTCCTCAAGGCGAGGACGAATGATCCCGACCAGCATCGAGCGCGGCACCTGACAGGAGTCGGCGCCTTTCTCATCGCCGATCAGCGGCGCCCTGATTACTTCGCGGTCGTCGGACGCTGAGGGAATTACGTTTCCGTAAAGGGTCTTCATCCGTTCGGCATGAGTTACCGGCGTTGATATCCCTTTGGCAATGTCGCTGGTAACGTGAATGCCGCCTATCTCAATGATGTCGGTGTGGACAAGTTCGCCGTCGAAAAACACCGAAATGCCGGTGGCGCCGCCGCCCATGTCGATGAGCGCCGCGCCTAATTGTTTTTCATCGTCAACCAGACAGGAAAGGGCCGAGGCGTACGGGGAGACCACCTTGGCTTCGATGTCCAGATGGCAGCGCGCAACGCTGTTGGTCAGGTTGCGCACGGCGCCGGAGGCGGCGGTGACCACATGCATGTTGACGCCCAGCCGCTCGCCGAACATGCCGCGCGGATCGCGAACGCCGCGAGTGCCGTCAATGCTGTAGCCTACCGGAATGGTGTGGACCAATTCATGATCGGCGGGCAATTTCTTCACCAGCCCCGAGGTGTCGAGGATGCGGCGCAGATCGGAATTACCGATTTCATGGCCGTCGATGGTGACTTCATAAGCAATCAATCTTGACTTGGGCGCGCCGCAAGACAGGTTGATAATCACCCGGTTGATGTTTTCTCCGGCCATTTTTTCGGCGGCCTCGACGGAGGAGCGAATGGAGCTTTCCACGGCGTCCATGTCAACGACGGCGCCGCAGCGAAGCCCTTTGGAGGCGTGATGGCCGACGCCGACCACCCGCAATTTATTTCCCGATCCGTCTTTGGCCCCCGTCAAGGGGTCGTTTCCGGGTTCACAACGGGCAATGAAGCAGCATACCTTCGTGGTGCCTACATCCAGCGCTGCGATCAGCCCGTTACGGGCCTTGATTTTCTTCTTTCCCTTTTTCATTCCCTTGGCTTTCTTGTTTTCTTTCAGGTTTCCCTGCCGCCCACTATTTCCGGGGTTTCTAATCTGGGGGTTTTGCGAACGATCAGGCGGTCGGGAATGCGCAGGTCGAGAACCTTGATGTCGCGGTCCAGAACCTGATTGGCGCGTTCGTATTCGGCGAGCCTCGCCCAGGCGTTCTCGGCGTTGTCTTCCGGCAGATGAACGTTGATTCCGTTATTCATCAAAATGTTCCAGCGGCGACCGCCGACCCGCACCGCCGCCTTGGCTTCGGTCAGCAATTCCGGCTGGGTCGCCAGCATTTCAAGCAATTTTGCGGCATGGGCGGGGGCGTCATCGCCGACTACCTGGAAAAGGTCGGAAAAACGGTCCACCCCTTCATTGATGATCACTTTTCCTTCGCTGTCGATAAGGGCGAATTGACCTTTGTTTTGCCAAAGAGCAAACGGTTTACGTTCAGCCACGGTGACGAAAACGATGTCGGGAAGCATCCGCTCAATGGTCGCCGAATGCACCCACGGCAAGGATTCTACCCGCTGTCTGGCGGCGTTAAGATCGAAGGTCAGGATGGGGTCGCCACGGTCTATATGTATTGCGTCCAGCAGATCAAGGCGGGTCGTTTGGCTTCGCCCCATAACCAGGATTTCACGGACAGTGAAACCCAGCTCCCTGGAAACGGCGATGATTTTTCCGTGGGCGCGCTCGGAAACTCTCGCTGCGACGCCGTTGCTTAACAACCATATTCCGCCGCCGAGGAATGACGCGACCGACAGCAACGCCCACAGGGCAAGCGCCGGACGCGAGCGCCACAGGGGAACGACGCGGCGTCGCGGTTGTCCTTTGGCGTTTGTTTCTTTCACCGGTCGCACTCCGCGTTCTCCACCATCCAGGAAACAAGCTCTTCAAATGAGATGCCCGCATGGGCCGCCTGCTCGGGCGTCAGCGATGTATCGGTCATTCCCGGCTGAGTATTGACCTCAAGAATGAACAAGGTATTACCGTCGTAGCGAAAATCGGCTCTGGAAACTCCCCGGCAGCCGAGCGCCTGATGGGCTTTCAGGGCAAGGCGCATAGCCTCGTCGTAGACTTCGGCCTTAAGGTCCGCCGGCAATACATGGACGGAGCCGCCTTTGGCGTACTTCGCGGCGTAGTCGTAGAAGCTGTGTCTGGTGGTAATCTCGGTGACGCCCAACGCCCTGTCGCCCATTACCGCCACGGTGAGTTCCCTTCCCGGCACGAATCGCTCGACCATGACGTAATTGCCGAACGGACAATCGGATTTGGTAAAGGGGGCGGCGCCGTCCTCGTCGCGGACAATGCGAACGCCGACGCTGGAGCCTTCATTCAACGGCTTTATGACATAAGGCCGATCCATGACATCGCCGGCGGCGGCCTCGTCGCGGCGCACTACCTTGTGTTCGGCGACGGGGATTCCGGCGTCGGCGAACAGGCGCTTGGCCATCGGCTTGTCCATGGCCAGGGCCGAGGCCAGCACGCCCGAATGGGTATAGGGGATATCCAGGATGTTGAGTAGGCCCTGTACGCAGCCGTCCTCGCCGAAGCGTCCGTGCAGCGCGTTAAACACGGCGTCGGGGCGAGGGTACAGATGAGTCATCAAGGCCCCCATGTCGCGCTGGATGTCGATGGGCGTGGTGCGGTAACCGGCCTTTCGCAAGGCGTTGGAGACGGCGGCGCCGCTAAGCAACGAGATCTCCCGTTCGGCCGACCAGCCTCCCATAAGAATCGCAATATGTTTGCTCATGATTCGGCCTCTCCGATTTGACTCAGATCGGGAACGCCGATGCGGCGGATTTCCCATTGCAGTTTGATCCCGGCGACCGCAAACACCCGACGGCGGATTTCCTCGCCCAGACCTTCCAGGTCGGCGGCCGTCGCGTTGCCGGCATTGATGAGAAAGTTGCAGTGCTTTTCGGAAACCACGGCGCCGCCGCGACTCAATCCTCTGCATCCGGCGCGGTCGATAAGCTCCCAGGCTTTCATGCCGGGCGGATTGGCGAAGGTGCTGCCGCCGGTAGGCGTGCGCATCGGCTGGTCGGCCCGGCGCTCGGCGGCGATTTTGTCGATGCGCCGCGCAATGACGCCTCTGTCTTCGGGTTGTCCGCGCAGTACGGCGGAGATGAATGTCCAATCCTCGGCGACGCCGCAATGGCGGTAGGTGAAATTCATGTCTTCCGGGGCGAGGTCATGAGCGGCGCCGCTCCCGTCGAGCGCCTTGGCGGAGACGATGCAATCCTTGATCTCGGAGCCGAAGGCGCCGGCGTTCATTCGCAGCGCCCCGCCTATGGTTCCGGGAATGCCGCTGAGAAATTCCAGTCCGCCGATGCCGGCGTCGCGGGCGGCGGCGGCGACATTGACGTCCAGGGCCGCCGCGCCGGCGTGAATTTCCGTTCCCTTGATTTTGATGTCGGAGAAGCCCCGGCCCAGGCGCACCACTACGCCGCGAACTCCGCCGTCCCGCACCAGAAGATTCGAGGCGACGCCGATAACGGTAACGGCGACATCGGACGGTTTGGCCGCCAGAAAAGCAGACAGGTCATCAATGTCGGCCGGCCGGAACATGACCTCGGCGGGACCGCCGACCTTGAACCAGGTGATCCTCGACAGCGCCGCGTCCGCGCTATAGCGGCCGCGCACAACCGGCAACCGCTTAATCAGGGAGGGGGAATGTTTATGCGCCGCCATCATTTGCGGGCCTCCTTGCCGGCGCCGCGCAAACGCCTCAGCGCGTCGGGCAATTCATAGGCCCAGGCGGTGATATTGCCGGCGCCCAGGCACACCACGAAGTCGCCTGCCCCGGCCAGATCATTGATGATTCCCGCCAACTCTCCCGGCGCCGGCAGGGAGACCACCTGCCGGTGGCCGTGGGCGCGCAGACCGGCGACCAGGGCTTCACGGTTAACTCCCTCCCTGGGTTCCTCGCCGGCCGCGTAGACGTCGGCCACCACCACTATGTCGGCGTTGTTGAAGCAGGTGCAGAATTCCTCGAACAGGTTGCTCAACCGGCTGTAGCGGTGCGGCTGGACGACGGCGATCACCTGATTATCGGCGGCGCTGCGCGCCGCTTTGAGCACGGCGGCGATTTCCATAGGATGGTGTCCGTAATCGTCGATCACGGTAATGCCGTCTACTTCTCCCGCCTTGGTGAAGCGGCGCTTGACGCCCTTGAACTCGGCCAGCGCCTTGCGCAGCACTTTTGCATCGATTCCCATCTCGACGGAAATGGCGACGGCGGCCAGCGAATTGAGAACATTGTGGTCTCCGACCATCGGCAGGCGCAGGTCTTTGATGATGCTGCTTTTACTTTCCTCGCGGCAGGTGATGACGGCGTCGAAAGTAACGCCGCCGTTATCTGTCTTCAGATTTATGCCTCTGATTTCAGCCTGGGGACTGAACCCGTAGGTGACGACCCTGCGGCCCGGAACCCTGGGGATCATCGCCTGCACTTCGGGATGGTCGATGCACAGCACGGCGAAGCCGTAAAACGGAATGTTCTCGACGAATGAATCAAAGGCGGCGCGCAACGCATCGAACGTGCCGTAATGATCCAGGTGTTCGGGGTCGATGTTGGTGACTACGGCGATGGTCGCCGGAAGCTTGAGGAAGGTTCCGTCCGACTCATCCGCTTCGGCCACCATCCATTCCCCCTTGCCGAGACGGGCGTTGGTCCCCCAGGCGTTAATGATGCCGCCGTTGATAACCGTGGGATCAAGGCCGGCGGCATCCAGCAGAGCCGCAATCATCGAGGTGGTGGTGGTCTTGCCATGGGTGCCGCCGATAGCGATTGACCATTTCAGGCGCATCAATTCGCCCAGCATCTCGGCGCGGCGCACCACCGGCAACAGCCGCTTGTGGGCGGCGGCGACTTCCGCGTTATCGGGTTTGACCGCCGATGAGATCACCACTACCTGGGCGTCGCCCAGATTTTCCTCCCGGTGGCCGATGGACACCTTGACGCCCATGGCGCGCAGGCGCTTGACGTTGGCGTTGTCGCTGACATCGCTGCCCTGCGCCTTATAGCCGAGATTGTGCAGCACTTCGGCGATGCCGCTCATGCCGATGCCGCCGATGCCGATGAAATGGATGGTGCCGATGGAAAGGGGGAATGCTCTCATGCCGCCTCTCTTTTGCTTTCCGGCCCGCCGCCGGAAGACATCAGTTCAAAGACCATGTCGGCCAGCCGCTTTGCGGCGTCGGGCCGTCCCGCCTTAAGGGCGCAGGCCGCCGTATTGGCGAGGATCGCCGGCAGGCCGAACAGCGACTCAAGACGCGCCGCCAGGGTTTTGGCGTTAAACGAATTCTCCGGCATAAGCCAACCGGCGCCGGCCTCATCCACGGAATGGGCGTTGACCGACTGGTGATCGTCGATGGCGTGGGGATAGGGAACCAGGATGGAAGGACGTCCGACCACCGTGATCTCGGAGACGGTGGAGGCGCCGGCGCGGCCGATGATCAGGTGCGCCGCCGCCAACCGCTCCGGCGCGTCATCGAAGAATGGCTTCAGTTCCGGCGCCATGCCCAGTTGCTTATAGGCGCTGCGGGTTGCTTCCAGGTCTTCGGGGCGGCATTGCTGGGCGATGACGAGGCGCGAGCGGATAGCCTCGGGCAGCAGCTCGACCGCTTTGGGCATGACTTCGCTGAAGACATGGGCGCCCTGGCTTCCGCCGATCACCAGGATGTTGATAGCTCCCTTGTCTCCGAGGGCCGGATAGGGCGTTTCGCGCATCTTGACGATAGAGGCGCGCACCGGCATG
>Ga0156013_111_pt1 | contig 27275 bp, 22 predicted proteins | sample RifCSPlowO2_02_FD_107667 | JGI IMG/M metagenome (GOLD analysis project Ga0156013, IMG submission 107667) | Rhodospirillales bacterium RIFCSPLOWO2_02_FULL_58_16 | reverse complement strand
CGTCCTTGCGCATGGCCGAGACGGTGGCGCGGGCGATGATGCGTCCGCCGATGGCCGCCTGGATGGCGATCTTGAACAACTGGCGCGGTATCAAATCCTTGAGGCGTTCACAAATGGCGCGGCCCCGGCTTTCGGCGTGTTTCTCGAAAACGATGAATGACAGCGCGTCCACAGGCTCCGAATTGACCAGAATGGAGACCTTGACCAGATCGGAGACAACGTATCCGTCCATCTCGTAATCGAAGCTGGCGTAGCCCCGCGAGATCGACTTCAGGCGATCATAGAAGTCGATCACCACTTCGTTCAGGGGCAGCCGATAGACCAGCATCGCCCGTCCGCCGACGTAGGTCAGATTCACCTGCTCGCCACGGCGTTCGGTGCATAGATTAAGCACGCCGCCCAGATACTCGTCAGGCGCCATGATGGTGGCCTTGATCCAGGGTTCCTCCATAAAGTCGATCTTTACCGGATCGGGCATGTCGGAAGGATTGTGCATCTCCAGCACCGCGCCGTCGGTCAGGTGAACGCGGTAGACGACGCTGGGCGAGGTAGAGATGAGGTCCAGGCCGAATTCCCGCTCCAGACGCTCCTGGATGATCTCAAGATGCAACAGCCCGAGGAAGCCGCAGCGGTATCCCAGGCCGAGGGCGGCTGAGGTCTCGGCCTCGAAATGGAAGCTGGCGTCGTTCAGGTGCAGTTTGTCGAGCGAGTCGCGCAAGTCCCCGTAATCTCCGTTATCGACGGGGAACAGGCCGCAAAACACCACAGGCACCGAAGGTCTGAAACCGGGCAGGGGTTCGAGCGCCGGGCGTTTGTCTTCGGTCACGGTGTCGCCGATGCCGGTGTCGGCCACGGTCTTGATCGCCGCCGTGAAATAGCCGACCTCGCCGGGGGTGAGTTGATCGACCTTGACCGGCTTGGGGGTGAAGTAGCCGACTTGCTCTATCTGATAGGAGGCGCCGCCGGCCATCATGCGGATTTTCATGCCTTTTTTCAGGATGCCGTCACGCACCCGCACCAAAATCATGACGCCGAGATACGGATCGTACCAACTGTCCACCAGCAACGCCTTAAGCGGCGCTTTTTCATCGCCGACGGGCGGCGGCAGACGCTTGATCAGGGCTTCGAGGACGGCGGGAACGCCGACGCCGGTCTTGGCCGAGATGTTGATGGCATCGGAAACGTCAAGTCCGATCACTTCTTGTATCTGCGCCTTGATGCGTTCCGGCTCGGCGGCGGGCAGGTCGATCTTGTTGAGCACAGGCACGATCTCATGACCGGCTCCAATGGCGAGGTAGGCGTTGGCCAGCGTCTGCGCCTCGACGCCCTGGGTGGCGTCAACGATCAGCAGCGAACCTTCGCAAGCGGCCAGCGAACGGCTGACCTCGTAGGAAAAGTCCACATGGCCCGGCGTGTCCATGAGGTTAAGCTGATAGGTCTCGCCGTCGGCGGCTTTATACATCAGGCGCACGGTCTGGGCCTTGATGGTGATGCCGCGTTCGCGCTCGATGTCCATGGAGTCCAGCACCTGCTCCTTCATCTCGCGGGAGCTGAGGCCCCCGCACAACTGGATCATGCGGTCGGCCAACGTCGACTTGCCGTGGTCGATGTGGGCGATGATGGCGAAGTTGCGTATGTGAGCGAGGTCGGTCATGGGCGGGGGTTCTAGCAGGTAAAATCAGCCCTGTCATGCGCCGTGCGTATCTTAAATCAACGACTCGCTATTAATCTTTACTTGATTTTTGTCGGCTCTTGGGGCGTTTTACGCCCTGGATCGGGGCCGGTCGGCAAATAAATGGATTTTGCCGGGGTGTTTGGTTATGTTCCGGATAATAAACAGTAGGCTGCGGAGTGATTGATGCTGAATCGTTGGAGAGTATTTGTCGGATGTTTGGTCCTGGCGTTGGGCGTTTTTGTTTATCCGGGGCAGGGACAGGCCGATGATTTCAGGGAAGGCGCGGCAAAGTTCATTCAGTCCCTTGCCGATAGGGCGATTTCCACGCTTACTGTTCAGGGCATCACCAAGAGTGAACGGCGGGAGCGGTTCCGCTCTTTCCTTAATGAGGACTTTGCCGTCAATACCATCGGCAAGTGGGTTCTCGGCAAATACTGGAATCAGGCTAATGAAACCCAGCAATCCGAGTATCTGAAATTGTTTGAGAATCTTCTGGTGGTCACCTATGCGGATCGCTTCGCCGATTATAAGGGCGAAAAACTCTCGGTTCTCGATACATTGGTCAAGGACGGCGTGGACGTCGTCGTCTATACCCAGATCGATGGTCCCGATAGCCCCGAGCCGTTAAAGATCGATTGGCGCGTACGGGCCAAGGAGGGCAAGTACAAGATCGTCGACGTCATGGTCACCGGCATCAGCATGGGACAGACCCAGCGTTCCGAATTCGCCTCCGTTATTCATAAGCATGGCGGCGATATCGACAAGTTTATCGCGGAAATGCGGGATCACGAAAACTTCGGTTCAAAAAATACCGAGCAATCCAGGGCGAAATGAGGCGTCTTTGCCTGAAGTAACGCCTCCATCCGTCGAAATGCCGTCGGGCAAGGATGCGGGTTACGAGAATTTTCCTGTGGGTTCGTGGTTGTTGCCGGCAAAGCTGAGGCCGCATATCGCCGTTTTCTATCGCTTTGCCCGCGCCATTGATGACATAGCCGACAGTCCCGACCTTACGCCTGAGGACAAGGTGGAGCGGCTCAAGGGCTTTGAAAAAGCCCTCCTCGGCGGCGAGAGCGAAGACCCGGCCTACCTCACGGCCCACAAGATGCGCCGCAGTCTGGCCGATACCGGCGTTACTCCGCGTCACTGTCAGGATTTGATCGCCGCCTTCATTCAGGACGTCACTAAACTGAGATACAAGGACTGGGACGATCTGATGGGATATTGCCTTCTGTCGGCGGCGCCGGTCGGGCGCTACCTGCTGGATATTCACGGCGGGTCGAGGGACGGCTACGGCCCGTCGGACGCCTTGTGCGCGGCCTTGCAGGTTATCAATCATCTCCAGGACTGCCGGGATGATTACCGGCAGTTGGACAGGGTCTATCTGCCGATGGACTGGATGGCGGCGGAGGGAGCGCTGGTCGAAGACCTTGACGCCGGGGCGTGCAGTCCGTCTTTGCGCGCCGTCATTGACCGAATGATACGGGGCGTGGACGGCCTGATGCCGCAGGCCCGGATGCTGGCCGGAGGATTGCGTTCGCGCCGTCTGGCCATGGAGTCGGCGGCTATCGTCAATATCGCCGAAAGCCTGAGCGACCTGTTGCGCCGCCGCGATCCCTTAGGTCCAAAGAGGATTAAATTGACCAAGGCCGGATATGTCCGGTGTGTCCTGCGCGGCGTTCTTTCGGTGATGTTTTAGTGAGTATCCTTACCGGCTTGGCGCTGATCCCGCTGGTCGTCTGGGCGGCGCTGCTGTCGTTGAGGGGCGGTTTTTGGCGCGCCGACCAGCAGCTGAAAACTCCCGGTTTTCTCGACAGTTCCGCCGACAGGGAAAGGTGGCCTTCGGTGATTGCGGTGATTCCGGCCCGCAATGAGGCTAAAACGGTGGGAAAGGTCGTTTCCTCATTGCTGGTCCAGGATTATCCCGGCGCTTTCGGCGTGGTGCTGGTGGATGACGGCAGCGACGACGGCACCGCCGAAAAGGCCGGCAAAGCCGCCAACGGTTCGGTTCGCTTTTCGGTTATCAAGGGCAAGCCGTTGGCGCCGGGATGGACCGGTAAGCTGTGGGCGATGGCGCAGGGGCTTGAGCAGGCCGCATTGACGGCGCCTGACTGTGTTTATGTGCTGCTGTGCGATGCCGACATCGTGCATGATCCGGCCAATTTAAGGCGATTGGTGGCCAAGGCGGAAGGCGAGGCCCTGGACATGGTCTCGCTGATGGTGATGCTGCGCTGTAAAAACTTTTGGGAGCGCCTGCTGATCCCCGCCTTTGTTTTTTTCTTTCAGAAGCTTTATCCCTTTCCCTGGGTCAACGATCCCCTCGACAGGACCGCCGCCGCCGCCGGCGGCTGCATGTTGGTGCGCCGCTCCGCCATTGACAAGGCCGGGGGGCTGGAGGCCATTCGCAGTCGCCTGATCGACGATTGCGCTCTGGCCGCCTTGATCAAAAAGAACGGCCCTATCTGGCTTGGCCTTACCGAGCATGTTCACAGCCTGCGCGCTTACAAGCGGTTGGGAGAAATCCGGAGCATGGTCGCCCGCACCGCTTTCGTGCAGTTGAATTATTCCGTTTGGCGGCTGGTCGGCGCCGTTTTCGCCATGATTTTGACCTATCTGGGGCCGCCTTCGGCGGCGGTTGCCGGAATTTTCATGGGCGACCCGCTGATGTTCCTGGGCGGGGTCATCGCCTGGTTCCTGATGGTTTTTGCTTATGATCCGACACTGGAACTGTACGGCCAACCGGCGTGGCGGGGTATGTTGCTGCCTCTGGCGGCGCTGCTCTACACCTTGATGACGGTAGACTCGGCGATTCAACATTGGCGTGGCCGGGGCGGAATGTGGAAAGGCCGCAGCTACGGGACGCCGACCGACGGGGGTGGATAAACCGGTTTCATCCGTGCGATTCATATCCCTCTTGCGGAACGTCTCATTAATGTGTATAATTATACACACTGCGTACTTAAAGATTCGGGGCGGCTGTGACCAAAAGCATTTCAAGCCGTGATGTCAAGAAGATGCTCAAGGCCGAAGGAGATAATCTCGTGCGTCAATATATCGCATTCATTCACCAATCAGAGGGCGGCGCTTACGGAGCTTCATTCCCCGACTTTCCCGGTTGCATCGCCGTTGAGGCGACGTTTGAGGATGTGGTGGCTTCCGCCGCCAGGGCGTTACGCTTTCACGCTGAGGGCATGACCGAAGACGGCTATGCCGTTCCCCGCGCTCGGACGCTTGATGAACTTGGGGCCGATCCTGAATTCGCCGAGGATATGGAAGGGGCAACTCTTGCGATCATCCCTTTGCATCCGCCGCGTGGTCGCACGGTTCGCCTCAACATCAGCATGGATGAATCCCTGGTTTCCTCCATTGATGAAGCCGCCTCGGTGCGCGGCCTCAGCCGTTCGGCATTTCTGTCTGAAGCCGCGCAGCGCTCTCTCCAGAAATGACCCGATTAGAGCGCTATCCGACCAAATTGAATCATCTGCGTTTCGATCCGGCGAGGCGATCCGTCAGGCGCGACGCGAAGAGCGATGCAAAAGCATCGGTCGAGCGGCGCAACGAAGCGGGCACCCGCCGCATCGAAACCCGAAGGGCCGGGCGCTTTTGGGGCGTGGGTTCGTCGAAAGGCTTGCCCATAGTGTCCGCTACGGGCCGCGCCCTTCTCCTGCCCACGACCCAAAATCGCTCCGGCGCAGGCGGTTCAATTTGGTCGGATAATGCTCTAACGGGGGGTGGATGAACCGGTTTCATCCGTGGTATTCATGTCGGCCATGGAAGAAAAACAGCCGAATGTGACTCCAGCTTCCGCCGCCAAGGACTATGTTGAGTCCGTGGTCAGGCGTTCCGGCACGTCCTTCTTTTGGGCCATGCGCCGGCTGCCCGAGGTCAAGCGTCAAGGCATGTACGCCGTTTACGCTTATTGCCGCGAGGTGGACGATATCGCCGACGACGAAGGCGAGCAGGCCGGCAAGACGGCTCGCCTGGGGCAATGGCGCGGCGAGATCGAACATCTTTACGGCGGCGGCGAGCCGGAATTTCTCGTGGCGCAGGCCCTGGTCAACCCGATTGTCCGTTTCGGCCTGCAAAAGAAAGATTTCCTGGCGCTGATCGACGGTATGGAGACTGACGCCGCCGACAGGCTGCGGATCGCCGCCATGGACGGCTTGTTCCTTTATTGCGACCAGGTGGCCTGCGCCGTCGGCAGGCTTTCCAACCGGATATTCGGCGTTGACGAGGAAAGGGGCGACCGGGTCGCTCACGCTCTCGGTCTGGCGTTGCAACTGACCAATATTCTCAGCGATTTGCGTGAGGACGCCGGGCGCAACCGTCTTTACCTCCCGGCGGACCTTTTGACGGCTCACGGCATAAATGAGGATAATCCGGAGGCGGTTCTCGCCCATCCGGCCATCGCCGGCGTCTGCGCCGAACTGGCGGAAATCGCGACTAACCGTTTCGCCGAGGCCGAATCCGCCCTGGCCTTGTGCGACCGTCGCCAAATGCGCCCCGCCATCATGATGATGCAGGTATATCGCCGCATTCTTGAAAAGCTGAAAAAAAGAGGGTGGGAGCGGATTTCCGGGCCGGTCAGGCTGCCCAGGCTGCAAAAGCTGTGGATCGCTTTTCGCTACGGAATTTTCTAGAAATGGCTTCGCCTGTATCCGTTGACCATGTCCATGTAATCGGCGCCGGTCTTGCCGGCCTTTCCTGCGCCGTCAGGCTTGTCGCCGCCGGACGGCGGGTGACGGTGTATGAGTCGGCGGGCCATGCCGGCGGACGTTGCCGTTCCTACCGGGACTCCAGGCTGGAACGGCGGATCGATAACGGCAATCATCTGTTGTTGAGCGGCAACCGCTCGGCCTTCGCCTATCTGAGCGAGATCGGCTCGGCGGACAGCCTTGTCGCGCCCGACGGCGACGGCTTCCCTTTTCTTGACTTGCAGGACGGGCGGCGCTGGACGGTTCCCGTCGGCTTGCGGTGCCTCCTTAAGGTTCCGGGAGGCCGTTGGCGGGACTATCTCGGCGGCTTCGGCTTGTACCAGGCGGGCGGCGAGGCGACCGTCGCCGGGCTGCTTGACCGCCGGGCACCGGTCTATCGAAATTTCTGGGAGCCTTTGGCGATGGGTATTCTTAATATTTCGGCAGAGGAAGGGGCGGCGCATCTGATGGGGGCCGTGCTTAAAGAGATCATCGGGCAAGGTCTTGCCGCCTGCCGTCCGCGCATCGTCAGGGAGGGGTTGAGCGAGAGCTTTGTCGATCCGGCGCTGGCGCGGCTTAAGGATCGCCTCCTGTTCAACCGCAGGCTCCGATCATTGGAGTTCGCGGCGGATAAAGTATCGGCCTTGAATTTCGGCGATGAGAAATCTGCCCTGGCGGAAGGGGAAAGCGTGGTCCTGGCGGTTCCGCCGACGGTCGCCGGCGCCCTGGTTCCCGGCCTGACCGTTCCCGGCGATAGCCGCGCCATCGTCAACGGTCATTTCCGTCTGGACAGCGGGCGCGAGGGGGTGTCGATGCTGGGGATGGTCGGCGGCGTCGGCCAATGGTTGTTTGTGCGCGGCGATATCGCCTCGGTGACCGTCAGCGCCGCCGCCGGCCTTGTTGATGAAACCGAAGAAGACATTGCCCGAAGCCTGTGGGCCGAGGTCGCCGTCGCTCTCGGTCTCGGCGAAGCGCCTTTGCCGCCTTACCGGATTGTTAAGGAAAAGCGCGCCACTTTTGCCCAAACGCCGGAACAGATTAAACTCAGGCCCGGCGCCGTGACGGCGTGGAAAAACTTGTATCTCGCCGGCGACTGGACGGATACCGGCTTGCCGGCGACCATCGAGGGAGCTGTGCGTTCAGGACACACCGCCGCAAGTAAAGCGCTTAAGCCGGTATAAGAGCTTGAACAAAAACCGATTATTCGATTAAAAAACGGAAATGCTGAACGTGGGTAAATTTTTTCAGGGCGACAGCCGTCTCGACAAGGTGATCGAGGAGGCTAAAGCTTGGCTTGCCGCCCGGCAGGCCGATGACGGCCACTGGGCTTTCGAGCTGGAAGCCGATGTCACCATCCCGGCCGAGTACATCTTCCTCAATCATTACCTGGGCGAGCCGAACGACGCCGTCGAGGCCAAGCTGGCCAATTATATTCGTGAAATTCAGGGCAGCCACGGCGGCTGGCCGCTGTACCATGACGGCGATTTCGATATCAGCGCGTCGGTCAAGGCCTACTTTGCCCTCAAGCTGGTCGGCGAGGATATCAACGCTCCGCACATGAGATTCGCCCGCCACGCCATCCTTGATCACGGCGGGGCGGCCAAGACCAATGTCTTCACCCGCTTCATGCTGGCTCTGTTCGGACAGGCGCCGTGGCGCGCCGTGCCGTTGATACGGGTCGAAGCCCTGTTGTTGCCGGCCTGGGCGCTGTTTCACATCGACAAGGTCTCGTACTGGTCGCGCACGGTGATGGTGCCGTTGATGGTGCTGGCGGCCTTGAAGCCTCGCGCCTGCAATCCTCGCGGCGTCGATATCAGGGAGTTGTTCGTCAAGCCGCCGAAGAAGGTTCTGAACTATCTTACCAACCCTACCGGCCACTGGCTGGGCGCGGTGTTGCTGTTTGGCGACCGCCTGGCTCGTTTAATCATGCCTTTTATGCCCAAGTCGCTGGAGAAGAAAGCCATCGACCGGGCCATGGAATTCGTCATCGAGCGGCTGAACGGCGAGGATGGTCTGGGCGGCATCTTTCCGGCCATGGCCAACAGCGTCATGGCCATGGACGCGCTGGGCTATCCCCGCGACGATCCCGACTATGTAATCGCCCGCAAGGCCATCGACAAGCTGCTGGTGTTCAAAGGCGACAAGGGCTATTGCCAGCCGTGCCTGTCGCCGGTGTGGGATACAGGCCTTGCCTCCCTCGCCATGCTGGAAACCGGCATGAACGGAGAAGACCCGGTTCTGGCCGGGGCCGGCGAATGGCTGGCCGGGCGGCAGATACTGGACGTTGTCGGAGACTGGAAGTCGCACCGGCCTGATGTGCGTCCCGGCGGATGGGCTTTCCAGTACTGGAATGACTACTACCCGGATGTGGACGACACGGCGGTGGTGGTCATGGCGCTGCACAGGATCGACCGTGAGAAATACCGCGAGGCCATTGAACGCGCCGTCGAATGGATCATCGGCATGCAAAGCGGCAACGGCGGCTGGGGAGCCTTTGACGCCGACAACGAATATTACTTTCTGCAACATATTCCGTTTGCCGACCACGGGGCGCTGCTCGACCCGCCGACCGCCGATGTTACGGCGCGGTGCATCGGCATGCTGGCCCAACTGGGCTATGCCGTGGATCATCCGGTGGTGGCGCGGGGCCTTGAGTTCCTGAGGACCGATCAGCAGGAAGACGGCTCCTGGTTCGGGCGCTGGGGCAACAATTACGTTTACGGCACCTGGTCGGTGCTGAATGTCTACAATGCGCTGGGCAAGGATATGCAGGCGCCTCATATCCGCAAGGCGGTGGAATGGCTGAAGTCTTGCCAGCGCCCCGACAACGGCTGGGGAGAGGATTGCGCCAGCTACTGGCAACACCGCCGCGACGAGGTGAAGGAAAGCACGCCGTCGCAGACCTCCTGGGCGCTACTGGGGTTGATGGCGGCCGGCGAGGTGGACAGCGAGCAGATTAAGCTGGGCGTTGAGTACCTGCTGAATGCTCCCCGCGAAGGCGGCAAGTGGCGCGAGGAATACTTCAACGCCGTCGGCTTTCCTCGCATTTTCTATCTTCGTTATCACGGCTACAGCGCCTATTTCTGCCTGTGGGCGCTGGCTCGTTACAAGAATCTCAAGAACGGCGCCTCCAAGCGTCCCTTGTTCGGCATGTAGGTGAAACCCCTCGGCATCATCACCGGCTTGGCGCTTGAGGCCCGCTGCCTCGGCGCGGGGTTGAACGGATTGACCGTGCGCTGTTCCGGCCCCGGCCCCGAACGCGCCGGGAAGACCGCCCGCGCTTTATTGAAGGAAGGATGTACGGCGCTGATCAGTTTCGGCCTTGCCGGCGGGCTTGACCCGGCCATTGGGCCAGGCGATCTGGTTCTTGCCGACAGCGTTATCACCGCTGACGGCAAACGTTTTGTCACCGATAGAGAATGGCGCCAAAGGCTTTGCGCGGCTCTTTCAGATACGCCATGCGTCAGCGCTCCCCTGCTCGGCGTCGGGCAGGCGATAACCATGCCTGAGGACAAGCGCCGTTTGTTTTTGGATACGGGGGCCGTCGCCGTCGATATGGAAAGCCATGCCGTCGCCGAAGTAGCGGATGAAGCGGGAATTCCGTTCCTGGCGGTGAGGGTGATCGCCGATCCGGCGGCTGGAGAAATCCCGTCATCGGCGCTTAAGGGAGTAGGGGAGGATGGGCGCAGCCGACCCCTGGCCGTGGCGTTGGCGTTGTTGTGGCGGCCATGGGAACTGCCGGCCATTCTCCGCCTCAAGCGGGACAGCGACCGGGCGTTAGCCGCCTTACGCCGCATCGCTTTGCTCGTCGGTCCCAGTTTCGGCTCGGACGATTAGAGTATCCATTATAAGCAAGGCCTCATTTCAGTCCATCCGAAATAGCTTCGACGCCCCCCACAATATAATGATCCTGTTAAGAAGCTCATCTGTAATCAGGGGTTAGCGACAAAAGCCCCGGACAATGAATTGCAAATGGCCCTTATGTCGCATATAATGTCCATATGCTGAGGCAAATGGCGAGGCGCACATGCCTACCAACATCCAATTCCTGGAACAGGTTTTGCCCCCAAGGGGGCTGATCGACGCCACCCTGTTAGCCGAAGTTCTGCACGTCACCAAGATCGAGCTGGCGGCGGCCACCGGATTGTCGCGGGATGCGGTATCCAAACGCTCGCGGGTTGAGAGCCGAGCCACCCAGGCGCGGTTGCGCGATACAGTGGAGATAATCAACCGCGTAATCGGGTGGTCGGGTTCGCTGCCCAGGGCCTTCGCTTGGTTCCGCTCACAACCCCTGCCGTCCTTCGGCGACAAGACGGCCGAGGATTTAGTCAAGGATGGCCGGGCCGAGGACGTGAAGGCGTATCTTAGCCGCGTCGCCGATGGGGGATATGCGTGAGCAGGGAAGTCCCGTTCTTCCGCTACCGGGGTCTCGTCTACCGCGCACACAACCCGAAATGGTCCTCAGCCCCGGTCTCCGGTACGGGCGCGATGCGGCGCGGCGGGCGGTTTAACCGCATTGGCGCGCCTGCGCTCTATACCTCGCTTGATCCTAAGACCGCATGGATGGAGGCACAGCAGGGCTTCCCATTCAAACCCCAGCCGATGACCCTGGTCGCCTACGAGGTGGATTGCGCGGACGTTGTCGATCTCGGTGATCCGGACGTCCAGGCGGCGTTGGGAGTATCCATTTCCGACCTTGCGGGCGCGTGGGAAGATATGGCGTCGCTTGGCATCCATCCTCTCACCTGGACTTTGGCTGATCGCTTGATCGACGATGGCGTCGCCGCCATAATCGTGCAGAGCTTCGCGCCCGGATGCGGGCCGGACGACCGTAACCTCGTCTTCTGGGCATGGTCCGAGGTTCCGCCTCACCTAGTCTCGGCCATTGATGACCACGGGCGGGCATCAAGGTGATTTCACAGCGACCGTTCCGTTTCGATCTGCGGCTTTTCTAACGTTACCCTACGCCGCGTCGCTTCGCTCGTCGGTCCCAGTTTCGGCTCGGACGATCAGACTTTCGTGGACATCTTCAGCCGGGCGCTGGCGGTCGAGCGGGATTTCCGGGACCATGGGGCCTTCGGTGTCGATGCCGCCGAGGAATACCTTCAGCGCCTTCAGCGGACGGCTCACCGTGTCGGTGACGGCGGTCGGCTCGTAGCCGCAATGGACCATGCAGTCGGCGCACTTCTCGTAGTTGCCGGTTCCGTAGGCGTCCCAATCGGTTTCCTCCATCAGGGAGGCGAAGGACGGGGCGTGGCCCTCGGCGATCAGGTAGCAAGGCTTCTGCCAGCCTAAAACATTGCGCGTCGGGTTGCCCCAGGGGGTGCAGCGGTAGGCCTGGTTGCCGGCCAGGAAGTCGAGGAACAGAGTCGACTGGCTGAACCGCCACTTTTTCTTTTTGCCCAGCCGCAACAGGTCGCGGAACAGGTTTTTGGTGTGCGCATGCGACAGGAAATGCTCCTGTATCGGCGCCCGCTCGTAAGCGTAGCCGGGCGATATGGTGATGCCCTCGACTCCCAGGTCGGAGCATGCGAAGTCGAAAAACCCGGCCATGTCGGCGACATCGGCGTTGGCGAACAGGGTGCAGTTGATGGTGACGCGGAAGCCGCGCTTGCGGGCCTCGCGGATGGCCGATACGGCGCGGTCAAAGACTCCATCCTGGGAGACCGCCTTGTCGTGATGCTCGCGCATGCCGTCCAGATGCACCGAAAAGGTGAGGTAAGGGCCGGGCGTGAAGCGGTCCATCTGCTTTTCCAGCAACAGCCCGTTGGTGCACAGATAAATGAACTTCTTGCGGGCGATGAGGCCTTCGACGATTTCCTTGATATCCTTGTGCAGCAAGGGTTCTCCGCCGGGAATGGAGACTATCGGGGCGCCGCATTCATCCGCCGCCGCCAGACATTCGGCGACACTCAGGCGGCGGTTGAGAATGGCCTCGGGGTAGTCGATCTTGCCACATCCGGCGCAAGACAGGTTGCAGCGGAACAGGGGTTCCAGCATCAGCACGAGGGGGTACTTGTCGATGCCCCTGAAGCGTTGCTTGAGGATATAGGCGCCGACGCGATATTGCTGAATCAGGGGGACGCTCACCTGACGGCTGCCTGGACCAGTTCCTTGGGAAGCTTGAACTGCATGCGCTCTTCGCCGCCTTCCAGTTCGGTCATCTCGATTTTTCCGAAATCGGAAAGGCGGTCGATCAGTTCCTGGACCAGTTCTTCCGGCGCCGAGGCTCCGGCGGTGATGCCGACCACTTTCGCATTGTTAAGCCAGGAAGCGTCAAGGCTGTCCGCATCATCGACGAGATAGCTGGGAACCCCCATTTCGGCGCCGATCTCGCGCAGGCGGTTGGAGTTGGAGCTGTTGCGCGCGCCCACCACCAGCATCAGGTCCACTTGAGTCGCCAGTTCGCGCACCGCCTGCTGGCGGTTCTGGGTGGCGTAGCAGATATCGTTGACGTCGGGGCCGATGATGGACGGGAAACGTTTTTTCAGCGCCTCGATTACTTCGCGGGTGTCGTCAACGCTGAGCGTCGTTTGCGTCACATAAGCCACCTTTTCGGGGTTGTGGATTTTTACATCCTCTACGTCTTCGGGGTAGGTCACCAGTTGCACGCCGCCGGGTATGCGGCCTTGGGTTCCTTCCACTTCGGGGTGGCCGCCGTGGCCGATAAGGATCAGCTCGTTGCCGTTTCGGGCGTGCTTGCGTCCCTCCCTGTGGACCCGCGAGACCAGGGGGCAGGTGGCGTCGATGACCGGGAGTTTGCGTTTCCGCGCCTCCGCCTCTACCGCTTGAGATACGCCGTGGGCGCTGAAAATGGTGACGGCGCCGTCGGGGATATCGTCCAGCTCCTCGACGAAAACCGCTCCTTTGGCCCGCAAAGTATCGACAACCCGCTTGTTGTGGACGATCTCGTGGCGCACATAGACCGGCGGCCCGTAAGTGTCCAGGGCCTGCTCGACGATTTCAATGGCGCGTTCGACCCCGGCGCAAAAACCGCGAGGGCGCGTCAGGATGACGTGAAGGGCGGCATTGTTGTTTCGTTTCACGGTATGGTGTTTATTCATTTGTTTTCCGGGGCGTTTATTTTAGCTTAAAGGTGAATATATGTCTGATATTTTTTCAAACGGGTCGCGATGACCATTCTGGTTACCGGGGCTTCCGGCTTCGTCGGATCGGCGGTGGCGCGCCTGCTCTTGAGCGAGGGCTTCCGGGTGCGCGTGCTGGTGCGCTCTTCCAGCGTCCGCAGCAATTTCGCCGGCCTGGACGTTGAGGCGGTTCAAGGCGACCTGACGGACAGGGCGTCGCTGGGGCCGGCCCTGAAGGGATGCAAGGGGCTGTTCCATGTGGCCGCCGACTATCGTCTGTGGACCCGCCGTCCCGACCTTATGTTCAAGGCCAACGTCAACGGCTCACGCGATATCGTGCTGGCCGCCGCCGAGGCCGGCGTCGAGCGCATCGTCTACACCAGTTCGGTGGCGGTGCTGGGCATCCCCAAGGACGGAACCCCCGGCGATGAGGAAAGTCCGGTCGGCTACGGCGACATGATCGGCCCTTACAAGCAGTCCAAATTCAAGGCCGAGGAGGCCGTGCGCCATCTGATCGCGGAATACGGCGCTCCGGTGGTAATTGTTAATCCCTCGACGCCGGTAGGCCCCCGCGACATCAAGCCTACGCCGACGGGCGCCATGATCGTCGCCGCCGCCGCCGGGAAGATGCCGGCCTATGTCGATACCGGCCTTAACATTGCGCATGTGGATGATATCGCCGCCGGCCATCTGGCCGCCTTCAGGAAGGGCGTCATCGGTGAGCGTTACGTTCTCGGCGGCGACGACATGAGCCTCAAGGATATTCTTGCCGTGATCGCCGCGATTGCCGGCGGCAAGCCGCCCGGCGTCTGCATCCCTCATAGCCTGATTATGCCGGTGGCTTGCGTGGTCGAGGGCTGGGCGCGTCTGGTCAGGCGGGAAGCCGCGCCTTTCGTCACCATCGACGGCGTCCGCATGGCCAGAAAGAAGATGTTTTTCTCATGCGCCAAGGCGAAGCGGGAATTGGGATATGCTCCTCGCCCCGCTGAACAGGCGTTGCGCGACGCCGTCGTCTGGTTTAGTGAGAACGGCTATTTTTAATGAATGAATGGACACTAGGATGAAGGCAATCATGCTGGCGGCGGGGGTGGGCAGTCGTCTTTACGGCAATGACGGAGATAAACCGCCGAAGTCGCTTCTTGAATTCGGCGGCAAGACCCTGATGCGGCGCCATATCGAGGCGCTGAAAAAATTCGGCGTCAAAGAGTTGATGGTCGTCGTCGGCTTCCGCAAGGACGAGGTCATGGCCGAGGCCGAAGCCCATGGCGACGGCTTTGTTTCTTTTGTCGAGAACCCTGATTTCAGCACTACAGGCACTACGGTTTCGTTGTGGCGCGCCCGCGAAGTCCTGAACGGCGGCGATGCCGTCTTATTCATGGACGCCGACGTGCTTTATCACCAGGAACTGATCGGGCGTCTTGTAAAATCGGAACATGAAAACTGCATTATTTTCGACCACGGCGCCGCCCATTGCCTGGAAGCGGTGAAGCTGTGCGTAAGGGACGGCCATCCCGTCGCCTTCGGCAAAGGCATTGAGGGGGAATTTGACCGGACCGGCGAGTGGCCGGGCTTTTTGAGTCTGTCGGCTGCCGTCGCCGGGCGGCTGGCCTCCGCCTGTCAGGCTTATATCGACAATAATAAGTTGTTGGAACCTATGGAAAGCCCCCTGCGCGATGTTTTGCTGGGCGAGCCTCAGGGAACCTTCTGGATCGAGGACATCACAGGCTTGCCGTGGATCGAGATCGACTTCCAGGAAGACCTTGTCCGCGCCCGCGACTACATTCTTCCGCTGATCGGCGGATGATGCGCGTCCCGCCGGTTATCCGGCGCGCTTTTTACCGGGTCCCGGAGGCTGGTAGGCTATGGGCACGGGGAGGCGGGTGTAAACGTCGCTGATGCGGGCGCTCATCTGCCGCATTTCGCCGCGCATCTCGCCCTTCAACTCGGCGACCTCGGTTTCAAGTGCGCGAATGCGAGTATCCAGCGCACCGACATTGCCCTTCAATTCGCCGATCTGCCGCTCCACGCGATCTCCGAGCGCGGCGATGGCGGCAAGAATTCCCTGCGTGTCGGTCGTTTCCATGCTCCTATCATTCCATATTTGACAGCGGGAGTCCAGCGGCGCCAAGCCTCGCCGACTTCATCCGCGCCCACGACCACATTCTTCCGCTGATCGGCAGCTAACGCCAACGATCATCAACGGAGACTCGACCGTTTTGTCTTTCCTTTCGTGTATTCCGTGTGTTCTGTGGTTAAAATTGCATGGTTTACCACGGAACATACAGAACACACGGAAATGACAGGCCTTAAGTTTGAAGAGGCTAAGAACAGCGGGGCAGGGGGAGGTTCAGCAGGGCAGGTCGGTTTTGCCCATCAGGAATTGATCGACGGAGCGGGCGCACTGGCGGCCCTCGCGGATGGCCCAAACCACCAGCGATTGTCCGCGACGCATATCGCCGGCGGCGAACACTTTGGGTACCGAAGTCTGATATGAATCGGCATCGGCCTTGACGTTTTTGCGTTCATCAAGGGCGACGTTCAATTGTTTCAGCAACCCGTCGTGGATCGGATGAACGAAACCCATTCCCAGCAGAACAAGATCGGCCCTGATGTTGAATTCGCTGCCCGCTGTTTCCTTCATGGCGATGCGGCCGTTTTTGTCCGGCGACCATTCGACACGCGCCGCATGCAGGGTTGTCACCCGTCCGTTCTCGCCGGAGAATGATTTGGTGATGACGCTCCAGTCCCGTGAACAACCTTCGTTGTGGGAGGTGGTGGTGCGCAGTTTCGTCGGCCAGTTGGGCCAGGTCAGTTTTTTGTCCTCTTTCTCCGGCGGTTTGGGCAATATTTCAATCTGGGTCACCGAGAGAGCGCCTTGGCGGATCGAGGTTCCGATGCAGTCCGACCCGGTATCGCCGCCGCCGATCACCACTACATGTTTATCGGTGGCGGTGATTTCCCGGTCTCTGGGGATGACGTCGCCGGCGATACGGTGGTTTTGCTGGAACAGGAATTCAAGGGCGAAATGGATTCCCTTCAAATCACGACCGGGCACAGGCAGGTCACGCGGCAGTTCGGAGCCGCCGGCCAGCACGACGGCGTCGAATTCTTTCAGCAGTTCTTTTGCCGGAATGTTGACGCCGATGTTAATGCCGGGGATGAATTTCACTCCCTCGGCTTTCATCTGCGCTATCCGCCGGTCAATGAGATGCTTGCTTAGTTTAAAGTCCGGGATTCCGTAGCGGAGCAGGCCGCCGATGCGGGAATTTTTCTCGTACACGACTACCGTATGGCCGGCGCGGGCGAGTTGTTGGGAGCAGGCCAGTCCCGCCGGGCCGGAACCGACGATGGCGACTTTCTTGCCGGAACGGTGCGCCGGGACTTGCGGGCTTATATAGCCTTCTTTCCAGGCCCTATCGACGATGGCGCATTCGATGGTTCTGATGGTTACCGGCTCGTCCCTGATGTTCAGGGTGCATGACGCCTCACAGGGCGCCGGGCAGATGCGTCCGGTGAATTCGGGGAAATTGTTGGTGGAGTGCAGGACTTCCAGGGCCTCGCGCCACTTGTTATTGTAGATCAGGTTATTCCAGTCGGGAATGATGTTGCCCACCGGGCATCCCTGATGGCAGAACGGAACGCCGCAATCCATGCACCGGGCGCCCTGCTTCTTGATTTCGTCGGGCGCCAGCGGGTTGATGAACTCGGCGAAGTGCTGGATGCGGTCGCCGACGCCGTCGTGGCCGCGATCCTGGCGCATATACTCCATAAAGCCGGTTGTTTTGCCCATGTTTTTTTATCCTTCCTGCGGGCTTTGGCCGGTGCGCTTGCTGTGCCGGGCGTCACGAAGTTGGGGTTTCTGCAAAGCGTTCAGAAAGTCTACGGGCATGACTTTGTGGAACATGGGAAGATGGCGATTCCAGTTTTCCATGATCTCGCGGGCGCGCGGGCTGCCGGTATAACGCAGGTGCCTCTCGATCAGCCATTTCAGGCGAGCTTCGTCGTGGCGCAACATATCATTGAATGTTTCTTTGTCGGCCATGTTTACGTTGTTGTTTCTGTTTCTGACAATGGGTTCCAGGCGGACCATGGACATGTTGCAGCGGATATCGAAGTCCTTGTTTTTATCATATACATAGGCAATGCCGCCGCTCATCCCGGCGGCAAAATTACGCCCTGTTTCTCCCAGCACGACGACACAGCCTCCGGTCATGTACTCGCAGCCATGGTCGCCGACGCCTTCGACCACGGCGACGGCGCCGGAATTACGCACGCCGAAACGTTCGCCGGCGACGCCGTGGAAATAACACTCGCCGCTGATGGCGCCGTATAACACGGTGTTGCCGATGAGGATGTTTTCCTCGGCCTTGAAGGAGCTTTTTTTGGGTGGGTAGATGATGATGCGGCCGCCGCTCAGGCCCTTGCCGACGTAGTCATTGGCGTCGCCCTCCAGCTCGATGGTGATGCCGTGGGCAAGGAAGGCGCCGAAGCTCTGGCCGCCGGTTCCCTTGCTTTTGATGTAGATGGTGTCTTCGGGCAGGCCCTTATGCCCGTGGCGAAGCGCAACCCGGCCCGACAGCATGGCGCCGACGGTGCGGTTGATGTTTCGCACCGGCAGTTCGATTTTCACCGGCTCCTTGTTCTCGATTGCTGATTTGCTCAGTTTGATCAGCTTGTGGTCCAGCGCTTTTTCCAGAGCATGGTCCTGGGTCTCGCTATTGTAGACGGCGACGCCCTTGGCCGTTTTGGGACGGTAGAGAAGCGGCGTCAGATCAAGGCCCGAAGCCTTCCAATGGTCAACCGCCCTGTTGACGCGCAGCTTGTCCGTGCGCCCGATCATTTCGTTGAAGGTGCGAAATCCGAGTTCGGCCATCAACTCGCGTGTCTCTCTGGCGACGAAGGTGAAGTAATTTACCACATGCTCCGGCTTGCCGGTGAAACGGCTGCGCAGTTCCCGATCCTGGGTGGCGATGCCGACCGGGCAGGTGTTTAGGTGGCACTTGCGCATCATCAGGCAGCCTTCGGCGATGAGGGCGATGGTGGCGAAGCCGAGTTCATCGGCACCCAGCAGAGCGGCGATCACCACGTCGCGTCCGGTCCTGACGCCGCCGTCGGTTTGTACCGCGATGCGTCCCCTCAGACGGTGCAGCAACAGCGTTTGGTGAGTTTCCGATAGGCCCAGTTCCCACGGCGAACCGGCGTGCATGACCGAAGTGATGGGGCTGGCGCCGGTGCCGCCTTCGCAGCCGGAGATCAGCACATGGTCGGCGTGGGCCTTGGCGACGCCGGAGGCGATGGTGCCGACGCCTTTTTCGGAGACCAGCTTGACGCTGATTCTGGCCTTGGGATTAACGTTCTTGAGGTCGTGGATAAGCTGCGCCAGATCCTCGATGGAATAGATATCATGGTGGGGCGGCGGCGAAATCAGGCCGACGCCGGGGGTTGAGTGCCTGACCCTGGCGATGGTCTTGTTGACCTTATGGCCGGGAAGCTGGCCGCCCTCGCCGGGTTTGGCGCCTTGGGCCATCTTGATCTGGATTTCGTCGGCGTTGACCAGATACTCGGCGGTAACGCCGAAGCGGCCCGAGGCCACCTGCTTGATCGCCGAGCGCGTCGAGTCGCCGTTGGGCTGAGGCGTGTAACGCTCCGGCTCTTCGCCGCCCTCGCCGGTATTGGACTTGCCGCCGATGCGGTTCATGGCGATGGCCGTGGTCGTGTGCGCTTCGTGGGAGATGGAGCCGAAGGACATGGCGCCCGTCGAGAATCGTTTGAAGATGCTTTCTATCGGCTCCACCTCGTCCAGCGGTATGGCGTTTTTGCCGAAATTGAATTCGAACAGCCCGCGCAGGTTCATCAATCGCTTGCTGCGGTCATTGATGACCTTGGAAAACTCGCGGAATGCCTCGAAGTCGCCGCTGTAGCATGCATGTTGAAGTTTGGAGATGGATTCGGACGTCCATATGTGCTCTTCGCCGCGCAAACGCACGGCCAGTTCGCCGCCGGGATCAAGGGCGTTGCGCAAATCGGCCTTGCCGCCATAGGCGTCGGCGTGGCGGCGCACCGTTTCGGCGGCGATTTCCTTCAGGCCTACGCCCTCGATGGCGGTGGATGTCCATGTAAAGTACTTGTCGATAAATTCGGTGGACAGGCCGACGGCGTCGAAAATCTGGGCGCCGCAATATGACTGATAGGTGGAGATGCCCATCTTCGACATCACCTTGAGGATGCCCTTGTCGATGGCCTTGATGTAGTTCTTGTGAGCCGCCGCCTCGGTCAGTTTGTCTTTTAAGTCCTTGTTCAACTCCGGCAGCATGGAAGAAATGGTCTCAAAGGCCAGATAGGGATTGATGGCCTCGGCGCCGTAGCCGGCAAGCAGGCAGAAGTCATGGACCTGCCGCGCTTCTCCGGTCTCCACCACCAGCCCGACTTCGGTGCGCAGACCCTCGCGGATCAGGTGATGGTGAACGGCGGCGCAGGCAAGAAGCGCCGGGATGGCGACGTTGTCGGCATCGACGGCGCGATCAGACAGCACCAGAATGTTGTCGCCCTTGAGCACTTCTTCCTGGGCTTGCCGGCAAAGCCTGTCGAGGGCCTTTTTCATCCCCCCGGCGCCCAGCGCCGCCGGATAGCAGATATCCAGCGTGAAAGCGTGGAAGGCGTTGTCCACCTTCTCGTGGATATGGCGGATTTTTTCCAGGTCGATATTACTGAGGATGGGCTGGGTCACCTCCAGCCGTTTGTGGGCGCCGCCGGTGTTCAGGTCCAGCAGGTTCGGCCTGGGTCCGATCAGCGATACCAGCGACATCACCAGTTCCTCGCGGATGGGGTCGATGGGAGGGTTGGTGACCTGGGCGAAGCACTGGCTGAAGTAATCATACAGCAGCTTGGGCCGTTTGGAGAGCACCGCCGGCGGAATGTCGCGGCCCATGGAGCTGATCGGGTCCTGGCTGTTCAGCGCCATCGGCCCGAGAAAGAACTTGAGGTCTTCCTGGGTGTAGCCGAAAGCCTGTTGCAGATTCATCAAGGTATCCGAATCGGGCGGCATTGCCGCCACTTCGGTCGGCAGCGCCTCGACCTTGATCTGGGTTTGGTTCAGCCACCTCTGGTAGGGTTGGGCCGAGGCCAAATTCCGCTTTAATTCCTCGTCGTCGATGATGCGTCCCTGTTCCAGGTCGGCAAGGAACATCTTGCCCGGTTGCAGACGCCATTTCTTGACGATATTTTCTTCGGGAATGTCCAGCACGCCGACTTCCGAGGCGGCGATCACCAGATCGTCGTTGGTTACGATATATCGCGCCGGGCGCAAGCCGTTGCGGTCCAGGGTGGCCCCGATCTGGCGTCCGTCGGTGAAGGCCATTGCCGCCGGTCCGTCCCACGGCTCCATCAGCGCCGCGTTATATTCGTAGAAGGCGCGGCGCTTTGGTTTCATCAGCGGGTTGTCGTGCCAGGCTTCGGGGATCATCAACGCCATGGCATGGCACAGCGAGTAGCCGGCGGCGATCAACAGTTCCAGGGCGTTGTCGAAGGTGGCGGAATCCGATTTTCCGTCAAGGATCAGCGGCCACAATTTTTTCAGATCGTCGCCGAGAACTTCCGACTTCATGTTGTGGCGGCGCGCCGCCATCCAGTTGATGTTGCCGCGCAGGGTGTTGATCTCGCCGTTGTGGCAAAGATAGCGGAACGGATGGGCCAACTCCCAGGACGGAAAAGTGTTGGTGGAGAAACGCTGATGCACCATGGCAAGGGCCGATTGCGTGCGCTCGTCGCACAAGTCCTTGAAGTAGGAGTCCAGGTTGGGGGCCAGGATTATCCCCTTGTAGACGATGGTGCGGGTCGATAGAGACGATATGTAGAAGGCCTTTACATCCTTCATGGCGCGGTTGCGTATATTGCGGTGGATGCGTTTGCGCACCACCATCAGCTTGCGCTCCACGGCGTCTACGTCAAAGTCCCGGTCGTTGCCGCGCGGGATGATGAATACCTGACGGATCACCGGCTCGGTCGGCTTGACGCTTTCACCGAGGCAGGAATTGTCCACCGGCACATCCCGCCAGCCCAGGACCTTAAGGCCCTCTTCGCTGCATATACGTTGGAACGTCTTGACGCAGACTTCGCCGGTCTCGGCGTTGCGCGGCAGGAAGACCATGCCGACGCCGTATTTTCCCTCGGGCGGCAGCGTGACGCCGAGACCGGCGCATTCGGCGCGCAGAAGGACATCCGGAATCTGCATAAGGATTCCGGAGCCGTCGCCGGCCAACGGGTCGGCCCCGACCGCGCCCCGGTGGTCAAGGTTGACCAGTATCTTGAGGCCTTGACGGACGATGGAGTGGCTTTTGCGGTTCTTGATATTGGCGACGAATCCGAAGCCGCAAGCATCACGTTCGTATCGTGGATCGAACAAGCCTTGTTTATGTGGCAAACTTGTTGTTGCCATACGGAAATGCCCCTTTATTCGGCTTCCTTGTTTGAATGAGCGCCTGAATAACCCGCCGAGGGCATGGTTGCCAACCAAGAAATAGCGGGTCCGATAATTTACGGCTTGGGATAGGAAACGGTCTTTGCTATAAGAACAGCAACACTTGGGGTGATTTTACGATGACGCTTCTACATATTGTGGTTCTTGCCGTTGTTCAGGGCATTACCGAGTTCCTTCCGGTCAGTTCCTCGGGGCATTTAATTTTGGTTCCGTTGCTCGCGGGATGGCAGGATCAGGGGGCGCTCATGGACGTTGCCGTGCATATGGGCACCCTGGGCGCGGTGATGCTTTATTTCCGGCGCGACATCTGGAACATGCTGTTCGGGCTTGGCCGCGCCCTCAGGGGCAAGCGCGACCCCGGCGCCAAGCTGGCCGCTCTTCTCGTCGTCGCCACCGTGCCGGCGGCGGTCGGCGGTTATTTTATGAATATCTATCTGCCGGACGGTCTGCGCAGTTCCACCATCGTCGGCTGGACGATCCTGGGGTACGGCATCGTGCTTTACGTCGCCGATAGACTGGGCATGACCTTGCGTCGGGTCGAGCACCTGCGTTTCAGCGACGCTATTATCATCGGTCTGGCTCAGGTGCTGGCGTTTATCCCCGGCACCAGCCGCTCCGGCGTCACTATGACGGCGGCCCGGATGCTGGGCATGGAGCGCCCCGACGCCGCCCGTTTCTCCATGCTGTTGTCGGTGCCGACGATCATCGGCGCCGGCTTGCTGAAAGGCCTGGAGCTTTATCATTCGAGCGATGCGGCGCTGACGTCTTCGGCTTTTACCGCCGCCGTCATCGCCTTTTTTGCCGGCCTGCTTGCCATCGCCGCCATGATGGCCTGGCTGAGGCGGTCTACCTTCACCCCCTTTGTCGTCTATCGGGTCCTGCTCGGAGGGGCCATTTTATTAGTGACTTACGGGTGGCTGTAAGGGGGGGGGAAGCTCTACAGACCGTCCGCGACTTCTTGCAGGCGCTTCAGAAAATCATCGACATCCGGCGTATTTTTGATTTCCGTATTTATTTTCTCGGGAACCGATTGCTCTTGAGCCGGGGCGGCTTCGCCGGTGGAGACGTGAATTTTCTCGGCCATTGCCTTGTCGATTTCGCCCAGAAGCTGATCCAGCTTGATCGGTTTATGGGCGACGCCGTTCATGCCTGCGGCCATATATTCACTTTGATGGTAGCTCATGACGTCCGCAGTCACCCCGATGATCGGCGTATTGCCTTTGCCGCTATTAAGCGTTCTGATTTCGCGCGTAGCCTCGATGCCGTCCATGTTGGGCATGCGGACGTCCATAAGGACGATGTCGAAGGCGCCGTTTTTCACCGCCGCGACGGCTTCAATCCCGTCATCGGCAATTCCTACCCGGTGCCCAAGGCGCGTGAGGATGGTTGAAATCAGGGTCTGGTTCACCTTGTTGTCCTCGGCCAATAGGATGTTCAATTGACGGACGGCGGCGAAGGCCGAGGGACGGTCGTCCGTTATTTTTCCGATGACTTTTCCGACGGCAGGTTTGACGCGGACGGTAAACCAGAAGGTGCTGCCCTCGCCCTCCTTGCTGATGATGCCGATGTCCCCCCCCATCAATTCGCTTAACTTTTTGCAGATAGACAGGCCGAGACCGGTGCCGCCGTACTTTCGCGATGTCGAGGCTTCCGCCTGTGCGAACTTGGCGAAAAGACGATCTTGCGCCTCCTTGGATATGCCGATGCCGGTGTCGGTGACTTCAAATTGCACCATCATGGAGTTCTTTTCGGCGGACAGCAGGTCAGCGACGATCCTGACTTTGCCGTTATTCGTAAATTTTATCGAGTTGCCGACGAGGTTCAGCAGAATCTGCCGGATGCGGACCGGATCGCCGTTGATGCCCTGGGGCAATTCATCGGATATGGAACAAGTCAGTTCCAGGTCTTTCTCGACGGCCCTGTTGCCGAGCAGGGTCGTTACCTCCTCGATCAGCGAGGGCAGGTGAAAATCAATATTGTCGATTTCCAGCTTTCCGGCTTCCAGTTTGGATATGTCAAGAATATCGTTGATGATGGTCAGCAGCGCTTTACCGGAGTTTTTAATGGTCAAGGCGTGCCGTTTCTGCTCGTCCGACATGGAGGTGTCCAGCAGCAGGTCGGCCATGCCGAGAACGCCGGTCATCGGGGTGCGGATTTCGTGGCTCATCGTGGCCAGAAAGTCGGACTTGGCCTGATTTGCCAGCACCGCCTCGTCGCGGGCGACGAGCAGATCATCGGCCATGGCGGCGATTTTCGCGCCCTGGGCCTCCATGCGCTCCTGGGAGTCACGCAAGTTCACCATCTGTATTTGCACTTCTTCTTCGGCTTCCACGCGCTTGATGGCGTTTTCTTTAAACACCTCCAGGGCTTTGGCCATGTCGCCGATTTCGTCTCTGCGACTGACGCCGGCGACTTCAATCCGGGTTTCGCCGTTAGCCAGTCTTTTCATATCATTGATCATCCGGCCCAGCGGCATCGTGATGCTACGGACGATGATCATGATCATGTACGCCGTAGTCGAAAGCAGGATGATGGTCACCACGGTCATGACCAGGAATTCGCTCCAGGCGCGGCTTTTGATTTCGCCGGCCTTCAAAACCAGATCGGCGGCGATTTTGTCTTCGACCTTTTTCAGCAGGTTGATCTTGACGGTAACGGCGTCAAACCAGTACTGACCCTTGACGTTTTCAGTTGTTCCCGTCTCAAGGCTGGTGATGGCGATATCGCGCATGCGCTGGACTTCGTCGATGTTCGGACCCCGGATCACGGTAGCGTAGAAGGCGCGTTGCTCGGGCGTAGCATAAGCGTCAAAAATGCTGAAGAAGACTTTCTGCATGGCGACGAGTTGCAGAAAACGCCTGTAAATCGCCGGCTCGAACTCGCCGGCGCTGAAACCCGCCGTTCCCATGGCCCGTTCATTGCCGACCCGCTCTTTGCCTTGCAGGAAGCTGGTGTAAGCGGTGATGATGTTGCTTACTTCGGTATTGGTGCTGATGACGGCCATCTCCTCGATGATGCTCAGAAATTCGGCGATGAGGGGGGTGTAGTATCCATCCGTCTGCAACACGGTCAGTTTCAACCCGTCGACTTCGGCGCGCCTTGCGTCCAGCATCGCCAGGGAGGCTTGGGCGGCCTTTACCTTGACGGTGAGGGTTTCATTGAAATTTTTGATGTTGAATTTTTTCAACATGGAGTCAAAGCCGGCGCGCTTGACGTTGGTCTGTTCACGCTGCGCCGTCACTCTGGCGCCGAAAATAAGTCCACGGCTGCCGAGATAGCCGGATGAAGCGCCCCGTTCTTTCTGCAGTTCATGCACCAGCGCGCTGACCGTCGGAGCGAAGGCGGCTAACTTATTGAGCTTCGTCATCTCAATCGCTATTTGCTGTTTCTCGACAAAGATAATTCCCGAGAAAACAAGCAGGCCGGCGATAGGCAAAACCAGCGCCAGAGAGATGCGTTTGCCGATTTTCGCATATTCAAGAAACTTGTATATTACCCCCTCCTGTGCCGGTTAGACACAACGGATCGCCCCCAACCCTGCGGGAATCTTATTCCCATTTTACCGTCAGGGGAACAGTGAGATGTTAAATCCTGGTGAAAAAACTCAGAGTTGAATCGATAACGATGTCCTGCTCGTCGTCGGTCAGTTGGGGATAGATCGGCAGGGACAGCGTTTCCTTGGCAATACGATCCGTTTGGGGAAAGTCATGGTTGCCGCCGAGGCCCAGCGCCGGTTGGCGATGCAACGGCATCGGCCAATGGACAAAAGTTTCGACGCCGTCGGCAAGCAGGTGGGCCTTCAGGGCGTCGCGGCGGGGGGTGCAGATGGCATAGGACGAGAACACATCGAAACGGATGCCGTCCGAGGGTGGCGGCGGCAGGGTCAGTCCGTCGATTCCGCCAAGGGCGTCGTTGTAGCGTTGAGCCAGTCGGCGGTACCGCTCGATCCACTCCGGGAAGTATTTTAATTTAATCAGGGCGATGGCGGCGTGCAGGGTGTCGAGTCGGCTATTGTAGCCGAAACAGGCGATTTCTTCCTTGGTTCTTTGCCCCACGTTGCGGAGAATCCTCAGTTTATCGGCCAGGGCGCCGTCATTGACAGCGATCAGGCCGCCATCGCCGCCGACGTTGAGGTTTTTCATCGGATGCAGACTGAAGCATCCGGCGGCGCCGATGCTTCCCGCGCATCTGCCGTTATGGCGGGCGCCGAAAGACTGGGCCGAGTCCTCAATTACCAGCAGGGAATGACGTTCGGCGATGTTCATGATCGCGTCCATGTCGCAGGCGCGCCCGTTCAGATGTACGGGAATAATCGCTCTGGTGCGGGGAGTGACGGCTGCGGCGAGATTTTCCGCAGCCATGTTAAAATCGGCGCCGATATCCACCAGCACCGGCTCGGCGCCGCAATGAACAATCGCCGCCACCGTGGCGACGAAGGTGTAGGGGACGGTGATGACTTCGTCTCCCCGGCAAAGGCCCATGGCCTTAAGCGTCAGAAACAGCGCGTCGGTTCCGCTGTTGACCCCGACCACATGATTGACGCCCAGATATGCGGCGGCGGCTCTTTCGAACTCGGCGACATCCCCGCGCAGAATGAAGGCGGCTTGGGAAAAGATGCGATCAACGCATTCGAGAATCTCCTCGCGCAGCGCTCCGTATTGACGCCGCAAGCCGACGAAAGGAACTCTCCACTCCGGCGAAAAAGAATTATTCCCTGATTCCATGGATGACTATAACAATGATAATGGAAACCCCGTCAAGGCGGTCAAAGCATAATGTCATCTTCGCAAAAACAGGCCCTTGAAGATTTGCTGCGGGAATTCCGCGCCGATCCCGATGGTTATGAGATAAACAAGAAGATCGGCGTATTCATGTCGAGGATCAGGAAGTACCAGCTTCACGCCGGGCCGCACCTGATTAAGGCGCTTTCCTATAAAATCAAAGACCATGACGCCAAGCATCTGCTGGACGGTCTCGCCCATTTTTACAACCTCACGGGGTCCTTTGACGCCGCCGCCATGATTTATGAGACGGCGGTTCAGGCCTGCCCGGAAATATCCGACTTTGCTTTCAGGCGGGGAGACGCCTCGTTCCGATCCGGCAAGGCGGGTGAGTCCTCGGACATTTTCAGGGCGGCCATCGACAGGTTAAACCGTTCGGCGCGTGCGAACTCGCAATCAAAGGGCGGGCCGCTTGTTCATTTGCTGGAGCCGAGGCAGGTGATCTGCCGTTTTTTCGGCGAGTTGGCGGCCAAGATCGATCTCTACGTCAAGGCCCGCGAACTGGGCTACATAGATTCGGCGAGGGCGATTCTTATCGCATAGATTCGGCGAGGGCGATTCTTATCG
>Ga0156013_148_pt1 | contig 27352 bp, 16 predicted proteins | sample RifCSPlowO2_02_FD_107667 | JGI IMG/M metagenome (GOLD analysis project Ga0156013, IMG submission 107667) | Rhodospirillales bacterium RIFCSPLOWO2_02_FULL_58_16 | reverse complement strand
GCGTGTCTTCTGAGGTAGCGGCATTATCGGCCCCCGTTACCGGCAAGAAATTGGAGCCATTAATTATTACCGTCTTGTCATAAAATTTCAGGCGCTCAACATTGGAAAGCGTATCCGTTCCTTCATTGCCATTCACAACTGGCGCCTGGTCCATGATCGTTATCATTCCGCCAGTGATTGTGACACCGTAATCGAAAAAGTTACCGGCATACACCGCCACGTCGTCTCCAATTCCGCCGTCGAACGTATCGTTGCCCCAACCTCCATTCAGCGTGTCGTTGCCGGCACCGCCGTTGAGGACATTATCCCCACTGCCCCCGGTCAGGCTGTCGGCTAAATTCGATCCGGTAATGTTTTCAATGCCGGTCAAAACATCACCAGCAGCGTCGCCTCCGGAGGCGGATCCCGTGGCAAGATCGATGGTCACCCCGCCGGTCGAGCCGTCATAAGATGCCGTGTCGACGCCGGTGCCGCCTTTCATGGTGTCGGCGCCCGCCCCGCCGTCCAGTATGTCATCACCCGAACCGCCGTCCAGCGTGTCGTTGCCGGAATTGCCGATTAAGGAGTTGGTTGTCTCGTCGCCTATCAGCCAATCATCAAAATTGGAGCCCTCAAGGTTTTCGATATTCCATAATGAGTCGCCCACAGCGGTCCCGCCCTGGACGATATTAATACTCTTTAAAGTTCCATCGACGACTCCGGTAATCTCGGCCCTGCCGTCACCGTCAATGTCAACGATCTGCATTTTATCAACGAGATGGTTGGTGTCGAAATTTGTTTTCCAAAAAGTAGGGATGGAGGCGTCATATAAACATATGCCCACGCCATTGGAATTGATGAGCACATCGTTCTGACCGTTCCCATCCAAATCAGAAATAGCAGAAATAGCGATGGCGGAAATGTTCAACGGCCAAGGGCCGGTGATTCTCTGGGACTGATTGGTGACGGGGTCCCACGAATACAGGCCATAAGAGGGCCAATGGGTAAGCACATCGTCCCTGCCATCGCCGTTGAGGTCCCCAACACCGATGGCCGAACTCCCGGTTTGTCCGAAACCGGTCCATATGCCGGTGGCGGAATTGCGCCAGTACATCCCATTGCCCTGCTGATCCAGGATGAGGTCATCACGACCGTCGCCGTTAATGTCGCCGGACATATAATTGGAGTTAGAGTAGATTAAAGGGTCCCCTGAAATTCCGATACTTGTGAAGTTTGAACCATTGAAATCAAACTGATAAGTGCCGATCCCGTCGAATCTGGCCATGATCTCGTCCAAGCCGTCACCGTCAAAATCACCCATCGTCACTTCGGAAACGTTTGTGGAGCCGTATGTGATATAGCTGTTGGCGGTTGCTGTTTTTCTCAGAATCCCCAATCCGCCCGTACTCCAGCCGACGGCCACGTCATTGTTGCCGCCGAAATTATCCATGTTGCCGGCCGCCATGGTTTGGATGCCGTTGCCGGTATATTGATTGAGAGCATGCCAGACGCCGTCGTTCACCTTGACCGTGACGCCCTCGGACGAATCGGTGTACGAGGCCGTGTCCCGGCCGGCGCCTCCATCGAGAAGATCTGAATAGCTGCCGCCAATCAAGATGTCATCGCCGGCGCCGCCATAAAGCTTGTCATGTCCAACTCGGCCTCCAAGGATGTTGCCCCCGGCGTCTCCGGTAAGGAGATCGTCATGGTCCGAACCGACGACATTTTCGATGCTAAACAATTGATCGCCTTCGGCGTGACCGCCAAGGCCGGTTCCCGTGGACAAATCAACCGTTACCCCGGCATCGGACGACCAGTAGGTGGCAAGATCGGCGCCCGCCCCGCCGTCGATGATGTCGGCGCCGGCGCCTCCATCGAGAAGATCTGAATAGCTGCCGCCGATCAGGATGTCATCGCCGGCGCCGCCATAAAGCTTGTCATGCCCAACTCGGCCTCCAAGGATGTTGCCCCCGGCGTCTCCGGTGAGAATATCGTCATGGTCCGAACCGACGACATTTTCGATGCTAAACAATTGATCGCCTTCGGCGTGACCGCCAAGACCGGTTCCTGTGGACAAATCAACCGTTACCCCGGCGTCGGACAACCAGTAGGTGACAAGATCGGCGCCCGCCCCGCCGTCGATGATATCGGCTCCGGCGCCGCCGTCGAGTTGATCGTCGCCTCTTCCAGTATGAAGTTCGTTATTCACATCGTTGCCGTATAGGTAGTCATCGCCGTCGCCGGTGATGATATTTTCTATTACGGCGCCGGTGGCAATCGTCACCGTGCGTCCGGCGATCCAGCTATTCTGGCCGGGATTCAAATAGATAAGGGTGTCATAGTCCACCGCCGAGGCGTTGATGGTATCAATACCGCCGTCGGTGTCCGTGACCACTGCCCTGGCTGCGTCGAATGATGGGAAAGCGCTCCAAAACTCGTTGGTGTATATGTAAGTATCATCCGCCGAAACCGTGTCGCCGTAGAGCTTGAGGGTCCAGTTGTTGATTGTGCCCACATCGCCGCCGGCGGCGTCAGTTACTTTCAAGATCCAGTTGCCGGTCCCGATCTCTCCCCAGTGGTGGGTGCTGGAGAGGGTGAAGTTTATGGCGCCGAGGTTGCTGCCCCGGCCCGTATTGTCATCAGGATTTTTTCCTGGTCGATCCACCAGCACGCTCTCAGTGCCGTCAGGAGACACCAGGGTGACGATTAGATCGCCGATGTTGGTGTGGGCGATATTCAGGTCCACCTCGACGTAATCTATATTAATTCCCGATGCAATATTGACGGTGTCGGTAACAGTTCCCAGATCGGCGATGGCCGTTCCGGGGGCGCTGGCGGCGCTGACCATGATCTCGTTGGCGAAGGTGCTCTGAGCTTGCCAAGTCTCGGCGAGACGGACCGCCGCATGGGCATCGACCACCCCAAAGCCGTAGTCGTTACTGACATGCAACCCGCCGCCGTTCCAATTTCCGGCGGCGTTGAAGCTCCAACTTTGATCGTTGTTGCTGTCAACAAGCCGTGACGAATAGGCGAGGATTTCCTGAACGTCGCGGTACCCCAGGTTGGGATTGGCCTCCAGCATCAGCGCCACGACGCCGGAGATGATCGGCGTTCCGCCGCAGGTGCCAGCGAACCACGTGTAGTCCGGGTTGCTGCCGTCCGCGCCGGCGTTATAGCCATTGACGCCCGTAAGGTCGGATGTTTGTAGCGACACACCCGGCGCGGAAACCAAAAGGCATGCTCCTGTGCTCGAGAAGGTCGCCAACCCGTTCTCGTTAACCGCCCCGACACCGATGGTGAAACGGGAGTTCACGTAGTTGTCGTAGTTGGCCGAATTGGCCTGATACGCAAAACCGCTCAAATGCACGCCGGAACTACGCTGGTTGCCGCCTGTTATCGCCATCACCGTGCCCAAGCCGCTTCGACCGGTCGTGACGGCATTTTGCAGGAGGGATCCCCAGTTCTGATAGGCGGCGGAATTAAAGTCTATGCTGAAGGGATCGTTATAAATCCCAATAATGTTGCCGACATCGGCCTCGGGCAGTTTGGCCAGGGCTTGATCCGTACCGGCCCATGTCGACCTGTATAAGGCCAGGGTTGCGCCATAAGCCACCCCGACGCCCCCTACACCGTTTCGGGCGGCGGCGATCAGACCCAGTACGGGCGTTGAATGCTCATTGCCGGCTGTTGTGGCGAATGGATCTCCGTCTCCATCCAAGAAATCGTAATCAGCGGCGGTGTCATAGTTCGCGGCCAGATCGGCATGGGTATATTCGACCCCATTCGTATCGAGTCCTGCGACTTTGACCCCGGCGCCGGTGTATTCCTGCCATACATCGGTAACATTGATGGCGTTCAAATGCCACTGAGTCGCAAAATTCGGATCGTCGGGCAGGGCCGAGTTGACCTTGATGATCGCCGTCTCGGTGGAAACGCCGCCACGCCCGTCGGAGACCGTATACTCAAGGCGAGCGTTGCCTATGTAGCCCGCATCGGGGGTAAAGACGATATTGCCATTGCCGTCGATATATGCCTCTCCATGTTTTCTAAAATTGGAGGTAGTAGCGTTTACTCCGGTGATGGTAAGCGCGTCGCCGTCCAGGTCATTGGCCCGGGACAACAGGTCGGAAGCTAAAATGGTGATGGATTGCGCACTGCGGGTTTCGGCGGCGCGCCAGTTAAAAGCAATATCCGGATTGGAGTTGGAAACGGCTGCCGCCATGTCTCCGTCGGCGAAGCGCATGGTTTCCACGCCGCGCAGAATATCCGCGCCATCGTTCACAGCGCCGATGCGCAGGTCGCTAACGGTGGTTTCATCGCCGACGGTGGTGATCGTGTAATCGGCCTGGTTGCCGGAAAATACGGCAACGTCGTTGCCGATGCCGCCGATGATATGGTCGTCGCCGGCGCCGCCGGTCAGCATATCGTCGCCGCCGCCGATCGAGCCCGCACCCTGCCGGATGTACCAGGCGTCACCAACCAGCCAGTCGTTGCCGGTTCCGCCATCAAGGATGTCGTTGCCGGCGAGGCCGGTCAGATATCCGGCATCTCCATAAATAATGTCGTCACCCTCGCCCCCCGTAAGGGTGTCGGCGTCGCCGTCCCCGTAGTGGTACATGGCGTCACCGAACATGTAATCGACGCCGCTTCCGCCGCTGATCTCATCGATGCCGGCGCCGCCGATGAGCGTATCGTTGCCGCCCCGCCCCTCCACCTTGTCGTCGTCATCGCCGCCGTCCAGATAATCTTCGCCGACGCCGCCGTACAGCAGGTCGTGGCCTCCCCAGCCCTCTGCGATGAATCCTTCCCTTCCTGTCGTGAAAAAATGGTCGCTGCCGATATCGCCGGAGGCTTTGAACGCTCCTTGAGCATCCATATCAAGGGTGACACGTTGCCCGTCGCGGACCGTGATTTCACGGCGACCGTCCTCATGCAAGGTGCGGATGGTCTTGACGCCGACGCCTTCAACCTTGATGCCTTCCGCGTAACTCAGCAGTCCCACGTCGCCCGCCTTCATGGTTGAGCCATCGGCCAAATAAACGCCGGACGTTCCGTAAATCTCGTTGCCGGCGATGTTTTTATAGGCGCCATCGGAAATCAAATCGATTGAGGTGATGTTCCGGTCGGCAAGGGTCTTTAATTCGCCGGCATCGGTTTCGCCGTCCTGATCCAGGTCCTGCCAGACGCGGAACTGCCCCCACCGGGCGTCGCCGGCATCCAACACTCCGTCCCCATTATCGAATGCTACCCGCAGGGCTTCCAGATCGGTTCGCGTGCCGGGGGCGTGCCGGGTCAAGATCAACTCATCCGTTGAGTTGACGGTCCCGTCGCCATCCAGGTCGATGATCAACATCCCGTCGCCGGCCCCGACCCAGCCGGTGTTTTCCTTGAATCCGTCGGCGTCGATGTCGAAGAAAACGTCCGATTCCTCCAGCCCCACCAATTCGATGGCGCCGTTCCCGTTAAGGTCCAGAACAACGGGAGTCTTGACGTTGTGCACCCGGTAGCCGCCGGCCACGTAGGTATGCAAATCATCCACCTCGAAGTTGTGGACCGTATGGCTGCCGGGAACATACCCGGCCCCCGTGAACGGGGTCTCGCCGCCGTCCGCCCTGACCAGGGGCGCGCCGGAGGCCAGCAGCATCGCCGCCTTGTATTTTCCGTCCTCGGTGAGGAACCTGTGGGCGGGGGTGCACCTGACGCCGTTGATGTCGACCACTTCCTTGTTCTCGTACGCGAAGGCCCGAACCACCCGTCTGGGCTCCAGCGGGCCTTGACCATCAAACGACATCACCATGTCGCCGGCCCGAACCTCGGCAATCGGCTTCTCGTTTCCATCGGCCATCAGGATCGGCGTGGCCGAGGTGAAGCAGGTCGAATGGCCTGACGTCGTGGAGGTCAGGATATTATGATAGGCGCTGAGCAGCCCGTCCCACGCTACCGAGGATCCGGCGTCCGAGCTGTTCGGTCCGCTGCCGCCTGAGTTCTGCCCCACCTGCTGCTGCAGGCTCGTCGTCTTCTGTAACGCCGACTGAATGTCAGAGGAGTAACCGGTGAAAAGGTTTTCGATGCCGATGCCGCTGCCGACAACCGGTTGGGTGTTGATTTGCCCGCCGTTATAGGACCAATAGTTGTCGACGTTGAAGTCTCCGGAGAGACCGCTATCGAGCAAGTTGTTATTGATGTCGGTCACATTAAAGTATTCTACACCATCGGCGCCCGTCGTAAATTCGACCACCCGCTTCGTCCCGTCGACGTTGGTGTAAACGGTGCGCTCATTGGCTCCACCCACATAAGTCACCTGAGCCCCGTACTCCGTCTTGATGGACCATGCGCCGTCGGAATGTTGGGTTGATTCGTAGCCATCGGACCAAACCGTCTTGACATCCCCCGTTAAAAAGCCGGTAGAGTCCACATATGCGTAATCCTTCCAGTCAACGTCGTACGAAATATTCGCAATAAGGGCATTGTTGGCATCGAGCAATGAGCCTGTATTGTTCCATAGGATGACTTCGGATTCATTGTTGGGAAAGATTGTTACGATCTTCTGATCACTGCCCGAACCGGAGATATGACGAGTGGTTTGGGTTCCCTGATTGGATTCTACGATCTTTGTCACATCATGAAAGATCTCAACTGATCTTATTATAATATTATTGGAATCCCTGAACTCAATAACTGTAGAGTTCCCTGTATTATTTTTTGTTACTGAAGTAACATTGCGGTCTTCGTTAGAAATACGTCCTACATAATAACTCGCCATATCGCCTAGTGTTAGAGAATTTACTGTTGGTTGCCCCTCGGCCAAGGCTTGATAATTCTTCATAGAGTGGTGGCTAACCAAAGTGACAATACTTGTTGCTACGCCGCCTAATACTGCAAGCGCGTCTACAGCCGTAACCTCCCCTATTGTTACCTTGGTTCCTGCATGATCCCCGACCTTCCCGATGAGGTCCAGAGGATCAACATAGTTCGTCAGATCCCCTGCGGCGCTTGCGATGACCCCTGCTATATGCGCTATCCCCGGCGCGCCGAACGTCGCGCCGGCGGGATGCGAAGTATCGGGGGAGGAGGAAACGAATTGGGCGATGGCGCCCCCCAGGGAGTGTCCGGTTACGCTAATTGACGCATAGGGGTTGGCTGATCTAATATCATTAAAAAACGCCACCCCCACATCAAATTGAGCGGGTTTCTCGCCTATAGCTATTTGAAAATCCGACTTAAGATCGCCAAGATCGCCCAGCTCGGTTCCACGGAAAGAAACGACGATTTCCCCCGTTTGTGAATTCTGAAATGCTTCGGCGTATAGACCGGTATTGAGGGGATCACCCGCCACGTCAATTGATGTCCACCCGGGCGGCGGCGACGGCGAATCCGCTTCCTTGTAGACCGCATCGCTCAGCGTTGCTAATTCACTGATTGTCGCCATGATACCCTCCTATTTGCCCGGTGCCTTCACTATCTCTTTCACGGCTTGATCCGCCAGATCATGATGGTGTCATCGCCGCTAACGGCCAGCGCATCCCCCTTCGGACTGAAGGCAAGGGAAAGAATGTGCATGGGAACGGGAACCGTCTTGAGAACCTGGGCCGAACGACCGTCCAATATATGAAACACACGGTAGGCGGTAAGGTTGCGGGCCTTCATGTCGTTCGCGGTCAGGTTCTGTATGTTATTCACGGCGATGTAACGGTTGTCGGGACTGTAAGCAACGGCACGGACCGAAGACCCGCCGCTGACGGTCTTGTCCACCTTTCCCATCGCGTAAGACCAAGCCATTTTGTAATCGTCGGTGTTCCACACCCTGACCAGATCGTCGTCAGCCAATTTCTCCATTACTCCTGTTTTACGGTTAAGCGTGGAGCGAGTATTGTCTCCCCCCGTGACCAGGAACTTGCCGTCCGGGCTGTAGGCTATCGCGTTAACGGAACCGGATTGCGCCTTGAACTCCTTGACGAGATCTCCCGTGTGGTAATCCCAAACCTTGACTGTCCCGGGACCGGGGGTCCCGAACGCCAGATGCTGACCGTCCGGACTAATCGCCATGGACCTGACGAGTTCATGTTCATGTCCGAATGAACGGATCAGTTCCCAGGACGAGGCGTCGTAAACGCCGATGAGTAGGCCCTTGGAACCGCCCTTGGAATAGGCCAGAATTAGAAACCTCCCTTCGGGGGAAAACATGGCATACTGAATGGCGTTATCCGGCAGGTCTTGGTGCGGCACGACCAGATGTCGAACGATTTCCTTCGACCGCAGGTCCCAGACGGTCGCCGCCAATCCGTTCATGTTTTCGATGGCGGGCGACGTAATAAGATAGCGCCCGTCGGGACTGAATCCGATCCCGCCACCCGGCCCGATCCATCTCTTCTTCGCGGTCATGACGAGTTTACCGGTCTCCGCGTCCCACACCATATCTCCGATTGAGAATATCCCGGTCGAGGCGATGTAGCGCCCGTCCTGACTCCAGACGATCCTCTTGATCCCGTAGTCATGATCCAGTTCCCTGATGAGTTTCAAGGAAACCGTCACTTTGCTCGGTATGTCTTTGTTCATTCTTGGTGCTTCCTTATCCGCCGCCGCTGCCGCCATCGCTTCTACCGACGAGCCGGGAATGGACAGTTCCGGCGCTTGCTCCGCAGGCGCCTTGTCCGGCGGGTTGTCATCCGTGGTTATTTTTAACGTCGCCATTTTGGCCCAATCTCCTTGCTTTCTCTCGCGAATAGCGGGCCATTCCTCCTTGGGATAGAGCATTTTTTCCGGCGGCAGGGGAGTTTTGTCAACTGCCGCCCGATAGGCGCTCATGCCATGGCGGCATATCCAAAGCGGGGAGGCCGGCGAGGGATGATCTTTCTCCCAGGCAACAGCCGCCGCCATCGCCGACGAAATCTCCTCAGCCCCCTTAACCCTATGCTTATAGACATAAGACGACACGTCCTTGGCAAACCCTCCAAGGACAGACAGTCCTTGGCTCGCCGTCGAGTCCGTGCAGCGTGCGGCGTCATAGCTTGCCCACATTCTGGACACGAAGTGCCACTTCAGGCCTTCCACCCGATCACGCAGGAACACGCGCCCGGAAAGGTCTGTCAGAAACAACGCGTTCAGACGCTCCTGGTTTGCCAAGACCCATTCAGCGAGGCGCTCGTTTTTTTCGTCCACGGCGAAAGGAACACTTTGGATTAGCTTGAATGCCTCGTTGAGGTTGCCTTTGGCGACCAGCGGCTCCAAATTATTAATGATAGAATCACTACTAACCTCCGGCGCCGCCGGCGCCGAGGCCCGGCCGGTGGCGCGCATGTCCCCGAGGATGAACCGGGCGACGGCGTTGTCCCGGTCGGCGGCCCGGCGCCGCCATTCGGCCGCTTCGGCATCGTCCGGCGGCACGCCCCGGCCCGTGGCGTACATGAGCTCAAGGTTGAGCCGGGCGTCGGCGTGGCCTTGATCGGCGGCCTTACGATACCACTTGACCGCTTCGGCGTAGTCCTGCGCCACGCCCCGGCCATTGACGTACATGAGCCCGAGGTTGAACCGGGCCTTGGCGTCGCCCTGGTCGGCCAGCGGGCGATACAGGCGGAGCGCGGTTTCGTAGTCGCCGCGTTCATAAGCGGCTACTGCGTCCTCGAACGGCCCGGCGAGGGCGGGCAGGGACACAGCGGCAACGGCAACAACGCCGATCAACGCCGCCAAGCCTCCCCATCGCGCCAAAACCCGCCTCATCTCACGCCCTCCGCCTTGCGTTCCCGCGCTTTTACTTCGGCGACGACGAAACCCGCGCCGCCGGGATTGGGGCGCAGGGTCATGAGGGGCTTGTCGGAGAAAACCTTTTCCTTGAGGTCGGCGAGAAACTCCTCGGCGCCGCCGAAGGGAGCCACCAGATCGATCAGCCACGCCCGCTCACCCGAGTTCCAGTCGGAAGGGGGGATTCGGCGGACGCCGGACGTCAGTCGCCGCTCGGCCTCCTCGCTTAAGAATGCCCACGAGGCGTAGGCAAGGGGGACGTTCTGTTTATTGTAAATGCGGAATTGCTTCATCAGCACCGCCGGCGCCGCCAGCCACTCCAGGTCGGCCAGGAACAGATGCTTGTGAGCGGGCGAACTCATCATCAGCCAGGCGATCTGCCCCAGAATTTCCGCCGGACCGCTGATGGGCTGTGTTTGGGCGCTGATCGGCGCCTTGGCCTTCATCTCTTCAGCCGCGCCCTTGTTCGGCGTGGCAGCGGCTTTTGATTTGGTGGGGGTTGCTTGGATCGTCTTGGGCGTGGTCTTGGCCGCAACCACGGGGGAAGCTGGCCGGGCTTTTGCCGGAGCCTTCGCCGCCGCCTTAGACGCCGCCTTCGCCGCCGCTTTGCCGATGGCAGCCTTGCGGACAGTCCCCGTCATGTCCATCCCCCCCCCTACGTCTTCGTCCTATTTCAGGCCCGTCATACTCCTCGAAATCTCCCCCAAGATCAACCGATCAACCGGCGATAGCCGTGATTGCATATAATTCGATGTAATTCTATTTGACTCTCTTTCATTGCGTCAATAGAATTTATCGTTTATAAACACACTAATTAAGATTCATTCGTTCGTCGGCATACTGTTATGTTACCACTTTAATATGCTATATTCTTTCCATTCAGGTAGTTTTGCCAGCGAGGGGATACTAATTTCAGTTTTTTATAAATTTTAAGATGTTACACGCAACACGATCTATCCTTGGGGGAGAGGTGGCGATTGTGACACAAAAAGTAGAAATACCTGCCGGGCCGCATGGCGACGGCGGCAAGACGGCGCCGGTTCTCGACAGCGGGCTGGCCTGTCTGGTTCTGCTGGCCCGCTTCCTCGAAAAACCGGCGGACGAGGGCAAACTGCGGCACAGCTATTCCCCCGCCGGCGAATTGTTCGACGAGACCATTATTTTACTGGCGGCCAAGGAGATGGGGTTCAAGGCGAAGGCCGCCGACAGTGAGTTAAAGCGGCTGGCGGCGGCGCCGTTGCCGTGCATCATCCGGCGTCGGGACGGCTCGTTCGTGATCCTGGCCAAGATGGCCGGGGACAAGGCGCTGGTTCACGATCCCGCCGTCGGCCGCCCCGAGACCTACGAGCATGAGCGCCTGGAAGCGGAATGGGACGGGCGGATGATCATGCTGGCCAACCGGGCGCAGTTGACGGCCGAGGGGCGGCGTTTCGACGTGTCGTGGTTCATCCCGGCGATCATCAAGTACCGGCATTTGTTCGGCGAGGTATTAATGGCTTCGTTGTTCATTCAGGCATTCGGCCTGATCTCGCCGCTGTTCTTCATGGTGATCATCGACAAGGTGCTGGTGCACCGGGGTTTAAGCAGCCTGGACGTGCTGATCTTCGCCCTCATCGTTCTCTCGGTGTTCGAGGTGCTGATCGGCGGTTTGCGCACCTACATCTTCTCCCACACCACCAGCCGCATCGACGTGCAACTGGGAGCCGGGCTGTTCAAGCACCTGCTGCGCCTGCCCGTCTCCTACTTCGGGGTTCGCCGCGTCGGCCAAACGGCGGCGCGGGTGCGGGAGCTTGAGAACATCCGCAACTTCCTCACCGGCTCGGCGCTGACGTTGGTGGTGGACCTGGCCTTCACGGTGATCTTCTTCGCCGTCATGTATTACTTCTCATCGACGTTGACCTGGATCGTGCTGGGATCGCTGCCGTTTTACATTGTGTTCTCGCTGATCATCACGCCCATGCTCAGACGCCGCGTCGAGGAAAAGTTCCAGCGCGGCGCCGAGAATCAGGCCTTCCTGGTGGAAGCGGTGTCCGGCATCGAAACCCTCAAGGCCGCCGCCGTCGAGCCGCAGATGCAGCGGCGCTGGGAGGAACAGATCGCCGGCTATACCGACATCTCCTTCAAGGCCGCCAACCTGTCCAATATCGGCGGCCAGGGGGTGCAACTGATCCAGAAAGTGACCATGGCCGCGACCCTGTGGTTCGGCGCGGTGATCGTCATCGACGGCGCCTTGACGGTGGGCCAGTTGGTGGCCTTCAATATGCTGGCGGGACGGGTCAGCCAGCCGATCCTCAGATTGGCCCAGTTGTGGCAGGATTTTCAGCAGATGCGCATCTCGGTGGACCGCCTCGGCGATATCCTCAATGAGAAGACGGAGAACGTCGCCCGGGCGGCCTCCAAGGCGGCCTTGCCGGAGATCAGCGGCGCCGTCCGCTTCGACGCAGTCACCTTCCGCTACCGCCCCGACGGACCGGAGATACTCAAGGGCGTCGACCTTGAGGTCCCGGCGGGCCAGGTGGTCGGCATCGTCGGGCCGTCCGGCTCGGGCAAGAGCACCCTCGCCAAGATGATCCAGCGGCTGTATCTCCCGGAAAGCGGCCGGGTGCTGATCGACGGCATCGATCTCGCCATGATCGATCCGGCGTGGCTGCGCCGCCAAATCGGCGTCGTCCTGCAGGAGAACTTCCTGTTTAACCGATCGGTGCGCGACAACATCGCCCTGGCCGAGCCGGCGATGTCCATGGAGCGGGTCGTTAATGGGGCCAAACTGGCCGGCGCCCATGATTTCATCCTGGAGCTGCCCGAGGGCTATGATGCCATCATCGAGGAGCGGGGCGGCAGTCTGTCCGGCGGTCAGCGCCAGCGCATCGCCATCGCCCGCGCCCTGGTCACCAATCCGCGCATTCTCATCTTCGACGAGGCGACCTCGGCGCTCGACTACGAGTCCGAACAGGTGGTGCAGGAGAACATGCGCGGCATCTGCAAGGACCGCACCGTGTTCGTCATCGCCCACCGCCTGTCGACGGTGCGCGACTGCGACCGCATCGTCACCATTGAGGCCGGCAAGGTTGTCGAGGACGGCGCTCACGAGCAGTTGCTGCGCCTGGACGGCCGCTACGCCCGCCTGTGGAAGTGTCAGTCCGCCGGCGCGCGTGGCGCGCCGATGACGGCGGCGGCGCCCCCGGAGTCTCCTGCCCCACTCGCTCTCCACGCCGTTGTCACCAAGGATGAAAACGGCCGCATCGTCGTGCGTCGCCCGATCCCCCTGAAGGCGGTCGCCGCCGCGCCCCGGCAAGAACAGGCCGCCGGGTAGATCATGTTCGCCGCCATCGCCCACCACTTCGCCGTCGCCCGTCAGGCCTTCCGCGACGAGAAGAAGGCGTCAGGCCAAGGCGCCGTGACGCCGAAGGCCCAACGCCACGAGATGGCCTTCATGCCGGCGGCCCTGGAGATCATGGAGACCCCGGCCTCGCCGCTGGGCCGCGCCTTGGCCGCCGCCATTGCCGTGTTCTTCGTCATCGCCGTCATCTGGGCCGTCTACGGCAAGATGGACATCATCGCCACCGCCCAGGGGAAGATCATCCCCAGCCAGCGGGTCAAGCTGATCCAGCCCCGCGACGCCGGCGTCATCCGCGCCATCCACGTCAAGGAAGGACAGGCGGTCCGCCGGGGCGACATCCTGATCGAGATGGACCACACCGACAGCGAGGCCGACCGTGATCGCCTGGCCGCCGAACTGGTGGCGGCGCAAATCGAGGTCGTCCGCCTGGACGCCCTGTTGAAGGAAACCCCTCTCAAGGCTTTCTTTCCCCCCGACGGCGCGCCTGCGGCTCTGATTGAGCGGCACCGCAGCTATCTGTTGAGCCAGACCCAGGAGCACCAGGCGCGCCGGGAATCCCTTGACGGAGAGGTGGACAAGCGCCGCACCGAGGCTAAAACCATCGCCTCCGAGATTGCCCGCATCAACTCCCTTCTGCCCAAGGTGCGCGAGCGGGTTGAGTCCCGCCGACCCTTGATGACCAAGGGCATCCTCTCCCGCCTCTCCTTCTCCGAGTTGGAGGAGGAACTGATCGACCTTGAGGGCAAGCTGGAAATCGAGCAGAGCCGTCATGAACAGGCCGACGCCGCCATGCGGGCCGCCGTCAGCCAGCGCCGGCATATGGATTCGGAATTCCGCCGCGACATTCACGCCAAGCTCAGCGAAGCCGAACAGCGCGCCGCCTCCCTCGGCCAGGAACACATCAAGGCCCGGGAAAACAGCCGCCGACAAACCCTATCCGCCCCCGTCGACGGCGCCGTCCAACAATTGGCCGTGCATACCGTCGGCGGCGTCGTCACGCCGGCCCAGGAACTGATGATCATCGTCCCCAAGGACGCCCACCTGGAAATCGAAGCGATGGTGCTCAACAAGGACATCGGTTTCGTCCATGCGAAGCAGGCGGCGGCGCTGAAGGTGGAAAGCTTCCCCTTCACCAAGTACGGCACTATCGACGGTCAAGTTCTCACCGTCTCCGCCGACGCCGTTCAGGACGAAAAACTCGGTCTCGTCTATCCGGCCCGCATCGAAATGGCCAAAACCACCATGCCGGCCGGTGACAAACACGTAAATCTGACGCCGGGCATGGCGGTGACGGTGGAGATCAAAACTGGCAAACGCCGCCTGATCGAGTACCTGCTGGCCCCCTTGCAGGAATACCAGGATGAAAGCCTGCGCGAACGATGAGGCTCCTCACTTGGTTCGGCGCCGCCATATTGGCCATGGTCATGGCGGAATCCGTGGCGGCCGGCGACGAGCGCATCCGGTTGCCCGGGATTAAGGGCGCCGATGATCGCGCGCCGGTCGAGACCGATGGCTATCCCTGGCGCGCCATCGGCCGCGTCAACAACCAACTCGGAGGATTCTGCACCGGAACCCTGGTCGGCCCCCGCCAGGTGCTCACCGCCAAGCATTGCCTGTGGAACCGCCGCACCCGGCGCTGGCTGCCGCCCTCCGCGCTCCACTTCATCGCCGGATATCGGCGCGGCGACGCCATGGCTCACGCCCGCGTCGCCCGGTTCGCGTCGTCCGGGGCCTACGATCCCGGAACGGGCCGGACGGAAGAGGCGGAGGACTGGGCGATCCTGATCCTGGAAGCCGACCTCGGCGCCGCTCTCGGCTTTCTCCCCACCCGCCCACTGGACCGAGCCGGCCTGACCGGCCTCGCCTCCGAAGGCGGCACGGTGACCGCCGCCGGCTACGCCCAGGACAAGGCCCACATCCTCACCCGCCACCAGGGCTGCCGCCTGCTCGGCTTCACTCCCAAGCAGGACCTTCTCCTCCACGACTGCGACGCCACCCACGGCGATTCCGGCGCCCCCCTCCTCTTTTACCAGAACGACCGCCACCATCTCATCGCCATCCACGTCGCCACCACCACAAACAAGAAGGACGGCGCCACCCTCGGCCTCGCCGTCCCCGCCACCGCCTTCCACAACCACATCTCGGCTACTCCACCGGACGCCCACGCCACGCCCGCTCCGTGAGCACCCGGAATCTGGCCGCTTTTACCAAAACCACCTGAATTGCTGCGAATATGTTGCATTCACGAAGCACGGAATCCATGGGAACCAAACGGAAGAAATGAAACGTCTGGCACTGCTCCTCCCGGACGATGACTCTACGCCAATTTTGCGAGCCAAACATCCTCCGCCGGGAACGAGCAGTATGCTTCAAAAAAATCATTTCTGACTTCATCAATGTCAAAGTGGTACCCATAAGCATACTTTTGTCGAAGTTGTGGAATGCTCATAAGGCGGTTCCAGTCTGGCGAGCCGGGGAGCGGGGTCATGATATTGAAGGCTGTGTCCTCGGTCTGGCATATTGATGCGACCTTTTGTGATAACTTGAAGGTTTCCAGAAGCGTTTCTTCTGTTTCCCCGGCAAGCCCCAAGACGTACGAGTCTTCTAGTTTGATCTTCGCTTTCGCTAAATATTCTAACCTGCGAAATAGAAATTCGTTCGAGAAGCGCTTGCCGCTTTTTTTCCGCACCTCTTCGCTGCCGGACTCTATTCCGATCAGCACTTTTTCCATATGTATTGCGCTGAGCAATTCAACGCATTCTTCATCCAAATCCCTGACGTCGGCGAAGCACCAGAATTTGATGGGCAGGTGTCCCTTGTAATCAAAGATATTCTTGATTTCCCGAAGTAGTTCTTTGTCTGCCGTAAACGCATCGTCAACTATGTAGACATAATTGACGCCCTCGTTGTGCAGCACCTGTAGTTCTTCGTAAACCTGCTTAGGCGTTCGCTGGCGAATCTGTTTATCGATTCGAGCGCAGAACGTGCAGCCATTTCCACAGCCTTTTTGGATATACATACTGGTCGGCACACGATCCGGATCTATATCCGTGCGGTACCAGTAATTTTTGTACCTATCAAGGTCAAAGCCATTGATTCTGCGGTCTATCATCGGATAGGAGCTAATATCGGGAGTACGGACATTATAATCACTGGCCAGGAATTTGGGGTCTTGGGAATTTCGTTGATTCTTAGATTCCCACTCGTTTCGCCAAACCAGATTTGGTATTCGGCTGAGATCAGTGGTTCCCTGAGCCAGCCTGTTTGCGAGTTGTAGCATTGGCTCTTCGCCGTCGTACAAGACGACCGCGTCAATATCATCATTTGAGGAAAGCAATCTGTCCGGTATAGCCGTCGCCGCTTGTCCGCCGATAACGGTTAGGGATCCTCCTTCCTTGGCTGCCTTGACCACCTCATCAAGAAGTCCCGTGTTGAATACGTTGAAATTAACTCCGACAACGTCCCATTCACCCGCAGTCAAGCGGGTAAGAGTCGAATCAATGTGGTCATGATCCATGTCCAAAATTTCGACATCATTGTGGCCCCCCTGCTGCAAAAAGCGCGCAATGGACAGCAACCCAAGAGGGAGATACCATTTCTCGTTACGCAAGCCACTTCCTTCGGGGGTCACTTGGGCCTGGAGGAGGGCTATTCGCGGGCGACCCATCGCAGCCATCCGTCGATTTTATCCTATCTCAGCGTTTCTTGAGTACGATCCGCTTGTGGTGTTCTTGCCACAAGTTCATCGCGAACGCGCCGCAAACAGCCCGCCATCGTCTCGTCTTTCCTTCTGACAACGACTTCTTCGATTTTCTGTTGGAAGTGATTCTTCAAGAACGAAGACGTATCATTAACCATGGTATTATCTCCTTAGGTCTAGTATCTGCAAATGCTGGCAACCCCGCCACGCAGAGAAGGGGTAGGACTTGTCTTCCTCATAGTTGCCGCCTTACGACAGAGGCCGTTCGGTGGTTCCTACAGTCGGTCGCGTGTACTAATATCCGGCGTATGCGCACCGGAATATCCTTTCGCGGTCAGCCCCGCCAACCGTATTCACCCCAAAGGGGTGGTTCGGCACCGCAATGGCGCCGAGAAACATGTTAGGCACGCGGCAATCATCTTCAAGGTTAGAGGGCTGCATCAGCGGTAAATTCCGATTACTTGACACGGCTGAATGCGAGAACAGCTATAATACTCGTCATCAGCATGTGCAATCCGACTGCGCCTGCACCCATAGCGGGGACTATATTTTCGTCCTTATGTAAATTTATACCAAAAAAGTCCACAATCGCGAGGAAAATAAAGATTATCAAAAACGCAAACGCAGCAGGACGGTCGCAATATTCACATACTTCACGTAGTTTTTTGCAAACAGAGACGTGGCTATCCTTTAGGGCGCGTGCCATCATGAACTCATAAACGGCCAAGCTGGTAAAGATAGAAAAATATAGAAAAAAGTGCCACATCTCTTTTTTTACATAGATTAAACTTGCCCACACGATACAAATTATAATAAAAAACACTAAACATGACGACACCAAAAATAATCTATTATTTTTAATTTTGTCGCCATGATCTATCATTTCCATAAGCATAATTACCATACCTGCCCCAACGGAAACGATGGTCGCTCCGAGTGCAAACCCTCTGATTCTATGCCATAGCTCGGTTCCATTCGCGAAAGCACCCACTATCCCGATTATAAGGATTAATGTTATTGACACTCCAAGCCAACGCCAATTAAAGCTCTCTTTAATTGATTTAATGTGCTCTTTAATTGCCATTACAGACCGACACCAAGTAAAAGAACTGGCCATAATTTACCTCAATCGTTGTCACTGTTCCGCCAACACATAGGATCAGAGGAATGGATCCCGCCTGAAAGATAAGAGTAGGTCCGAGTGCCGAAGCAAAACCTTCGGTTCTCGCAATCGCCGCAAAAGCCCGTCAAATGAGAATCAAATGTAGTCCGATCAACAGAGTCGGCATAAGACAGCCTGTCGAACTCCCGCACGAGCGTATCGCCAATCTTCTCCTCGTAAATATTCCCGCAGATGTCCGGTATGCCGACATAAGGGAATACGTTGCCGAAGACATCGATGTAACAATTGGTTAAGTCGTAATGTTTGCAGAACTCTGAAGGACCCAACCGGAGCAGTTCCGGCCGCCCCTCTATCTCCGCTCGTGTTTGGTATGCTTGTCTCAACTCCAGTCGGGATATGCTGTTTTCTCCGTATCCTTTTCTTGCCCGCCCGAGATCGACGAGGGGAACCAAGGTGGACGAGTGAAACCGCTTCTGCCAAATTGCCCATTCCAATGTCTGTCGCAAGGTCGCCAGTGAGTCCCGCGTCAAAACCATCGTGAATCGGACGCGGTCGGCCGGAAAACCCATTTCCAGGAGCAAATCTATTCCTGCCAAAATCTGCTGGAACTCCTTGTAAGCAAGATCGCCTTTCGTGTTGTGAAGAGTCCGAAACACCTCAGGGTCGATCGTATCCAAATGCAGACTGATCCATTCAGTCGTTTCCAACAGGGTGTTAATATTACCTGGAGTAAATCGGGAGCCATTAGTGAAAACCACATTCCGTAAACCGAGATTCTTTGCGTGGCGCAGCAGGTCTTCGATCTGAGGAAATTGTAAAGCTTCTCCTCCGAGCCAATATATCTCTCTGATTCCATATTCCGCAGCTTCATTAAGGAGGTCTTTGCAACGGTCGGGGTCAGCATGCTGGTCGTTGTTGTGACTGGATGCGTTATAGCAATAAGTGCACTCCAGGTCGCATCTCCGTGAAAGTTCGATCTCCATCGTGTAAAGTTTTTGCTTGCGGAAGGCATTAACTCTTTCGCTCAAATAGAATGTCTGTTCCAGGTAATGCTCCAGCCTGGAAAGCTCCGCTTCCGTCTGCAGCGAATTTGCGAAACTGATCATTTCGATGCATCCTGCCGCAACAGCTTTGTAATTTGTGCTTCGAGAGCCAGAAACTCCTCAGAATTCTTAATGGATTCCGACCGCTCGTTCTGGAAAGGTATCCGTATCTCTTGGCGGATTTCCGCCGGACGGGGAGACAATATTAGCACTCGGTCCCCGAGGAAGACTCCCTCCTCAACATTGTGAGTGACGAACAGAATCGTCATGTTGGTCGTCCGCCGTACCTTAAGGACAAGATCCTGCATTTCCCAACTCGTTTTCACATCCAGCGACGCGAAAGGCTCATCCATCAGCAATACGGATGGTCTGACGGCCAAGGCGCGGGCGATCGCTACCCGCTGCTTCATACCCTCAGATAACTCCCTCGGATACGACCGCTGAAAGCCGCCCAAGCCAACCAGCGCAACATGCCTCTCAACGGCATCGTCGATCCGTGCGGCACTGTCGCCCCTGAGTCTGAGCCCAAAAGCAATGTTTTCGTAAACGGTCAGCCAGGGGAAAAGCGAGAAGTCCTGAAACACCATACCAATATTTCTTGTCGGTGCGTCGATACGAGCGCCATCCAACGATGCAACTCCGTGCTCGGGACGCAGAAGTCCGGCGGCGATACGGAGTACCGTAGACTTGCCGCTACCCGAAGGGCCAAGCATGACAACAAGCTCGCCTTCCTCTATAGAAAGGTTAATTCCAGAAAGAACGGGCAGCTTGGCGCCGTCGCTCTTGGTGAAGGAATGCCTGATGTCCATCAAGATGAATTTCATTTCACACCTGAGGATTGCTCATCCCATGGGAACAGGGCAACTCGCAGGTATTTAAATACCGCATCGGTAAGAACACCGAGTATGCCGATCACAATGATGCCGGCAATGATCCTAGGCGTCTGAAGAAACCGTTGAGCCTGAATGATAACCGCTCCGATGCCTCGTTCGGCGGCGACGAGTTCCGCGACAACGATCATGGTCCAGCCCACGCCCATCATAATTCTTAATGCATCCCAAATCCCCGGAAGAGATGATGGGACAATAACTCTGTTGAGAACCTGCCTTGGTGAAGCGCCCAGCGTCAGCGCTGCGTCAATGCATTCGTTCCGAACATGAGAGGCCGCATCGGCGACCAGCAGCACCAGATAAAAGAAAATAGAGATAAAAATTACGGCCACCTTTTCAGCAAATCCAATGCCGAGCCATAAGATCAGGAGTGGTATGAAGGCAGCCGCAGGCATGTACCTGATGAATCCAATGATAGGCATAAAAATAGACTTCCACCTCCTGGAAGCGCCCATCATGATTCCCAGCGGCACCGCCAGTGCGGCAGACAAGACAAAGCCGAACAACACTCGCGAAAGCGACGCCAACACATCAGTAAGGAAGTCTTTCTCTACAAAAAGTATGATCATCTCTTTAACAACAGCATGCGGAGCAGGTAAAAATAGGGGCTTTATAAAACCGCTATATGTGAGTGACGACCAAACGATCAGGAGAAACACGAACAGAGCGGCGCCACGAACGAACGCAGTTGCGCGATTAGATGAATTTATCAGCAGTCCGGAAACGTCCATGCCCCGCCCAACATAATTTATCGTTATTTCAGCGCCCGAAGGAAGGAGCCATCAAAATATTGCGCCCCGGAGACAGGCGACTTTATCAACCCCGCATCTGAGTATACTTGCCCGGCGGAGTTGAAAGTTTTAACAATTGGGGACTCGGCGTCGTTGTCGCCGAACGCTGCTATATTTTCTTCCAGCGATGAAAATCGTAGGCCCGATAACATGCCTTCAACCTCCGCCACCTCAATACCGAAATTGCGCTCCATGATTGCCGCAGCCTCAGGCCCGTTTTGGGCGGTGAAGTCCACAGCTCTAAACCACCCCTTTAACACTCTTTTAATGTCGGCGGGTCTGGAGGAAACAACGCTTTTCCTAACGATTAGAATATCTGTGATAAGGCCGGGATAGTCGGCGGTTGTGGCAATGATGTGACCATTGTCCGTTTGCCCGGCTTCAGACAAAAACGGCTCCCATGTCACCGCCGCATCTACCTTCTTAGCAATGAAGGCGGCAGCGGCGTCTGCAGCCTCCATATACCTCTCCTTAATATCATCTGCGGACAATCCGCTTTGCTTCATCAGGTGCAGAAGAAAGAAGTGTCCTGCCAGACCTCTGGGAAAAGCAACACTCTTGCCTTTTAGGTCCGCGATCGTCTTAATCGACGAATCCGCTACGATGCCATCTCCTCCAAAGGATTGGTCTATTTTCAACACGCAAACAGCTGGCAGTCCTTCTGCTGCGGCGCTTGCCCACGAATCGACGGTATGTACAATCGCATCGAGCTTTCCTGATGCTAATGCTCCTCGTAGCGCGCCGAGGTCTTCAATTCGCTGTATCTCAACTTTGACCCCTTCTTCATCAAAGAACCCTTTATCTCTAGCTACATATAATGGCCCGAAACCAACCCAAGTTACTACGCCGATACGAAACGGCTCATCGTGTTCTTGGGGGGGCGATTTCACAAGAAAGATTGCCGCGATCACCGCTACGAGCATAACAACGGCTAATAGGTAGTGCTTTTTCACGTCATCCTCCTCATGGATATACGGATAAGCAGTTGCTTTGGACTACGGCTGGCCAAGGTACCGCGATCAGCGCGAAAGTGCGCTTGTGGAGAAGGGTTGGGAATTTCCGTTGAACCTCCGCAGGCTGAATTGCCGTATTGGTTATATTGAGAGCGCCCAACGCCGAAATTGAATTCATCCAGTTCATCGTAGCTCCCCCCACTTTTCACAGGACGCATCTAAATTTATACATCCCCCAAATTGTGCACGCAACACCGGATATCGATATCGCCGGATATCGAAGAAGCAAGCGCGGCACTGGTCTCCACCAGCGGGTTGGACGTCTCAAGGTCATCGGGCGGGCATAACATCGCCATATCTCCACCAGAGTCCCCGAGCAGAGTCCCAGAGATGTCGGATCGCTTTTTAGGTAGGGATTGGAAAACTCTCCAGCCGGAAAGATTGGCTTCATGCGATAATGGCATCGGAATCGGACATCACGCTGGCTGAGCTTCAGAAGCGGCTGGCAGATGAAGGGGATCCAACTGAGGTGGGGCACAAGAAGCATGATCATAAACTGGAAACGAGGGTGTCGAGAATACAATGCAGTAATCTTCCGGCATCGAATAGTTTTCGTAGTTGTAAATTTCGGCGCTACCGTAGGTAAGCTGGACATCCTCGCGCTCGAACGCCGCCATAGCCGCGCCGATCGTCGATATCTTGGTGTTCATCGGCGCAATGACGGTGTTGTGGTCTGCAAATTTATTGATATGGGTGAGCAACACGTCATGGACAGCGAAAGGGTCACCGGGAGTGAACTCAAAATCGGAATATCGTGGGAAAGCCTCGGCGATCTCCTGATAGAACACTTTCCTCACGTCTTCCAAGGTGGTACTCAACGGACCGATGCATCCGATCCCGAGGGAAAGAGCGTCTGGTTCGTACGCTTCAATGAGCTTCTTGGCCCTCTCGCTCTCGAACCCCACCAGCACGATCAGATGAACCTTCTTTGAAGGCAACCAAGTCCCGGGATAGCCGAGGACCGACCGGACGGCACCAAGGCCGCGGCTCAACCATTTCGCCTTAGTTGGCGTTCCAGGGTCGTAATCCTTCGCAGGAGTGTATATATAGGTCACCTCGGATAGGGGCGGCAGTGATATCTGGAGCACCTTCAGGAGGATCAGTAGCGCCTCGTGGGTGAACGTGGTGATATCAACCACGCACCTGAGCGGCTTTCCATCTTCCGCCATCTCGCGGATATTGCTCATCATGGTGTCGGCGATGACTACAGGGTTAACTTTTGAAAGGGTGACTCTGACTGCCCTCTCGCCGAAGTGCTCGACTAGTTGCAACGCATGGGCTTTTCCAGCACCCTGCACATCCTCGTTGGCACAAACAAGAATCATTCCGGCAGCGTCGGTCGGCAGTGCCAAAGGCGCGACAATGGAACGCTTCTCGTAGCTCGCTGAACAAATGAGCAGATCGACGGTCTCGGGAAGCGCCTGCCTGAGTTTGCCGAGCAGTGTTCTGGCTGTTCCGAGCGGTGTCATTCGAAAAAATCTCCCTGATCCCCGGATTCCATGACCGCGTCGAACCCCTTGATTTTGACCATCTTCAGAAGCCCCTTAGGGCGATACATCGCTTCCAGCACTGCAGAGTTCCGCACAAACTTATAGCCAGCAAAGCTGGTGGGGTCGAGCTTAAATGCAGGGGCCAGCCTCCTGCTCATGATGTAGAGCGGCGCCCGTCCGGTCCCCTCCTTGTTTCCGATAGAGGACTGATGGAAATAGCCGTACTTGACGCCTAGGTTCAGCACCTCCTGAACCTCATCGCTGGGTCCGTCGCTGAAGGCCACGCTGAATACCCTCCTCTCTGCGGCTTCCGAAATAAGTATCTGATAAAACATACCTCCGAGGGCATGGATCAGGTTTTGCAATTTTCTGACGTTGTCCCGTTCCTCTTCGGTCTTGCCCTCGTCCCGTTTGATGTCGGCGAAGTCCGAAAAAAGCAGCTTGTTAGCGAGTTCGCGGACTGCATCATTCTGAATGGCTGGGAGAATATGGCGGATGTCGCCACTTTCGTGTCGGGATCTGGCCTCGCCGAACATCTTAGACGCGGCATCAAGAAAATGCCGGATCACCCCCGAAGAAATGTGCACGAGTTGGTTGAAGCCAGCGTAATTGTAAGTGGCACCAGATTTCCGAGTGCCGACTAGGCCCTTGATGAAATTTGGGCGGGCATAGCGGAGTGCGTCATCCGAGGGCTTGGCCCCCCGGCCCGACACATTGAAATTCGCCTTGATCTGTTTCGCCATTTTCGCAATCTCGTCTTCCTGTTCACTATCTTCCGGGAAGAACCCTTCGGGCGTGGCAGTTATCCCGTAGGCGCTGAGGCGACGTTCGACGATCTTGTGGACACGACCCCGGTAGGTGTCCTTCTTCGTCGTGTAGATATCGCAGATATGCACCTCGCTGAAATCATGCGGCGATTCGATCCGCTTGCCGTTGGGCGTCTTGTACGTCTTGTAGTCCAACGTCTGCGTGGAAATCTTGAGGCAGAGGTAGCCCGTCGTGCGGCTGGCCACCCATGAGTTCAGAACCATGGTCTGCGAGTCACTCAGATTGTCAGCGTCGTCGATCAACAGATAGATGGGCCCTTTTGGCATGAACGAGAGGGACGCCACCCGTTTCACGACTGGGACCAAGATATCCATGTAGCCGAACAAAGCGCCGCTGTACGGCAGAGGCTCGCGGACGAAGGCCATGCGCCGAAGATAGGAATTCCCATCGGCGTAGATGGAATCGAACGCGGAGGCTATCTGCTCGATGATCTTTCTAGCGAGTGTCTGCCCGTCGACGGCGGGTAACTCCTTGTCCCATCCGGAACGAGTGAGTGTAGACGCCAGAAAGCTCCCGTAGAAGCTCCGGAGTTCGTCGGCCTCCTGATCCGTCAGTCCTTCGAGCGGAGCCCTCGCGAGCACGGAATTGAACAGCTTTGAGGCCACGTTAGCGACCATCAGGTGCTCGTTCAGCACCAATGGAGCTTGGCGCGCCTCCTCCAGTCGGAAGAATTCAGACAGATTGAGTTCGGTTTCCTTGATAGGCACATATGCGGCATAATAGGACAGTTCGCGGAACGCCTTCTGCTCGTTCTTCATCTGGCAGTCTGGTTCCATGAATCGGAAGATCATACTCTTGCCGGCGCCGCGGGGGCCGTAGATGAGCGTATGGCTCTGGTTTAGTATCTGCCAATAGTCGGTGAGCTCGCTGACGAACAGCGAGATTACGTCATCAGCGGGAAGATGCTCGGGCGTCTGGACTGCGAAGGGGTTTCTCAAAAGGGATTCCATTTTCATGCCTTTCCATCCGCAAAGTCCTTCGCCAGATGCTGTCCTTTCTGGAGGTTCCTGCACATCGAATGTATATCATCCTTCGGAGTACTCGGATATCCCTGCTCCTCCAAGCGGTATTCGATCTTCTTGCGAGGAAGGAAGAATGAGTCCGGTTCGTCGAAAATCTCAATTTTGACACTAATATGAGTGATATCCACGAAGGAGCGTATGAAGCGCGAGCAATACGTCCGCTCCAAGTGCATCTTCAGCGTCCGCGCGTAGATTTCATCGACGATGTAAACATTCTCAACCTTGTTGCCCGCCTTCTTTCCCCATTGCCGCGTGACGTCTGCGGAGGACAGGCAGAAGCGCAGATCAACGCACCCGTCATCGGGGCGCACCATCACGGAGTCCAGGCAGGTCGCGTACTTGTGGAACACCGCAGACTCCTCAGGGATCAGATTCTTTTCGAGTAGATACCGCTTGGCCCTGTGTTTGTCGTCGGCCAGTTCATCGGCGAACCGCAAGACGGCCGCAAGTGACTGCACCCGAACGTCCTTTCCGTTCACGGGATCATTTTCCAGTAGCCCAATTGTGTCCTGGTCACCGTCGATTTTTCCGCAGTGGGCACAGGCAATCGTCGCTATGCAACGTATCTCGGTCGAATCGGCGCCCAGAAGCGGCTTCACCTCTTTCATCACCTCGATATGCCGCTGCTCATGGTGTTCGCGCCCGAAAACGTTACCGACGTCGTGGAAATGTATCGCGCACAGAAGCAGGTATATCTCGTAGGGCGTAAAGGTCGCCATGGGGTTGCTGCCGGACAGCATGTCGCTCGCCCTACTGATGACCGTCATAATGTGGCTTGGTCCGTGATCATTCAGGAGGCCGCCATCTTTCGCAATGGCCCCAAGCGTGACGTTATTGTGGACATTGGTGTTCAGATATTCTTTGAGGGCAGCATATCTCGCGTAGTAATCGCCTCCGTTCGGGAACAGGCTCCGGTCGGCGTTTTGCAGCGTGGACACTATGTCAAGCAGCATAGCAACCCTCACCGGCAGCTAACCGGATGGCATTGAAGACTGCTTTCGCCAGCAAAGGAGGGACTGCGTTCCCTACTTGCTGCTGCTGAAGACCAATCGACCCCTTGAACACATAGCTATCCGGAAAAGATTGCAAGCGTGCGGCCTCGCGGACCGACAGCCCACGGCGCGCCGACGGATGGATAAGCATGTTCTTACGGAAATTCCCTATGACCACGGACGGTTCGTCCCACCTAAGACGGCGGTAAATGCCCGTGTGGCAACGTGTTCGGTCGGTGTAGTTATCCATAAGTTCAACGGGGATATCTTCCCAGTTGCCGCCCTGCGGAATGTGGTGATATCTGTCCAGGATATGCGTCGCGTTGTTCGTAACAAGATTATTGTGGCATGTGCGGCGATTCCTTCGCATCATTGCTGCGTAGGGTGATTGCGGTAGGCGTGCGTAGGGCATCTGCGAGATGGAGGCGCCGTTCTCCAATTCCGGCAGGTCGCCGATCGCGTCCCACACGGTCGGAGGATCGAACGGCTGCGGCTGGGGCAGGAAAACGCGCCCCGACAAGCTGGCGATGATGAAAAGTCGGGACCGCCGTTGCGGTACACCGAAATCGGCAGAATTGAGGACGTTATGCGTCGTCGAATAGCCTACGCTGTGGAATTCCTTCAGGATCGCAGTAAGAAAGGCCCCCTGCTCGGTCTCGGCGATGCCCTTCACATTTTCGAACACCACGAAGTCGGGCCGGATTCCTTTTACAAACCGCATAAACTCCTTGTAGAGCCAATTGGCGGGATTGTCCGATGAGCGTGTCCTCTGGTTCGAGGTCGAGAAGCCCTGACACGGTGGCCCACCGAACAGCACGACAAGTCCCGAGTCCTTCAACCTGGGGAATTTGCGGACGCCACAAATATCTTCAACCATTACCGGGATGCCGGGATGGTTTGCTAAATAGGTCGATGCCGCGTGGCTGTCAGCCTCTACCGCATAGGCAATCTTCAAGCCAGCAGCCTGAGCCCCCACCGACATCCCCCCCGCACCTGAGAAAAGATCAATTCCGATCATGCCCCGATTGTTAACGGTTAATTGCCATTCAAGCAACCCTTGGCGGTTCTTGGCGGTTCTTGCTCTTAGCTGATGCTTGCTTTTAAAAATATGAGGTTTGATCCCGGCATCTGTCGCTTACCCGATCAGACCTGCAACTCGTCTGCAACCGTTTCGCTGCCGGAACAGAGAAGGTTGGTTCCCTGTTCCTTTCCCTCCGCCAATTAGTCCCCTGTTAAAAACTCCGAACGCCCTTGATTTGCCGGGCGGTTTTAGCGATTTGACGTAGTCGGATTTGCAAGAAATCGTATTTTTTCGGCTGTTAAAAACTCCGAACGCCCTTGATTTGCCGGGCGGTTTTAGCGATTTGACGTAGTCGGATTTGCAAGAAATCGTATTTTTTCGG
>Ga0156013_152_pt1 | contig 28740 bp, 24 predicted proteins | sample RifCSPlowO2_02_FD_107667 | JGI IMG/M metagenome (GOLD analysis project Ga0156013, IMG submission 107667) | Rhodospirillales bacterium RIFCSPLOWO2_02_FULL_58_16 | reverse complement strand
AGACGCCCCGCAGACGCTTGACGAGACTCTTGCCGGCGAGGCCGGACGCGAGGATGCGATAGGTCTCGATGTCAGCCTGATGTCCGCCGAAAGAGCCGCCGCGCTTGTCGGTGATCAGGGCGATTTTGCAGCCGCGCCCGATAAGCTCGGCGGCCAGAGCCTCCGCCGGGAACATATGCCCGCCGGTTCCGCCGGCGGCGAGCGCCACCAAATGACGTTCCGGGGCCGTCATCGGATGTCTCCCTGTCCGGGGCGCTCGCGGGTCAGCGCCAGCACCATTCCCATCGCGTAGGCCATCGCCAGCATCGACGATCCGCCGTAGGAAACAAACGGCAGGGTCATGCCCTTGGGCGGGATCAGATGAGTGGTCGAAGCCATGTTGATGATGGCCTGGAAGCCGAACTGGGCCAGCAGGCCTCCCCCCGCCAAAAGGGTGAACAAGTCGTTCTCCTTGAGCAGGCGACCGAATCCGCGCAACACCACGAAGGCAAACAGGGCGACAACGATCAGGCAGACAATCAGGCCGAACTCCTCGCCGGCGACGGCCAGAATAAAATCGGCGTGGGCGTCGGGCAGAACCGACTTGACCTGTCCCTCTCCCGGCCCGCGCCCGAACAGTCCGCCGTTGCGGAAGGCCTCCAGCGACCGCGCAACCTGATAACCATCTTCGCCGGAGGGATCGAGGAAACGGTCAATGCGGTCTCTCACATGAGAGAAAGTGAAATAAGCGCCGACGCCGCCGCCGATAAACAACATGGCGATCGCCATAACCAGAATCAGCGGCAACCCGGCGAGGAAGAACTGCATTCCCCACACCGCCGAGACGATGATGGTCATGCCGACATCGGGCTGCATTATTAAAAGCCCGGCCACCAGGGCGAACAGGCCGCCCGATAACGCATAACCGGGGAAGCGCTCGTCCAGGCGTCTTTCGGCGAACATCCAGGCGGCGACCACTACGAGGCCGGGCTTGACGAACTCCGACGGCTGCAACGAGAAACCGCCCAGCCTGATCCAGCGGACGGCGCCCTTGATCTCCTCGCCGACAAATATCGTCGCCACCATTATCATTATCGAGACGGCAAGGCAGACGACGGCCAGCCGGCGAATGCCCTGAAGCGACAGCATGGAGACGGCAAGCATCAACAGCATGGCGACCGGCAGAAATACAAACTGGCGGTGGGCGAAATAGAAAGGATCGTAGCCGATGCGCACGGCAACCGCCGGCGACGCCGCCAAAGTCAACACGGCGCCGACGGCGGTGATAACCGCCAACGACGCCAGCAGCCAGCGGTCAACGGTCCACCACCAGCGTCCGATAATGCTCCTGTCGGTGCGGGCCATGATGCTCATGACAACACCAACCGGCGGAAGGCGTCGCCCCGCTCCTCGAAGTTCCTGAACTGGTCAAACGAAGAACAGGCCGGCGACAGCAACACGACCGGGTTTTCAAGGCGCTCGGCCAGCGCCGCTTCGCGGGCTTGTCTTACGGCGGCGGCCAGATCTCCCGACTTGGTAAGCGCCACCTTGCCGGCGAAGGCCTCGGCGAAGACATCCTGCGCCTCGCCGATGAGGAAGGCATGGCGAAGGCGGTCGAAATGTTCCTCAAGAACCTCCAGCCCGCCCTCCTTGGGGCGACCGCCGGCGATCCAGTAGATGGCGTTATAGCAAGACAGCGCCTTGGCGGCGGCGTCGGGATTGGTGGCCTTGCTGTCGTTGATGTAGGTCACGCCGTCGATGGCGGCGATCATCTCCTGACGATGCGCCAGACCCGGATAGCTGCGCATGGCGGCGGCTATCGTCAACGGAGCAACGCCGACAGACCTGGCGGCGGCGTAGGCGGCGGCGGCGTTTTGCCGATTATGGGCGCCGACAAGGGTCGAAATGTTTTTCAGGCTCAACACCGGCGCCGCCGCGCCCTCCGTATCGTCGTAAAGTTCGCCGTCGATGACATAGACGCCGCCGGCGGCGATTTCGGAGCCGGAAACCGGGATCACCCTTCGCTCCTTGTTTTGCTTCAGGCGCTCGAAGATGGCGCGGCTGTGATCGTCATCAATGCCGATGACGGCGACGGCGGAATGCCGGAAGACGGACTCCTTGACGGCGATGTAGCCTTCCATGGAGCCGTGACGATCCAGATGGTCGGGGCTGATGTTGATCAGCACCGCCACTTCGACCTTCAGCGACGGCGTCAATTCCAGTTGATAGGATGACATCTCCAGCACATAGATGCCGGCGGCGCCGAGCGGCTTAAGCTCCAGCGCCGGAACGCCCAGGTTGCCGCCGATTTCCGCCTCGCGGCCGGCGGCGTGAAGGATATGTCCGAGCAGCGCCGTGGTGGTCGATTTGCCGTTGGTGCCGGTAATGCCGATGTAGGCGGCGTCCGGTTGCGCCTTGAGCAGCAGTTCGATGTCGCTGATGATCACGCATGAAGCGGCGCGCGCCAGATTAACCACCGGATGGGGCCTGGGCAGGGTGTGAGGAATGCCGGGACTCAGCACCAGCGCCTTCGGACGGTCCCAATCGCAGGTCTTGAGGTCAACCAGCGGCACGCCGGCCTCTTCGGCGCGGACGCGGACTTCCTCGTTGTCATCCCACGCCCACACATCGGCGTCGCCGGCCGTCAGCGCCTGCGCGGCGGCCAGACCGGAGCGGCCCAGGCCGAGAACGGCGACGGTTTTATCGGCGAAGGGAAGATTGTCGATCATCACGCCTCCCTCACCTCAGCTTCAACGTGGACAGGCCGGCCAGCGCCAGGATGGCGGCGATGATCCAGAACCGTATAACGATGGTGGATTCGGCCCAACCCTTCTTTTCAAAGTGGTGGTGCAGCGGCGCCATGCGGAAGACCCGCTTGCCGGTCAGCTTGAACGAGGCCACCTGGACGATCACCGAGACCGTTTCCAGCACGAACAGGCCGCCGACGATGGCCAGGACCAGCTCGTGCTTGGTGATGACGCTGACCACGCCGAGCGCTCCGCCCAGCGACAGCGAGCCGGTGTCGCCCATGAACACCTTGGCCGGAGGCGCGTTGAACCACAGGAAACCCATTCCGGCGCCGACCAGGGCGCCGCAGAACACGGTCAACTCGCCGCTGCCCGGCACATGCCGCAGTTGCAGATAGCCGGCGAAGACCGAATTGCCGACCAGATAGGCGATCAGGGCGAAGACGCCGGCGGCGATCATCACCGGCCCGATGGCCAAACCGTCAAGGCCGTCGGTGAGATTGACGGCGTTTGAGGCGCCGACCATCACCAGCACGGCGAAGGCGATGAACATCCATCCGAGATCGAGCAGCAGTTCCTTGAAGAAAGGCACGGTGAGGACGGCGCCCAGGCCCGGCGGCATCATCTTGATGATCCACAGGGTCGCGGCGAGGGCGACGCCCGCCTGAAGCGCCAGTTTCAATCTGCCCGGCAATCCCCTGCTGTTGCGGCGGATCACCTTCAGATAGTCGTCGATGAAGCCGATGACCCCATAGGCGACGGTGACGCCCAGGGCCGCCCACACATAGCCGTTGGTGAGGTCCGCCCACAGCAATGTCGCCACGGTCAACGCCAGCAGAATCAGGAACCCGCCCATGGTCGGCGTTCCTTTCTTGGTCAGCAGGTGCGTCTCGGGGCCGTCCTCGCGGATGGGTTGCCCTCCGGCCTGGCGGTTGCGCAGCATGTTGATGACCATCGGGCCGAACATGAAACTGACGATAAGCGCGGTAATCACCGCGCCGCCGGTGCGGAAAGTGAGATAGCGAAAGACGTTCAGTCCGGATATCTGATCGGCCAGGGGATAGAGGAAGTTGAACAGCATTTTCGGTTTCCCCCTTATTCGCCGTTGACGGCGTGTATTTCGCGCCGTTCGCCGTCGCCGGAGGCAAGCTCCCGCAGAGCATTGACAATCAGCCCGGTGCGGCTGCCCGCCGAACCTTTGACCATGACCACGTCGCCCGGACGAGTTGCCGCCGTCACTATCGGCGCCAGGGCGCGGCTGTCGGCGGCGTGACCGCCGCGCATTGATCGGGGCAGGACGTCGGTCAGGCGGGACATGTTCGCTCCCGCCGTAAACACCAGATCGACGCCGTTCTGTTGCAGGGGGGCGGCCAGTTCTTCGTGCAGCCGACCGGCCATAGGGCCTAATTCCAGCATGTCGCCAAGCACGGCGATGCGCCGTCCTCCAGGCCCCGGTTGCGTCCGTCCGAGCACCTCAAGGGCGGCGTTCATGGAAACGGGACTGGCGTTGTAGCTTTCGTCGATAACGGTGAAGGCCCCGCCGGCAATGTTTACCGACGCGGCGCGGCCTCGTCCTTCGGGAACGACGAAGCCGCCCAGCGTCATGGCCGCCTTGGCGACATTTCCGCCGATCGCCGAAACCGCCGCCAGCACCGCCAGACTGTTGATCGCCCAATGACGACCGACGACGCCGATGCGATAGACAATAATCTCGTCGCCTATCTTTGCCGTGATGCGCGAGCCGTCGGCTTCAAACGAACAATCGACAAGACGCGCCCATGCCTGTTCATGCGCGCCGAAACTGCGAACGGTTGCTGCTCCCCCGGCCTTGGCGGCATCGGCGAGACGCTGGAAGTGGGGATTGTCACGGTTCAATACGGCGTCGGCGCCATGCTCCATGCCGGCGAAGATTTCCGCCTTGGCGTCGGCGATCTCCGTCACGTCGCTGAAGAAGGCGCTATGCACAGGCTCCACCGTCGAAATCACGGCGACATGGGGCTTTGCCAGCATGGACAGAGGCGTAATCTCGCCCGGATGGTTCATCCCCATTTCAAAGATTCCGTAGACCGTTTCTTCGGGCATCCGCGCCAGACTGAGGGGCAGTCCCCAGTGATTGTTGAGGTTGCCGGCGTTGGCGAAAGTCGGCGCCTGGGCGCCGAGGACCAGTTTCAGCGCCTCCTTGATGCCGGTCTTGCCGACGCTTCCCGTCACCGCGATGATGCGGGCCTTGGCGCGGGCGCGGGCGGCGGCGGCCAGATCGGCCAGCGCCTTCATGGTGTCATCCGTCATCAGGACGGGAGCGTCTCCTGAAACGCCCGCCGGGAGGCGATGGACCATCGCCGCCGCCGCGCCTTTGGCCATGGCGTCAACCACATAATCGTGGCCGTCGAAATTAGGGCCTTTGAGGGCGACGAACAGGTCGCCGGGAGCAAGGGTGCGGGTGTCGATGGAAACGCCGGTGGCGGCGAAGTCTCGATCACAACGGCCTCGCGTCGCTTCGACGGCGCTTCGAGAGGTCCACAGCACGGGGCCGGCAGTTGCCGTTTTGGCCCTAAGAGCGGCGCGTATAACCTCGGCGTCGTCGAAAGGCAGAATCCTGTCGCCGACGATCTGCCCGGTTTCATGGCCTTTGCCGGCGACTACCAGCAGGTCGCCGGCGGTCAATCCGGCAAGCGCCGTCGCAATCGCCTCGGCGCGATCTCCGATTTCACGGGCGCCCGCGCAGGCGTCAAGGATTTGGCGGCGGATAGCCGCCGGATTCTCGCGGCGCGGGTTGTCGTCGGTGACGATCACGCAATCGGCCAGTTTGCAGGCGATGCGTCCCATCTCCGCCCGCTTTCCGGGGTCGCGGTCGCCGCCGCAACCGAAGACTACGGCCAGCCGTCCCTCGGCATGGGAGCGTAAGGCGGTGAGAACATTGGCGAGGGCCTCCGGGGTGTGGGCGAAATCAACGAAAATGTCGGCGCCGCCGGGATGGGCGGCTACTTTCTGGATGCGGCCCGGCACGCCTTCAAGCATTTCAAGGGCGGCTGCGGCTGATTTCGGGTCTTCGCCGCAAGCGATAACGACGCCCAACGCGCAAAGGGCGTTCTCGGCCTGGAAAGCGCCGACCAGCGGCAGGGTCACGGCGTAACGGTTGCCGTCAACGACGAGTTTCAGTCTTTGTCCGCCGGGCAGCGGGTCAATGGCCTCAAGCCGAATCTCCGCGCCTGCGCGGCCATAGCCGATAACCCTTTGGCGGCGTTTTTCGGCGATTTTACGCAAGGCTGCAAAGCAAGCGCTGTCGGCGTTGATGACGGCGACGCCGCCCGGCGCCATGACATCGGCAAACAGTCGTTCTTTGGCTTTCAGGTAAGCCGCCATCGAGTCGTGGTAATCCAGGTGATCGCGGCTGAGATTGGTGAAGGCGGCGACGCCGATCTTCACCCCGTCGAGACGATGCTGATCAAGGCCGTGGCTGGAAGCCTCCAGCGCCAAGTGGGTTACTCCGTTCCCGGCAAGTTTGTTCAGGGTTTTGTGCAGTTGCGCCGGATCGGGGGTGGTCAGGCTTCCGGGAACCGTCAGTCCCGGCGCGACAACGCCCAAGGTGCCTATGCTTGCCGCCTCGCGGCCCAGATGCCGCCATATCTGACGGACGAATGAGACCACCGACGTTTTGCCGTTGGTGCCGGTGACGGCGGCTATCGTGGACGGCTGTTTTGGAAAGAACCGCGCCGCCATCAGGGCGAAGCGGCGACGGGGATTATCGTCAATGATTAATGGAATCCTGCAATCCGGCGACTCTGTTTCGGCGCCGGGAGGAGCCAGCACGGCGGCGGCGCCGCGCCTTATAGCCTCGGCGATGAAGGTTCGTCCGTCGGCGTGCGTTCCGGGAAGCGCGGCAAAAAGGAACCCCGGCTCGACCTGACGTGAATCACAAGTCAACCCGGCAATATCCCTGACTCCTGCTTCCGCGCCGTGTTCCACTTTTATATGCTCTCCGTTCAGCAGATCATTGAGCCTCAAAATCCGACTCCTGCGGTTTGGCCGGCAAAATCCTGAACGCCGCCATCTGCGGCTGTTCGGATTGCGGCGTCTTGTTTTTTTCTGCGGTGGGGGCGATGCCGACCAGGGGGGCCATGCGCTGCACCATTCGGCTTACCACCGGAGCGGCGACCCATCCGCCGGTTGCGTAATACTGGGTGGCCTTGTTGCCCTTGGGTTCGTCGATGATCGCCAGCACGACATAGCGCGGCGCGTTCATCGGGAAAGCGCCGACAAAGGAAGACACCAGTGACTTCTCGCGGTAGCCGCCGCCGCCCTGCTTGATCGCCGTGCCTGTCTTGCCGCCGACCATGTATCCGGGGGCCTCCGCCTTCCTGCCGGTTCCGTCGGTCACCACCATGCGCATGAGTTCGCGCATTTGCCGGGAGGTTTCGGGCGAGAGAACTTTCTTTCCGTCGGTCGCGCCGCTTGACGGCGGACTGAGCAGCGTTACCGGACGGGCAATGCCGCCGTTGACCAGCATGGCTGTCGCCGCCGCCAGTTGCAGGGGGCTGACGGCAATGCCGTGGCCATAGGAAATGGTCATGGTGTTTATCTCGCGCCAGGGCGAGGGCGTCAGCGGCGTCCCCACTTCCGGCAACTCGATAACGGCAGGGGTCAGCAATCCGAACATTCCCAGGTAGAGCTTTTGGGTCTTGGCGCCGACGTCTACGGCCATCTTGGCGGCGCCGATATTGGATGAGTGGACCAGTATCTCCTGCACCGTCATCCATCGATTCATCGGATGGAAGTCGGAAATGGTGAATCGGGAAATGCGGATCGGCTTGCTGGCGTCGTAGCTGTCGCTCAGGGTGGCCGCGCCGCTGTCAAGAGCCATCGCCGTGGTGAACAGCTTGAAAGTGGACCCCATCTCGTAGACGCCCTTCGTCACCCGATTGAAACCGCTCTCGCCCCTTGAGCTTTCATAAATGTTGGGATCGAAATCGGGCAGCGAGACCATCGCCAGCGTTTCGCCGGTGTTTGCGTCAAGCACCATGCCGGCGGCGCCGAGGGCCTTGAACTCCGACATCGCCGTCGTAAGCTCGTCGCGAAGCAAGTCCTGAACGCGCAGATCAATGGACAGCCGCAACGCTTCGCCGCCGCCGCCGAGGGTCCGGTCGAATTGCTTTTCCAGGCCGGATATGCCCTGGCCGTCAACATCGGTATAGCCGAGCACATGAGACGCCGCCGCGCCGTGGGGGTATATCCGTCGTTCTCCCTGCTGGAAAGCCAGACCGGGAAGGCCCAGGCGGTTGACTTCATAGTGTTGTTTCGGGGTCAGGTTGCGGCGCAGCCAAACGAAGGTGCTTTTCGAATCCAGCTTGGCCAGCACCTGATCGCGGCTTAACTCCGGCAGCGCCGCAGACAGCTTGTCGGCGACCTCTTCAACGTTCAGCACGTCGCGGGGATCGGCATAAAGGGAGACGACGGGAAGACTGGTCGCCAGGACAATGCCCTGGCGGTCGATTATATCGGCCCGCCCGACAATCGGCGGGTGATCTTTCGCCGAGCCGATGGTGCGCGGTTCCTCGCTCGGCGCCAGGACCGTAATATTAACCAGACGGACGCTGATGGCCGTGAAGGCCAAGGCGAAGACAACGCCGGTCACCAAAAGCCTGTTGCGTCCGGTTTCAAGAGACTGTTTCCGAATTCCTTCCAGCCGGACCCAGCTTGAGGGCTTGAGATCGGGGTCATTGACGCGGGAAGGAGTGTGGTCGTTCATCGGCGATTCTTCCCGTCGGCCAGAGCCGAACTGATTGATCTGACAAAATCATCTTCTTTTTTATTTACCGGCTGATCTTTTGCCGGGGGGACGTTTTTCATTTCAAGCGCCGCCGCCGAACCGAACTGCTCGGGGGCAACGGGACTTAATCCAAGATGGCGGGACGCCATGCCGCGCAGCCGACGGGGATCATTCAGATGGCTCCATTCCGCCTTGAGCACATGAAAGGCCTGTTCGTTATTCAGGATAGAGCGATTGAGGCCGGTCATCTCGCTTTCCAGGTCCTGCACCTGATGTTTGACCGTGAACAGGAGCATGCTGAGTACGCCCGCCGTCAACAGGGCCAGAACGGTCGCCATGTGACGGGTCATGGGATCATCCTCCCTTCAAGGGAAGCCGGCCGGGCGGCGGCGTCGGTGCGCTCCGCCGTTCTGAGCCGCGCCGAGCGGGCGCGTGGATTGGCCGCCGTTTCCGCCGTTGACGGCTTGACGGCGCCGCGCCGCAACAGGCGGAAGCCGGGGCCGCAGGGCGTTCCCTCGCGGCTCGGGTGATGGCGGGAACCCCGTGGCGCCGCGCCGCTGCGCCGACGCAGGAAGTTTTTGACCTGCCGGTCTTCCAGGGAGTGAAAGGAAACCACCGCCAGGCGCCCCCCCGGCGCCAGCAGGGATTCGGCGGCGCACAGCCCCCGTTCCAGTTCTTCCAATTCGTCGTTGACGTAAATTCGCAGGGCCTGGAAGGTGCGGGTGGCCGGATCAATGCCGTCCTTTGAACGCCTGACTACGCGACGCACCAGATCGGCCAATTGAGCGGCGCCGGTGAACGGCGTCTCGCCGCGAACTTCGACAATGGCGCGGGCGATTTTTCGCGAAGCGCGTTCCTCGCCGTACTTGTATATAATGTCGGCCAGTTCTTTTTCTTCCAGGCTGTTGACCACATCGGCGGCGGACATGCCTGTCTTGCTCATGCGCATATCCAGCGGGCCGTTGTTGCGGAATGAAAATCCCCGCCCGGCATCGTCGATCTGCATGGAGGAAACCCCGAGGTCGAACGCCACGCCGTCAACTTTATCAACGCCGCGATCAGCCAGCAGCAAAAGCATGTCGCCGAAGCGTCCGCACAAGACCGTCAGGCGGCCTGAATATCGTTTTGCCTGATCAGCGCCCCGCGCCGCCGCTTCAGGGTCCCGGTCGATCCCCCAGACGGTGCATTCGGCGGCCTCGACGATGGCTCTTGAATAGCCGCCGGCGCCGAAGGTGGCGTCAACATAGACTCCCCCGTCACGAGGCATGAGAGCCTCCATGACCTCGCGCAGCATCACCGGCGTATGTCCGCTCGCCGTCATCGTTATGCCCCTCCTTTTTCGGGAGAGGACGGCAACAGCGGCAGGGTGGCGCGTCTGGCGCGGACCTGATCGATGCCGTTGCGGCGGTGGATTTCATGGGCGTCCGGTTGCCAGATGTGCATCGACTCGCCGCGACCGACAAACAGCGCTTCGCCGGAAATGCCGGCGTGGGCGATCAGGTCTTTGGGGAGGACGACCCGCCCCTCGGGGTCGAAAGGCAGGGCGTGGGCGCTGTCCAGGACGGCCGCCGCCAGGTCTTCCTGTTCGTTGGAGAACATCTCCTTGCCGCAGAGACTTTCGGTGAGGCGACGCATGAACTCCTCGCCGCAAGCTTCGATGGCCGGGTAATTGAAGGACGGATAAACGTAAAGAACGCTGCCGCCCCGTTCCATGACGGAGGCGCGAAAAGGCTTGGGAACGGAGACTCTTCCCTTCTTGTCGATTTTGTTGATGTGCTTGCCTACCAACAGCGCCATTTCGGCCTCCGAATGCGCAACCATTTTCGCTCCGGCGCGCCCTTCAGGCATGCCGTAAGCATATTTCCCTCTCATGGCCCCATGATGGGTGTTTTTGAGATATCATGGGACGCCATGGGCGTCAATGGGATATCATGGCGTCAAGTTGGTTAATAAAACCTTTCCGGGAGCCGAAATACCGCACCGCCGACCGGGGAAATCGTGATGATATCATCGGTCATAATCATTGACCCATGGCGGCCCCTGCGCTTTCCCCTCCTTACGAAGGAGGGGGCAGGGGGAGGTTGCTGAAAAAGCGTCTTTTATGTAATCACTATCTGTGCTTATCAGTGCGCATCCGTGGCTAACTAATATCAAAAACAATCTCACGCCAAGACGCAAAGGCGCAAAGTTTAGACACATTCTTCATTTTGCCTTTCTTGGCGTCTTAGCGTCTTTGCGTGAGTTATACTACTTCGTCTTCTAATGCTGATCTATAGAAAGCGAATTGGTATAAAATGAGAAAGCCACGGATAAACACCGATGAACGCGGATATTAAGCGCGTCAGGATTGATTAAACCCATTAAGCCTCAATATGGAAACAAGGCGTGGATGGCCGTGACAAGCACGGCCATGACGGTTTTATTCACTTTGTCATGCGCGGACTTGCGCGGACTTGATCCGCGCATCGTCTTCATGCAAGCGAGAGCGATTCACATCAATCCTGACGCCCTAAATTCAAAAACGGCGTTTCCTTGCAGTCGATGCGTCGGGAGGTCAAAACAAAACCCCTCCCGACCTCCCCTTCGTAAGGGGAGGATTTTTCAGAGTCACTATTTATGGCCGCCGGCATTAGTTTGCGTCGGTGATGGCGTCGATTCGAAACAACATTAATCGGCCTGATCAAGAAAAAAGCATTCCCGATGTAGCAAAGCTGTAGTAGAGTCCCACGCAGGGGCGTGCGCTGCCTGGAGTGCTTGTGAAAGCGCTTCAGAGGCAAAACGGGGGATGTTTAATGGCTGAGGCGGCGGAGTCTAATCGCCTCCCTGTAGTCAAGTTGTTGGAGCGGCTGAATAACTGGTCGTCAAGCAGGGGCGATCCTTCCACGTTGTTCATAGTTTCCTTAGGCTCCTTGCCGACGCAACTTGCGGGCGATGATTTTTGGCTTGATCTGAATAAGGTTCTGCTGGTTCTCAAAACCAGATATGGCGCATCCATTTACGAACTATCCTGCAACGAACGCGCGGTGTTCATAAAGACGACGGAAATGAGCCGGATCGGGATCGTTTCCGATCTCAAGCTGGACCTTCTGCGCCTGATACAGGAGCACTTGCCTGATCATTTCGGCTTAGTCGACCAGTCCAGGCTTTTAAGGGCGATCGATCTGGCGATCAAACGTCAGAACGCCATCCAGTTCCTTGAGCGGTGCAGGGATCAGGAGGCGAAAGGGAGCCGGGAACAGGCGAAGTTGCGGCGTCTTCACCACAACGACATCGCCAGGGTGGAAGAGCTTTACAAAAAGATCGGGGACAGGGATTTTTCGCGGGCTTTCGTCCATGGACAACGGATTGCCGTTATCAATCCGTGCGGTCCCGCCAAAAGTTTCATGAAGGAATGTTTCGTCAAGATGGATATCCTCAAGAAACATGTTTTCAGCGACGTTGAGTTACGCGGCAGCGGCAATGTTTTCAATCAGTTGACCATCTCGCTCGACCGTTTTCTGCTTGGGGGGTTTGAGCACATTAACCCGAACGGCCTTAAATGCTCGATCAACGTCAACGTCGAGACCGTGTTCACCTATGCGTTCAAGGCTTTTCTGGAAAAAACTCCCCCGGAAATTTTCGCCAACATTGTTTTTGAATTCAGACAGGACAATATCCTTCAGCACTTCGATCAATTCGAGATCGCCTGCAACCTGATCGCCTCGCGTAACGGCTCCGTTGCCGTTGACGCCATTTTTCCGGAGACGGTGGGCATAGTCAACCTCAGCCGCCTGCGCATTAATATGGCCAAGATATTTTGGCGTCAGGGAGCGGATGTCTCTTTGGACAAGTGCAGGGAATACATCAAGTCCTTACTGGATTCGGGGACCATGATCGCCCTGGCCAGAGTCGATGACGAGGCCGGGATCACGCTGGGGCACAGCCTCGGCATTTCCCTGTTCCAGGGTTTTTACATTGACAGCATACTCCCCAAGGAATCTTGAGGAAAAAGCGTCAGACGGTCTGTAAGCCGGGTTCTGTCCCCGCCCGAGGGCGATGGATGGCCATTCATCTGGGACGTCCGTCGCCGGACGCCTCACGCGACCTACCCGGGCAGCGGCGCGAAAACGCGCTTTCCGGCCCGAAGCCGGCGTGCCGCCCCTATTTGGTCTTGCTCCCGGCGGGGTTTACCGTGCCGTCTCCGTTACCGGAGACGCGGTGCGCTCTTACCGCACCCTTTCACCCTTACCGGCTTGCGCCGGCGGTTTGCTTTCTGTGGCACTTTCCCTGGGGTCGCCCCCGCCGGGCGTTACCCGGCGCCGTGTTTCCGTGGAGCCCGGACTTTCCTCCCCGTCCTTTCCGGGGAAAGGGCAAGGCGGCCATCCGACCGTCTGACCCCGTTAAGGTAGCCTATGGAGAAGCGCCGTCAAGAGGCCCGATGTCTCGGCGTCGGCGACGCCGTCAATCCGCCGGGGGCGGAACCGGCGCTGGAAGGCCTTGATCGCCATCTTCAGGTCCGTAACGTCATAGCCGTAATCGGCCAGCATGACGCCGGCGTCGGCGGCTTGCCCGGCTTGCTGCTTGTCCGGCCACAAGCCGATTCCGGCCTCGGCCAGACGGCGCCAGTCAAACAGCTCGCCGGGGTCTGTCTTGCGCCTTGGAGCGACATCGGAGTGGCCGACCACGTTGCGGGCCTCGATCGTATGGCGGGCCAGAATGTCCTGCGCCAGCGCCTCCAGCGCCGCCATCTGGGCTTCGGGGAAGGGACGGTAGCCGAACTCGTGGCCGGGATTGACCAGTTCGATGCCCAGCGAGCGGGCGTTGATGTCGCTTTTTCCCCGCCATGACGCCTCGCCGGCATGCCAGGCCCGATGGTTCTCGTCCACCAACCGGCGGACGGCGCCGTCCTCGTCGATCAGATAATGGGCGCTGACCTTTGCCGCCGGATCGCACAGGCGCTCAATGGCCGCCTCGGCGCTCACCATGCCGGTATAATGCAGCACCAGCATGTCGATCCTTGCGCCCGGCGGCCGGGCGTCGAAGTTGGGCGATTCGCTCGTCTTCATTTAAGTCCGCGTTGCTTTCGGATGCGGTCATAGGCGTCGTTGATGGCGGCCATTTTCTCATTGGCGAGGTCGATGAATTCCTGGGGCAGGCCTTTGGCGATCAGGGTGTCGGGGTGGTATTCGCGGATCAGCTTGCGGTAGGTTTTCTTGATCTCGTCGTCGGCGACGGTTTGCTTTATCCCCAGCACTTCGTAGGGGTCGGTTTTGCCGGAACCGAGGTAGGTGGCCCGAATGCGCTCGAATTCATGCTCGTTGAAGCCGAAAATGGCGGCGACCATGGACAGAAATTTCAACTCCGCCGGATGAACGGCGCCGTCAGCCTTGGCGATATGGAACAGCGCGCCGAGAAGCTCCTCCAGCACCGCCGGCTCGCCGGCGAACATATGGGCGATCTGCTCGGCGTAGGGGCCGGCCCCCTTCGCGTCGCGGCGGGCTTCATCCCACAGACGACCGACGTTGGCCATTTCCTCGGGAGGGATTTTGAATACTTCCTTGAAGGCGGCGATTTCATCGCTGGTGATTTGTCCGTCGGCCTTGGCCATCTTGGCGCTGAGGACGATGATGGCGGTGGTGAAGGCGACCTGGCGGGTGTCGTCGGCATAGACGCCGCCGCCCCGGCCTCCCCTCGGCGCCTCGCGTTCGCTGCGCGATTTGTCCACCATATGCCCGGCATAGGCCCCCATCAGGCCTCCCAGCGGCCCGCCGATGGCGAACCCGGCCACGCCGCCGATGATCTTGCCCCAGATGCTCATGACGCCCCCGTTGTCTTATCCATGCCTTGTATTCGGAAAAACATACGCTAAAGTCCCCCTAATTCAATTTATTTTGCCACGGCTTCGGGGGAAGCATGACCAAAGAATTTCGCCGCATAACTTTTTCCAAGAAGACGCTGCGAAAGGCCGTTGACGGCTGTTCGGCGGCAACCGGCGACTCCATTCCCGGCGGAGACATAGTTTCCATCAGCAGCGCCCGCGAGGGCGCCGACTTCCGGTTTGAACTGGAACTGTTTGACTACGTCGGCAAGAAAAACCGGAAATTCCGACTGTCCGAAGCGGACGCCCTGGAGGCGTTGATCCAGTACTGTCTCGCCAACAAGGTGGCGCTGCCGAGAAATTCCCGGAAATCCGTCCGCCTGATCGACGGCAACCTGGCCATGGACATCTTCATGGGCGTCGACAAGGATTCCAACTTCGAGGAATAGGCGCTCTCCCGTGCGTCTTGCCTCGGTCGGGCGGACGGAGTAGCTTGGCCCGCTTTTTCCGATCGGCAGGAGTTCATGGCCCAATCCTCGATTGCAAGCAACGGAAGCGGGAACTCCTCGGGCCGGGTCGGCGCCTTGGCGTTTGCCGCCCTGGGCGTCGTTTTCGGCGACATCGGCACCAGCCCTCTGTACGCCATGAAGGAAACTTTCGGCGGAATCCATGCCCTGCCGCTCGACCGGCTGCATGTGCTGGGGGTGCTCTCTTTGGTTTTCTGGTCGATCACCCTGGTGGTTTCGATCAAATACGTCGTAATCATCATGCGGGCCGACAACCGTGGCGAAGGCGGCAGTCTGGCCCTGCTGGCCCTGCTCATCGAGGCGGTGGCCAAAAAGCAGTGGCTGGTTCCGATCATCAGCACGCTGGGCATTTTCGCCGCCGCCATGTTCTATGGCGACAGCATAATCACGCCGGCCATTTCGGTGCTGAGCGCGGTCGAGGGGTTGCAGGTGGCGGCGCCGGACCTCGAACATTATGTGCTGCCGCTGACCCTGGTCATTCTGGTTTTGCTGTTTTTGATCCAGCGCCACGGCACCGGCAAGGTCGGCTCGTGGTTCGGGCCGATCATGCTGATCTGGTTTGTCGCCATGGCGGCGTTGGGGATACGCGGCATTGCCCTGCGCCCCGAGGTGCTGCTGGCCCTCAGTCCTCACTACGCCGCAGTCTTCATCGCCCACGACGGCTGGAGCGCCTTCCTGGCCTTGGGATCGGTGGTGCTGGCGGTTACCGGCGCCGAAGCGCTCTATGCCGACATGGGGCACTTCGGCCGCCTGCCGATCCGTCTGGCGTGGTATCTGCTGGTTCTGCCGGCCTTGTTGCTTAATTACTTCGGCCAGGGCGGGGCGCTGCTGGCCAACCCCGACACCATGTATAATCCCTTCTTCCTGATCGGGCCGGAATGGTCAACGATGCCGCTGGTGATTCTGGCGACCATGGCCGCCGTGATCGCCTCGCAGGCGGTGATTTCCGGCGCTTTTTCGGTTACCCGCCAGGCCATTCAGCTCGGCTACGTTCCGCGCATGATGATCAAGCACACCTCGGAAAAGGAAATGGGACAAATCTATATCCCCTTCCTGAACTGGACGCTGATGATCTTCGTGGCGCTGCTGGTGCTGGGGTTCAAGACCTCGTCGAATCTCGCCGCCGCCTACGGTCTGGCGGTAACCTGCACCATGGTCATCGATACCCTGTTGATAACCGGAGTGATGGCCCTGTTATGGAAATGGCCGCGACGCAGGATCATGATCGTGGCCGGGCTGTTCATGACCGTGGACCTGGCGTTTTTCATGGCCAATACGGTGAAGATTCCCCACGGCGGCTGGTTCCCCCTGGCCCTGGCCCTGGTCATCTTCCTGCTGCTGACCACCTGGAAGAAAGGGCGCCTGTTGCTGGCCAAGCGTATGCGCAAGATCGCCATCCCGGTCGAAGATTTCCACGCCATGATCGGCGAGCGCGTCGTTCGCGTTCCCGGAACGGCGATTTTCCTGACCGCCGCCCAGGAAGGGGCGCCTTCGGCCCTGCTGCACAACCTCAAGCATAACAAGGTGCTGCATGAACGGGTGGTCCTGCTGACCGTCCTGACCGAGAACGTGCCTTATGTTCCGACCGAGCAACGGGTGCGCAGCGAAGACCTCGGCAACAACATCAGTCGGGTGATCCTGCGCTTCGGCTTTATGCAGGCTCCTAATATTCCGAGGACGCTGACCAACGCCAAGGCCGATGATCTCGGTTTCCAGTACACGGCCATGGCGGCGTCGTTTTTTCTCAGCCGCGAGATGATCATTCCCAGCGTGCGGCCCGGCATGTTTATATGGCGCGAGCATCTGTTCGCCTGGATGGCCCGCAATGCGGCCGGCGCCATGACCTTCTTCAGGTTGCCGACCAATCAGGTGATCGAACTCGGCACCCAGATCGAGATATAAATCATGAGTGAACGCATCCTTATCGTTGATTTCGGTTCCCAGGTGACCCAGCTCATTGCGCGGCGGGTGCGGGAAAGCGGAGTTTACTGCGAAATCCATCCTTTCAACAAAGTGACGACGAAAACTATTGCCGCCTTCGGTCCGAAGGGGGTGATCCTGTCGGGGGGGCCGGCCTCGGTCACCGACGGCGAGGCGCCCCGCGCCCCCGACGGGTTATTCGACATCGGGTTGCCGGTGCTGGGAATTTGCTACGGCCAGCAGACCATGACGGCCCAGCTCGGCGGGGTGGTCGAGGTATCGAAGCATCGGGAGTTCGGACGCGCCTATGTCAACGTCGTTGACGACTGCGAACTGTTCCACGGCGTCTGGAACAAGGGCGGGCGCGAGCAGGTGTGGATGAGTCACGGCGACCGGGTCAACGAAATCCCTGGAGGCTTTCGCGCCGTCGCCGTCTCGGACGGAGCGCCGTTCGCCGCCATCGCCGATGACAAGCGGCGCCTGTACGGGGTCCAGTTTCATCCCGAGGTGGCGCACACCCCCCATGGGGCGCGGCTGCTGGAGAATTTCACCCACCGGGTTTGCGGCTGTGGCGGAGAGTGGACCATGGCCGCCTTCCGCGATCAGGAAATCGCCAGGATACGAAAACAGGTAGGCGACGGGCGGGTCATCTGCGGGCTGTCGGGCGGGGTCGATTCCTCGGTGACGGCGGCGCTGCTGCACGAGGCCGTCGGCGACCGGCTTACCTGCGTCTATGTCGATACCGGCATGATGCGGATGAATGAGAGCGCCGAGGTGGTGGAACTGTTTCGCGGTCATTACAACATTCCGCTCATCCACCATGACGCCTGCGAACTGTTCCTTCGCAAGCTGGCGGGGATCGCCGACCCCGAGAAAAAGCGCAAGATCATCGGCGCTGCCTTTATCGATGTTTTCGAGCAGCAGGCCAAGCTGATCGAAGACGCCCGTTTTCTGGCGCAGGGGACGCTGTATCCCGATGTCATCGAGTCGGTGTCGTTCACCGGCGGGCCTTCGGTCACCATCAAGTCCCACCACAACGTCGGCGGCCTGCCCGAGCGGATGAACCTGAAACTGGTCGAGCCTCTGCGTGAGTTGTTCAAGGACGAGGTGCGCGCACTGGGCCGCGAGCTGGGACTGCCCGAGCGGCTGGTCGGGCGGCACCCTTTTCCCGGGCCGGGTCTGGCTATCCGCATTCCCGGCGAAGTTACGGCGGAAAAGCTCCATATCCTGCGTTGCGCCGACGCCGTCTATCTGGAAGAAATCCACGCCGCCGGATTATACGACGCCATCTGGCAGGCATTCGCCGTGCTGCTGCCCGTGCAGAGCGTCGGCGTCATGGGCGACGCCCGCACTTATGACTTCGTCTGCGCGTTGCGCGCCGTCACTTCGACCGACGGCATGACGGCTGATTATTACCATTTTGACCACGATTTCCTGGGCCGCGTCGCCGGGCGCATCATCAACGAAGTCAAGGGCATCAACCGGGTGGTCTACGACATTACCTCAAAACCGCCCGGCACCATCGAGTGGGAGTAGGATTCTAACCTTGGTAAGGAGGGGAGAAAAATTCCTCCCCTTACGAAGGGGAGGCCAGGAGGGGTTAAATTGCGGGAAACATCCGTTAAGGTTTAGGTAAACTATTTGCGGGTACGGTCTTTCCGGGATTTGTTCTTGGATGAAGGAGACCTTCAAATGGCGTTTACAACGAAGCTCAAGCGCGGGGAAAGATATTCCAGGCCCGAAGACCCCGATACCGTCTGGATCATCGACCAACTTATCAGGCTTCCCGGACTGCCGATGCACGCCAAGCTGATCGTCGAGGACCGCCGGCGCAAGATGATGACCTTGTCGGAGGTGGCCTTGCGCAACAGCAAGCTCTATCAGCGGTTGGAGCAAAAGATACAAGCCAGGATACAGGCGGAGGAAGCGGAAAAGCCGATGATGGCCGCAGCCTGAAATTTTTTCCTCCGTAGGGTTCCATGCCCAGACATAGAGACCCTTCGCCTCTCCACGCCGGTCCGCGCAACGACCTGAAGACGCTCGCCACCCTGCTGCCTTATCTGTGGCCGGTCGGGGAGACCGGGTTGCGTTTGCGGGTGGCGTCGGCGATGCTTCTTCTCGTCGCCGCCAAGGTCGTCAACGTGGCGGCGCCGATATTTTACAAACATGCCGTTGACGCCCTGTCGGACGGGTCGTTGTCGGCGGCGCCGCTGGCGCTGCTGATCGCCTATGGTCTGGCCCGGATGACGGCGCTGGCGTTCGGCGAGTTTAAGGACGCCATCTTCGTCACGGTGGCGCAGCGGGCTATCCGTCAGGCGGGGCTTAAGACCTTCAGGCATCTGCATCGCATGTCGATGCGCTTTCATCTGGATCGCAAGACCGGAGGCATCACCCGCGCCGTCGAACGCGGGGCCAAGGGCATCGAGTTCCTGCTCAACTTCATGCTGTTTAACGTGTTGCCGACGCTGCTTGAAATCCTGCTGGTGTGCGTCATCTTGTGGAAGATGTACGGCGGTTTGTTTGCGGCGGTCATCTTTGCCAATGTCGTCATCTACATCGCCTGGACGCTGGCGATCACCGAGTGGCGCACCAAGTTCCGCCGCGCCATGAACCGGACCGACAGCGACGCCAACACCAAGGCCATTGATTCCCTGCTCAATTTCGAGACGGTCAAGTACTTTTGCAACGAGGACCACGAGGCCCGCCGCTATGACGAGTCCCTGAAATCATTTGAATGGGCGGCGGTGAAGAGCAAGACCACGCTGTCGCTGCTCAACACCGGCCAGGGCGCCATCGTCGCCTGCGGATTGACGGTGATCATGACGATGGCGGCTGACGGCGTGGTCAAGGGCGTCATGACCGTAGGCGATTTCGTGCTGGTCAATTCATACCTGATCCAGCTTTACCTTCCGCTGAATTTTCTCGGCTTCGTTTACCGCGAGATCAAGCAATCGCTGACCGATATGGAAGTGATGTTCTCGCTGCTTGAAGAGCGGGCCGAGATCGAGGACGCTTCCGAGGCCCGTCCGCTGGAGGCGGGCGGCGGCGCGGTGACGTTTGAGGGCGTGTCGTTTTGCTATGATCCACGGCTGGCGGTTCTTGACGATGTGTCGTTCACGGCGCCCGCCGGGACCACGGTCGCCATCGTCGGTCCCAGCGGCGCCGGCAAATCGACGATCTCGCGCCTGTTGTTTCGCTTTTACGATGTCAATTCCGGCAGGATTCTGATCGACGGACAGGATATCCGCTCGGCGAGCCAGGAATCATTGCGCGCCGCCATCGGCATCGTTCCCCAGGACACGGTGCTGTTCAACGACAGCATTTATTACAACATCGCCTACGGCCGGCCGGGGGCGACGACCGCCGAGATCGAGGAGGCGGCGCGGCTGGCCCGCATCCATGACTTCGTGGTCGGACTTCCCGACGGCTACCGGACGGTGGTCGGCGAGCGCGGGCTGAAATTGTCGGGCGGCGAGAAGCAGCGGGTGGCCATCGCCCGCACCATCCTCAAGCAGCCGCGCATTCTGGTTTTCGACGAGGCGACCAGCGCCCTTGACACCCATACCGAAAAGGAAATCCAGGAGTCGCTGTACGAGGTGTCGGCGGGACGCACGACGCTGATTATCGCCCACCGGCTTTCAACGGTGGTTGACGCCGACGAGATCGTGGTGCTGGAGGCGGGCCGCATCGTCGAGCGCGGCGCTCACGCCCGATTGTTGGAACAGGGCGGCGTTTATGCCGGAATGTGGGCCAAGCAACAGGAAGCGGCCCTGGCCCGCGAGGTGCTGGAGTCTGCCGACGATGCGCCGGGTGTTGTCGGCTGATGTGTTTTGGCCACAGAGGCGCAGAGGCGCAGAGAAGATCAAGCAAAGTTTTCTTTCTGCTTTTTATTTTCTCCCTATCTTCCTCTGTGTCTCAGTGCCTCTGTGTTTCATGAAACGGTGTTTCTTTCAATCAACGCCGGGTGTTAAGGGATATCGGCGGCAACCTCCCCTGCCCCCTCCTTGGTAAGGGGGTATCTGTTTGAAATCTTTGCTCCTGCTCTTTTTCCTCCCCATATTTCTGCCGCAAATGCCCATTATGTGGTGAATTTCAGAGACTGAAATCAGCCTTGGACAGGATCGCCCGAATGAAAAAAATCGCCTTGATTGTTCTGCTCGCCGCCGTTCCCGGATTGGCGCTTGCCCAGCATGGCGACCATGGCCCGACTTCGCCCTACGCCGGTCAGGAGGACCGTGACATCAAGAGTCTTTCGGCGGAGGACATTGCCGAGTTGCGGCGTGGCGGCGGATGGGGGCTGGCGAAGGCGGCGGAGCTGAACGGCTTCCCAGGGCCGGCGCACCTGCTGGAACTCAAGGATCAGATCGGATTAACCAAGGATCAGGTCGCTGCGATCCGGATCGTCTTTGAGAGAATGCGCGATGACGCGACCAAGGAAGGCGAGCGGCTTATTGCCATGGAGCGCGCTTTGGAGGAGCAATTTCGAGGACGCGCCGTGACCGATCAAAGCCTCCGGAAAGCGCTTGCCGATGTCGAGCAGAGCCGTCAGGCGCTTCGCTATATTCATTTAGCCGCGCATCTGGCGACGCCGCCGCTTCTCGCCGAGGAGCAGATTCGGCGCTATATCGAGTTGCGGGGATATGACGCGAATCCGTGCGTTAATGTTCCCGCCGGTCATGACGCGGCGATGTGGAAGCAGCACAACGGATGCAAATGATCATTATGCTCTTTCACAATGCATATGGGGGCAGTTTTGAGTTAACCAGCCTTTTACGGCATGTTGACTTGGAAAAACGCTGTTTTATGAAACCACAGAGGCGCCGAGGCGCAGAGAAGAAAAAAAAGGGATAAAAAATTTTTGAATTGTGCGAAGCATAAAACCCTTCGCTTAGTCTTCTCTGTGCCTCTGTGTCTCTGTGGTGATTAATCCAAATCTATCAACAACTCGGACTATCCGCATCCAAGCAAGATATTAATCCTTGCATTTGGTCGATTTATCAGGTATGTTCGCTTTTTATTCCCCGCAGTAAGCTTGCGGGGGCCGTAAGGAGGGGAAAGTTAAAGGCGGCAAAATGATGACAAATGATGACAAATGATGACAAATGATGACAAATGATGACAAATGATGACAAATGATGACATTTTGCGACGTTTTTAGGGGTGGTTTTGTTTGATATCAACGGGTTAAGCCTGATTCACCATGGTTAATACCGCTATAAACTGCGTTAAAACGTGATTAAAACGTCATTTAACGTGGTTAAAACGTCATCCGGGCGCGTTCGGGGATGCGTTCAGTCGCATGGCGATATCTTCAGGGAAATATGGCGCGCCCGGAGAGACTCGAACTCCCAACCTTCTGATTCGTAGTCAGATGCTCTATCCAATTGAGCTACGGGCGCTAGTGGTTTATAAGAGGCCTTGGTGAAGGGTGGGGGACACTACTCCAAGAACTTCGGCGACGGCAAATATTATTTGTCCGTTAGTAAAATCTAAACTTGTCGTGTGCTAGGGCTTTGAGTAGTATCGCAAAAGAGCAAGGGGTGGCGGGGCGAATTATTTCCATGCGCCGAAATATTTTTTTGTTAAGGACCCGTTTAACTACGGCAGTTTAAAGGCAAAATCGCGAAATGACATTTTCAAGAGGACGCACGATAGCGCTGGGGGCGGTAGTCTTGCTGGCGTCGTGTTCTTTTTCCGAGGAAGCGCTTTGGCCTTCTCTCAGCGGAGAAGAACCGGCCGGCGCTCAGGCGCAACGAGGACAGCAGGGGCAGCAGGGGCAGCAGGCAAATACGGCGTTTCCCGAACCGGAGATGCCGGGGGCCGCGCCGCCGCAATCAAGTCCGGTGCCGGAAACGACGGGCCGGAGCGACGCTCCGCCGCAACTCGGCACGACCAACTTTGAACCGGCCGGGGTAACGCCGGGGGCTGTTACCGGAACCTTCGTCGGCAAGAAGGTGGTGGAGCTTCGCGAGGAGTTGTCGCGGCTACAGAATTCGGTCTCCCAGCACAACGCCATGCTTCAGCAGCAGCGGGCCAAGGTCGTCCAGGACTCGCAGCGTTATCACGGCACCGTGGCCGCCATCAACGCCCGTCTGCAGGTAGGCACCACGCCCGGCAACCCGGTTCTGGTTCAGCAGTTCAACAGCGCCCAGGGCGATCTTGACCGCATCAACGCCGACACCGGCACATTGAACAAGCTGGCGACGGCGGTTTCCGGCGATTCCACAATGTCGGCGTTCCTCGCCGAATCGACCCGCGCCGCCTTCAACGTTTCCGGCGCCGTCGATGAAGACCACAGGCAGTTGGCCATTCTTGAAGACGAAGTAAACCGCACCGTGGTTCTGGTTGAACGGCTGATGAAGGAACTGGCCGACGATATTCGCCGCCAGACCAACTATGTCGCCACCGAGCACGCCAACCTCAATCTGCTTTCGACGGGGATCAAGGGCGGCGAGATATTCGGCGCCAGCCTCGGCAACACGGCGGCGTCGGCCATGGCGGGCGGCGTCGGCAATCTTCCGCCTCGCGGCGCGGACACGGCGGGCAAAAGAGCCTTGGTGGTCATCCGCTTTGATCGTCCCAATGTTCCCTACCAGCAAGCTCTGTACAACGCCGTCAGCCGCGCCCTTGAAAGCCGGCCCGGCGCCGTTTTCGATCTGGTGGCGGTGGCTCCCGACAGCGGCGGTCCGGCGCGGGTAGCCCTCAATTCCACCAAGTCGCAGCGCCTTGCCGAAGGGGTTCTGCGTTCATTGGTGGAGATGGGCCTGCCGCCGGCGCGGGTCGCCGTTTCCGGCAAGACCAGCGGCGACGCCAAAAGCAACGAAGTGCATCTGTACCTGCGCTGATTTAGGGCCAAGACTCAAAGATGATCGGTCAGCACCTCGATCCTGGGTTCGGGGGCCGAGGCGATGGCGTCAAAGACCTCATCGACGCTGTTTACGATGGTGAACAGTTCGGCAACGGCGGGGTGGGCGAATCCCGCAAGGACGACGTGGGCGACCAAATCCTTCAACGGCTTCCAGTAGCCGCCGGCGTCGATCAACACCACAGGCTTGGCGTGGAGTTGCAGTTGCTTCCAGGTGATCACCTCAATCGCCTCGTCCAGGGTTCCCAGCCCTCCCGGCAGGATGACGAAGGCGTCCGACTTCTCAAACATGACGCGCTTGCGCTCGTGCATGCTGTTGACGACGATCAGTTCGCTGATGCCGGGCTTGCCCACTTCGTAGCGCATCAGAAACTCGGGGATCACCCCGATAACCTCGCCGCCGGCGGTCAGCGCCGCTTCCACCGCGACACCCATCAGACCGATGCCGCCGCCGCCGTAGACCAGGCGCATGCCCCTTTCGGCGACGGCTCCGCCCAGCCGTTCGGCGGCCTTGCGGTAGGCCGGATCGTTCCCCGTCTTGGAGCCGCAAAAAAGGCAGATGGAAGATATTTCGGTCATTTTCCGGTTATATCATATTCGGTCGGATACTCTAGCTGTGAGTGTCAATGAAAATTCTGCTGGTTATTCCTGATTTCGGGAGAAAGGGCCTCGGCTATAATTTCCCGTTGGGGATAGCCTATGTTTCATCGGCGCTGAAAGACGCGGGATGCGAAGTCCATTGCCTTAATCTCAATCACAGAGATGAAGGCGTCGAAAAGACCGTTACCGGGATCATCCGAAGCATTGATCCGGATGTGTTCGCCACCGGGTCCCTTTCTCCCTACTTCAGCAGCGTCAAGCACATTCTGGCGATCTCCCGCCAAGTCAAGCCTTCCATTGTCAACATAATCGGCGGCGGCATTTTCAGCAGTTCCCCCGACGCCATGATGCGCTCTGTCGATGTCGATGTCGGGGTCATCGGCGAGGGAGAAGAGACCATGGTCGAGGTAATGAAGGCGCTTGAGGAGGGAAGGGAACTGTCGGGCGTCAACGGCATCATGTACAAACGCCCGGACGGAACTTTTGAAAAAACGGCGCCGAGGACCAGCCTGCGCGATCTGTCAAAAATTTCATGGCCCGATTACGAGGGGTTTCAGATAGGGAAGCTTCTGGACGGGCAAAGGACGACGGACGGCATCTTTTATCATACCGAGGAAAATCCCCGCGCCATTCCGATGATCTCCAGCAGGTCATGTCCCTACAATTGCTCATTCTGTTTTCACCCTACCGGGCGGCTTTACAGGGTGCGCGATCTTGATGACTTTTTCGCCGAGCTGGATCATCTGGTCGGGCGCTACAAGATCAACATGATCGAGTTCTACGACGAGCTGTTTTCCTTCAAGAAGAAACGTCTGGAGCAGTTCTGCGGGCGCATTAAGCCGTATCGTCTCAAATGGATGGTTTCGCTGCATGTTTCGGTCGTCGAGAAAGAAATTATCGAAATGATGAAGGATGCGGGATGCACCCTGATCGGCTACGGCGTCGAGAACATGGCCCCTGAGATATTAAAAAGCATGCACAAGAAAGCCACCCGTGAGCAGATCGAGAAAGCGCTCGCCGCCACCTTTGAAAGCGGCGTCACCGTTAGGGGGAATTTTATTTTCGGGGACCCGGCGGAAACCCTGGACACGGCCAACTGCACCCTTGACTGGTGGGCCAGGAACCGGCGCTATCAGATAAGCCCGATCCACCTACAGGTTCTGCCGGGGTCGGAGGTTTATCACAAGGCGGCGCTGGCGGGCCGCATCGTCGATGACCCGTCAATAATCAACAGCCATCCGGTCAATATAACGTCCATGGACGATGGCGCGTTCATGCGCCTGCAAAACAGGATTTCCCTGCTGCGCGAGACATTGCTGTTGCCGGCTAAAATATTGCGGTTTGAAAAAATATCCGAGGAAAAGGACGATGCGGACGAATTGATTGAATTATTCGACGTGGACTGGGAATGCCTTCACTGCAAGGGCGTCAACAATTATTCAAGCGTCGCGGTTGATAGTCCGTTTCGATTCCAGAACCTGTGTTTGACCTGCCGGTCGTGCGGCGCCTTTGTCGATGTTCAGAATCTCGCTCGTCCCTACTGGCACAACGAGGAAGCGGAAGCGCTGTACGAGGAGGGGGTAAAGCTGCAAAAGAGCGGAAATATCGACGGCGCCCTTAAACGATTAAGGGCGGCGGCCTCGCCGCCGATGTCGCCCGGCACGATCAATCGTTACGACGCTTCGCTGCGCGCCGCGTTGCTGGTCGGCAACATGGCCCTGTCGGCGGGAAGATTAGGCGAGGCCGAGGATTACCTTTCGTACGCCCTTTTGCGCAAGGCGTATGATCCCGTTTATCATATGGCCTTCGCCATGTATCTGGTGGCCGAGGGGAGTCTTGACGCGGCGCGGCTGCATTATAATCAGGCGCGACTTTTGGGCGGGGACAAAAATCCAAATCTTAACGCCGCTCTGGATAATCTCGGCGCGGTCATGGCAAAGGCCGTCAAGCCCGACGCCAAGCCCCGTTATATTTGCTGAAAATAATAAAAGATTGACTTTTTATTTTGAAATACAGATTACTCCCCCCGTCTTCGCATTTTGTTTTTTGGGATATGCCGCCGTGAGAGAGTGTTCGGCGCCTTGTGATCAATTATTATAACGGAAGGATTCTAGATGAAACTGACAGTTAGGGGCTTTGTCGGCGCTATCGTTTTAGCTGCGGCTATCGGCGTCTTTACCCAGGGAACGGCCCGCGCCGGCGGCGAGTTCACCGACGCCAAGGTCGAAGCCTATGTGACGGCGTCGATCGCCATCGACACCCTGATCAACAAGTGGGGACCGAAGATCGATGCCGCCAAAAGCGAAGAAGAAGCCAATAAGATGAAGGAGCAGGCCAACGGTGAACTGGTCGCCGCCATCGATAAGGTCGACGGCATAAACAGCAATGAGTATCAGGCGCTGGCCGATGTCGCCGCAACCGACCCCAACATGCAGCAACGCTTGAAGAAGGCCTTTGAGAAAAGGATGGGAAAATAGTTTTTCCAGACACTGAGTGAACCGCAGGGAACGGCAGAGGCGAGAGAAGTTGAAAGGCGCTCAGTCGCCTGACGATGACTCTCTCCTTTGCTCGGCGGCGGATGACTTCCGGGGCGGCAACATCGCCGACGCCCAGGAAAAGCTCCGCCGTTACCTCGAATCGTTCCCCGGCCATGCCCAGGCCCTGCATCTGCTCGGCCTGACCCTGCACCGGTCGGGACAGTTCGACGAGGCGGCGGATTTCATCGAACGGGCGATTGCGGTTGACGGGCAAAATCCCGGCTTTCATTCCAATCACGGCGTAGTTCTCAATCTTCTCGGCAGGGCCGTCGAGGGAGAGGCGGCTTGCCGCCGGGCCGTCGCGCTTGCTCCTGATCATGCCGAGGCCCACAACAATCTGGGGGTGTCGCTGAAGCTCCAGGGGCGTCTTTGCGAGGCGGCGGACGCTTGCCGGCGCGCCGCTGAAATTCTTCCCGGTTATGCCGATGCCTATATCAACCTGGGAAATATCCATTTGCAGGAGGGCAGGGCCGGCGAAGCGGTTTTGTCATTTCAGAAAGCGGCGGCGCTCGCTCCCGGCAACGCCATGGCCCATTCCAATCTGGGCGCCGCCCTGCGCGAACAGGGAGATGCGGATCAGGCCCTGGAGCATTGCCGATGCGCCGTTGATCTGAACCCGGATTATGCCGAAGCCCACAATAATCTGGGCAATGTGCTGAAAGGCAGGGGCGACCTTGAAGGGGCCGAGAAGGTCTTCCGCCGGGCTGTTGCGCTCAAGCCGGGTTACGCCGACGCCCAGGTCAATCTGGGCGGCGTCCTGTTCGTCCAAGGCCGGTTTGCCGAGGCCGAGGATGCCTACCGCCGTGCCGTCCTGGACAACCCGAACCATGCCGAGGCGCACAACGGCCTGGGCGTCGTGTTGCTGGCCGTCGCCCGCCTGAACGAAGCGCTGGCATGCTTTAACCGCGCCGTTGAGTTGGACCCCGGACATGCCGAGGCCCTTTACGCCCTCGCTTCCTCGCGCTCCGGGAGTTTGGATGAGACAAAGGTCAAGGGCATTGAGGCCCGTCTGGCGGCGGGGGAAAAACTTGCAACGGCGGAGCGGATTGCCCTGCATTTTTCCCTGGGAGAAATTTACGACGAAAAGGGAGAGTTTCCAGAGGCCTTTGCCCACTTTCAGGCCGGCAACGATCTGCGAAAGATCGAACTGGAGCGCCGAGGCCATGTCTTTGACGCAAAGGCCCATGATCGTCTGGTGGAGAGGATTATCAATACTTATAGCCCGGCCTTGTTCGCCGAAAGACAGGGATGCGGCGTCCGCTCCACGTTGCCGGTTTTTATTGTCGGCATGCCGCGTTCCGGCACCACCCTGGTTGAACAGATCGCCGCCGGCCATCCCCTGGTTCACGGCGCCGGGGAACTGAACGAAATTGCTTTATTGGCCGATGGTTCGACCGGCGCGGCGGAGGCTTATATTGCGCGCCTTCAAGGCCTTGCGGGAGAGGCCGCCAGAGTCATCGACAAGACGCCTTTCAATTTTCTTTACCTCGGCGTTATCGCCCTGTTGTTTCCCCAGGCGCGAATTATCCATTGCCGACGCGAGGCCCGCGACTTGCGCCTGTCATGCTATTTTCAGAACTTCGTCTCGCCCTTCCCATGGAGTGCGGACCTCAAGGACCTGGGTCGCTACTTCAACGCCTACCGTCGGCTGATGGATCATTGGAGTAATGTCTTGCCTTTGCCCGTGCTGGACGTGGATTATGAGAACGTCGTCAGCGATCTGGAGGGTCAAAGCCGCCGCATCATTGATTTTCTGGGCCTGCCGTGGGACGAATCCTGTCTTGCTTTCCATAAAAATACCCGCGTCGTCGCCACCGCCGGCAGTTGGCAGGTCCGCCGTCCTCTCTATGCGACATCCGTCGGCCGCTGGCGGAACTACGAACAATTCCTCGGGCCGCCGGTTTAACTATGGCTGGGACGGCTCCTTTTGCTATTATACCAATGGCCGTAAAGAATGATTCTGAAAAATCCTCCCCCTTGCTTCAAGGGGGAGTTAGAGGG